>Ga0098037_1000178_pt1 | contig 38216 bp, 58 predicted proteins | sample 5_EtaG_FD_75050 | JGI IMG/M metagenome (GOLD analysis project Ga0098037, IMG submission 75050) | Marine viral communities from the Subarctic Pacific Ocean - 5_ETSP_OMZ_AT15132 metaG | ecosystem: Environmental > Aquatic > Marine > Oceanic | place: Pacific Ocean | collected 2015-01-08 | reverse complement strand
CTTTAAATCTTGCTCTTGTCTTGTTGTCGTGTCCTACATATAGTTTGAATAGTTTTAAATTAGTTTTCATTGTTGTTAGTTCCTTTCGTTGGTTAATTAATTTACTTATTTGTATATGATCTATTAATTTTCAAAGTTAAATATTAATTTTACTTACTTGTAAATGATTATTTTAAATTTTAATCATTAACACAGCATAAAAAACAAATACAATTATTATCATGCCGTTAAAAATTAAATCAATCATATCAAATTACCTTTCTTTTTTGTGGTGTTCTTGGGTCGAACTTTCTTGAGTTGTCCTTTGGTCTTTCTTTCCATTCTGCTTCTTCTATTCCTGCTTCTAACCATAAAGCATAGAAAAAACAACCTATTAAGAAGAAGTGGAAGAAGGCTGTCGCTAGTCTTTCAATTAATGTTAATTCCATTTTAAATACCTCCATGAGCTAAAAGCATAATAGCATATAAAAAACCTAGAACGCTTAAAACTATTAATAAAATTTCTGTGATTATTTCCATATTGTTTGCCTTTCTGTGCCTCCATTTCTGAAGGCACAATTTAAGTTTAATTATTGTGATATACCATTTTTTACAACAACTTTAACAGCAGAAGTTTTTTTAGCAGGTGTTTTTTTTGCTGCTACTTTTAATGCTTCTTTAACTTCTTTTACTTCTTCTTCTGTTGGTGTTGCTAATGCTTCTAAATCACTTTCTAAATCTTCCAAGTGTGTTTCAGCATCAGAGATAGAACAAGATGCATCACTTAGAGAATTTGAAATATCTGATAAATATTGATATTCAATATCTTCAATATCATCAGTTACACACCTCAATTCAGTTTTTATTCCATCAATACTTTCAATTACTTTATTAAAACTATGCCTATCAATTAAAATAAAATCATCATTAGAATATTTTTGTTTTAATTGTTTTTCTGTGCTTTCTAAAGCATCATTCACAGTTTCTAATTCATTGTTTAAATTACGGTTAGCATTCATTAAGTCTTTTATGCTATCCAATAATTTTGCTTCGTTTTCTGTTGTCATTTTCATCGTTTTATCCTCTCTTTTCTGTTAAGTTATTAGATATGATATTTAATTCTTCTATACAATCTAAAATTATTCTTTTTTCGTCGCCTTCTAACAAACTAGAATTATAGTCAATTACATCTATTAATTCAGTTACTGAATCATCTAGTCTATTAACAGTTAATTCCAATTCTACTTTATTAGCTTCTTGTATTAAAGCTATTTTTTTTCTTTTTTCGTACCTTTTTTTCCAAAATTCATTTGTCATGTCTTATCCTTTTTAATTAATTTGTTTTTACTACATTGTAAATTAAGCATAATATTTTAAATAATCTACAATTATTTTTACTTTTTTGTAAATAAAAATATGCTCTCCTCGTGAAAATGAGATACAGAGCAAAAAACGACTTTTAAATACTAGCATAAGCAAAACACCCTAAACGCTGTTTTTGATATGTTTTTAAGCCTCTAAAAGCTTTTTGAAAAATGCAAGGACTTTTTACATATTTGCAAAATAATTTTATTTTCTTGCTCTCTTGCTCTCCTCCTGAAATTTATTTTTTTAGATATTTTTTTATTTTTTTTCTTGTTTTATTTATTTGCTTATTTGTAAATTAATTCAACGATTATAAATCATGGATTATAAATCATGGATTATAAATCAGAGATTATAAACAGACAATAAAAAAAGGAGATTATAAAATGACTACGAGCGAATACAGAAAAATAGAATTTAAAAAAGTTAAAACTATGTACAGCGAATATAAAACAAAGATTAAACTTGTAAAACCAAATGGAGAAACTAATTGGCTTGATATAACAAATGATGAATTTATAAATATAGTTGAATTTTTAACTAAATCAAAAGTTAGTAAAAATTGCTATGGCGAAATTGAATTCAATAAAGAAAAAGAAGTCTGTGATGATTGCAATAAAGAAGAAGATTGTCTTTGTATATGGGATAAAATTTATGCCGAAGAAGAAGAAAAAATGAACAAATACGAAGAATGGAAAGAAAAAGAAACAAGGAGATTATAAAATGAATAAATGTATATGCTGTGAAGAAAAAATAAACGTAGATGTAGATGATTATAATTATACAGAAGATTCTGAGCTATTATGTGAGCCATGCTTTGAATCAGATTTGAATGAGCCTATTGCTACTATAATTGATAATCAAGGACACAGTAATTATAAATGTGCTTACAATTTTATGAGCCATTATGGAGATATTGGAAGCCATGAATCAGAAGCTATAAATGAATATTCAGATAGTATTGAATATAAGGCAACTGACGGGTGGAGAGGTTATTATGAGGGTAAGACACCTAAGGGTTATAAAAAGGTTAAAAATCAATGGTTTTGTGGCTTTGACGGGTATAATATGGACAACTTCATGGATAACCTGAATGAAATACTAGAAAATGACATTGATTATATAAGCTGTTTTAATTTCTTTGTGTCTGTATTGAGAACAACCAATGTATTTTCTCAATGTTTAGAAGTATATGTAAAAGACAATCAGAAAGACGAATTTATAAATGCAATTAATAACTATTAAGGAGAAAAAATGAAACTAGATAATAAATATTTAGATTTGAATTATGAGGGTTTACATATTCAAGTTAAAATGGAAGAAGAAGGTATTATTTTAGATGTTTTTGAAAATGGAGAAAATGTAGCTACTACTTCTAAATTTTATGATGATTTTAATGTAGAAATAAAGGAGAAAAAATAATGGAATTTGAGTTAGATAAAGTAGAAGAATATACAACAGAGCAGTTGCAGGAATTTCTTGATGAAATAGAGCAATATTGGGTTAAAACTAATGAATTATATTCTATGACTGATTTATTAGAAATAAACAGAGAGCTTACTTTAAGAGAGTATTTTGAATATAAATTAGACAATTAAAAATGACTAATAACTATTTAATAACTTTATCCATTGAGAGAGCTTTGAATTGCATAGAACTTTCCCTACCCCTATTACAGAATAAGGTTTGTTCTATGCTTTATCCACCGAGCCGAGCCATGAGGGATATGCATACATATAAACAAGATAATTATTTAAATGCGAGTGTCTGTTTTTCATCATTATCTGATATATTAAGAAGCATTGACACCTTCACTATGCTTTGCAGTTTTCTTAAAAACCCCTTCGTAGTAACTGCTTATTATAAATCTAACGCTACCAAGATTCAAGCCAAGTCCATTAGATTGGATTATAATTTAAAACAAAATTTTGATAACGCAAAACAAAAAAAAGGAATAAAATGAATAATAAAAACGAAATCAAACAATCTTGCACTTTTTCGGATAAAGCAGAAAGCGACTTATATACTTTTTGTTTAGAGAATGTGCATAACCTTATAATAGGAAACTTGTCAGTAGAAAAAATAAAAAAATTAAGAGATATAGAATATAGTTTTGATTACTATATTGATTGCTATTTAAAAGAAATGGAGGAGTATAAATAAATGAAAGATGAATTTATAACAATAGATATGTATCACACCTTTAGAGTTAATGAAATTATCGGATTTAGGTCAATAGGTGGCGACAATGGAGATATTGATAAAACTTATAAAGAGGGTGAAATCTATATACAATTTTACTTTAAAAATGGAACAAATATTATTGTAGATTTTGGAAATGATAGCTCTTGCAATAAATGGAGAGATGCTTATATGATTTATTTACAAGAAATATTTACTCCATCAAGACAAATTATGACTGATAGAATAAATGAAATTATAGAAGAACAAAACCCTGAAGATTACAAACCAATAGGAGAATAAAATGAAGATAAAAATGAGAGATGGAATGAAAATAGATGATAGAGGAATGACAATAGATATTAGAACAGAGGATTGTTTATATATAGAAATGGGTAGATGGACTTTTTACATTGATAATTCTACTGATGAACAAATAATGGATAAATGGAGAAAGGAATAAAATGAATACAATAACTAGAACAATAGCAATAACAGACGAACTGATTGAAGATTTACTATGCACAGCATTTGAAGGAGGCTCAACATATTGGGCAGAAAATATAAGCTGTGAAGACATAGAGGATATGAAGAAAGTCGGTGGATATAAATCAGAATACCTTACAAAAACAAAGAAAGATAATGCTGTGATGTATATCCATGCTGAAGATGATAAACACCCAATAACAAAGAAAAGCATTATTGATGCCTTACAGAAGATGGATAACCCTAAATACAAATGCACAAAAGCATTAAGCAGAATACTAAATGGACAATATGATGGTGGTGATGCAGATATAGTTTTGCAGACTGCTTGTTTTGGACAAGTAATATATGGATAAATTATAAATTTAACCTTCGTGAATTATACTTTTTTAAAAATAATTCTTGCATGGAATGTATATTTATATTTAATTTTAAGTAAATGAAAGAGAGGATATTATGAACAACATAAGAGAAATAATAAAAGCAAAAGGATTAAGAAGTAAGTGGGTAGCAGAAAGAATAGGAGTTTCTGAAACTGACCTAAGTAATTATAAGTCAGAGAATCGCAAAGTCCCACAAGACAAGATAGTAAAGTTGGCGAAGGTTTGTGGAGTTAGTTTGAAGGAAATGTTTCCTGAGATTAAAAGAACAACAACTTATAAATATTAGGATAATTAATGGGAGCAGTTAAAAGTCATTATAGGAAGAAGATAGAGAAACAGAGGTTAAATCATGAGGAGTTTGATTTGTATTGTTGGAGGAAAGAAAATGAAACAAAGGCAAAGCGAATTAAGGAACACCTCAGCAAGAAAGGAATAAGTAAATGCAAAAAGAATACCTAAGAATGCTTAATGACCCTGAGTTTGCAGAAATAATTGAGCTATCAGAGGAGGAAATAGATAGTCAATATAAATTAAAGAAGGTCATGGAGAAAGAATTAAAGATTTATGTTAGTAAAAAAGGGAAAGTATATTACGAGCATGATAGCGTTATGGACTTAGTTAAAAGACATGACAAATTAGTAGATAAAATAAACGAAAGGAATAACTATGGAAAGTAATAACATAGATAAAATATCAAAGGCTTTATTGTCAGCACAAAAAGAGATAGCACACGCTGAGATGAATCAATCAAACGATTACTTTGGTAGTAGCTATGCTAATCTAGAATCAGTAATAGGAGCTTGTAAGAATGCTTTGAATAAAAACAACATATCTTACATACAAGGATTCGATTATCAAGTAATAGAAGGAGAGCATATTTTCTATATAACTACTACACTTATACATGATTCAGGTCAGACTATATCTAATAGGGTAGGATTACCTGTTACTAAAAAAGACCCACATGGCATTGGAAGTCTTTGTACTTATGGTAGAAGGTATGGTTTGTCTGCTATTGTTGGTATATCACAAGCTGATGATGATGGGAATCATGGTTCTTTAAAACCAAATAAAACAAAAAACAAAGACAAAGTAAAACCTGTCGGCAACAAAGAAAAGTTATTTTAATAACAGAAAGGAATATTATGAATCTAAATATAGAAATGTTAGAACTAATAACTATATGTTTTTCATACGTTATTGTGTCTTACTTAAGAATAGGGAGATTTTAAATGTTTAGCATTATAGATTATGTAGTATCGTATAGTATTGTAATATATTTTTTTTCAATAGCTATAAAACTAATTAAATAGAAAGGGAGATAGATGGAAACAAAAGACAACACAGGAGCATTATTCACAAACAAAAACCAAAAGACAGAGAAGCATCCTGATTATACGGGAAGTGCCAATGTCAATGGTAAGATGATGAATATAAGTGCATGGGTTAATACTGCTAAATCAAGTGGTGTAAAATACTTGAGATTGAAATTTGATGATTTTCAATCAAGAGAAATGGATAACCCAAATACATACGAATCAACTGCTTCGGCAGTATCAGAAAGCGAAGTACCTTTCTAAATGCCTTTATTCCTTGAAATATTAATAAGGAAGAATGGGGAGGAGAAGTGGGTTGATTCTCGTAAGTTCTTTGATTATATGCTGAAGGAGTATGCTAAAGTAAATTACTCTAATAAAATGCCTGACCCCTACAACACAAGAGTCAGCAATTTTTATTCAAATATTCCTGAGCATATAATCAAGGCTTGGTCTGAGGCGTACCCAAACGTAAACATCAAACAAGAATGTTCTAACGCTAAAGCATGGCTTTTATCTAACACAAGTAAAGCTAAAAAAGATTTTTCTAGGTTTACTAATAATTGGTTAGCAAAAGCTATGCAAAATGGTGGGAATATGCCTGTGCAAGTAGACAGGAAAATAGATAAACAGATTGAAAAAAGAAACAAATATTTAAAAGAAGCAGAAGTTGATTCTGCTCCACAAGATTGGGTTAAAGATTTACTTAAACAAACAAAAGAAAATATGGGTAAAAAATGAACGATTTGTTAAAAGCATTGATGGATGAAAATGCAAAATTAAAACATGACAATAGGATTTTATCTAATCAAATTTCTATTGCTTTAGATGGATTTGAAGTTATAATTTCAATGGGCGACCTTCCTGCTAATGTATCTAAACAAACTATACAGGCAATGGAAGAATGCGAAAAAGAATTACCACGAGACACAAACAAAGACAAAGATTAAAGTAATAAGTCTAGTTTAAATTTTTCAGTCGGATGAGAAGTTTTGTGGTATATGGTAGTTATGGTATTAGGCTTTTAAATTCCTTTCAGTCTAAATAGAGTTCGATTCTCTTTGCTACCACAGGGTATCAATAAAAAAACAAAGGTCAATTATGGAGAAAACTCATCAGTCTATATTAAATATTTACCGATTTAGATTAAGGCATTATAGCGAAATTGGAATAGGTAACGTATCTAAAATAGCAAACACAACAATAACTAAACAAATGATTTTCACTTGCTTAGAAAGATATTTAGAGCTAGGTGGAAATTTAAAGGATGTAAAATTAGATGATACAATATATGCAGAATTTAAGTCGGAGATGTCAATGTTGTGATGACTATAAAATGAATGCTCCATTTTATGAATGGCATTCAGAAGTAACTTATAATTTTTTAGGGTTAATATGCAGGAAATGTGCTGTAAGAGAACTCTTTGGCTCTAAATACAATCAAAATCCTAAATATCAAAGATGGAAAGAGAAGGAATCAAAATGAATTGTTGGCATTGTAATACTGAGTTAATATGGGGAGCTGATTTTACTTTTGAAGATTATTGCTTAGAAGGAGAAGGAATTGTTTCTAGTCTAAGTTGTCCTAAATGTAATGCTCATGTTGAGGTTTTTTTAGGAGATGATAGAATAGTAAGTCAAACGCCTGAAGAAGCTATGAAGAAATATACAGCAAAACTTAAAAAAGATAATAATAAATTTAAAAAGGAGAAAAATGACACATCCAAGCAAAGTAAAAGGTAATGGCTACGAAAGGGAGATTGTAGCTAAGTTTCAAGAACATGGTATAGAATGCGAAAGAGCATATGCTTCTAATGGTAGAGCTTTAGGTATGCATGAAGAAGTTGATTGCCTAGCTAATAAAGAGCTTAGAATACAAGCTAAAAGGCGTAAAAACATAGCAAAATGGCTAAAACCTAGTATCTTTGTAGATGCAGTAGTAGTAAGAGAAGATAGGGGCGATAGCTACATATTATTAAGGTTAGATGATTTTCTTGAAGATTATAAAAAGTTTTTAGAATTTAAAAAAATAGCAGGTATGCTTACTAAATGCGAATTAAAAAAAATAGAACCAAATAAACTTCAAGACATTGCTAAATTCTTGGAGGACAATAATGGCTAGGAAAATGTATGAAAATCAAGCTCATTTAAAAGCAGAAAGAGATGTTGCTGATACACTAGAAAAAGCATGGAGTTGTGAGCTTAAAAAATTAAGTTATAAATTGACTGTGGATTTTGCCATTACAAGAAAAAACGTTATATATGGATGGATAGAAGTTAAATGCAGGAAAATATCTTATAATCACAGCAATGAATATATGATTAGTATGGATAAGATTAATAAAGCTAGACAACTATCAAAAAGTACAGGACTTTCTTTTATATTAGTAGTTAGGTTTACTGATGGTATTTATTATTACAAAGATAAAGGAGAGCAGCATATATTAAAGTGGGGTGGAAGGTTTTTAACACAAAGAGACGAACAAGATTTAGAACCTTGCTATTATATTGACACTAAACTTTTTAAGAGGTTGTAATGAAAAAGAAACAAATAAGAAAAAAGTGTATGTTTAAAAAAACAAGTAGTCATGCTTTAAAGATTGCTAGAGAAAAAAAAGAAGAAATATATGGTAAAGGATTATCTTGGAAGGAAAGATACGAAAAAAGAAAAAAAGCTTTAAAGGAGTTTGAAAAATGGTGGAAATAATTTGTGGTATGTGTAATAAAAAAGTATCAAAAGAAAACAAAGTAAAGTATTCAGGAGGATTAGGATACAGAAAATTATGCAAGCCATGCCGAAACCAAAAATCAAAAGAGTACGGAAGAAAAAAAGCAGAAGCTTTAAAAATGTTTCGTAGGTTCTAAATAAAATTACCAAACTTCAGTTATTTTAACGGAAATATCATAAACATTAAATGCTGATTGTTTAATAGACAATGTATCTTGGTCAAACTTGCACATATAAATCTCATCACTATTATTGCTATCAGGTTGAAACATAAAAGGCAATCCACCTCCCAATGTTTTATTCCACACTTGTGCTATAAATGAATCATCAGAGTCTATAGTATAAGAAAATTCTGTATGACCTGCATCTATGTTAGTATCTCCACTTTGCATTCCTGATGTGTCTAAACTTTCTACATTTTGATTATTTGCAGGGTTTGACATAAATAAATCATAATTATTTAAATGTTTAAAACTAAGACTCCATTTTCTTCTTCCGTTTCTTTGTGAAACTGAATTTGGACTATTCCAATTTCTATTAGAAAAAGGAGTTTGTTGAATTTGCTGACCTTGTATAAAATTTGTCCACTTTGGAGTTCCTGTGTATTTTATATTTGACAAACTTTTTCCTCCTGATGTAGTAATTGTATCAATCCCATCATATTCAATTTGCATTTGTAAATCTAACTCAGGAGTTCTTGGCATTGTATATTGAATTCCTGTGCTAATTGCACCTACATAAGGAAAACCTGCCAAACCTATATTTGTAAGAAGTTGTATTTGCATATTGTCAGCATCAGGCATTACATCAAATGTAAAAATATTACTTCCTATGTTGTCCTGAAAAAATGCTTCTGACATATATTCATCAACATTAGCGGTTGCTATACTTCCATCAAAATTAAAAACACCTTCAAAATTGCAAGAAATTAACCAATCTTCAACTTCATTTGCTGCAATACTTGTTCCACTTAAAGAAATTGCATAGAATAATGCATTTGAATTTAGGATTGCACAATAACCTTTCATTGTGTCGCTAAGAGTATAATCGGTCATATTCATTACAGGAGAATGAATATTAGCAAACCTTCCATCATATGCACCTAAACTTACCTCATAATAATCTAAAGGCTTTGCTATAGTTGGTTGAAGTGCAAACAATTCCATAGCATTACTAGGTGTATGATTTGGCACGTTTTCATTTTCTATCCATGAAGAATCTATTTCTCCTCCCCATATAGCAGATTCCTTGCCTATTGTTTTTAAATATAAAAAATTGTCAATATAAAATACGGGTGTTCCTACGCTACTATACATTTTTTATCCTCTCAACTTAATTGTTTTTTTGTTAAAATCTTAGAGTTTGAATTTTCAATTTCACCTGTCTTGTATTGTCCTGTACTACTGACATAATGATAACTTCCAATATAATTTTGCCCATGTAAGAAAAAATCTTTTCCTGAAGTATATAAAAAATTAATATTACTCCTGATAGTTTGTTTTACAGAGGAATAAATTTTTATTTGTTTTCTTTTTAAAACTCCTAAAGGTTCTGATATATCTGTTTCTTCAATTTTTACTGAAGAAGAACTCATTAGATTCTCATTTAATCCTATTTTTTCTTTTTCTTTATCAAATTTTAATCCTTTAGAAGAAGCTCCTCCCCAAAAACTAACTGAAGAATAAGTTATGCTATCTACACTACCCACGAACTTTAACAAAATGTTGTTTTTTAGTTTTATCCTGTTTGTATTTGAAATCCTTATTGTTGTTTTGTTAATCTTAGCAGATAGTCCACTTCTTAAAAAAGGAGGAATGCTTACAATTTTCCCTTTAAACTTAATAACTACATTTTTAAATATATCATTAGATTCTAACAAAAGATAACTAAAAGACGGAAAATTATTTTCTGTTATTATTTTAGGAGTTAAATCATTAAAGGATATAGTCTTAGATTTTTCTCTTAATATTTTGTTATATCTTGCTAAAATATTCATTTTTAATTAACCTTTATTCTCTTACTTTTACAAGAAGGTGTGCACACATATTAGAACATATATGCCCTCCTTCTAAATAATTTGTTATTGGTTCTGCAGGAATATCAGGAAGGTCTAAAGAATTAGGATAATCCCTCTGAGAAACCATCATCCCTTCAATAGTTGGTTGTCCTCCCGTTGCTGAAACATCTGCCATATCTCTATATATAACAACCACTCCTCTCATTGCAGGGTCGCTGTCATTAGGAAGATAGACTTCTTTTATTTCTATCATTTCTGCAGGGTCGTATAAATAGCTACCATAATCACTTTCTAAATTAGAACTTGTTACTGTGTTTTGAATACCTGTTATAGGATTAATTCCCCACTCTCCAACGCTTCCAAACCACCTATATGTATTATGACCTGAACCTCCAACTGCCCAATTTCCTTGTCCGTAAAGCTTAGACTCTACGATAATATATTTATCTCCTACTTCAGGGGTAAAACTTCCATACTGATTATAAAAATCTTCTAGTCTAACACCCATATAAAATGCAGAATTTCCATTTTTGTCTAATTTATTTAGGTCTGTTCCATAGGTAATGATTCCACTGTTTTGATATGAACCACTGCCTTCAAACGGATTTTCAGGTTGGACATAACCCGTAAAGTTATTGTTTCCTGTTATACCTGTTCTTGCAGTTTTATATGAAGCAAATTTACTTATATTATCTGCTAACACAGCAAAGTCGTCATAGTCATAACCCCTGTAGCTTCCTACAAAACTACCCCCTGTAGTTGTATGAGGATTTTGTAAGTTTACTATTGTTCCTTGAGGCATTATATTTTTTAAAACACCCGTGTTTACAAAACAAAAATGTGAATTTATAAAATAATCCTGACTTTCAACTCTCCAATAGTAGTCTTCATTGCCTGTGAACCAAGGAACTTTATTTATTTCAATTCCTGACGATATTATTTGTGTTTGACCACTCTCTCCTATAAACTCAATCTTAGCTCCTTTTTGATGCAAAAAACTATCTATTTCTTCCTGCTCAAAGCCTTCTGCATTGAATGTTATAATAGGATTTGCATAGCTTTCAGCAAATCCCGAAGGAAGTTGGGAGTAAGCATAATAGTTTCGCCATAGAAATCCATACCAAAAGACATCTCCGTTTTGCTCAGGATAATCATTATTTGGTGGAAATATATTTGTAGCAATTACATCTTGTTCATCAATAGTATCTTCTATTGTTGGTTCGTCAGGTTCAACTACATCTTCAAATGCTTCGTCAGGAGGGTAGCCTTGAAAAATCAAAACTGTCTCCCCTGCATTGTGTGCAACAATATCTGTTCCAAACAAACCTCTTTCTACTCCTATACCTGCAAAACTTAAGCTTATATCAAGATTAGAATATGAGGTATATGCATCTATTATGCGAACCCACTCATTCCCTATTTTCATATGCCAACCTATAAATATGGAGGGAACACTTTGACCTGTTCCTGTGTAATTTTGGTTTGATATCGGAGTTCGTCTTTGCACTATGTCATCATTGTCTGATAACAAAACATTACCTGAGTTGAATATGTCAGGATTATCTCTAAAAATATCCATGCCTTCTTCTTCTTCTAAAAAATTCCAACTAAGCTCATAGCTCGTTTCATCCCACCCTCTACTTATACCCATTAAAATAGTATCAACTTGAGTAGTTTGTATTGTCCCCCAATTTCCATTAATTGGAGCATCATTTAAAGTAAATTGAGTCAATGGTGGCACAGATGGTTCTATGTCATTTTCTTCTGCTACGTCTTCCCAATCTACTCCGTCTACAACTTCTTCTAATAAAGCTAAATCTCCTTCATCTACAAAATGATTTGAGTTTAGGTCTGCATTAGCCATTTGTCCTTCTGTAAAATATTGATTTTCTCCATCTAAGTATTGTTCTAAAGCATTAATGTCTAGCACATCAGGTACTTGAAAACCCCTTCTTAATATATCTCCACTTCCAATCTCTATTATATTTAAGTTTTTATCTAGGTTGTGCAGTTGTTCACAAATAATATCAATATGCTTTATACTTCTTGTAACACTTGTTGTTATAAAGTATGGGTATATTTCCTGCCCATTCCTTGTTGTAGAAGTTGTATAATCTTCTCCAAAACATTTTTTGTTATTTAACAGACTTGTTAATTGCACAATTTTTCCAATTTCCATTCCTACAAATTTCAAAGGAAGCCTTATTTTTAATATATTGTGTTGATTACAATTATAAGCAAGTAAAAAATCTCTAAGCTTTTTTGCAACTTGAGGGTCTCTTATATAATCGCTTTTAAACTCAAGTATTCCGTCTGAAGGGTCATTGTGGTTTAAGCCATAGTATTGTTTTTTATAGCCATCTGAATAACTACTTTCTATGTCTCCATTTCCATAGAAATCATAAACATCAGTATAATAAGTAGAAGATAAATATTCTTTTGTGGCATAATCAACATTATATAGCACCTTACAAAGAGTTTTTACTTTTTCTATTTTAGTTCTATCAAAAGAAAGGCTTATAATTTCGCTAGAATCTATTAAAAATTGGACATCAGAGCTTTCATATGTGTTTTTAATAAAATCAAAATTAATGCTTCCCGTTTGGTTGATTTTAGCTAAACATGGAGCACTTCTGCATATGTCTTCAATTAATTTTTTTGAATTTGTAGCTTCACTAACAGAAAATGCCATTTTCCAATCTTCTAAATCTAAGGGGGTTTCTAGGTCTGAAGTATTTGCTGAAAGCTCCCTTCTTACTATATCTTGAATTATAGAAACGGGGTTAGGGTTATGAAATTGTCTTCCCTTTGTGTTGTAAAAATAAGATTTGCTTTCTATGTTTATTAAATTGACACGGTGTCTTATATTTGCACCATATATCTTAAGATATAATTCTAAAGAAGGATTAATCTGACCTCCTGAATCACTTGCAATAGCAGTCCTAGATATTCCTATTTGCATTGCAACTGAACTGTATTGAGAAGGAGTAGTCCATTGGTTACTTGGTATCCATCTCACATCTTCTGTTATCTCATCTCCGTATTGAGTATCCCATTTATATTGTGCTAATGATTCTCTGTCAGTGCCATTAAACCAAGTAAAATAGTCGTCTGTCCCAATACCTGCTGCCCAATTTGTAAGTGCTTCATTTGCACTTCCTTGAGCTCTTGAATCAGAAAAAGACCATAAAATATTTCTAGCTGCCTTAAAATAGTTATTATTATATGGAGTATTATTTGAGGTGTTTAAATCAAAATCATCATGTATACTACTACCCTTAATCTTCATTTTTATAAAAGGCAAGATACGAGTAGAAGACGACTCAGGCATCATGTCGGCAATAGAAAGGTCTTCAAAATTAAACAACAATCCAATTTTATCAGCATTTCCTTCATTCAAAACTCCTCCATTAGAAGTTATTCTCATATAATTAGGAGAATACTGAACCATCCCTCCTACTGAAGGGTTATACCCCCCATAAATATGATTAATGCTTGATGTATTTATGTCTGTAAAATTTGAATTAAAAACAATAGGAAGTAACAATCCTTGATTTAAAAAAACTCCATCTATTTCCATAGTTTGTTTTATTAAAATAAAAGGGCTTTCTTTTTCAAAAAAACTAAACCAATTTGATTGCTGTGTATTTCTCCAAGGAGAATAAGAGGCTTCACCTGAATTTAAACCTCCTCTTTCATATGTATTACTATATATGCTTGAATCAACTCCATTCCAACCAACTCTGTAAAAAGTTTTAAAAAAAGATTCTATAGGGTCAGAAGGCATAATATTATCACCTTGTATAAAATTTTCAGGAACAATACTTTGAGATGGATTACTATTAATAATCGTATATCTAGGCATATCTTGTCCATTGCTACCTTTATATGAATATTCAGAAACATCTTCTATTAAAGTCCAAAAATCAACTTCAGCAAAACCTGTTTCTGCTCCTTGATTTCCACCGTTTAAAGACAAAGAATCAAATTCACCTACACTGTCTCCTGTTATTGGGTTTATATTAAAAGTTACAAACCCTGACGGTAATGATTCCCCCGTTGATTCATTGACCACACTAAACCTAAAAAGAGGTCTTGGAAAATTAGCACCTCCTTCAAACCATAAATCTGTTCCTTCGTATGTATCAATAGAGCTAGGAGAATAAGCAGAAACATTTTGTTCGTAGTTCATACATCCATAACAGTCTTGCCAAGTGTATGTATGACCCATCATGTGAGCATTTTGATAAGCATATTCATTCCACCCAACAACTCTCCAACCCGAAACTCCGTTTTGCTGATACCATTGAGTAAACAGACCATGTATTTTTTTCAAGTCAGGTAAAAATATAAATTCAAAAGAATTTTCATTTGCATCTTCTTGTAGCAGGTGGCTTATAATTCTTTTATATTCTCTCCCACTTTCGTCTCTATCAAGATAAAGAGGGATTCCTGTTGTTTGAGGATAAAAATCATCTTTTACAATAAATGCTTCCCCTGTGCTGTCATTGTAAAAATCTAAATCTTCTGAACTTGCAACTCCATATGCAGGTAAAGTAGCATGAGGGGTGGAATTAGTTACTTCGCTAATGTCGTTTATTTCTTCTAAAGGAAGCCCACTGTAAGTTATTTTTTTTGATTTAAATATCTTGTCCAAATCAGATACATAATAACCATCACTAGCACCCAAGAATTTTTGATGAGTTCCCATTCCTGTATAAGTCCTAGTGCTTGAGCTTAAACTCCCCTGATTGTATATTAATTGATTGTCTAAATCAACAGCTTCTTCTCCATCCAAAAGCTTTAAAGATGTTACTTTTCTTATAAAATCTGCTTTTAATATTCCATGAGAAGCAGGACTCCAAGCATTCCCTGTGTCTGAATATCTACACAATATTGTTGCATATCCATTCCCGTAGTCTACTTGTTGGTCATATTCAAATAGATTATCTAACCCAAGAGTGTAGTCAGGGCTTGTAAGAGAAAACCTATTAGTTATAGCTCCGTATATCCCATCATATACAGATAGTCCCCCACCTAACCCATGGCTTATCCCCCTGCCATTTCCTGTAATTAGGTCAATATCATCTGTTATTGCATATATATTAGAGTCATCATCTTCTTCTTTTTTCCAAAGAACACAAGGAGCTTTGTCTACCTTTCCGTATGCCATAGGGATTACTCTTTCTTCTGCTTCGGAATCAGGGCTATTAGTAGGGGTAATTCTAGCAGAAGGCACTTCTCTGTGAAACATTAAATCTGTTTTATCTTCTAATAATATTTTAACATTGTCTTTGTCATGTTCAACTCTTTTTATATAAGCTGAGTAAACTAACAAACAATCAGATAAGCTCTCACAAGAGGGGCTTTTCCAATAAACCTTACAACTTCTATTTAAAAGAAGTGTATCTACAAACATATCGCTAAAATTTTCTGCATTAGAAAAAGAGATTGTTATGTTATTTGTTTTAATTCTTCTATTTTCTAAATCTAAACTTTGTTTTATAGAAGGAACTTTTAAGTTTAAAGATTTAAAATGCACAGGAACACCATCTATAGGTATAACTTCTTCATTTTGAGAAATATATACAGGGTTACTGCCTTCGATAATAATTAAAGGATGTAGGCTAGTAGTGCTAGAATGTAAATCAGATACAAACTTTTCTTTCCCTATTAATCCGTTCATTAATTTATACCTATATCCCCACCTCTACGAAGTGCTTCTTTTATTTGTGGAACTATTTCATCTTCTATAGTATCTTTTCCTAGCATAGGATTATTTATATTTATCGAGGTGTTGGAAGACCCTGCTCCTGAGTTTATTTTATTTAAAGTTTCTATACCTGTTGCTTCTACTCCTGCTCTACTCACAACAAATTCTCCTCTTTCAGCTTCTATCATAGTTCCACCTTGAGAGTGCCTTCTTCCTCCAATCAAACCACCTTGCTCCATTTTAGGAGGTTTTTGTGATGCTATCATAGCAATTTGAATAGCACCCATAGCTGCAACCATAGGAGCTAAACTAAGACCAAATATGCCTGTTTGACCCAAAACTTTAGTATAAGCAAGGGATGTATTCATTACAGCCTCTGCTATACCTACTGCTTGTTGCATTCTAAAATTAGCAACGATTTGTTTATTTTGTTTTTTTCTTATTTTCTCTTTTTCTTTATCTCTCTTAGCAGTAATTTGCTTTTCCATTGCTTCTTTAGCTTTATCATTTGCTTGCTTGTAAGTCCATTTTGCTCTTAAAGATTCTAATTCGGCTTGCTCAAGTCTGTTTATTTCTGCTATTTGTGCATTTCCTTCTTCTTGAGCTCTGCTTATATTACCATCAGTAATCTGATTAAAAATTTCACTTGCTTGCTGTTTTAATTCTGATTTAACTTGTTCTACTTCTGTTTGTTTTTTTATTTTTTCATTAACTTCATCTATAGCAGAAGCGTATTCTAATTGTTGAGCTGTAGCAAGTTTTCCAAATTCAAGATTTACTTTTTCTACTTCTGTTAGTTCTCTCCCTAATTGAGTCCTTAGCTTTAAAACTTCAGCTTGTTCTTTTAATGCTTTTCCACTTTCTATTGCAGCTTGTTTTACTTTAAAATCTTTATCTAAAGATGCATCTAATTCATCATTAAGTTTGTTTCTTCTTTTTTCTAACTCTCTTAAAGCTGCAATTTCTTCTTTACTCAATAATCCTTTTTGTTCTTGGATTCTTAATTCTCTTACGTCTGCCACAGCTTGGTCTCGTTTAGTTTTTAAAAGACCTTGGTATGTAGAATCTAATAAAGTTTGCAACCTTATTTCTTCTTCAGTTTTGCCTTCGTCTGATTTTTGTTTTATTAATTTATTTCTTTGTTTTTCTAGCTCTCTCAATCCTTCTATTTCTTTTGCAGTTAATCTGTTCTTAATTTCTGCAGCTTGGAATATTTCAATATCTTTAGTTAAACTATCTATTTTAGCTTGAGTAGTAGATTGGTATGAACTTTTTAATACATCATCTAATCTTTTTTGTTCTTTTTTGTTTTTACTTTCTTCTTCGTATCTTTGTATTAAATTTTGCTCTTCTTTACTTAACTCTCTATCTGTTTCTATAAGTGCTTTTTTAAGGTCATTATCAGCATGAAGTAATGCTATTTTTTTTCTTAATTCTTTTTCACCTTCTTTTTGAGCTTCAAGAAGTGCTATTTCTTCATCAGTTAATTTTTTAACTTTTTTGCCATTTTCATCTATTATAAAATTACTTTCTTCGGTTGCAGATTTATAAGCTACGAAAGCAGTAACTACAGTTCCTAAAGCAACAGCAATAGCTCCAAAACCTGTACTTATAAAAGCTAACTTTAAAATTTGCAATGCTGCTGTAAGACCACCTGATGCTACTGTAGCTGCAATAGATGCAGCTTTCCATATTCCTATTCCTGCTGCATTTGCATATAAAGCAGCTTTATTAACTTGATATGCTACAGTCAATGCCATGACAGCAGTCATAGTAGTTTTTATAACAGCAGGGCTTAAGGCTTCAGAAAGAACTTTTAATCCTTTTGCTAAACCTAAAACTACAGGAGCTAAAACCTGTCCAATGTTTTCTCCAAAATCGCCAAAAGCATTTCTAGCTTGTTGCAACTGACCTGAAGTTGTTTGTGCTAACTGCAAAGCTAAACCACCATATTTATCAGATGTTTGGGAAACTATTGCATCCATTTTTTCTTGCTTAGTCATGCTAGAATCTAATTCTATACCATATCTACCTAATGCATTAGTTGAAGTTCCAAAAGATTTAGCAATCAATAAAGAAGCAGTATTTAAATCTACCCCCATGCCTATAGATAAATCTAAAGTAGCTTTAGTTAATTTTTTTGTTTCATCAGTATTTGCTCCAAAAGCACCTATTTGAGCCATTGCAGCATTAATGTTTTCATCTCCAAAGGTAGTTACTTTTTGAAGTTCTGATGCATAAGCAGCTAGAGACCTAGCTCCTTCGCCTCCATATACTGCAGCTAATCTATTAACACTATCTTGCTGTTTACCAAAAGCCTCTACGTTTGATAAAACTACTTTAGAAACTAAACTTGCAGCAAAAGAAACTAAAAGCATCTTAGACCTTATTGTCGCAAAAGAACCAACAACCAATCTACCATTATTAGTTATACTAAATAATCCTGTATTTACTTTCTTTAAACTTTTATTTAAAATCTTAGAAGCTCTTGAAACTGAAGCCATTGCTCTAGCATCACCATCTAATGCTTGTTTTAATACACTAGCACTAACTCCAAGTTTTTTAAAACTTGACTTATTAGCAATTAAATCTTTTTGTATTTTTTTTAATTGCTTTCTGTTTGATTTTATTGAAACTTGTAAAATAGCATTAGCTTTAGCTTGTTTTTTTGCAGCTTCAGTAGCTTTGTGTCTGCTTATTATAGATTTTTTTAATGTAGATATTCTAGCTTTTGCTTGTGCATTTTCTTTTTTAAGAGCTGTTGCATTTGCTCTTTTTGCATCTGCTCCTTTTACAGTAACTTTAAAATTGTCTGCTGCTGCTTTAGTTAGCTGTTTAAATGAATTTAAATGTTCTTTTATTTTAATTGCTGCTTGAGATTCTGCTTCAGCATTTTTTTGAGTTGCTTTAGTGCTAGCTTGAGTAATTTTGTTATGTTTTTGTTGTGCTGCTGTTATATTTTTTAAGACTTTTTCTAAGCCTTTATCGTCAGCAGTAAACTTTATGCTAATTTCATTCGGAATGCTTGGCATCTTCTATTTCTCTACTTTCTTTCTTAGCTAATGCTTTCTTTATTGCAAAGTATCTATCTACCCATAAGGCAGGCTGTTCTCCATAAGAACCTTTATAAGGAGGAACACTAGATTCTTTACAGTATATATATCTTTGTATATCTTTTTGTATGTCTTTGTCGAAAATATTATTCAAACAAGTAAAAAAAGGCAACTGAGCATTAATAGATGTTGCGACATCAAACTCTTTGCCTTTTTTGTTATACTCATAAACTTCATCTATTAAAAGGCTAATAGCATCCCATACGTCATCTTTATCCTTAAACTCCCTATATTCATATTTTCCATCTACACATACAGGGAGTCTAGCCTTGTAAGGAAACTCGTGATAATTACAGCCTCCACAGCTTTGTCCTATTATGTTAAGTTCTACTTGGAGGCTTTGCCTTCCCCCACAAAAAACATATTCTGTAATTTTGTAAAGACTTCAGTTTTTTCCTCTAAAGAAAATCCCATAAGAAACTTATCGTCTGTTTTTTCGTTTAAACAAGCTCTCATCCATTTTGTCATAGTTGAGTGCATCATTTTTACACCTCTCATAGAACCTTCACTATCGTATTCATAATCTAAAGTATCTAATAACATATCTCTGTCATCAACAGAAATGTTTTTTACTTTAAGATTACGACCACTTTTAAGTTTAATTTCCATACTATCTCTCCCTCTTTTTTATTATTATGCTAAATCAAAAGTTATTACATCATTAGAACCATTGTTTAAAGCTTTTAGCTCAACGTCTAACATCATAGCATCACCTTCATTGTATGCGACATTTGTCATAATTCCACAAGGGATTGCTATTGATGTTGCTGTGTCAGTTGTCTGATTTAATGTTAATAAACCTGCATTAGTGTGGTCTACTTGTGTGTCAAATCCTGAAGGTAATTCCATTGTTACAGAATCTAACTTAACTGTAGCACTTGCTGTTACTTCCATTTCTTCTGACCTGCCAAAACAAGCATATCCATTTCCTTCGTCTATACCTGTATATACTGCAGGATGAGAAACTGTAACACTAAATGATGATAATATTGGTGTTACGTTTACCACTTTAATTTCATTAACATCAATGTCAGCCATATTAACAGAGGTAGCACTATAAGCAGTTCCTGCTGCAGCACTATTTTCTGTTAAGTCAGGAACTCTACCTGAACTAATTGTAGCACTAAATTTATATTGACCTCCATCAGTTCCCATGTCAGCATTTATTGTAAAGCTTGTACACATACAACCTTTCATAACAATGTTCTGAGCATCAGTTCTGTCAGGAGATGCTAAAACTAAAGTAAATGTTTTATTTCCTTCAGTTACTCCATACTTACCTACTGTTGCTGATGGAGCAGTACCTACAGTAACATCTATTACTCCGTCAGGTGTTAGTGCATTAGAGCAAGCACTTTGCAATAACATTGCATGACCACCATCTTTATGCCAAGTTCCTGACAATGATATTTCTATAGCTCTCATATCGTTATCTTGAAAAAAATCGTTAATGTGTGCTACTCTGCCTGTGTTACTTCTTACTGTTGCTGATTGATTTACATTTAGACTTGGAAACGAAATAGAATCTACATCTAATTGGTACAGACCTGAAGTTAATGTTGGTGCTGTACCTGTGGTAGCTTCTTCTATTACCCAAGCTTTAAAGTCTTTTGGTGAAAATACTGCATTCGCCATTTATTTTTCCTCCTTTTTTACCATAGGTTGCTTTTTAACTTTATCAGCACCTACTATTTCTATTTTATCTTTGATGAACTTGTTTACATTTTCAAGTTCAATTACTTTTCCTTGTTCAAGAGCCAACCAATCATCATAAAGCAAACCACTATAATTATCCATAGATGATAGATTTTCTCCCTTTTTTAATTTTACTTTCATGCTTCTCCTAATTTATATTTCCTAAGTGTTGGCATTTATAATCCCATTCTGTTACATAAACGCCTGATTCTTCATCTGCATTCAACTCTGTGCTTTCAAATCTACAATTAAAAGCATTTTCTGTTTGTGAATTTTCATTAACATAACTCATAGAAACATTGTCATGTATTAATGCTTCTATGCGAGAAACATATCTTAATATATGGTCGAGTGCAGTTTCTCTTACATTTACTTCTGCAAAAATAAATCTTACAGTTATAGAGAATTCTCGTGTTTCAGATGTTGCATTATAGTCTAATAAAGTGCTGCCTGTTGGAATTAACTGTAATGCTTGATTAATTCCTTTTGGTATAGTATTACCTCTATAAACAGGTAGAGCTCCTTTAAATTCGGATTCTACAATAGACTCTAACTTATCTAAAATATTCTTAAAATTGTTTGTGAAATTTACTGCCATTTTTCATATTTTCCAAATTTGGTTAAAGTATTATCTTCTTGTCATTTTAACTGAGTTTACAGCAGAGTTATCCACTTCTTCCATCCAACCTGCTACCTCTACTTCCCATTCATCATTTAATGCAGCCTGAGTAGAATCGTTTGCTCCTGCAAATCGTATTTCTAAATGCCCTGATAGAGATTGGTAATCTCCTGTTATTTTTCTATTTGAAACTACTTCTGTAGCTTTTAAAGAATCTGCATCTTTTACAAAAACAGAATAAGATGCTGTTCCTAAAACACCTGCATTTGTGATTATTACTTTTATTAAATCCCACTCTCCATAATACCTACCTCTTGTATCAACAGGTCTTATTTTTCCTGAGGTGTAAGAGACATCTCTTATAATTCCTTTAGAAGAATCTCCTGTTGTCTGCCACGATAAAGCTGCACTTCCACTATTCAAAGAATCTATATTTCCTTGAGCATCTTCCATTAAAGAGTTTGCTACTTCTGATGTAGGGTCATGGCTTCTGATAAGAAATGTTGCAGCTATCAAAGCTGTTGTTCTTACTATAATATAATCATAATTTCCTTCTTTGTCTTTTAATTGTTCTCTCGGCAAATTAGGGTCTAACTTTGCATCTAAATATCTACTAGCATTTAATGTTATTCTTGTAATTAATGTAGAAAAATCTTCTCCTGCCTCCATGTTTAAATCATTGGGGTTTACATCACCATCAAAAGAAGCTACAAGTAAATCTAAATCTGCATCATAAAAAAACCAATTTTGATGAACTGAGTCTATTGTACTTTCATCTACAGCCAAGTAAACACCTGAATCAACAGCATGAGTAAGCTGTTGAGTTCCAAATAAATTTCTAGCAGAAGAAACAGCTAAAGTAGTTCCATCTGTAACAGCAGACACTTTCATCCACTCATTGTTTATTTTCATTAAGTCATGCTGTTCAAATCCTGTTGTGTTATCCACCCCTACTGCTGAAGCTCCGTCATTAACTTCTACGCCTATTTCTGTTTTTTTAGTAGTAACATTACTTGTAAGGTTGGTCATCAACTGACCATCTTTAAATAATTGAGTTACCAAACCTGTATTATAAGCATAATAAACATTTACATTTGAAACTCCTCCAAAATCTGCAAGAGTTGCTTCTGCTTCCCAACCATAAATAGGTCTTTTATTGTCAAAAGAATCTACTTGAGGAAATACATCTTTTAATTGTCTGTGTGTGCAATATGTTGGTGCTGTTGCCACTAATATATCCTTCCTTCCTTAAATTAACCTTTTAGATTTCCAAAATCTACATCAACATCTATTTCTACCTTGCCTTCAACTTTAGCATTCATAGACTGAACTTTTATTTCTTCTATAACATTCTTAACATCAGAGTTTAGTTTTCCTGACATTGCACTTCCATAAATAGCAGAAACCACAAACTCAGAATCAGGATAACTAACAAAAGAAATTGCACCTGTATCATAGTTTATAGTACCACTTCCTTTTCCTATAAGATTTCCTTTGCCATCATCATACATAAAAGCATCAGTATTTCCAACATCAGTTCCTGTAAGGGAAGAAGCTTTTGAATCGCTTGGCAACCTAGAAGCAATCGCAGATTCAATATTTGCTATTGCAGGTATTCTTCCTACTCCAAAAGGAGTAGTGCCACTTGTAGGAGCTGCTAAGGCTACTGCTGATGTAGACAATCTACTTGCTGAAGTAAATCTTATGTCTCCGTTTATAATATCAACAAAAACTTGCTTTTCAAATAAATTACCTGCTGTATAATATTGTTCATTTAGTGCAGCTTGTATTTTAGGAACAATACCATTTCTACCACCAAATCTTAAATTGTTAGCATCAGTCGTAAAAGTAAGATTTGAAAATGTAGAGCCACCATCTATAGTTATATTAAATTTGTATTCTGTAGAAGCTGCTAATCCTGAGTGTGTCGAAGCATTAACCCCTGACATTCCAAATTCTTGATAAGCTCTTTCGTAGCACTTGATTGCAATAGAGCCTGCTTGTATGCCTTCTGTTTGATAAATAAGGCTTCTACCATAACCAAAGAAATTACCTGCTGAAAATTTACCATCTTTATCTGTTCTAGCAGTTGAAAATTTATCAAAGTTATGAAATGCATTAAAAAAAGTTAATCTAACAGGGTCATCATCTACTGCTGCTGTTCCTGATGACGAACCCTTGACTCCTCTTATTACATCTAGGTAATTATTAGCTAAATCTGATTTATCTCCAATAGCAGTAACTTCCATAACTTCATCTCTAATTCTAATTAAATCTCCTACACGAAATAAATTTGCAGTACAATTAGCAGCACTTGTATATGGCTCTAAATATACTCTTGTGCTTGTAGCATGACCAACAACCCCTGCTGCTGTAGCACTATCTGCATCAGCAGTTGAATCTACATACATATTTGCATCAGGAGCAGTATTTGCAACTGCAGTCCCTGATAAAAATGTAGCTTCATCAGTAGAAACAACTCTAGCACTTGGGAATCTTAATGTTTCTCCTTTGGGGATTACAAAGTTTAATTTTATATCTCCTGATTGAGTGGTAGCATCAGACCAATTACTAATTTTAACTACTGCTCCTAAAGCAGAGTCTCCTGCATTTGTTACTTGCAAAGTTTCAGCTACAGGCAAAGCACCTTTAGCTCTTGTTGTACTAGCAGTAAACACTTCTACTAAAGAACTGCCTACCACTTGATTTAATTTTATACTTTGTTTTTCATTAGGTCTTTTGCCTCCAAGGCTACGACCTTTTGCTCTATAAGATTTTCCTGTTGCTGATACACCTGCTGTACCTGTATCTGTGCCATAACCTGCCATAACTTCTCCTTTTTACCTTAAATGATATTTTACCATAACAGATACTGAATAATCGCCTGTTACGTCTGTTGTTAAAAATGTTGCTAAAACTACTTTATTTCCTGCTACATCAGCACTATCTACCGTCCATGTGCTTTTATAGGCTTGTTCTGAACCTGCATTAGTTACATCTGAATTATGTGCTAATAATGTCCCATCTGCTAAAGCTGATGTAGAACCTGAATTAAACGTATAAGACATAAGGTGCATACGAGTTGTAGCACCTGTTGCATTATCACCACCTTCTAAAGAATATACTCCATCAATAGTTATATTATCAGGCACTAACCACATACAAGGGACGACTACAGAAGCATCCGTACCTGCAGCATCTGCTGTCGTAAATGATGTAGCAGGGTCAGTCCCTGTACCTAATACAAAATTATCTGCTAAAGCATCAGTTTGAGTGTTGCCTCCAAATCCTAACACATGATGTCTATTAACTACATAATTAGCACCAACACCTGATGATACACCGAAATAAGCATATTGTGTATTTACAGTATGTTGCCCTATTCCTGCTTTAACTAAATCATTAGTAGAGTCTACAGCTAACAATACATTTCCATCTTTATCGTATATAGCAGTATTGGCTGTAGAATCAGTTGATGGTTGTATTTTTAAATTCCTGTCAGATAAATATAATGAACTCGTATCTCCATCTCCACATTTAATTTGTTTTATGTTGGAGTCAATACCTGTATTAGAATTATCTGTATGTAATATATCTTTATAAACTTCACTTATTTTTTTGTCTGTAAAACTAGCCATTATTTACCTTTTCTTATGTTCCATCATATATAGTAGCAGGTAATGCTGTTGCTTTCATAATAAAAGGTGGATAAGCCAAACCATTAGCTGACCTATACCCATACTTTATATGAACAGCAGTAGCATCACTTGATTTCAATCCTAAGTAGTAAGTAGTTAATGTTCCTGCTACTAAACCTTTAACACACCACTTAAAATTAATTATCTCATCATCTACTTCATCATCTGATTTAACTCCACCGTAATCATACTCATAAGTATTTCCTAATGAATTATAAGTATCACTATCGCTTAAAGCTGCAAACACAGTAACATCTGATGTACTTGTTCTGTCAAAAAATCCTGAAAATTCTATTTCTACATTACCACTAGGGGGGACAGTAAATGTAACTTTATGCCCTGCATCTTCTACTGCAAAAGATGTTTCTAAGTAATGCAGCCCATACTCATCTATACAAGTGTATCCTAGAATCTTTCCTGCATCTATTTCTGTTTGGACTGATGCTCCGTTTACTAAAACGGAAGAAGCATCTATAGTCCCTCTTATTTTTAATTCATTGTCAGAAAGCTCTAGGATACTATTTTTACCACCTACTTTTATAACTTTAAGGTCTTGAGCTAAATTAGAATCTTCTCCTAGCTCTATAGGATTTCTTCTTTTATTTTCATATTCCCTATTTGCAGACCCTCTTGGCATTATTTTCCTTTTATTTTATCAACAATAGGTTTTAATACCATGTCCCAAACCAAATCATCTTTCTTAGATGGGCTTAATTTAATACCTTTTTCTAAAACATATAAAGCTAATAAACACCATTCCCAATTACTTGTTAGCATTGATAACATTTACTTCTCCTTTTCTAGTTTAATTACTCTTTCCCAAATATCTTTAATCCACTCATCTTTTTGATTCATCTTTATAGAAATTTCTTCTTTAGTCATAACAGGAGGATGAGAGTCTTTTTCTAAAATAGCAACTTTTTTTTCTAACTCCTCAATATACTTGCCTTGCTTGCTTATAGTTTTTTGAACTTGCTTCATTTGCAAATCAAGTTCATTATCCTGCTCAACATATTTCTGCAATTTATTTAATTTATGTTTTTCTACAATCTTTTTTAAAACTACATCTATTACTTTTTTAGCTACTAAACCCTGTATCATTTAAAACCTCCAATTAATACCTGAGCTAACAGAGTATTCTTGTTTGCTGTAAAAGTTGGACTTGATACCCTCAATAAATACCCCAATATGCTCACTTAGATTAGTGCCTAACACAACACCAATGTCATACTGCATTTCATCTCCTTTATATGCTTTATCTGTCAAGCCTACAGAATAAGGATAGAGATTAACCCATGTGTGTGAATAAAACTTTTCATTTCCCAATAACAAATCAAAACCTAATGCTAAATTTAATTCTGCTTGCCATTCTTTTACTTTGTTATCTTCGTTGTACTGTCTAATTATGTCAGGCATATAATATTCATAAAACTCTGAATCAGAGTATGCAACTGCAACGGAGTCAGAGTTCTCCCAATAATAACTAGCTTCTTCATAAAACATCTCCCAATAACCTTCTTCAGTAATTGGGTCAGTTTCAATCCATATATAATAACTATCAATTTCTTCATTTGCATTTAAATCATGTAAAGGTACTAAGTAGTCTGTGTAACCATAGTCATAAGCTAGATACCACCAAGGGTCTTCATAGTCTTCTATTGCAGGATGCCCATACACAGGATGCCCTCTAACAGCAGCACCTAAGCTGATATTAGCTTTTTTAAAAGACATTCTATATCTTAAATCAAAGTCAAAAACTTGCAAGTCTCTACTTTGTTTTTCTACATATTTCATTTTAGTAACAAAAGAATTGTTAGACCACTTTAACCAAACTTCAAAATCAGAATACTCATGCCCTCTGTTTCTAATATCACTAAATGAAAATAAATACTCCCAACCATTAACAGCTCCTATTATTGCTTTATCTGATAGCTGTTGTTCAGTTCCTTTATAAAATCTTTTTCTTGATTGATAGTCGAATAAAGCTATTTTTCTTAAACCAATAGTGTATTTATAATCATCTTCTAATTCTATATTACCTTTTACATAGGGTGTACCCATTGTACCACTAACATAAATAGTCGAGTAATCAAAAAAACCACCAAAAACCAAATTACAAGTCGTAACCACATATAAAATATAATTTTTAAATCTTCCACTAAACATTATTTTCCTCTCATTTTTTTTCTAACTTTTTTTGAGTATTTAGCTCTTTGCTTTCCTGCTTTTGTTGCTTTTCTTTTTTTTCTGTTTTCATAAGCTTTTTGAGCTGCTGTTAATGTTCGTCTGACAGATTTAGGAAGATACCTTCCTCTTTTGCTTTTAGGCTTTTTTTTGTCTGCTTTAGAAATATAATCCCATTTTTGTGCAGTCCATTTTTTTAATGACCTTTGTGATTTTTTAAGAGCCATTATTTATAACCTCCACCTTTAGCTTTATACTGTCTAGCTAACATTTGTGCTTTCCTAGCAGACCATTGACCTGCCCTACCACCTTTAGAGCCTGCTTTTATTTTATTAAAAAGTCTTTTTCTCATAGTAGGTTTTGTATAATTTCCTGCTTTATTAACTGTGCTTTTTTTTCTTTTTTTTCTAGCCATAGCTTACCATTTTTTACAAGACCAATATCTTGCAGTTGTTCTATCTTTAGCAGTAGCACATCTATGTCTAGCTCTAAAAGATTTTCTTCTTGCAGGGCTAGATTTTTTAATTTTCATATTAGGGTCGCCAAACATAACTTTCTTTACCTTGCCTTTACCTCCACCTTTTACAAATACTTTAAATTTTTTTCTTCCGTATCCTGCTTGTCCTTTTGTAATACGAGATGGCTTGTTCAATCTAACTGATTTACCTTGATACTTTGCCATTTCACTTTTTCTTTCTTTTAATTTTTTTCATACCCACTTTTCTTTTTTTAGCAGGTCTTCCTCTTTTTTTTCCGTAAGTTCCTTTTCCGTATGGCATATTAGAACCTTCCTTTCGAGCTTTTTTCTACTTTAGTTAATCTTTCCTCAAATGCACTTATTTTAGCTGATAGTGCATCTAGTTTATCTTTACAATCGTCTATGCCTGATAAATCAACTTCAGGTATATCAATCTTCTTATTCTTTAATTTATCTAATTCTGTTTTAATATATGTTAAATCACTAGCTAGTGGTGTAAGCTGTGTAGATAATGTTTTTAAATCTTTAAATGTTTCATCATATTCATCTAGCTTGTAAGATATAATCTTTAAATCACCCATAGATTTAATATTATTAATTTCTTTAGTATTATCTTCTACTGCACCTGTCAATGTAAAATAGACACCAACTCCTGATACCACTACAAACATAATAGTTACTAAAAATTTTAAATCCATTTGAAATGCTGTGTTTTCGCCAATCTTATGTGCCATAGGTTCTTCCTTTTTTATACTTACATTTATTTGTTGGTCGTTTAATGCTTCAGCTACTTCTTCTACTGTTACATGACCTTCTTCTATTAATACTTTTCCTAGGGGTACTGACCTATTATAGTTAATTGCTTCATCTGCTTGTTTGCTTAAAGCAGATGTTAGTTGCTTTTTATTAATATAGCCTTTTAATAAAAGTAAATCACCTATTTTCATCCTTCAATTAACTCTCCCCATAAACTTGTTTTACCTTTGATTATTTCTACGACCTGCACGTTGAAATTACCGTTTTTAAAAAAATCTACTATTGCAAAACCATGATTCCAATTAGTTAAACTTCCTCTTAGCCAATCTTCATCTTCTTCAATATCTTTCAAGCATCCCAAACTCCAAGCACTAATAGTTCCACCTGCATAAGTTTTTGTATGCCTTTGCAAATCATGAGTATGTCCATACATTATACTTTCTCCATATACATCCAAGTGCTTAAACGAATGGTACTTAGAAGTAAACTTACCATGAGTAAAGTTAAGCTTTCCTATTTTAAGAGTCTTCTTTCTATTATAAGGATGGTATTTATATCCTCTTTCTTTAATCTTTAAAGCATTTTCTGTCATATAATTGTCTAAGTAAGGGTATCTAGTTACAAATTTATCTAGCCATACTTCATGGTTTCCTTGGACAAAATGTCTTTCATTGCAATTTACTTTATTTAAAGACCTATCTATTTGATTCATTCCTTTGTTTACAGCTTTTACATCTTTATCTAAGAGAGGAATTAAATCTTCCATAGGTTTTGCATTTCTACCTTTCCAATAATGAGTGCTAAAATGCTCCCATTCACCTGTATCACCTAGGTCAATGTATATGTCAGGCTTTACCTTTTCAATAGCCTTACATACAACATTTATAGCTTTTTGGTCGTGTATTGGAAAATGCTTGTCAGGAGTTACGATTGCTCGTCTAACTGCTCCTTTATCCTTTAAAGGCATAAATTTTCCTTGTATTTTTAATATTAATTTAGTATAAACTGAGGAAATTTCCTAATTCGAGGAAATAGATTTTATTCTATTACTAAGCTCTTGTGCCCTTGCAGGTGTTTGTTTAGCCCAAAGACTATCGAGCATCTCGGTGGAAGCTTCTTCGTATTGTTGTGTCTCTAGTAAATATATTGTTTTTTTGAATTTAGAAAAACCTGACAAGCCAAGCTGATAGCACATATTAACAACTACTGACTTGGCTTTATCATCAACGTCTTTAAACCATGGAAATGCTACAACTATTCTTTCTAGCAATAAGTGAAGTTTTTTCATTAAAATTAAATCAGCTATATCTTTATCCATAACTAAATCTTTAATAGCAAATCCATATCCTATTGTGTCATATCCTTCTGTGCATTTATATACAGTAGAACGAAAACCTTCGTGTCTAGTTATGTCTTCTATGATAGTTGCAAGCTCATTTGGCATTTTTTTAGTTTCCATAGCATCCTTATTAATTTGGTTTAACTTTAAAAGCATTTATTTTATTAGTCTTCAAACCCAAGATATATATCCATCAGGTCAGTTGCTAAACTTGACATATCTGCAGGGTCAGCTCTCCACACACCTGCAACATACAAAGAATTAGATTCTAATTCAGGGGAAATAACAAGACCTATTCCTGTTTTTTGAGCAATACGAGCTGTTAATAAATCTCCTTCTGCATAATCATCAGCAACTATATTAACATGACCACATATTTGTACTGCTTGTGATTCTGCCTGAGTAATATCCACAGCAGCACTTCCATGTCCTAGTTTTTGAGCACCTGAAGGGCTATTGTTGCCTGTACTGTTGCCTTTGCAAAATACCAATTCTAAAACATGAGCTTGGTCGTATCCGTTAAGAATAAAAATACTATTTAAAGTCGTTGCTCTACCTTTTGAAGAAAAAGCATTTGGGATTGCAGTCCAATTAAAAGCTACGTCATTATCTGTATTATCGTCTGCTGTAAAAGTTGGTTGAACTTTTATAACTCTTTTTGAAATTGAAACTAAAGGAGCACCCATTATTTTTCTCCTTTAACTTTTTTTTCTTTTTTAGGTTTAGACTTTACAACTTCAGTCCAACCCATTGATTTAGCTTTTTCTACGTCAGCTTCTTTAAATTCTTTCCACAAACCTTTTCTATTAGGGCTTTTCATTTTAACCATCAATTTTCTCCTTAATTAAGTATAGGGAGAGCAAAGCTCTCCCATATACTATTGTTTAAACTGCTATTCTTACGAAGCAGGACTAACTAATGCAAATATTTTTTTATTTCCATCAGTAGTATTTCCTGTTACTAAGCAACCATATACACTATCTGCAACAAATCTTGTAGATAATGATGGTAAGTGATAATCACTTTGAACTCTTGCTTGCATACCACTTGCATAAGCAATATGTACTGCATCTTTATGCACTAAGTATCCAAGTAGTTTTTCAGATTCATCATCAACGCCATTAGCACTAAAGTTACCAATAGGTGTTCCGTTAGCAGTTACAGTAGTTCCACCTGCTGCATAACTATTGAAATTAGTTCCAATAACAACATTCACACCTGCTAATTTGCCTGCAAAGCCACTTACAAATGGAACTTCACTACCAAATGATGCACCTACTCCATCATATCTAGCGAAATCTCCTAATTTAAATAAGCTAGCATAACATTTAGGAGTTAATACCATTGTATAATCGTCAATGTTAGAATCATTAGCATATATTGCTTCTATCATATTAGATACACCTGCAGCGATAATGTCATAAGAATCGTGAGTTGTGTTTAATTCGATAGTGTTACCTGCACCATTACCATCACTTGTAGTATGTGCATAGTTGAATCCAACGTGCTCCATCATTTTAAGAGACACATAGCCATCTATTTTTTTAGCTAAAGCATAACCAAGCTTTGATGTATAAAGATTCATAACGTCATAGCTTGCTTGTACTTTTGCAACATCAGTAATAGCGATTGCACTATGTATTGCTTGATTGATGTCTAAAGTATACTCGTCTTCTTTAGCAGTTGAATCATCAAATGCTAAATTAGCATCTATTAAAGTTTCGACTGCTACAGTACCTCCACCGTAAGTATCACTTGCAGTAAGTTCTGTATGTTTTGGTAAATGGATTCTATCTCCACCACCTGCTACTAAAGCAGATTGGTCTGTTGCTAGTTTAGCAAACACAAGATTTTTTTCCATATAGTCCATGATTGATGCTCCCCACACTTCAGGTATAAAGTGTTGAAGCGTTGCATCTACGCCTGAGTCTTGAAGACCACCTGCTAATGCAACATTATTTGTTGGTGCTAAAGCCATTATAGCTCCTTACTTTTCTATATCTCTCTTTCAACTGCTTAAAAAGCCTTCATTTTGAGAGAAAATACTTACCTATTTCCTTCATTTGCTCTATGAGTATAATAAGCCCTTCTCTCAGAATCTGTCATTTCACCCCAAGGTTTATCAGGCACATTATTTTTACTCGTTCCTACAAGTTCAGGAGGATTAGGTTTAGTATTATTGTTAATTTTATTAGTTACAAATTCAAGAGTTTCTAAATCTAATCTAGATAAAGATTCTCTTTCTCCTTCAGGATGGCTACTTAAAAGAGATTCTCTTCTACTTTCTTCATAGCGAGTCCATTTTTCAGCATTAGAAGTTAAACTTTCGACTTTAGAAGAAGCCTTTTCATATAAGGTTTTAAATTCTTCTTTTTCTTTAAGCTTAGTTTCTTCTGCTCTTGCAAGACTTCTTTCTAACTTCGCTAAACGAGTTTCAGCATCCTGAGCTCTCTTTCTGTACTTTTTGCTTTCTGCAATATACTGTTCATTAGAGCTATCTTGAACAGTTTCTGTTGCAGGACTTTCACTAACTGTTTCTGTCGCTGCTTGTATATTTTCTTCGGACATTCTGTCCTCCTTTTTTGTGTTAAACAATTTAAATTATGCATAATTTTGCATAATTCTTATATATAACTTAAATTAATATTAGGTAATAATGCAAATTTTTGGATAATTCACTAAAATCATACAAAGAAAAGTGGTTTAATTTCATGGATTACAAACCACACTACGGGCAAAGCAAATTGCATTTCCCTATTAAAGACACAGCAAGGTTTTTTGTTATGGTTTGTGGTAGAAGATTTGGAAAGACTACTGCTTCTGCAATGGAAGCAACTTATTATGCTTCACAGCCAAATAAACGAATATGGTTAGTAGGTTTGTCTTATGATAAAGCAGACTTAATGTTTAGAGAAATATGGCAAAAAATGGTTATAGGTCGTGCAAACGACATAGATAGAGCTTCAGAAAAAGAAAGATATATAAGATTTAAGTGGAATACAGTAGTAGAAGCTAAATCAGCAGACAATCCTGATTCATTAGTTGGAGAAGGATTGGATTTACTTATAATTGACGAAGCAGCTAAAGTAAAAAGAAAAATTTGGGATATGTATTTATCTCCGACGTTGTCAGATAGGAAAGGCAAAGGAATATTCATCACAACTCCTGAAGGTTTTAATTGGATATACGACCTATTCTTATTAGGTAAAGATGATGAATTATGGGAATCTCATCAAGCTCCCTCGTGGGACAACCACTTTGCCTTTCCACATGGGAAAAACGACCAATTTCTACTTGAAAGAAAAAGAAATATGGACAAAGAAGTTTATGACCAAGAATATGGTGCAAAATTTACTTCTTTTGCAGGTAGTGTTTATCCTTTTGAGAGGGAGTTAGATGTAGGGAAATACCCTTATAATCCAAACTTTCCTACTTACTGCTCTATTGACTTTGGTTATAGAATGCCTGCAGTAGGATGGTTTCAGACTTACAGGGTTGGTGGTGTATGGCATATTAATATGATAGACGAAATAATACATAAAAAAAACGTCAAAACAGATGAGCTAGCTTTACAAATTAAGGCAAAGAGATATAATGTTTTAAGATTTTTTGGCGACCCTGCAGGTATGCAAGCACAAGGGCAATCAGGTTTAGGAGATATAGAAATTTTTAGAAGACATGGTATAAATGTTAAAACAACAAGAGATAAAGTGTCAAGAAGTATTGCATCAGGTGTATCTCATGTCAGAAGTTTTGTAGAAAATGCTCAAGGAGAAAGAAATTTTCATGTTAATGAAAAATGCACAGGAATAATGATGGACTTAGAAAATTATCGTTATCCTGAACCAAAAGAAGGGGCAGACTTAAAACCTGAGCCTGTAAAAGATGGGTATCATGACCATGGATGTGATATGATTAGATATTTTTTTATAAACCAATTCCCAATTAAAAACAGAGAATTCAAAGTGAGGAAAAGATGATATACAATTCAAATATAACAGCAGAAGAAATAATAAAACAATCAGTAGAAGATTCTAAGCAAATGTCTCAAAAGGCTAGGAGAAATTGGGTTAGAAAAATGTTAAATTACTACGGAGGTAATGATACAGGCAGATATATACAAAATTATTTCGCTTCTACTGCTTTTCAAGAAATTCCATGTTATAATGCTAACTTTACTAGAAGATTTGTAAATAAAATGAGCAGAATCTACACAGTAGGTACAGAAAGAAACGTAAGTAAGCAATATGACCAATTAACTATAAAAAAAGATGCTAGAATGAAGCACGTTGAAAGAATGACTCGCTTAATGGGAACTGTAGCTACTCAAGTTATATACAAAGAACTAGATGGAATGCCTTATTTTGATTATAGACCTGTTTATTACTTTGATGTGCATTTAAAAGACCCATTTACTGCTTCTTCTATAATGTACCCACTATTAATGCAACCTGAAGACGTTTCTAGCCTTGAGAAATGCGAATGGGCATATTGGGATGAATCAATGTATATACATTATGATGAAGATGGAGAAATAATACAAGCCTATGAGCATGGTTATGGCGTTTTACCATTTATTTTTACTCACAGAGAAGAACAAATTGATGAATTTTTTGTAGACGGGGCTAATGATATTGTAGACTGTAATGAGCAAGTAAATATTGCTATGACAGAAATGCAATTAGGTTTAAGGTTTCAAATGTTTGGTCAGCCATTTATGACAGGCGTAGATTCTGACAAAAGGATTGAAAGAGCAGGCTCAGACCAAATAATTGACCTTCCCGAAGGTGCAACTTTTGGAATTGTATCTCCTGCAGGTAATATTGAGTCAGTTATAGAGAATATTAAGTTCCAAGTAGACTTAGTAGCACAAAATAACCACTTATATGTGCAATTTGCACAAGATGGAGGTGAAACTCCTTCGGGTATCGCTTTAAAAATTAAAGATTTAGAGAGATTTGAAGATTATCAAGACGATTTAGAGCTTTGGCGTATGTATGAGCATGAATTATACTATATTGAGAAAGAAATTGCTGCTTATAACAATATTTCACTACCTGATAAATTAAAATTAGATTTTAAAGAGCCTGAATACCCAAAAACAGTACAAGACCAAATAATGTTAGACGAACATAGACTAAAACACCACATGATAGACGAAATAGACCTGTTAATGGAGTACAATAAAGATTTATCTCGAAAAGAAGCAGAAAAAATTGTTGATAAAAACAAAGAAACAAGAGATGAAGCTATAAATAATATGTTTAGTAAGCCAAATCCTGCAGAAAACCAAGAAAACGAGGAAGAAAATGTCGTATCTGATAGTCAAGAGTAATGTAAACTTTAAAAAATTAGCAAATAATTATAAAGAGGCTGTAGATAAAGCACTTGAAAACATTGCTGATGACAGTTCAGACAAAACTAGAAACAACTTAAACAAAAGCAAGAGCATTCTTGGAGGAACTTTAGACCCTTTAGCTGAGAAAACCATAGAAGCAAGAAAAAGAGGCATATATTGGGAGGGTAGTGGTACAGGCAGGAGAGGTGAAGACTTTAAACCTACCCAAAGAACAGGAATTAAGAATGTTGGAGGTAGCAAACCTTTAATTTATAGTGGTAATTTAATTAACAGCATTCAAAGTAATAAAAATAAAATGAATTTTGCAGGATATGGCAAAAAACACCACGAAGGCTATGACGTTAAAGGCAATGTTAAGCAATGGCAAGTGCCTTCAAGACCATTTATACAATCAGACATCAAAGATAAAACCAAGAAAAAATTTGTAGAAGACCTAGAAAAAAAACTCAAAAAGTAAAGTATAGTGCTTTATTACTTTATGAGAACAAAAGGTAAAAAAGTAATATACTTCACTCACACATAAATAGGAGTAAAAGTATGTCAGATAAAGAATTTGAAGAAATGATAAGGTTATTTGAAAGATTACAAAAGCTTATATCTAAAAGTAATTTTTTTACGGAAGATGTCGGTCAAGATTCTTCTCCTATAGTTATTCCAAGCGAAATATATGATGATATTTGCAAAGAGTTGGGTAGTAAGGAAATAAGATTAATGGGTATTAGTTAAAAATTACCAAACAAGAAGAAAAAGGTGCAGCTTTTCTGTTATTAAACTTTAATCTGCCCTTTAAAAACCTAACTTCTCTACCCTCTATGTAATCATGCCAATACTTTGTTGAAGTATAGCTAGGTATCAAACAAACAATAACAGCACCTTTTAGACTTTCTTCATGTGCTTTTTTAATCCACTTATTTAAAACTTTTTTACCATACGGAGGGTTCATAAAAACAATCTCATTACTCCAATCCTTAGAAAGACCATCATCTTCTATAGTGTAATATTTTTTACATTTATGGTTTCTATCTGATGCACAAGGGTCTAACGTAAAATTAAATTCTTCGTTTAGCTTATCAAATAGTTCTTGTGGAGTTTCCCAATCGTTATTATCATCGCTATAGTATGGCTTTGGTTTTTCCTTCCAAGTGCCATCTTCTTTCATAGCATTTTCTGTTCTTATTATTTCTTCTTCCCAATCTTTTCTTTGTGCAGGTGTAGGTCTTTTACCTTCTAATGGTTTTACGCCTACCTTTTCAGCTCTCTTTCTCCATCTATACCATTCTTTTTGCTGTTCATTATAAGTAAGTCTTTTCTTTTCAGCTTTTATAGCCTTATGGCATAGAATCTTTTCATCTTTAGCTCTCTTGCCTTGATTTTCAGTATTTCTAGGAGGTAAATCCTCAGCTTCGGTTTCTACAGTAGCCATAACGTCTAATATCTCATCATCATCTACAGTTTCAGCATCAGGAACAACTTTTAAGAACTTCTCAAATGGAGAATCAACTGTTATATTAATATTCTTAACTAACTTACCACTATGCTCTAAAACTAAACGACCTGCTTGCACATTACCTGCCTGAGCCTCACGAATCATGGCGTTTAAGACAGATGGTAATTGAGAACCAAATTCTAACATATATCTATCATAACAAGCATCAATAAAGTTCGGGTCTTGTCTCCAACCTATGACTGTATGTTTAGATACTCCTAACTTGGCAGCAATTTGCTCTGATGTAATGCTTGGCTGCAATGCTAGAAGCTCTACAGCAGCGATTTTATTCGTATTTTTCTGTTTCTTAACTAAACTTGACATTGTGGTGTTACTCTCTTTAAATTAACTTATTAATAAGTGTGATAAAATAGTCTAAATCAACACATATAATATAAATAGTTCAAAGTTATAATCAAAGTTCTTGTGAATATTTTTTTCAAAGTTAAAAAACATATTTTGTGAGTGTTGTGAACCGTTTAGGCTTTTGACACACCATACGCTAGTATGGGGTGTTTCACAAATTAGTTAGTTCACGAAGTGAACACCTTGTTTTATAGAGTGAAGTTCACGACTAGTGAACACCATTCTTTCAACAACATAGTGCACGACTAGTGCACACCTTCTAAGCAAATTTTTTTAAATATTTAAAGTTATTATAGATTGGAAGTGGTACAGAGTAGAGCCTTATACAGTTAAAACTCTACTCTGCTTTTTGATAGGATAAGAAGGTTTTTAGTGTTCTGCTGTGTCTAGGCTGTAAGATATTTTTAATATAGATTCTTGTTGCAATTTATTTATTAGTAAACTTTTTAGCTTGTTCACTTGGTTTTCTTCATGGGTTACTATCTCGATTAAATATGATGCCTCTGCATCTCCTAAATAATAACCGTTTGTTTTTAATATGGTGTAGCCCTGAAAAAATCTATCACATAAATTACATATTAAATCTTCTTTAAATCTTGCTCTTGTCTTGTTGTCGTGTCCTACATATAGTTTGAATAGTTTTAAATTAGTTTTCATTGTTGTTAGTTTCCTTTCGTTGGTTAATTAGTTTACAGTCCTGTAATGGATCAAGAGATTTTAAAAGTTAATTAAATCTTAATCATTAATACAGCATAAAAAACAAATACAATTATTATCATGCTGTTGAAAATTAAATCAATCATTTATTTTTTTCCTTTCTTCTATTTCTTGGCGTTCTGCTTCTAGCCATAAAGCATAGAAAAAACAACCTATTAAGAAGAAGTGGAAGAAGGCTGTCGCTAGTCTTTCAATTAATGTTAATTCCATTTTAAATACCTCCATGAGCTAAAAGCAT
>Ga0098037_1000169_pt1 | contig 40183 bp, 41 predicted proteins | sample 5_EtaG_FD_75050 | JGI IMG/M metagenome (GOLD analysis project Ga0098037, IMG submission 75050) | Marine viral communities from the Subarctic Pacific Ocean - 5_ETSP_OMZ_AT15132 metaG | ecosystem: Environmental > Aquatic > Marine > Oceanic | place: Pacific Ocean | collected 2015-01-08 | reverse complement strand
GCGGCGACATCTGTGTTTTGATTTATCTGAAGGTTTGCATTCAATGCAATCAATAGATTCTTTTGAAGAGTGTCGTTGAATGTTTTGAATGTTCTGTCTCTTTTCAAAAACTCTTGAGCTTTAGCTTGCACTTGAGCTAAGTCAGGATTTGTTTCTCTAATAAACTTACGAATCTTCTTAATAGTACGGTCATACATTGCCATTCCCTCATTAACTCCTCCGGGTACGTTGGCAAAAGCCTGAGGGAAACTGTTATCAAATAAGTCCTCGTTTATTTTTAACGCCTTCTTTATCTCTGTAACCGTGTATCCTTTCTGCTGTAGATATATCTTTATTGCGGCATCAGAGAAACCATTGTTACGTCCGTACACAATAACTTGGTTCATATCTTGAGATGCACTAAACGCTACCTCGGGATTCTTCAACTTGGTCAAGGACCTTGCGTCTTTACCTCTAAGCGGTTGACCGCTAAAGATATCTGCCAATGCCATCCCTAAGAACTCATCAAGATTAATGTCTTGGAGCTCACCAACCTTTACATCTTTAGACATTCGGAATGAAGACTGAATAAACTTCCACATACTAAGAAGCCATTCCTTAAATTTACTTTGAGTTGCGGCTTCTGCTATTGTCTCCCCTTTATTACCAATCAATATAGCCATAGCCTCGTGAGCTGCCTTGGCTGTGTCGCCATCAAAAATCTCTAATTGTTTTTGATATTCTTCAGTTTGCTTTACGAGCTCAACACCCCTACTGTATATCTTCTTTCCCTTTGCAGATGTCTGTAACCAAGTCTGCCAAACGTGACCCATCTCGTGAATCGCGGTATTGTATAAGTCTGACTGCGTGTTGTGTACCTCAGGGTTGATGTATATATCACCGTCTATAGTAACACCATAAACAACCTTGCCATCTAAAAATTTCTTGTTAATTTTTTCCGACTTCATCACGTTGTCGAATGTCTCTTGGTCAACCGAAAGAACCACGCCGGGGAAGGATTGATTTAGAAACGAGATAAACTGTTGCTCTTGTGTTATGTTGTTACTTGCTATCGCTCCAATAAACTCTTCATTAGGAAGTCCGTTCTGTACGCCAAGTGTTTCAGTGAGTATAGTACCTACACTCGCTTCGTCAAGCTCACCGGGTTTAGGTGCTGTCTCCTGTTGTTTTTTAGTAAGTCTTTTGTATTTAGACTTACTCATTCTCTTTTGCTTTTTCTCCACCTTAGTAAGACCCGACATCGCGTTTGCAAATGCTTGAGGGTAAGCCTTTACAACAGACACGGGGTTCTCCACAATACCTATTGTTTTTCCCTTTGTACCTACAGAGTAGTTAGGATGCTGAGTATCTATAACGGCTTCCTCTAATGTGGTCTCCACAAGTTCATTTGTTTGTGGATTAAACTTACCTATCTCTATTGCTTGTAGCGCAATTATATTGCGCTGTGGAACATCTTTAAGCTGAGGTTCAACAATAAGGTCTGTTATAGGACCAAGATGCACGAGCTCCAAGGCTTCTTTTGTCATACCCTCTATCAATGCTGAAGGCACAACCTTGTCTGACCTCGACGGAGCTTTAGATTCTCCCGCTCGATTTGGTTGACCAAAAGTTATTTGTTCTAACAACACTCTTCTTGCAGGAAGAGATAATGTTTGAATGAAATCAATACTTACAACATCATCTATAGTTTTTGGATTTAGTTTAGCTAAAGTCTTTAGCGTTTCTTTATGTCCCGTTACCTCTTTCTGATAATTTTTTATTGTAAGAGGTTTTAGCTTCTCACCCTTCTCGCTTAGTCCTGTTTTGATTGACCTCTCTCTTGTTTTAATTTTATCTTTGATAGATTGTTTCAAAAGCTTTACAGCATTCCTTCTGTTCTTTAAAGGAATCTTTGTAAGGTTGTCCTTAAGAACTCTAAACGTAGCCTCGTTAGAAAGTATAGAGCCCTCACCCATCTTAACTACAGACATTGGAATGTGTCCTGCAAACTCAGGGTTTGCTTTCCACCACTCCTCAAACACTTCTTTGTTTTGTTCGTATGTCTTAACAGCTTTATTAAAAATATCGGCTGCCTCTTTTTCAGTGGTGTTTGCCCACGCCGCATTCTCATTTCCTTGTGTGCCTGTAAATCCAAGACCACCTCGAAGATTGTCTATTGTATTTCCTGTTTGAGGATTCACAATATCTCCTGTTCTTAGTTGGTCGGATATAGTAAAGATAGTAGGGATACCATCTATTATCTGTAGGTTAGTAATCGTTGGAAGCTCTCGGTCTGTTCTCTCGTTAAGCTCTTGAGTATTTATAGTGACGCCCTCAGCCGTAGTATCTAAGTTGGTACTTACATTACCCGACTCCATCTCATTCATCTTTTCAACTACATCTTGAACATCTGCTTCAGTATCTTGAGACACCTCTTCTTGAACTTGACGCATCATATCAACTCCTGCTTTTGTACCTATCTCTCTAATTCCTTTTAGGGCTGCTGCATTTGTTTCGTATACACCTGTAATTCGTAGCATATTGGCTATCTCGCCATACGTCATATCATCACCTTCTAAAGCTTCTTGTAGCTGAAGAGGATAGTTTTCTGCATTTATATTTACCTCATTGCCTTTGACGTAGTCTTCAAAGACATCGACAACAGTATCATTGAAATCTATATTTTCAGCCCTAAGCCTTGATTTTAATGAGCGAAGTATAGACGACAATACTTCTTTAGGCGGTACTTTGTCAAATATAATATAGTCCTCATTTTGCGCCCGCTTAGTTCTAAACTGCGGGTCTTTACCTGCCTCTAACTCTGCTGTTGTTTTAGGACGGATTGTAACATCTACTTTTGCTCTTTGAATTTGCTTACCGTCTTTTATAATTGCAGGTACTGATACGTTAGAAATTTCCCTGACCGTTAAATCAGTATCAAGGTCTTTGGCTTCCTTGGTTGTTCTTGTGTCGTCAACCTCTATAATAGAACCTTCAAGCAAGATAGTCCCTAAAAGTGGTTTAATTTCAATACCCTGCTCATTTAATTCCTGCTCTGCCTGCTCAAAAATAGCGGCATCTTCCTTAGAGATAGTAGCTCCTTTTTGCTCTGCTACATATTTGTTATTCTTATATTGCTGTATTGCTTGAGCCTTGTCTTTTACAGTAGTTGCTTCTTGTAGGGCTTTCTTATATTTTTGTATTACTTTGTTTAGACGTTTTTGAATTTTAGAGTCTTTATCCTGCTTACGTGAAGACTGCTGACCTTCATCGGTAGTTTGCTTAATCATTTCAAAACCTGTATCGGTTTTTCTTGCTAAGTTATTTCTAACCAAGCTCTCCCAAAGTTTCTCTCCCGGCTTAACACCACCCTCCTCAACGAACATAGTGCTTGACACAACTTTTCTATCTCCAACTATATTATTAATAGCCTGATAAGCCTTGGTCGCTATGCCTTGTTTTTGATTGCCGGGTAAAACATCTACGTCCTGAACTACAATCTCTCCTTTACTGTTTTGAGTAAACATAACCTCACCAACCGCTTGACCGTCTTGCTCTATGGTATAAACATTACCCTGCTTTTCTTGTGACCTTGTAGGATTTACTACAAGGGAAACCTCTTGAGTCGGTGTCGTCGGCGACACTTCTTGTTCTTGTAGGGATGTGTTTAGTTTGTATAAGTTTTCTTTTGCTCGCTGAAGTATTTCTTCCTGCGTAATTACAGGGGCTCTTCTTCTGCCTATTAAAAAGTTTCTTCTTCCCGGACCTTTCTCCTCTTTGAGTTGTTGTTCAGCCGCCTTTAATTGAGAGTCTTTGTTCGCCTGAAGTTCTTGGTTCCACTGTTCCTCCAACATTTCTTGAGTTGATTGAACGGGTGTCGTTGGCGACACTTGCTCATCCACGCTAACGGTTTGTTCTGTTGGCGTAGTAGTATCTTCTGCGGTTGTCGTCTCTGTTGGCGTAGTAGTATCTTTTGCGGTTGTCGTCTCTGTTGGCGTAGTAGTATCTCCTAATTGCTGAGCCAACAATCGAGCCTCTGCCTCCTCCTCTGTAAGTCCCGAAAGGTCTTCCATCTCTGCCTCTTTCTCTGCCTCTTTTTTAGTATCCTCTCTAACTGATTCCTTCATCATCCCTTGGAATCTCCAAGCTTTGAAATTCAAATCCGTTTCCCCTGATTTTTTCTGCGCTTCATACTCTCTTGTACTTTCAGCAAGCTCTTTCTCGGCAGCCCTGCTCAGCTCTGCTATATCTTCTTCGATTATTTTTAACTGTCGCTGTTGCTCTTTAGATGCGCCCTTATCAAGTTTATCTATTGCCTCTTGTAGTCCTTTCTTTTGTAGGGCAAGGTATAATATCTTCTTGCCATACTCAGGAGCAAACTCACTTGGTATAGTGTTCTTGAGTCCTATTAATATTTCATAGTTCCTCATCTGAGTATCCGCCTCCTCTTGAGTTAATAGTTCTCCGGTACTCGGATTGTTAACCAAACCAACAGCGGCGTCTAAGGCTGCTCTCTGCTGTACCACGAAGTCCTCCACATTCTCAATCTCTGACACCTGCTTAAACAGCTCAAAGTGACCGTCCGAAATCTCGTTAAATTCAAAGGACTGTGAAGCTTGAGTAACAGCACTTGGCATACCCATAACAATACCACCTACCATCTCCGCTAATCCTGCGTGATTAGCCTGTGTAAGAAGTTCCATATTAGCAGCGTTATCCAAACTAAAGCTACCGTCTTTATCCTGAAGAGTTATTACATTTTTAAAAGAGTCTGTTTTGTTAGCGAGGTCGTACAGCTCTTTACCATATACATCTGCCAACTCTTGTAAAAATCCTGTTTCATATTCAGCGGCTCCTGACGAACCGGCGAGTATAGCTGTCTTTGCAATTTTCCCTCCAACAGAATTCCCTATGTTCTTTATAACTGTTTCCCTGAATGTTCTTGCCGTCTGTTGCGCAACAGGTCTTTTTGTAAATTGAGCTATAGATTTACCTACAATACTCGAAACAAAAGACGAGTTCCCTAACATATTTCTCATACCAACTTCTTCGAGCACAGCCACTGTCAGCCCTAATGGTATTTTTAGTTTTAGCTTTTCAGCCTCGCTTAGATTTGCAAGCTCAGGATTATTATTAAATTGGTCATCTATATGCTCCGCTCCCATTGCGTAAAAGGAAGCTATTCTAAATGGTCCCGTCATCATCGCGGGAGATGAGCGCAATAATCCCGTAAGACCCTGAGCAAACCATCCCTGTTCATTGAACTTCGCTACGGTTTTGTTACTAACCATATCACCTCCAAGCTCTACCTTACCGTCCTTTATGGCTACTGAGCCGTCTAAAGGAGTCAATCCGGCGAAAGCAGCACTTGAGCTGAATTGGTCTAAGCCACCGAACATCACTCCTGAAGCAAGCTCCCCTGCTATTTTTACAGGAGCCTTAGTGTTTTTCTTCCACGCTTTTAATTCAGCATCGGTAAATAATTTATCGCCTGTAATTCCTTCGTGAACATAGTTGTATAAGTTCCCTACATCTCCTGCCATATCAATATACCCTGCAACTGTCTCCGCGCCCCCTCGAGCAAACTCTCCTACAAAAAGCTCAGGCAGATTACTGATATCCCACTCAACATAATTCAAAGCCCTGTAACCTAATGAGCGGTTCATTTCATTAAGTACGTTTTCGTAGTTCGTTATAGCTTTGCTTCCAAGAATGTGTTCTTGTACAATTTTCGCCTGTAACCCTTGAACCTCAAGTCTCTTTGCTTCATATTGAGCTCTTAGCTCAGTGTTTAAAACGTCTTTATTTAAAGCATCACCTATAGCGTTAAGCTCTTTTTCTTTTTGCTCAAATTCAGCCGTGTTGGATTCTATCGAAGTTTCTAATTCTTTAAGAGCTAATGCGTCTTCTTCTATCATACTCGCCCTACGAGTGTCGTATCCTGCTTCGGTGTAATAGTCCTCGTAATCAAACTCTGTACCCATACCCACCTGACTTGCATCTCCGGGAGAAAGCATTGCTTGTGCAACCCGTTGTTCGTCGCTTAGTTCTGTGTCAATATACTCTGTCATCAGGAATCTTTTTATATCTCTTCCTGACTCAGCGTCTCCCGCATCTGTCCAATTATCAAGACTTATCTCCGTGCTGTTTCCATTAGGAGAGTAGATTGTTACGTTGTCCCCTGCGCCTGATTCCTCAAATCTAAAACCAAACTGCCCGAACTTAGCCCTTAAAGAACCCACTACCCCTTCTTCTTCTCTGCCCGCAAGAGCCGTGTAGTTTATAGTTTCTAAGGCTGTATTAAAACCATATCCTGTAGGTAAATCCTCAGGGTCATAAAACTCACCATTGACCTCCACAAATCCTGCCTTTTTCTTTTGTTGGTCTTGAATAGCTTTTAACTGTTGATTATATAAAAGCTTTGCGGCTTTATTCTTTCCTTCACTGACTAAAGACGAGATAAGCTCTCTATCCACATTAGCCACGGTTTCCTGCCCTGCAAGAAAATCCTCAACGGTAGGTGCGTTCGCTAAGTTTATGATTCCTTTCGCTTGAAGATTAAGGTCGTCGATTAATCTTAATTGGTCCGCTATTTTCTTTTTTTCCTCATCAGTTTTGTTTGACTGAAGTTGGTCAAGTAAATCTTTCTTTTGGGTTCTTCTATAGTCTATACCACTCGCAAGACTGTCTCTGTATTTCTTAATGTTTGCTGCTCTAACTTTAGGGTCTGAAGCCTCAAGGTCTATCCTCTCCCCTCCAAATTCAATTTGCTTAAACCTGTCAGGGTCTTTAATCTTATCTATAACAGTATTCTCTACAGGCTGCAGAGGCTCAAATCCCCCTTCGCCTGCAAAAGCACCATCGGCAAGACCTCCTAAAAACTGAGATTGCTCTTCAGTAAGCTTAGGTTTCTCTGCTGATTCCGATGAACCATCTTCCGAGCCTGATGCCAAACTTTCTTGGTAATCTCCAATAATTTGACCAACGGAGCGAGTATCGCCTTTTTTTTTTACCCAACCACTATTTTCTGAGTTAATATCTACCCCTTGAGTGCCTCCCCAAGCTGATGAAAAATCGTCTAAAGACGAAGTTTTAAATAAGCCTCTATCCTTACCAAGTTCAAACAATGCTCTTACTTGATTAGGGTCGGCATTGGAAAACATTTCAAAAGATGAAGCTTCCGTAATAAGACCTCGGTCTAAATAAAGGTCGTAAAGTTGTTGAAGTTTATCGTTCATTATTTTTAATTTGTTTACCCACCTGTATTGCCCTGCAGTATAACATCTCCTGAAGCTTCACCATTGTTGTCTTCCCTATCGTTTCCCTTGCTTCCTGTTTCCGTTCTGTTTCTGTTTATATTATCTATAGCCTCCTTACTGTTCTTACCCGCTGCAATAGCTTTTGCTAACTCATCAGCACCCAACGTATAACCCGCGTTTACGAGCACCTTTCCATTAGCATCTACTACAGTTTTATTGTCGTCGCTATCCACACTAAAACGTAAACCTGCTTGCTCCGCTAATGCCTCAAGTTTGTCATAGTCATCCCCTGCCTCGATAAGTTCTTTATCAAAGGCTTGAAGTCTTGCTTGCTTTGAAGTCTGTATAAGTCTCTTTTCCGTTTTTATGCTCTCAAAATTAGGGTCACCCTTCAATTTTCTATTAGTGCTAAATCCATCTTTACCAATCTGTCTCTTAAGGTCGCTAACACCTGATATACCGTGAACTAAATTACCGAGCTCAGCGTGCAAAAGAAGATTCATTTCGCTTGGGTTATAAGCTTTTGTTATGGGTATCACCTCATTGTCTTCATTCATTTTGTATATAGTTATATTTTGGTTTTCACCTATACCTGAAAAGTCAATATCTACAATACCATTCTGTTGTGCGATTGGGTTTTCTACTATGGCGTCTACCGCTGCTTGACGAGCGATAGCATCTTCTGCTGTAAATATTTGATTCCATAACGTCACAACTCCGAGTCCTTTTTCTTTATCTACAGCCTCTGAACCTTTTGTTGTTCCATAAGCTCGTTCAAAAGAAGTCTCAGGTTTAAACCCTGCACTCTTAGCTTCTTCAGATGTTGATATCTTACTTCTAAGATTAAGCCTAAGTAGTTTTCTAACGTCTTCCTCTTGCTCCTCTGTAAAATCCAAGTCAAGTTCTCCTGATGGCTTTCTTTTAACTATAATAACATCTTCTCTTCTGTTACCATTTTTGTCTAATGCATCTTCTTCTGTGTTAACAAAAGTATAATCAAAATCATTTCTAACATTCTCTGTAAGCATAGATGAAACATTGAATTGATTAACCATATACTTCTCTATAATATTGTTTTCGGCTGCTAAATAAGAGTTCGCCGCAAGAGCTTCCTGCTGTCTTCTTTCAGCTAATGCTTTTTCTTCGGGTGTAGTGGCATTGTCAACTGCTGCTTGTAACGAAGCCTTTTCTGAGTCCGTTAAATAGTTTCCATTTTTTTTATCTATAAAGGTATATATCGTATTTAAGTCATTTGATTTTTTAGCTGCATCTATAACCATTGATTTTACTTCTCCAAGCATTGCTTCTTCTTGAAGCATTGCAGTATCTAAATCAAAATAATTAAAGTCCTGCTTGATTCTTGCGTTTAATTCATTGACGGTATAGTTGTAGTTAGGGTCAAGTCTTCTTACCCCGTCTTCTCCGGTTATCATCTTACCTAAACTTACTTGTCCGTTAGTTTGGTTTATAACAGCTTTAGCGTCCGACAGATTTCCTAAGCCTTCCGCCTGCTCCATAAACCACATCTCTAATTCTTGATTTCTTTGAGCGGGGTCGGTAGCTGTACTTCTCTCCATCTTTCTTGCTGCTTCTTCTTGATACTTCTTAGCCAAGTCAAACATCGTGTTAGTCCCATCGTTTAGATTCTGACGCATTATAGCGTAGTCCTTTGGTTTTAACATTCCTGAACGAAGTAATTTATCTTGAATCAACCTTGTCTCTTGTGCGCTGCCCGCAAACTCTAATGCAAATTCTTTTGCAGGAACGAAGTCGCCCATAGGCGCATTCGATAATGTTTCACCAAGCTCTCGAGTCTCTTTGTCAATGGCTGCTTTTTTAGCCTCTCTTAATCGTGCTTCCTCTTTAAGCATATTGGTCATATCCTGACCGACCTCAGCCCAATTTATTGTTGAGTCTGCACTTCTCTCTGCATATTTATAGTAAGTAGCCATAGTTTATTATAGTTGAAAAGGGTTTACTCTATTTGGTTGACTATTATAATTTTCAAAATATTGAGTATTAAATAGCTGTGCTCTTTGTTGTGGTGTAAGCTCTTGTTTAAATTGTCTAAATTGCTTGTTCGTCATATCTCCTACAGCTCCCAAGTCTAAGTTAGTAAATCCATCGGTACCTGCCTGACCCATAGTCCGGGAAACTCCGCCGTCTTTACCCATTACGTTTCCAAACTTAGCAAACTCTTCAGGGGTAAACTGCATACTTCCAACCGCTGCTTTCTGAGCGGACCTGTTTTGTTGGTATAATGGAACCATAGACAGTCCCTGTTGCGCGACACTCATTGCTCCTTCAATTCCTTCTCCAACTTTTGCAGCTCGCATCTCTGCAGCGTTAGCAGCCGCCTGCTGTGCTCCTGCAGCTTCTTCCAAATCTAACTGAACACCCAAGTCTCTAAGTCTTGTGTCTTCTTGAGCGGTGAGCTTTTGCAAGTCACTAAGCTCCTCACCCATAGCGGTTCTTGTTGCAGCTTGTTGCTTTTGACCTGCCAAGCCTACTCTACCTATGTTAGCCGCAACATCCCGAGCTCCACCCTCTCGCATTGCCTGAGTTGCACCTGCCTGAGCTTGTAGTGTAGCATCTCTTTCTAACTCATACTTTTCTTTTTGTACCGCAAGGTCTTCAAAGTAGTTTACTCCAAGAGCTTTACGTGCCTGCTCCATAGAATTCTCTGCGTCTCTTTTTGCTTGCTTTTGTAGTTTCTTCTGCTTTCCCGCCTGTGCAAATGAGGCTGTAGTTGTACCTGCTGTTATTGCTAAGCCTGCTATTCCCGTTATTAATCCCGACATAATAATCCTTTTGTTTTAATTACAGACTCCGGGAGCTCCGTAAAGTCTTGTGTATAAATTTGTTTTTCTGCTTCTTTAACTGTGGTTTTATCTGTTTTATATACGCAAACCCACGTTACATCTTCGTGCATATAAGCCACTCTCTGAGTTCCTACATCTGTCTGCACCACCATAGGTGCTTTTATTTTTGTAATCTCTCCCGTGTCTAAAACCACCGACATCTCTCCTTTCATAAAAAAAGAAGGATGATTTTGCTTGTGAATATAACTAACCACTAACGACCCCTTTGGCATAAATATTTCACGAGTATATAATCCATCCTTGATATGGTGTTTCAAGGGAAACTGCTCTTGCATTTCATCGCTATGAGCCACTACCGAACCCTGCATACATTGCAACTTGTCGTTAAAGTGTTTTATTTTCTCCCAAAGAATACCTCTATTTTTTTTAACATACTCAAGAATATGTTCAGGTTGGTACTCTTCTATTGTAGAAACTTCTAATATCTCCATACTCCTACAAAGATAGAAAAAATTAAGGGAAACTTTTCATCACTTCAGACTCTACAGCAAATAACTCTGATTTAGTTGTTACAGTGTTTGGCAGTTCTAAAGTAAACTCGCAGTAATGTCCAAGTATTCCGTGTGATTCTGCTACTTGATTCTTTATGTATAAGAAATAGTCTGTAGCTCCCGGAGGCAAACTCCCTCCTGCCACTGATGTATCGACAATTATTTTGTTTATTCCTTCAGGTAGGTCTACTTCGATGTCTATTATTTTTCCACAAAAAACAGGAGTTGCATTTGGGGCTACAGGTGACGCTATGTAATATAGGTTGTCACCAATACTTACAATACTTCCAATGTTTGTAGTGAGTGCAAAGGATATCTCAACAGCAGCAGGAACAGCTACATCTGTACTTGAACTTGAACCTATACCATTCAATGAACGTAAAGCGTACTCCCCTACATCTGCAGGTGAAGCTCCTGCATTTCTTACAAAAGCAAACCAATCACCTTCCTTCTTTTCAAAATACTCAGCCTCTATGAATCCCGTGTTTTGTATATCGCTTGTGAGCGTGGCTTTCCAAGCGTCATCAGATTCAAGATTAAGAGTCTTGAATATTTTATTTTGTAACGGAGTGTCGTTGAAGACACTTGTCATTGTCGACGACACTGCTGTCTGCTCGTAAAAAGTATTGCGTTCGTCATTGGTATTATGCCTCCACAAATTACCACCCTTAAATGAATACAGATATCTATTCATACCAATCATATAGTCAGGGTAGTAGGAGTAAAAAGACGGGAACCCTTTAGATGATTCGCTGTAAGTAAGTGTGTAGTTTCCTGTTAGTCCTTCCATATCTTTTAGCTAAAGTAATCAAAAACAATATACATATACTCTTCCGTTCCTCCCGCCGGCAAGGTGTAGGTACCTGTGATTGTAGGAACTGCTCCGGTCTGAGGTAACACCTGTAGTCCGGGGTCCGCCAACAACGCAGCATAACCTGCAGCGTCAGGTGAGTGAAGAACCGCACTTCTACAGAATAGCAGTCTGTTTCCTGCTTGAAACTTGTAGTTATCCGATGGCGGAATAGCATTGCTTATCACCGACAACACATCTCCGTTGTTAGGAATAATACCACCCCCTTGAGGTGCTGTTACAACAGTGGTTGAGGAAATTATAGGTACAGATGGTCCCGGTACTCCTGAAGCAAATTGAACTTGCTCGCTTTGAAGTGCAGATGTAAATGAGCCGTCTGTCCATTGATACTGATTGTGAATAAATTTTCCTGCATCAGTAGCATCAGTAGCACAAAATGTAGTAAGTGTTATCTCTTGCGCCTGTGGGCATCCTACAGTAATCTCAAGTTCTACAACTTGTTTTCCTGCAGGTGAGAATGGGGTAAGTGTAACTTCAACTTCCGTATCCCCTACACTGTCTTTATTAAAGCTAAAGGTTCCTGCTCCAAGTGCATTAACAAATGTCGATGTAGATTGATAATCCTCAGCTATGGTTATACCTCCACCTGAGCCAAGGTCTGAGTCAATAGAAATAACATTGTAGTCTATATCACATATCCCCACGGTATTACCTACATTAATTGTAAGTGTAAAAGGGTCAGCGGCACTTACTGTAAGGGTTCTTTTAACTCCGCAATTTTGAACCTGCACCTCTTGTGGTAACTTAACGTCATTAGAAGCCAATACAAACTCGTTCATATAAGGGTCAAATGCCCCAAGTTTCTGAGTGTCTCCGCTACCAATAAACAAATCCCTAAACCATCCACGCATTCCTGCCTCTGATATGACTGTTAATTGTTCTGCTTGACCTTGACCTCGAAGTTGTATTACAGCTCCTCTTTTTGCATCGGTAAAGAATTTATTATAGCCCCACTTCACATAGCTCTCAGGGTTGTTACTTATTCCGTACTTTTCAATCCGTGCAATCTGAGTACCTAATACCTCAGGTATGGAAGCAATGCTTCCCCCACCCGTTGAGTCACTAAGCAAGTTCTTGCCTGCAAGCACATAAGAAACCTTATCCTCTTGAAGTGTAAGTATATCTGTCTCTCTACCATCAATAAGTTCTATGGTGCCAAAGGAGTCTTCTAAGGGCTTAAAATTAGCAAGACCTAAGTTGAATTCGTTGAGTTTATTTATGTTCGTCTCATCATTAAATACACCGCTATACGTTAAGTCTGCAAACCTGTGAACTCTCTCATACTCTTCAGCAGAAGTAGAAAAGAATCTTTCTCCAAGCTCCATTGGTTTTCCTACAATAGAATCTAATATCTTAAAACTTTCCACGCCGTTACCAAACGAGTAACAGTTTCCAAAAGTAGTTTTAACAATCGCATCGTCTACGGCGGTTTGAGGTTGTCCCCCTATCGAACCGCTATGAAATCCTGTAGCTTGGTCTATTGCGTAAGAATCGGAAGACTCATACCAAAGGTCAGGCTCAGCATCTTGAGGTTGCGTTTCAAATACAAGAAGATTTTCCGAACGAAATACCTGCCACTCACAAGTAATAGACGACCTTTTCTTTTGACTGTTACCGTTACCACATCTTGGCGGACCTGTCATAATAAATCGAATATCTGTTCCGTTTCTATACCACCTATAATAATTGGTAAAGTCTCCCGCATAGGCGTCCATATCGTAATTGTTTGCAGTTGATGCTACAATGGGTAAATATTGATTAGTAATAGAACTACCGTCTCCTGTGGTTTCTTCGCCGCTTGATAATGTTCCCTCTATTCCTTGCCCTTCAAACCAATCTACAATATCAGCATAGTCAGCATTCGCAAAGAAGGTTCGTTCGTACTCATATATTCTTCTCTCACAGTTATTGCTACCATCTCCTGTGCCAAGTCTTTCAAACTTAAACTTTAAAACTATTCTTGCTCTTTCAGGAATAGAAAAATCACCAAGACCCGTGTAAGCCATAAGAGGTTGGTCGTTGCCGTTAAAGTTATTGTATACATACCTTTGTCCCGGATTAACTATAGCATCATCAGGAAGGTTTAAGCTAATGCTATTTGTAGCCAACTTGATGTATGTACCCGAAGGCAAAGGAATGTCATCACCTGCGTCGTCTTCGGGGGCAGGGTCTAAAAAGTTTTCTGTCTGTGCTTTCTTTTCTAATATCACTACCTGAGTACAAGTGCTCCTTGGACCAACGGCATCTCTCTTTACATTTAAAGTATCACCCTCTTCTACCTTCCGTGTGTTCTCACCCTCTAATAAAATGTAAGTGTCCCCTGTACTTGGGTCTTGAACATAGAAGTTGGAATAAACAATATCGTATCCCTTTTGGTCAGGCTTTATACATAACTTGTACCTTGTTGCAAATGAAGGAGCAAGCTGAGAGGGCGGTATGTTTACTTGAATAGAGTTCTTAAATATTGAATCAGCACAAGGAATGTGAACGGAGTTATTGGTACTTACCAAAGCCGTTGTAGCCCTGTTGTAATCATCCATATATATTAAACCTATTTCGTAGTTTCTATTGCTATGCAAGCTTAATGGATTATCCGTTGTAGATATTCTATTCAAAGGATTTGTAATACTAAAGTATTCGTAAGTGCTTGCTCCCACCGCAAGGACATTGTCAACCCTCCTTATTACAGGTAGCGATATTATAATCTCATTAGAGTTTGTTCCTGATATAAATACTCCCTCAGAACCAACACCTTCATTGCCGTTAACAGGAATATTATTGTAACCTGATTCAAACTTTGTTCTTGCTTGAGGGGTACCATCATCTAATATATCTTGAATAGAACAGTTTATAACATCAGTAAAAGTGTACCCACTACAAGATGTAGGATTTGCGGCATCGTAAACAGGAAGCATTGTTCCTCCCGGAATAGACGTACCAAGTGCGTTTAAAAAATCAGGGTCTGTAGCAAGTTTGTATGCCGCCGTAGAGGTTCCGTCAGTTAAAAAATCTTGGATAAGAGTATACTCCCAAGTAATCTCAACAGGCTGTTGTTGCTGTGTTAAAGCAGGTACAGTATTACTCGTAAATGCTGAATGACTAAGTGTAAAGTCAAAAGAGATAGAGGAGCCTGCCTTTAGTTCTTGTATATCAAAAAAATTCAACAACATACTTCCCGAAGGAGCTGTAAAGGGAGAGGAAGCAGGGTCCGCGTTATAAATTGTAGACGCTGAAAGATTTGTGGTTATATCTTTTGAAGATATCTCTTCAGTTAATAATGAGGTATTAAAATCTAAGTTTACATTGTTTCCATTCTTGTCCTTCAGGTCATAACCCTCTACATAGTTTCCATATACAAGACGATTACCCATCAAGGTCTGAGCCTTAGCCAATAAAGGTACATTATCATACGTTCTTAAAATTTCAGAATCAGGTAATACCGTAAATATTTTATATCCACTAAGCTCATAGGTATACGTGGTATTGTCAGCAATACCATCTGTGGTTTTGTCAAATTTCTGCACCACTCGAACAACAGAGTTAGTAGACTCTTTGTATAACAAATCAAAACCAACTACTAAAGGACCGCCTGTGTCCATTGTTATTTTTACATTATTGTCTGAGTTTTGCATCCCTTCGTTTAGGAACGTGGCTATAGTTACATTAAAAAAATCAGGGTTAAATGCAGGATTGCTAAACTGAGATATAGCAGAGTATTGACTGTCTGCATATCTATACCTGTAAGCAAAACACAAAAACCTTTCTTTTATAAAGTCATCGTTCCCCGGTATAGTGTTAGTCTCTATATTTGGTGATGTTACAGGAGGTCTTTTTATTACAAGCAACTGCTCCTCATCAAATCCGTCTATTAGAGTTACCGCATCAGGGTCAGCGTAGTTGGTTTGAGTATTAATAAACCTTGGCTGATTGTAGTTGTCTGTAAAATACAATAAGTTTGTACCAATAAAATTAACACCCGTAATTAAATAGTCAGGATTAAAATTCAGTGTGGTATTGTTACCTCCTCCATCATCTATAGATATAACGTGATATGTAAGAACATCATCTTTTACATCTAACGAAACAATGAGGTCAAGCTTTCCTGTTGCCCCAATACCAAATGACCTGTCGTGAACAAACCAATATATAGTTTCTCGAGAAGAATCCTCACAGGCTCCAATACACTTTGCGTTTGAGCTTAAAGCTGTTCCATTAAACTCTAATGTAGTAAGTCGTGTATTTCCCTTTGTGTTTTCTACCGACCCTATCTCTGAGTCCTCAGTAGAACCAAGACGAACATTCATTGCGTCAACGTACTGACCGTTTGGCACAAGTCTCTCATCGAGACTCTTGTTCATTATCCCCTGAATAAAATTTCTTTGTAAGTTCGCCATACTTTATTTAATCATCTTGTCTCTTCCACGAAGATTCATTAGTAGTCTTCCCGGATGAATATTACTCATTCTAATTTTAGCATTTCTTAACAACGCTGTAGATTTTTTTCTCAATCGAGCAATAATGTATTCTTGAACACCTACCTTAGAACTAAGAATAGCATATTCAATCTGCGCATAAACATAGTCCTCAAACATCTTGTTTACACTAACTAATGAGTCGTCCCCGTTTTCCATACCATCAGAAACGTATTCTAATACACACTGCTGATTCGCCATATCAGAACTGAAGTTTATAACTCCACCCTTTTTATCTACTTTAAATGTAGGGTTTATATTTGCTGTCTCAGTATTTAATCCAAACCTTGCGCCTATACTATAGTCAAAATACCAAGTGCCGTCAATGTTCCATCCTTCATAATTGTTGTAAACACTATTTTGATTTAAGTATATTGACTTCTTGCTACCTGTTATTCTATCAAAGTCTAAGCTTGAATGTTCAGGCTTTAGTATGTTGCCATCTTGGTCAAATAAAATTCTGCAATTATTATCCTGAAGGTAAGCCCCACTATAGTTTGTTTGAATGTTTTCTGTTAAAGGTCTTAATACCCCATTCTGATATATGGAGACTCGAACCCAATTTACAAAGTCGGGAGGTAAAACAAATCTAAGTGAATCACATACATCAAGCTCTAATATTTTTATCTCTTTAAAAGCGTCATAGTTTAGCTCCTGTATTGCACGCTTTGCGTGAAACAATACCTTGTATCTTTCCTCATTGTTAACGAGACTATGATTCCCACTATACATTAACATAAAGTTGTTCACTATGTCATAGAGTGATACATATTGATACGAACCCCAATTTGCATTCTCAGGATTGTTACCGTTATTTTCGTAGTATTGATATGCTGTTATATATGCCATATTTTATCTTTCTTCTTGTGTGTCTTCTTGGTCCTGTGCTTGTGCAAACTGAACTGCCTGAACTTCTCTTATGGACATTCCCGCAAACTGAAGTATCTTCATTATCAAAGACGGCTCATCATCAGTGGGTAGCTCAAAATCCTGAAAGTCAGCTTGAGTAGAATCAAAGACAGGCTCGCCACCGGTTAATGTATTGTAAGTCCATTTAGGGTCTGTTGGATATCTGAAGTATTGACACAACACGCCCGATGTAATAGCAGAAGGATAAGCTGTAAGCTTGTCGCCTTCTTGAGTATATGCAGGGAACATTCTCGATGGAGCCGTCAACATAGAATTATTAAGCATTGTTATTTTACTTAACGTAACCTTTTCAAGTTCGTTCTGCTTAGGCTTAAATATAACGTATGCAGCTCCAAGGTCTGCAAGACCATCAAATATTCCTGAAGACAAATTCAACGTGGTATTATCTACTACGCTTGTTACTGTAGCAAACACAGGTACTGTAGGTCTAAGGTTGAGAACAACGTCTCCCACCTGTACTGATGATAAAAAAGTAGCTACCCCATCAACAAGCTGTCCTGCTGATACAGCCGTTACCGTACCGCTTGCAACCTCTGTTTCAAATCCTAATACCTTATTGATTAAATAATAATCGTCTCCCGTATATATTTGGGCAGGTAAAAAGAATGTATTGTTAGAACTTGCCGGAAGGTATTTTGTTTCAGAAAACATTTCAATAACCTCTTCATATCCTTTCTTGATATCAGCGTATCCTGTACCTGATTGTCTTGCATTCTCTTTCTGTATCTGATAGTTGTACTGATAAAAGTAATCCTCAAATATATCTAACTGAGCTTGCTTAGCATATAAGTTAAAATCTGAGGGGGATATGTACCCGTAATTGTTTTTGTTAAGAATAGATAGAACGGTATTTCTAACGGAGTTTATCATCTGCAATTTTCTTTACACAAAGATAAACAAAAAAAAAGAGGGCTCGTTAAAGCCCCCATCCGTTTACTGTTCCATTTGGTTTTCAAGATATTGGTATACCTCCATACCTTCATCTGATTGAAAGTAAGAGCTTATAACATACATAGGGTCTTCACCAAAAGGAATAGACATCATTCTCTTTTTGTTTCCGGGGAGATTAAAGTAAACATCTTTCTGTTGATTTCTAAAACCTATAAGCTTTTCGTCAAAAAACCTTTGCACCTCGGATTGCAGCTTCATCTCAGGGTCTGATATCGCACTTAAAAATCCCTGCGGGTCTTGTTTTGCATATATCAGCATATCTCTTCGTAGTTCAGCAGTAGTCATACTTGCTGCCCCTGAACCAATCATTACTCTGCCTAATACCTCAAGCTGCTCCACGCTTAATTGCCTTGCCTCAATTAAGGCATCCAACTCAGCATTAAGACTATCAACTTGCTCTTGAGCATCTTTCTCATCATTTACCTCCTCAAATCTTTTTCCATTTAAAGGGTGATAGTGCAAGAACTCTTGCAAAACCTGATTAGTTCTTGACACTCTTAAGAAACCGTCCTCGAAAATGATAGGCTCCACAATAGCATTACCATCCTGCTCATCCTCGAAAGGTGACTTTTGGTTTACTGCGTAACGAAGTGCTCTGTTAATTCCTTTGTCCTCGTCAAAATGAAGAAGCGGACTTCTTCTTGAGTTTCGGACAGGAAGCATAAAAGATAAGGGTGCTTCATCCCTCATTAATCTGTACGTCTTGTCAACGTATTGTTGTTGTTTTTTCATTATAGTGAATTTAATTTAATTTAAAAAAAAGGAGTGTCGCTAACGACACTCCCTTATGTTGTATCAACTCTTAGTCCTCAAAAATGAAGAAGTTGTTTGCACCCATAGTACATACACATCTTTCAGAAAGGAAGTGAACTTCCATTGCATCTAAAGAAGATGTAGCCGCACCACCGGCTGAACCTGTAATCCACGTTTTGTATCGACGGTCTTCAGTTTCTGAAGCTCGGTAACGAACGTGAAGGAATGGACGCTTAGCGTTCTTTCCAAGGATTTGGTCATATACAGATGTAGAACCTGCAGGAACCATTAATCCATTTACCTGTCCTGAACCTGCACCTGCAGGCAAACCGCCTCGCATTGTTGGGTCGTTTAGGTATTTCCAATCAGACTTGTAGAAGTCATAACCTCTACGGAATCCTGTGAATCCAAGATTAAGTGCCATCTCTTCGTCATTGTCAAACAATCCATAAGATGTACCACCTGCTCCGTAAGAGTTCTGAGCTGCTAACATATCGTCAACATCAAATCCAAAGTCTCTGTCAAGGAAAATGACATTCTCCTCGATAGCTCCTTGCTTATCCAATCTTGAGATAACTGCATCAAAGTCAGCAAGAGCAACAGGGTTACCACCTGACCATACGTTACCACGAGTTTGAACTGAATAGAAGATACCTTCAGAACCTTTGTATCCTGCAGCCGTAGCACCTGAATCAGGGTTAAGACCTGCAGCCGCTTCAGCGGGAACTGCTTCAATCATTGAGGTTTCAAGATAGTCGTCGAAACGTAAACGAGTTTCGTGCTCAGACTTCAAGTACCATAGGTATCCTGTAGCACCGTTCTCAGTTGTTACCTCAACCCATCCAATCTGCGCCATATCAGAACCTGATACCGAGTATTTATCTTTTAAAATAATTGGAGAGTTCTCAAAGAAGATGTCATCAGCTTCTAAAGAACCTTCCATACCGTCTGTTCCTTTCTTGAATTCAGAACCATAGATAAATACAGTATAGTCATCATTACCCAAACCTGTACCTGCTACTGCAAGACCTGTATTCTCGTAAAAAGCAACAGTGAACCTGTCGTTAGCAAGGTCAACATTTGTAACAAGAGCCTTGTTACTTCCGCCTCCGCCGTTATCTACAATCATAACTGTTTGTCCTTCACGAATAGCAATTCCATTAGTTGCTGTAAAAGCAGGAACACCTGCGTCATTAACCTGTAAAATTGCCGTAGTAGCAGCCGCTGCTGCTGCTGAACCTACTGATGTATACTTCGTGTGAAGTCTTCCTTGCTCTGCCCATTTTACTAAGTCAGAGTTAGAAGGCATTTCTGCTCCAACCAATCGTAGGAAGGAACTAATTGTGCGATTCCCATATCGCTCGAATTCTTTCTCGTAAGTATCAGGAAGATACTGATTCAAGAAATCAAAATTTGTTATATAATTTGTTGACGTTGGTACTTGTTGTGCCGACGGCTGCAAATCAAAACCGGGAGTAGCATCTACTGCCATAATTTCTAATTTTTAAAATTTGTTTATACTTTTTTTATTTTCTTTATCTTTAAACCTCGACCACTGTCAGGGCTTAGAGACCTTATTTGAACGCCTCCTTTAGAAGTCGCCTCCGGTGCTTGACGCTCAGACATCTTTATGTTTTTCATCTTCTTCGTCACATCCTCAGTTCCCGCTGATAAACCTTGCTCATAAAAGAACCGGGCATATCTGTCGGCGTTCGCTGCAATAGCTAAAGCCTTATGAAATCCTGCTGCGTCCTTAATCAATCCATTGTCATCCACAAACTTCTTCATAAAGTTGTTTGTGTCTAAGTTTGTATTTTTTAATTCCTCAGCATTTGTGGGTTTGTAATTTAAAACAATGTCTTCTCCTACTTTGAAATCAAAACCTTTGAAATCTGAGAACACCTCGTTTGTCTTTTCCACGAACCAATCGCGTCTCCGCTTTTGCTCCTCTTCAAAGCTTGTCGCCTTCTGCATATATTGGGCATATTCCTCAAGTTTTTTAGAATCACTTTCAGAGAGCTTAGCCGTACTTGACTCAAGGGGCTTGTGATACTTCTCTTTCTGCTCATTAAAAAATCTCTTGGCTTTTCCAATCGCTTTTTTCTTTGCTATTTTAATCTTCTTAATATCCGATTCGTCATCAATGTCTTCATCATACTTATAGTCTGACATTAATACATCTACATCCTCAGAATCTAATCCTTCTTCAGTTGTTAACAGATAATTTTTTAGCAAAGTATCTTCGTCCATAGAATCAAAGTCTTGCTGTAGTTTAGCATAGTCTGAGATTCCACGACCTGTATTTTTTTTGTACTCAAAATAAGCAGCAACATCTTCGGGTAGTTCTTCGTTTGATTCTCTTTCCTCAAACAACTGACCCACAGAGTCTATCTGCTTATCGTACCTATTCTTAATATATGAAAGAACGTCTTCCTCGTTTAGCTCTGAGGATTGAGCTTGTATTTCTTCTTGCGGCTGTAGAGTCTCTTGCTCTTCCGTGGCGGGTTCACTCTCAGTGTTTATTTCCGCTTCCTCGGTGTTGCTATTTTCCTCTCCAAAATTATCTTTCTCAGCCTTGTCTAATAATTCTTGCTCAACTTGAGCCCGTGATTTCTCTTCAGAACCACCAACTTCTCTTACTTTAATTTCCATTTAATTTAATTTGTACAAAGTTAGTAATAAATTTTTGTTGTTTTTATTTAGTTATCTTGGCGAAAATTCTGCTAAATCAAATCCATCTAAACTATCCTCGTTTGATTCAAACGTCTCAAAGTTTTGAGGGGGTAGATTGTTTTTCCGTTGGTCAATTAACTTAGACTGCTGTGTGTTTTGTTTACTGATTCGTGCAGACTTAGCCTGCTCTCTCTGAGTTTCTCTGCTCTTTAGAGAGTTCTCAGAAATATCTCGAAGTTTCATATTGTAATCAAATTCTTCAGCCATAAGTTGACTCTTAAGTTCAGCTTCTCCTTTAAGTTTCTCAAGCTCGAATGCTATCTCAGCTTGCTTAAGTTGCATTTTAGCATTTAACTCAGCCTGCTGTTTCTGCATTGCATTCTGTGCTGCCTGCTGTTGAGACTGCATATTTAACTGAGCTTGGAATGCTTGTTTCTCTTGTTCAGCCTTTTTGTCCCTGTCTTGCTTTTGTTTACGTTTTACTTTTAAAAGTTGAGTTGCTAACTTAATATTCTTAACCTCTCTAATATCAATAGCGTCCTCAAGATTAATGTCTTGCTTCTGTAATGCCATCTGAATGTTTTGTTCAAGCAAAGCCTTTTGCTCTTCGTCAGGTGCGACATCTATAAATACTCCAAAGTCATAAATGTAAAGGTCAGATATATCGTTAAGTATACTTACATTGTACTTTCCAATCTTGTTTACAAAGTCATCTTTAAAATCAGAATACTCTAAAATATCAGCCACTCTATATGTTAACGCTTCGGCTAAACTTCTATAAACATAAAGACTTGCGTCGAGTATATGTCGAGTTGCTGTATTTGAATTTAAAGCTGCAAGCTTCTGAATACCTACCAAAGAGTTAGGGTCAGGGGTTGAAGCGTCTCTCGCTTCGTTTAGTCCTGTTACAGTCCTAATCATATTCAAGTAGTGATTGTAATTAGCTATCAGCATCTGAGTCTTAGAACCACCGGAAGAAGACTGAAGCTCCTTAATAGGAACCTTACCTTGGTTGTAATCTCCATCCTGAGTGTAGCTTCTACCTACAACACTACCGGTTTGAAAATAAAGACGTAAAGCATCCTCCGGATTATAGGCTTGACCTGTGCCTAAGTCTACTTCGTTTAATCCATCTGCATCTATATACACACCATCAGGTACTACCCGTGATATAACTTGCTGTAACTTAAGGTGGGTTATTTGAATTAAATCAGCAAAAGGAATCATCCTTCTAACTAATGACTCAATCACTCCTTTATACATTCGTGGTGCTACTGCAACATAGTTTGGTAAAGCGTGCTGACTTGCAGATTTTGGTCTTACCATATTATGAGCAAGCTCCCACTTAAGTATAATGTTTGTTCCCATAACCATAACGCCATCGTACCAAACATCAATAGTCTTCTCGAACTTTTCAAATCTTCCTTCCTCCATCATTTCTTGAGGTGGATTGAACGTATCGTCTTTAGCTACGACTTTAGAACCACCGGTCTCAAGAATCTTTTTCTTATAGACCATCTTCTTTGTGGTCTTGTAGTTAAAGTACATTACTGTAACTGTATCCCTATAAAAAATATCATTCTCGTAATATTGTGCTACGTTATAATAGTTGTACCAACTCTGACTGTATTTGCTAATCTCTTCTAAATCATCATTAGTAAGCGTTGGGTCTATTTTTAAAAGCTCTGTTATTGGTAGGGTTTTAATCTCTCCCCAATAAAAACAATCTTTAAAATGTGGGTCCTCTGTATAACTGTATACTACATTAGCAGGGTCAACATAAGAAACCTTTACGCCTGAACCATCAAGGAACTCGTGTTTAGCGACAGATATGCCAAGAGTCATTAAGTCGTAGTCATATCTCTTTCTTAAGTCTACATAATGGTTTTCCTCAAATATAGTATTAATAGCTTCTTCCTCTGCTATTTCAATAGCAGGTTTATAATTTAGTTGCATATACAATGACAACTCCTCATCTGTTGTTGGAAGTTCTTCAGGTTCCATTATAAATGGATTCGCGCCTGTTTTTTCTTGAATAATCTCTAAAGTATCTTTAGCTACCATTTGCCCCTGAACCATATCCTGATACTTGTTTCTGTTTTGTTGAGACAAAGCATCCTGTGCATAAGCTTTAACTTGAAACAGTCTATCTGCCATTCCGTTAACTACTATGTCCACAAACTTAGGTATTACGGGAACAGGTGTCCAATCAAGATTTAAGTATGAAAGGTCACCATCAACAGCAAGTTCGTTTTTATATTTTGCAACGGACTGCTCTCCGCGGGCGTATAATCTAAGTTTATGGAAGTCTCTCCATTGGCTATAGTACCTGCATTGGTTCCCATCCTTTTTAAACCACTCGTATTGAATAGCTTGACCAATCTGTAATCCAAATTCGTCAGTTGCTTTCTCAGCATCTGACACGAATTGACTTGGGAAACCCGCAGATGAAATGTTTATTTTTACGTCTCTCATCTGATTATTTCACTTAATGTTCCTTTGTTAGTATACCTTGCAAAGTTAATCTTTATTTTTGACTCTTTTTTCTGCGGGGTATATAAATGTTTTTGACACGCCATTATGGCAAGACCTGAGCTTATAGACGCATCAAATTTTGTTCTATTAGATATATCGAATCGCGCCCAATCTTCAAGGGTTCGTTCAAAAGGCATAGTACCCATAACGTCGCTATCCCTAAAAGTGCCTTCCGTATCCATACCTATATGCTTTTCAATATAAGACTCTATTGCTGCTGCGTGAGCCTGTTTGACATCTTCGCTTGTGTTAGGTATACCCCCAAGTTCTCTCTCCGCTTTTGAAAGCTTGGTATACTGTTTGTCGGGTCTATTCATACAGAACCCTCTATACCCTCTGTTTTTAAAATGATATAAAAGCCTCGGCTTATTGTTCTCTATAAGTATGGGCATTCCATAAAACACACAAGCCATTAATACTTCTTCAAAAAATATCTCTGCAGTTTGAGGTCGAGCCACGTACTCCAAAAAAAACTCATTACTTGGTGCTTCATCCATACTAAACTTAGTAAGACCGTGAAGAGCTCCGTTAGAACCTCCTCCTCCAACCGTTCCGGATATATCATAAGAGTCACATCCGAACGCCCCTATGTGTTCATTGCCCGGATACTTTATACCGCCGCGAGTTTCAACCTTGTTATTCATCCCCTTCTTTGGTGTCCAAGAGACATTAAATCTACCTCGCTTGTCCGGACTCCATACAACCTCAGTATCTTTAACTCCGTTCTTCCAATGAAAAGAACCTCGAGTAATATAGTGCTCTTTTATCATCGCATCATTATAATCAATCTGTTGGTATATCTTGGTAAGGTTAAACAAAGACTGATTACTTTCATCTCTAAATGCGTGAGACTCTGTTCGAGGAAACTGTCTGTAAAACTCATTCAAAGCATCAGGGTCATTTTTTAGAGAGTCCACTTCCGCCTCCCAATAATCAATAGCCCCGTTTTTAATCATCTCACCATCAACACCTAACACGGGGATAGGAGGTTTTCTAAATACGGGCATTCCATACACATCAATAAACCCCTCCATATTCCATTCCATTGGAACAAACAGACTGTACAATCCGCTTTTGGTTTGACCGTTAGCATTTCGAGTATTGAGATTAGAGTCTTCATATAAAGATTTGAACGCTCCCCCTCCTTTGCTTTTTGAGTTAACGGTTGAGCCCATCATACACTTGCCAATAATTTTACTACCTAACCTTAAACAGGTTTTAGTAACACGCCAATTATTTTGTATATTATTTGGTTTTAACCACTTGCCACTTTCATCGTGCGCTAACATTAGGAGTTTCTCACCGTCATAGGAGTTGTCATCTGTGTTCTTCCAATCTATTGTGGTGTCGAGACCATCCATATCATTATTAGCAACCTCGTGCATATTCTTTTTTGTAATCTTAGACGCGGGTATTCTAAATGCTAATTCAGTCTTTGGCTTGTCCATACCGTCCTGTATGGGTTTGAAAAAGAACGGAAGCCTTTGTGATATAGGAACAACCTTATCTGTAAACATCTTCTTAGCATCACTACCCGTCTTTGATAATATTCCTATTCGAGAGTCGCGAGCCAAAGTAGCAATGTTAACGCATTCTGATGAACTCATAAAAGAAAATCCTGAACGCCTAATCTTCAGGTATGTCATACCAAAGCTTCTTTTGTCTGCTTTACAAGCCTCCCAATAGAGAAACAAAATTCTGTTTGCTTCTCTAAAATCAGGGTATCCAACATCTATACTCGTCCATTGAAGATACATATAGTGAGCTCCTGTAATATAAGTGGGCACACCATTATTCATAAACCAATAGCCATATTCCCTCCTGTCGAATTCTGACTCAATATAATCCACCCACTTGTCCTTGAAGGTTGATGTCATCTCATTCCATTGGAATATAGATTTAATTCTTGAAAGCTGTTTAGGTATATCTTCCCTCTCCCAATACTGTTCTGTTTTTTTTAAGTGTCTTTGACGACACTCTTTAGGAGCTTTGGGTAGCCCTACTTGCAAACCTTGAATATCTACAACATCTCCTATCTGTCCTGTTTTAGATATTACTACAAGGTCATACTTCTCGTCATATCCATACTCCCAACTTTTATTTTTATTTTTATTGGTAAGTACGGATTTAGGTATGTAATCTTTTAATACCTTGTATAAACTATTTTGACCTTCGTTCGGCAAACCCTTGCTTTGTTTTATTTTCCGCCGGCTCTTCGTTGAGCTTTTCTTCTTCAGTCTCGATTCTATTTAAAATTTCAAAAGCATCGAAGATGGCTAATTTTTTTGTAGCGGCAGCATTCTTTAATCTGTCTGCTGCTAATTCGTCTTCAGGGTCGGGTTTGATAATCTCTTCTTTAGCAACTTTGATTAATTGCTCTACAGCTCTCCTACCTGCAGTAATTATATTTTGTTTTAATTCTTGATGTGTCATAATGTCATTGTGATTTGATGGTCGTACATTCTATACAGCTTCTCCCCGTCTACAATAAATTCATATTCACTCTCCGGTTTAAAGCTCACCTTGTCACCCGTCCTAACACCTTTGTCTGTTAAGTATTTGTTTGGGTACTTCATCACACCTACCAATGGTTCTTCACTAAATGGTTTAAATATATAAGACTCCTCTACAGGACTCGGTTTAACAAAGCAATATCTGTCGTGAGTATTCCATCCGTTTTTATTTTTATACATATAGAATTGGTCATCATCTATTAGAAACAAGTCTTCTTTTAAAAAACTTTTTCCGCTTTGACGATTGCCTTTCATATCGTTGTAAAATTTAAAAACATTGTGGTGAACTAAAAGTGTGTCCCCAACCTTCGCGCCTCCTTTATAAGATAAAGGTAATGCGATAACTGTAGCGTACCTATTGGAAAACCTGTGGTCTTCTTCTGATGTGCTTACTATTAAATCAACCCCTCCGAGTTTCTTTGTGTTATTGTATCTTTTACCTGTATGTGGTGTTACTATAAATTGACTTGGTGACCTCAAAAGTTTATATTATATTCTATTGTTATAGGAAGGTTAGAGTTAAACTCCTTCCAAAGAACAACCACATCTCCATCCACTTCTTCTATATAAAGTTTGTAAGAAGAGTTTTTTGGGTTATACTTTATCAGGTGTATCACATAGGAGTCTCCCAATACACTTTGACCTACAAGGTAGTGCATTGCAGTTTTGAAATCTGTTCCTATTGATATTTTTCTAACATCCATTTAATTAAATTTACGGAGTCAAATCTCCATACGCATACCACTTATCAGAATCTACCTTTACTATTTCAGCAACAGAATTTGTTGATGCAAATTTAAGTCCAACCGCACTATTTACGGTAACGCCTAAACTTGGCGTGAGAGTAATTTGCCCTGTCCCTTCCTGAATTATAGTTGCTTTAGTTCCTACAGGAAAGTTAAGGGTTGCATCATTTGGTATAGTAACAGTGGTTGCTGCAGCATTAGTCATAATTAAAACGCCGCCCTGATTCACAAGACCCAAAGTAAATGAAGTTGCATTTGAAAACCTCACTACAGAAGGAAGCTTTGTGACATCTTGCCAAGTTACTTGTCCGCTTGCATCTGATATAAGAGCATCTCCATCTCCTCCTAATGTATCTGTAAAATCTTTTACAGTACCTGTTAAGCTAATTGAACTATTACAGGTTAATGCTCCATTTAATGTCATCGCACTTGTAGCATCCATTACAAAGTCCCCTGTGCTAAGTCCGTAACCTCCAATATGAGTAATGTCTCCTGTGATTCTGTAATTTCCTCCCTGAGTAATGTTTCCTGTAAGACCAACGTCACCTACTTGCGTGATGTCTCCTGTGAGTCCGTAATCACCCGTCTGAGTAATATCTCCTGTAAGATTAATGTCATTCGTAGCTGTATTCCCAACAGTAAGAACTTGCTCCAAGTTTTGGCTTCCACCTCCTCCGGCACCCCAAACAGGGTTACCACTTGCATCAGAAGTAAGGGTCTGACCCAAAGCTCCTGTCGCTCCTGTGGAGTCTATTAAAAGACCGCCTACATATAAAGCAGCGGTTGCGTCCAACGTAAGGTCTCCTCCATCAAGGGAAATATTTCCTGTAAGGTTGATATCTTCTGTGGCTGTGTTTCCGGCATCAAGTACATTTTGAAGTGTTATGTTGTCTTGAAATAAAGCCAACAGGTCAGAAATTAAAAAGTTCTTGGTTACGTTTGAAGGACTACCTGTAACATTTGTTCCAATAACTTTGTCAGTTAAGCTAACCGGTGTTGCATTATCGTATGTACTTATTCTTGCCATCTTTTATTTTTTTTCTTTGGTAATTATTCCTGTCTCTATATTGACCACAGAGTCCTTACCATATTTTTCTATAAGTTTCTGTTCGTTACTTTGTAAAACAGCTTTAAGACGGTCTATCCTTTTTAATGTTTCGTGCTTATGGAGTTCTATATCTCCTAACGCAGCTTTCAACTTTCCAAAGGCTTCCTGAATATCCTGAAGCTCTTTTAATTCTTTTTCATCAAGTTTCATTGTACTATATTTTATTTCTTACAAAGATAGGAATTATTTCTTTCTTGTCTTCTCGACTGTTCTACCGCCAAAATATGCAGCAATAACAGTAAGTAAAAGCACCTGAAGTAAGTCTACCCAATTCGCTTCAACCTTAAACTCAATATATCCTGCATCAATAAATATCAACAGCATAGTGTTGAAAATCAAGAACATCAAGACCAATGGTCGTACATTCTTAGATAGCCAAGAGTCAGAGTTCATATCTGCTCTCCATCTCTCTGTGACGTTCTTCTGCATATCAGCCTCAGCGTCTATTAGAATCTTTGTCATCTCCTTCTCAAACTCTGCCTTCTCATCTTTAGTTCTTACGAATCGGTCTACCAATCCTCCAACCTTTCCGGCTACATCTGTTCCTTTACCGAACAGTCTCATTAAAATCTCTTTCATTTGCTTTCTATTTTATTTATCATTTCAGTGTGAATCTTTGCCACTCTGTCTCTTCCTTCCTCGCTTAGAAGAATATTCTTGCATTCCTTCTCGTTGGTCATAAAAAAGTTCTCAGACAGTACAGCAGGCATAGCAGTGTGAATTAGAACATAGAAGCTTGACTCCTTGTCTACGTCGCCATCTGTTGTGTCCTTACGCATCTTATATCTTGGAAACTCTTTTTCTGCCTCAGCATATAACGCTGTTGCTATAGAGTCTGACTGAGTCTCTCCCGGAGATGTAAACACCTCCCAACCGTTTGCGGACTCGTCGCTAAATCCATTTGCGTGTATGCTTATGTATATACAAGGCTTCTCTGACTCACGATAAACCTCGTTAGCCATTTTTACTCTTGTGGATAGAGGTACATCCTCATTGGTGTCTACCAAGTTTATGTAATCTATTTTGTTTTTCTCGCAATACTTAGCAATTCGTTTTACTACAGCGCGATTAAACTCGCCTTCAAAAAGCTGAGTACCATCATCCCAAATAGGACTACGTTTTCCGGCTGTCTGATACACGCCGTCAATAATACCGCCGTGACCATTATCGAGAATCCAAACGTATTTAGAGTTACTCTGTAACGGCTGCTTGCAGCACGGACATAATTTTCCCATAATCTATTATTGAAGTTCATAGAGACGTTGTTCCATAGTCTGAAGCTGTCCTTTGATTTCTGCAATCTCAGATTTTATGAACTCAATCTCATTGGATGTCTTTATTATTGCCGCATCAACCTGACCGTCTCTTGCAGGTAAACGCTTGGCATCCTCCACCTCTGCGTGGAGTTTGAAGTACATACTAACAAATGTTGCCACAAGACCAATGATAAATAATAAATTTCTTGGTGATAAATTAATCTTGGTTTTTTCGTTTATCTGTGACATCTTTATTTGTTTACATACTTTACTTTAACCTTGTGTGTATATGTTGAGTAAAATTCTACCACAGTGCAATAATATCAACAGTAGCTCCTGTTGCCAAAACTCTTAGAGCCTGAACAGGTAAAAATGTGCCATTCGCCATATTGGAAAAAGTAACGGTGTCTCCTGCCGCTGTAATTACTTCCAAATCACCTCCGGTACCTACATATAATACACATCCATTACTTGGTGTGTTCTGACTGTACAACTGATATGTGCTACCTGATGCTATTGTTACAGGAGCAGTGTCAAGTTGAGTTGCACTATCGACAGCTTTGACTGTTACAGCATTGGTTCCTGAATAAACTATATCGCCTACCCTTACACCTGCAGCAATAAAATCCTGAGTTGAATCAACTAATTTATTACCTACAGTTAATGTTGATACACTATCTGCCACCAACATTGAGGGATTTGGAATATCTACATCGTCACTCTTGATGACTGCTAATGCTCTGCTTGGTTGTAATTTTTGATATGCCATTTTTATTTAGATTTTTCTTTTATCTTACTTCTCTTCCAATCTGCCTTTTTATTAAGAGCCTCTCTAATTTCTTCTTTGGTTGGGTTAGTGGGTCCTGTATATGGAAGCTCCATATCTACTCCATCTTTTTCGGAATCTTTTTTCGGAGTCTCTGCATTAAATCTACGAACTTTTGCAGAGTAAGCCTCCCAAGGAGTTGCCTTAGGTGTAACTTTTACTTCTGAATATTCTAAATCTTTTCCTGCGGTTGGAGCAGGAAATTCAGTGCCACGAACCTCTCCTCTTGATACGTCTCCTGACAATACTGTCTCTGCTTGGGCTTCTCCTGTATACTTATAATCTACTTCAAATGTTGCGTTTATAGGTTTTAGAAGTGTTCCCCTCTCGTCTTTTACTGTTAACAATCTTGCAGTCTCTTCCATATTTATATTTTTAAGCTATTGTAAATTCTACTGACGAACCTGTAGGAATAATAAAATCCATATCTACATATACATCACACTCAAATGCCGCCGAGTCTTCTGCTACTACATACATACCATTATATTCAGGCGGAAATCCAAAGTCATTGTCTTGGTTTACATAACACTCTACGTTTATAGGTCTCGCTATATTTGTAGAGTCATCAACCATTGCTCCTAAATTTATAGGGTTATTAGTGTAGCCGCCAAGTCCGTCAAAGTCTACAGCCTCTATGTTTGTTCTATTGTTAATAAAAAATATATTTTCACCTACAGATACCTGTATAACTCCCAATGTAGAAATAAAGTTTGTAGCCTCAGGTCTTAAGGGCACCATAGCTCTAAAGTTGTAAACATCATACACAAATGTACCGAGACTCATAGTGTATCCGTATTTTGAAACACCTGCAAAAAGACCCGTAGTAGTACCTGAAGCTTCTAATTGTGAAGTTCCGTGTGCTCCTCCGATTAAGTCAGCATAAGTATATATCTGTCTCTTATCGTTTATTAATCCTGATGACCTTTCAGTTAAGTCTTGCGAGGCGTTGATTCCTACAAATTGTTCATTGCTTGGTGGTGTTGCCATTTGTTTTTCTTTTATTACTACAAAGATAGTATTTTTTAAATATTGTTTTAAACTACTTTACTGCTATGGATATAGAAATCTGTATCATCTTATTTTTTTTTATATGGGAATACTCGATTTAAAGAATCTCTTCTTTCTCCACAGCCGCAATCTTTTCCTATAGCATTGGAAACTTTATTGACTACCGACTTGATACCGGTAGCTTTAGTGAACTTCTCAATACTATCACCAAGACCTCTGCTCGGTTGATTGAATGTTGGTTTTTGTTTGTAAGCCATTATTAAAATCTTTTTCTCGCTGAAGCACATTTCTTAGTGCCTTTACGCTTCCCTTTGCAAGCCTCTTTAATATCTATGCGTATTTGTTTAAAACTTTTTAATTTTTTGTTTTTCTTTTTCTTCGCGGGTTTATATTTCTTGTTAGCTTGTCTTTTTCTCTCCCTGTAGTCTTTATTATTTTGTTTACGCTGCGCTTTTACATCGTCGTCTCTGCGGTAAAGTCTCTTTTTCTTTTTAACATTTTTCTGTGCATCTGCTTTGAAATCATCAGCTTGCGTGGCAACCATATATGCCTGCCTTGCTGTCATCTCTTTAGCAGTACGAGTTTTTGTTGGCTTGCCTTTTTTCTCTAAAGTAGTAGTTGCAGTGCTCTTCCCCGGTTTTTTACTTAGATTAAGTTGTGTAGTTTTCTTTCTTACCTGTTCTCCTTTTCGGTTGGTCTTAGTTCTTGTTGTTTTTGTACCATCCTTACTAATAGTAACAGCTCTTTTAGCACCACTACGCTTCTTAACGGTAAGTGTTCTACTTCCTGTTTTTTTATCATCGGTTACTTGAACACTTCTTTTCTTTTTCTTTTTCTTCATAGGAGTTACTACGATATCAAACTCCGAGGCTGCCAATGGACTTGACAGATTTCTTTTTCTTGTTGCCATTTCTTTTTTTATTTATCCAACATTATGTTTACACGCTTTTCTTTTTCCTGAAGCACCCGGCTTACAGAATTTCACTTCACTTCCACCTTTGCCTTTATATGCTCCCCTTTTTCCTTTTAGTTTTACCTTAGGGGACTTTCCTTTTTTTACTTTTTTAATATACCTTGCATTAGACTTTTCAGCTTTGATTACTTCCCTTTCTGTTTTTCTTGCTGTTCTTCTTCTTTTTCTATTTTGCTTGTCGTATGCCTTCATAGACTCTTTACGAGCTTTTCTCTTTTCAGGGTCTTCATACTTACCAAAGCCAAACTTTTTGTTAATGGCTTCTGACTGAGCTTTATCTTTTTTCTTCTCTGCTCTTGTTCTTTTAGGCTCAGGTTTAGAAGGGGGCGTTGTACTTTTTGTACTTGGCGTTGTAGTTTTTTTAACTATATCACCACTTCTTCGAGTACGGTATGTAGTTATAGTTCCGTCAGGATTTTTAACGGTTTTCTTTTTCTTTTTCTTTTTCTTCTTGTCATCCCCAACTGTAGGTGCTAATGGGAAAGCTAAATTTCTTTTAAATGCCATTATCCTTTTTTTACGTCAACTATTTTTCTGCTTATAACCTTACCGTTTTTATTGTAAGTAGTACAGCTTTTTTTAGTTTTTGATTTATTGAAGTTACAAACCGTGGTTTGTTTACCATATCTCTTTGCAGCAGACTTGCCTCTTTTTAAAGCTTCATTACTACTTGAATAATCTTGATTAGTATAGTCCTTTCCCGTGAGACTTGTCTTTCTTGTCTTGGGGTCTATCTGAGTCGTACCTGCCTTATTCTTTTTTGTAGTAGCCTTCTTTTCATCGCCAAAAGTCGACGCAAGAGGTGTTGATAAATTTCTCATCGCCATTGGTTATACTTTTTCGTTTTTCTTTCTTTTTTGAATTGTCTTTCTTTTTTGAATGGCTTTATCTTTAGCTTCGAGAGACTCTAATCTTCTTTCTTGTATTCTCTTTCGTTCCTTTTGAACATTAGATATAACTGTTCCCTTTTTTCTTCTTACAAGCTTACCTTTTTTGTATACCTCTTTTACCTTGTCCTCTCCTCGTCCTGTTACTTTAACAGACCGTTTCTTTCCCCGCCCGGTAGTATCTCTTCTGATTTCAGGCTTGTTATCATCGAACTCAGATGCAGCTAATGGGCTTGATAAATCTCTTTTTCGTGCCATTGGTTATACGTTTTTGAACATTAGTTTACTAATAAACTTATTCCAAGTTCTCTTACACCACAATCCAAATGCGATGATTTTATTTCCTAACCATACTAAAGCCTTTCCCATAGTTATTTTGTTTTACACCCAAAGTTATTAGCGTAGTTCGCCATCTTCACTACCTTATCAGAATACTTATCAGTATTTTTCATAACAGAAGAAGCTGCACTACAGGCATCCTTAAAGCCATTAGACTTAGCCCACTTAGTAAAAGCCCCTTGACGAGACTTTTTTATTTCAGGGAACTTTGTCCTGCCCTTCGTAGCCATTACTTACGAATTAACTTGGTTAAGTGCTCCTTAACTTTTCCGTCCTTGATGCACTTGTGCTCGTAAGACATTGAGTGGTCTCCACCGTAAGCGTGACCGTAGTCTTTCTTAGACATTGCCTTAGACTCGTTTCTACGAGATTTCATAGACTGTTTGTGAGCACCCTTGTGCTTCATTCCTAATGACTCATCGAGTCTTGCGTTGTATCCTTGTTTCATAATTTATTGTTTATTAAGATTTTTTCTTGCGATTTCGAGCTATATCTTTTCTAACTGACTGTTTTGCTCCAAAAGGAATAGTGCTCTCAAACTTGCTTTTAGATTTTTTCCCTTTGTATGGACCTGTAAGTTGTTTTGATTTCTTAGTTACAACAGCTCCGCTTTTCTTCATAGGGTTGTACTTTACCTTGGTAGTAGTTTCTCTATAAGGTTTTTTCGTCTTAGTTTTCCTTTTATACTTTAAAAGCGTGCCCTCGTCATTTCGAACCTCTCTTGATTTTACTTTTGCTTTCCCCGTTCCTTTATATTTTGTTACGGTTGTTCCATCTTTTCGGGTAACTTTCTTTAGGCGTTTTATATCGCCTTTACCTCTATAGTTATTTGAAACTTTTCTTTTTGCCTTTTTTTTCTTAGGCTTATCTCCCGGGTTTATAGATACCGCTAAGGGGTTTGCTAAATCTCTTTTATATGCCATTGTTAAATTCTTTTTACAAATATACTAATATTTTCCTTGACGATTTTTTGGTGATGACTTCGTGCTTCCACCTTTGCCTGCCCATAAATTCTTACACGACCAATACCGTGCAGTTAGTTTAGACTTTGCAGTGCCACACTTGTGGCGTGCCTTGAATGATTTACGAGCAGCAGCAGAATAGTTATGACCATAACCCTTAGCACCAAAGTGAATCAACTTCTCTTTGCCACCCTCACAGGCTTTAACCATCTTCTTCTTGCCGGGTCTATCCGATGCGGTAACCCTATTGCATTTCATTCTACTTTTTTCTGCCATAGCGATTTCTTCTAACAGCGGAAACCTTTTTGCCTCCCGCTCCTTGTTTTCCTATTCGTTTTTTTTCAGCCTGCTTTTTTCTTAAAGTTGACTTAGACATTTCTGACTTAGTAACGGGTGTCTTTGACGACACTCTTATTGATGGTCTACAGTATTCACTTCTCTTACCGGTACCACAAGATTTACCTGTTCGAGTATCAATCCATTTCTCCTTACCCCATCTCTTTAGGTTTCTGCCCGCTTTGGTTTTGCGAACAATGCCTTTTTTCTTACGACACTTAGCTGTAGCCTGAGCTGCTCGAGCCGACCACTTCTTGTATCGTCGCATAATCTTTCTATAGCAAGCATCTTTCTTTGCCATATCAACTACTAAATCCTTTAAACTTTTTTAAGCCTTGAAGAGTAATTCTTCTTTTAGCTCTTCTCCTTTGTCGATTTGCTTCTCGTAAAGCTTTCCTCTCTTTTTTTCGAGTAGCCGAATCAGTTTCATCAAGCTTCTTTAATCTCCTTGTAACGGAATCCCTGAACGCAATGGTCTCCAATTCTTTCTTGCTTAGCTTTTCTTTTTTGTCAGCCATTTTTATATCTTTGATACAAAGATAAGAATTTAATTTATGGCTTTAGATGACTACCTAAAGTATTGGAGAGTGATACGATACTTCATAAAAGCAAAATACAATATCACACAAGCGGAGTTAGATATGCTTCTGTTTCTTAGAACAGAAAGATTTTTTTCAAAGGACCGATTCAAAGAGTTCGATGAACTACTATCTTGGAATGTTAACAGATTCGATAAACTAAAACGTGATGGATGGATTGAGGTGTTCAGAAAGAGAGCCGGTAAAAAGAAAGCAATATATCAACTGTCATTTAAATCCCAAAGGATGCTTACGTCTCTATATGAAAAGTTACAGGGTGAAGCAATGCCGACCTCTCCTTCAAAGAATCCTATGTTTAAAAAGAATGTATCCTACTCAGACAAGGTATACAGGAATATGATTAAAGAGATGAATGCGTCTATAAGACAGCAGCGTCACGAATAGTTATGTAATCCCTCTTAGGGATAAGATGTTTTTACCGTTGGATTTAAGCCTTTCCTTTTATCCATAAGTCCTTTTCTATCCATAGGTACTTTTCTTTTCGGCTTTAAGTCCTCCTTACTTCTCTCTTTTGCCTTTGCTCTTGCCATTGCCAATCTCTCTGCTTGAGAAAGTACACCATCATTGTTTGTGTCGTAAGGCTTAAGGTCTGCAGGTAATGTTGATGGTAGAGGTCTATCTCTACGTGCTAATTTATTTTTTCTTTTTGGGCTTCTGTTTTCTTTGCCGTTTCCGTTTCCGTTTCTTTTTGCCATTGTTTCTTTTTACAAAGATAGTAGAAATAATTTTACAGAACTACCACAACATCGCGCTCCTGAATAACAGTATACTGCTCTCCATTAATCATTATGGTATAAGACTGTCTCTTGTCAAAATATATCCTATCACCTTCGTCAATAACACTTACATCAGTACCCGGCTTTACAACATCAGCCATCTGATATCTAAATGCACTTGCGTCTTGTGCTGACAGTAAAAGTCCTGAATCAGTTTTTACTTCTTCCTCTATCAGTCTCACTACTATATGCTTGCCTATCGGTTTCATAATATTTCTCTATTTTGTTTGCAATCTTTCTTATCTCTTTTCCCAAGTCAGCGTCATTGGAGAATCTTTTTGCCAAAGCAATTAACATTAACTCTTTCATTCTTTCTCGTATGCTCTTGCCATAGTGACTATAGCGTCGGTTGATAAAATAGTAACCGCTACACTGACTGCATTCTGTAACGCACTACGGGTTACCTTCAGCGGGTCAATGATACCCATCTTGTACATATCTCCCCAATCTCCTGTCTTCACGTTTAAGCCATAGGTTGAATTACCCTCGTTAACTTTGTAAAACATTTTGTTATTTAAACTTGCGTTTTTCCAAATTTGCCAAAGAGGTTCACTAAGACAATCAGCTAACATCATTCCCGCAACAGTGTCATCTTGAGATAATGCTTGTTTATATAAAGCAATCCCTCCACCCGGAAGTATTCCCTCTTCCAATGCTGAGCGTACTGCACACACAGCATCATCTACTCGGTCATACAATTCTTTCTGCTCAAGGTCTGTGTTACCGCCAACGTAAATAACCCCAATCCCTCCCGTCAGGGAGGCGATTCGCGAAAGTATAAATTCCTTATCCGCTTTCTTTGATGTTATACTGAGCGCATCGGTAAGTTCTGATACCCTCTTCTTTATCTCCTCGCTGTTACTGTCATCACTATCCTTAAGTATTACAGTAGAGTCTCTATTAACTATAACCTTAGCACAGTGACCCAAGTCCTCAAACTCCATTATGCTGAGGTCGTCTCCTGTCTTCTCAGAGAAATAAGTTGCTCCAACACTAAGCGCAATATCCTGCATCAGCTCGTGCTGCTTGTAACCGAAGTTGGGAGGTGGTATAGTACACACCTTCAAGTTGTTTTTCATTACGTTAGCCGCCAAGGTATTTATAACCTGCGTGGAGCAAGGAGCAATAATCAATAGTCTTTTGCCTCCTGTAATAATTGGTTTCAATATTTTCTCCACCTGTAGTATGTTGCTTATCTCTGCATCTGATACCAATACATAAGTGTCATCAAGTATACACTCGTCTCTCTTTTGGTCATTGACAAACAAGGGAGACATATACCCACGGTCAACTTTAATACCATTGGTAGACTCGAAGTATGTCTCCGATGACTGTGACCTTTCTACAGTAACCACACCGTCCTTACCGACCTTCTCATATACAGAAGAGATTATCTCTCCGATAACTTTATCGTTGTTCGCTGATATAATAGCCACATCCTTTAGCGTCTTAGAGTCTACCTTCTTTGACTGCTTCTTAAGGTCCTTTACTATCTCTTTCGTTTTCTCTACAAGCATACGCAAAACTTCCGTCCTGTTAGAATCTTTCATACGCTTAGTACCTGCTTTAACAAGTGCTTCCGTTAATACTATAGCTGTAGTTGTTCCATCACCCGCCGATGTCGCAGTCCTGTCAGCAGCTTCCTTTACCATACGAACCGCAAGGTTCTCGATGGGGTCCATTAGACTAATAGACTTAGCTACAGTAACTCCATCTTTCGTTACCGTTATTCCGTGAGTATGCTCCGGGGATTCTATAAGAACAGTATTACCTCTCGGACCGAGAGTGCTCTTAACTGCTTTAGAAATTTTTGTGATTCCGGAGATGAGCTTGTCTCTCCCCTCTGTGCCGAACTCTAAGTCCTTTGGTGAATATCCTTGATTCATTGTATTTGATTTAATTTACACAAAGATATAAATAAAAGAGAATAAAACAAGCTGTGCTCAAATGTCAAATTTTTTTCTCTATACTCTCTCTCTCTCTTTTATTATTATTATTTAAACGCTTGTCTGTATAGAAAAAAAGTTAACATCTTGACATTTAGTATTGAGTATCAATTAGTTAGCTATTTAAAGTCAACACAAAGTTAACATTATCTTATCACTTAATATAAAATTTAGAGCATAAAAAAAGAGGACTGTAGGAGAGCCCTCTTTAAACTTAGGTATTTTCGGGTGTGTGTGCACCCTACTTATCAAACACTAACACCTAAAATAATTTTCTCATTTGCTGTCTTGCTTCAGCCATCTCTATGCCATCAGCAATCTTTGCAATCTTCTTGCTACGGTGAACCTCTCTACGAAGTCTTGCCGCTTTTGAAATACCCATCTCGAGTGGTGGTGCATTATTAATTAATCTACCATTCTTGATAGTGTACTCACTGTTCATTAAGTCTTGATACGTCTTCATCATTGTTCTGCTAATATAAGGTTTATTTGTCAAAGGTACAAATTTTTTTTAGATGTATGTAGTCTTTGGGTTATATAGGGCGGCACGCACGCCGGGCTCGTCCGGAAACGCCTCGTTCGTCGATGGGGGGGGTGATGTTTTCATCGGTGCAGGTGTGATTTTTTGGCGATTTGTTTGGGGTTGTCCTGTAGCTGTAGATATATGAGTCTACATTCCTCTATATACGTGGGCTGTAGACGTTCGCGCTGTCCTGCTGTAGCTGTTATTCGCTCCCCTACTCCCCTGCTCCCCTGCTCCCCCCACGAATAGAGATTAGTTCTCAAAGGTCTGTATCCCTTGCCTGTACTACATTACAGAAGATTGATGAATAAACGTGATGTTTTCCAGGTGAACGTCCATATCGAATACCTTCCCTCAAATAGTGTCCTCAAAGACACTAACGGACATAAAGAGGAGTCCGTTAACCCCTGCACCCCATTTCAATCGCATAAACAAAATTGAGGGAATTGAAAGAAAATGCAACAAAGCCATTGTCAATCCGTATAAAAGAACTATATTAGCTATATGAAACGACGAGAAAACGACACATTGAACACGCAACTGACTGATAATCAGTCATTTGAGACAATTCAAGACAAGGTTTTCCAAGTATTAATAAGTAACCAAATAAATAATATATAATGAATACACAAGAAAGAAGTTTTTATAACAATGTAACAGGATTCAGTCCAAGCACAATCACAGGAGTGATTAGAAGACTTGGAAGACAGCACAAAAAGTCCATTGAACTACAGGTGGAATTAGGCAAGGAATTGCGAACAGCGAAAGAATGGTACAACAGCGAAGACGCAAAAAACCAAATGGATGATGCAGGAATAACTTATAATGACATTTGCGAATTCTTTCAATCAATCGCAGGTGGACGAAAGAAATCAGTATGCTACAAGCTAATCAAAGCGGCTAACAATGTAGATGCTAATGAGAATGCGATAAACGAATTTGTAACTGCTTGTGATGAAGCTGAAGAAAACGGCGAAAGCCCAAAGAGGAACATCGAAGCATTCAACAAATTCTGTACAAGTGGCGAAGCTGAAGTAAGAGAATCTGAAGAAACCGAAAGCGAAGAAACAGAAGAAGCCGAAAGCGAAGAAAACCAATCGGAAGACCCTGAAACGTACATCACCATTTCAATGAAAGCAATCAACGGAAATGCAGGTGCAACAATTAGAATAGATGCCGACGGAAATGTAATTCAGTCCGACGGAAGTATTCGTGAGTTATGTGATATTGCAGGTAGAGTTTTAACTCAAATGCACCCATTACAAACGATGCAAGATTAAAAGGAGCGCAGTGTCTTCAACGACACTGCTCCGTCCGAAGATGAGTGTCTTCGCTGATGAGCTCAAAAGAGCGAAACGGAAATTTAAAACTTACAAAAAAATGAGAAACGGAACACAATTTACTAACGACGGCGAATACGGAAGAAATCGTCTTCAATCGTATCACGGAAGCCCTGCTCCTGTGTTTAAAACCAAAGGTGAAAACATCGACATCAAAGGTCTTCGATGCCGTGAGTCAAAGTCTTCAATCGTAAACAACAGCAATGAAGCGCGATTCAGAATCGGAATCGAAGTTGAAAAGACTCG
>Ga0098037_1000168_pt1 | contig 40284 bp, 43 predicted proteins | sample 5_EtaG_FD_75050 | JGI IMG/M metagenome (GOLD analysis project Ga0098037, IMG submission 75050) | Marine viral communities from the Subarctic Pacific Ocean - 5_ETSP_OMZ_AT15132 metaG | ecosystem: Environmental > Aquatic > Marine > Oceanic | place: Pacific Ocean | collected 2015-01-08 | reverse complement strand
GTAGCAGAAGAGATGGCTAAGTACAAGACCGTCATCACCTGCGGGCCTATGGCTACCAAGTCAGTGCTGCCCGGCAACCCGTCGCTGGAGGCCGTCAGAGGTGGCCCCACGGTCGTTGACGGGCGTAAGGTTCTACCTACATACCATCCGTCTCAGGTCGCCTTACAACAGCATCTCAGGCCCGTCCTGCACAGCGACATCCAGAAGGCGATTCGTCACCACCGAGACCGGCTTCAGTGGCCCGAGCCGATTGTACATTACAATCCTACACCAGATGTCGTGAAGGACTTTTTTCACCGCGCAGTGAAGAAAGACTGGTTGTTGTCCTACGATGTCGAGACTGATGGAATCGACTCCCTCAACGCGGGCCTAAGGTGCATAGGCATCGGAACTGAAAACGAAGTTTTAATGCTGGGTTTCCTTAGCATCGACGGAGTTTCAAGATTCTATTCGCCATCCGATGAGGAAGAGATTAAACGCCTGCTCCGTGAGGTGTTTGATGAGCAATCTAAGGTTCGGATTTGTGGTCACAATGCAGGTTACTTTGATCGGCTTGTTGTGGAGCAGCATCTGGGCGTTACACCTGCCCCTCTAGTAGACACCCTTCTTCTACATAAGCTTGCCGCGTCCGAGTACAGGCACAGCCTCGGCTTCGTAGGCTCGGTGTTAACGGATGTTCCTGCGTGGAAGGCCGACCATGCGGGCGTGACGGCGAAGACCGACAAGGAGCTTCACGAGTATTGCGCGACTGACGTGGCGGTTACAGCCCGAGTTGTGCAGCCTTTGCTGGAGATGGTCTACGAGCGAAAGCAGACACACCTGATTGACAAAGACCTTCGGATGCAGAGCCTCTGCGCCGGGATGCGCCGCATGGGTATTAGAATCCACGAGCCTACGCGCCTGCTCCATGAAGAGGCCCAGACAGAAGCGGCGGTCAAGTGGCGTACAAAGTTACAACGCATCCAGCCAGATATAAACCCGAACTCCACCGCGCAGTTGCGTCGCCTGTTGTTCGACAAGTGGGCGCTACCTCCGCACGAGTACACCCTCTCGGGCGAACCTTCGACGAGCGTGGCCTCTTTGCGCTCGCTCTCGGTCAATCCCTTGGCTGACGAGGAGCAGCGTGAGTTTCTTCAGGCGCTCCGCTTCTACCGCAGGGCCGAGAAGCTGCTGTCTACTTACATAAGAAAGTTCGCACCAAACGCTGGTGTCGTAAAGGATGGATATGTCTACCCCGATTACAACTCACACGGAACGGTTACCGGACGGCTCTCTTCGTCTAACCCTAACTTCCAAAACATCCCGTTCAACCTACGAGATATGTTCATCCCTCCAGACGGTTGCGTCTTCGTCGGTGCGGACTATGACCAGCTCGAACTGCGCTTCGCAGCCGCCTTGGCAAACGCCCAGCATTACCTCGACGCCTTCGAGAAAAAAGAGATTGACCCTCACAACCTCACCGCAGACCTCATGTTCGGAGACGTCTTCTGGAATGCGGAAGGTGCCCCGGATACCAAGATGGGCAAAGGCAAGGGCCAGTTCAAGCAACTCCGCAACCTCGCGAAGACAATCTGCTTTGCCTCGCTATACGGCGCGTCCGCTCCTAAAGTTCATGAGATAATCGGAAGAGCCGAGGACGACGCGGGCAACATGCTGTACGCCCACTACGACCTACGTCAGATTCGCGTGCTACATCGGCGGTGGAAGTCTAAGGCCCCGGAGTTTGAGGCGTGGTGGAAGAACACTGTGGACCAATACAAGATGGACGGGTACATCGAAGAGGTCGTGTGGATGCGCCGCCGCTACTTTGCCGAAGAGGATTACAATGCAATCCTAAACTTCGGGGTGCAGGCAGGCGGGTTTGCCGTGGTTGCCATGTCCATGCTGGAGCTTGTTGAGAAGCACATCCCCTTCGACTTTGACAATAAGATTGGCTTAGTAAATCAACTGCATGATGCCGTGCTTCTGTCGGTGCCCGAAGAGCGCGCCGAGGAGGTTAAGCAGATCGTTGACGAAACCTTGACACGCAAGGTGGATGGTCTCGATGTTACTTTCAGTGCGGAAGCAGAGATAGGAATGACTTGGAAAGATGTCTAGGGAGGACACATGAGCATTAACAAGGGAGATGCGGTTCTATCCGCCGTTCCTTCGGATGGGTGGTATACCACAGATGACATACGAAACCGCAGCGGATACTCGCCGCACACGCTGGATTACTGGCTAAAGAAGCTTGTCAAGCTCAACAAGGTCGCCCGGAGGCAAATTGCGTCTACGAGGGAGAACCTGTGGCGAAGGATTTAGTTTGGGAGCAGAAGGGAAGCCGTTGCCCGAAGTGCAAAGAGCCTCGGCTTTGGGCTGGTGGCGTTGAAGATATTGTCGTAGACGCTGGCCCGCAGGGTGGGTGGCGATGCAAAAATAACCACGGAGGCTGGATATGGCCTCACGAGATGAGGGAGAAAAAATGATTGAGGGAATCTATTCTAATGTGAAGGGTCCAATCGACCTGCAACTCGCATCACCGTACAACCTTATCTTCGGACGCAATGGTTCGGGAAAGAGCGCAGTTATCCACTCGATTGAGCTTGGCGCGTTCGACACAGCCTACGATGCGGCAGGCAAGGACGTCAAGACAAAGGGCGCTTTGGAGGCGCTCGCTCCACGAGGCGATGGCTTGTTCTGCCATCTTACTGTTGATGGGGAAGAGGTTAGTTGGGGCGACCGCAGCAAGAAGTTTGACAACGTGGTCGCGATGGCGATGCGCGCGCTTACGGGAAGTCACGACGCTTTAGTAGAGTTCCTTCTAACAAACATCGACGATGACGATCACCCCATCGCCCTCGACATCCCGGGCTGGGACGCCCGTGTCAAGCACCACGGTTCGTACCGCAAGGCCCTGCTTGAGATGATGAAGTCGGTTGGCGCGTCTATACGCAGCCATCAGAAGCGGATGCGCGAGCTAGCCGTCATCCAAGAGTACGTCGAGGACAATGGCCTTGAGTCCTACTTCGTGGACAATGAAAAGGATTCTCTTGAAACACAGATTCTGAAGTCAAAGCAGTTGAAGGCCAAGATTGACAAGGAGGCCCTCATCTTTGTGAAGGGGTCTTTCGACGTGGTCGAGACGGGCATCAACCGCTACCTGCCGGAAGAGATTGGTAGGGCCGAGTTCGTCGAGCTTGGGGGTAAGATTCGCCTCTCCATCAACGGGGACGTTGTCATACCATCTGGCGTAGAAACCGTGGCGCTCGCTGTCGCGCTCGCTGGTGCCCTTCTCAACGGCCCGCGCGCCCTTTTCATCCTGCCTGACCGGGCGTATGACCCGAGGACTCTAGGGTGGCTTATGCGCTCTCTCAGGAACATGTTGTGTGCAGGTGTCTTCGTGCAGACCACTGTGTTACCAGAAGACTACGATTTTATGTCCCTTGGGTGGGACTTGGTGAGGGTGTGATGGACGAATGTACTATTGGTTTGTATCCTTCTGAGGTCGGCAACCCGCGCCTCCGAGACCGCATCCTTTCCTGCCTTCCTGTTTGGGAGGGCTACACCTACGGACACAAGGTGGACTACCCGCCAGACATCCCCGGCGTTCCGAGCACGCTGATTCGCAGCGGTACAAGAGAGATTGACTGTTCTTCCTTTACCTATGGCTTGCTCGCCCAAGTATACCCAAAGGCGGGCTGGAGCTTCACCCGGTACAAGCAGTGGCAGATGTGGAGCCGCGAAGACTTGTGGGGACCGCTGACTACGGCGGCAGACATGGGCCTCACCACCAAAGGCACCGGCAACGGCTGGTATCTTTATCAGAAGTGGGACGAGCGATGGAAACGCGGGCACTCGTTCATCGCTTTGAAGCGTGGGCAGAATCTGCTTGTGCTGGAAGCAAACCTGCGCCTCAACGAAGACGGCGTGGTCTGGCGGGACATCGGCCCTGCCATTAACATTCTGCCTTCTATCTGGTCAGGGACGGAGACTGACATCCTTGGGGATGCTGAGTTCTTCTCCGTCAGACTACGAGGCTAGGGACTGTACAGACAAGCTACCTCTACGGCGCTGCTGGTTGCGCTAGGTGTGCCTGTGTTAAGTTGTGTCGTCGTAACAATGTAGGACAGGTAGCCGAACTCAGTTCCCGCAGGGAAGATGACATGCTGCTTCGTAGCCGCTTCGGCCCGCAGGATATAGAACGGGGCGTTGCTCGCGTGTGCTGGAGACGCCGCGTTATAGACCTTGAGGTACGTTGCCGCAGAGTTGGCTGTGTTGTCTAGCTCGATTTGATACACAGTAACTGCCGTATCCGCCAGTGGGTTGTTGACGGCGCTGGCGTTGGAGATGGTGGCGGTATACACCTGACCACCGATCGGGCCTAGAAGGGGTTGAATCTGAGCCATTGGTTACCTCACTTAAAAACCATCTGAATAGATAGCGTCCGGTTAGGATTAGACCCCGCACCTGTTCCACCCGTATTGCTGGCAACATAGCCGAGGCCATTTGAAATCGTCAGACCATCGGGAAAATGGAACACTTCATTTTTAGAATAAGTGATCGGAAAAACAAAGTCGGGAGCATCTGTTGCGAGGTCTACTTGATCTTTGGTATCGTATAGTTTGAGAAAATCAAACCCCGCTGCCGCCGTACCACTGCTTGACACGAACAAAAAGTAAATCTTACCTCCCGCACCAAACACATCACTGACCGCAGTGTTGCTTGCAAGAGAATCAGTCAGTTGACTGAAGTCAACGCGGGTAGACTGTTTATTTACTGTAGGCATTGATTACCCCATCACTTCGTCGAGGTACGCGGTGACCTCTGACAATAGAAGCGCGATGATCTCGTCACGCTCGTCTGGGGTGATCTTTTGATCGTCAGCCAGTGCAACGGTGATTTTTCGCCCGACCCGAAGGATGCGAGCGACAAGCTTGAAGATGTTGAACTTCTTGTTTTTAGCCATTTTTATCTCCGATAAACTGCTTCCAGCCCGTCTCAAAGGCGATTCTCTCGTAAGGGTCTTGCCCCTCAAAGACTTTGCCTTCCCAGACAACCCGGCCATTAGTGATTGGAAGTAAGTGCATATGAACGTCATTGGTGTTCTCGTCAAGTATAGCTACTCCGACGCCTTGTTGCCAGTCGGGAGCGAGAGAAACTCCGGGAGTCGGCCCCGGAACACGCACAAGGCATCCGGGACTCATGGCTGTGACGGTCTGAGGTCCATTGGGACCGTGAAACGTCTTTTGTACAAACTCCACCTTATGGATGTGGCCGTAGACCTCGGACCATCTGGCCGCCTTTGAGATGGCTGTCGCTGTTGCCCCGCTGCCTGCGCGAACTTTGTTACCATGAGTCACTCGGACGGGAGAGTTCGACTCGGGCCACAACCACCAGTCAGCACCATACGGCCCGACGTAGTCGATGTCTAGCCGATCAAGATGCAGAAGCCGGTTGAGGCTAAGTACGGGATCTGTTTCTAAAGCAGGGGCTACGTTTGTCGCCTCAGGCAAAAGCTCGACCGCTGCCTTGGCGATACGCTCTTCGTGATTTCCAGCCAAGTAAACTATTTTACTAGCAGGCGATGCGCTACGCAGGTCCGCTAGCCACCAGTGAAGCTCGTCAATCGCGGGCTGGGTAGTCTGTCGATACTCTGGCTTACGAGGGAATCGCGTACTCCATGGGGCTAGGTCTAGCATGTCGCCCAAGAGTACGATATTTGTAGGCTTCATAGCCCTCGCCAACGCGACCACAGCGTCCATCGCGGTACGGTCGTGCATCGGCTCTAAGTATGTGTACCTGTCTCTCCAGCAAAAGCCCAACTGCAAATCAGGTACAAACAAAGTGCTTTGCAACCCGGTCTCTCTTACGCCAGTGTCAATCCTCGGGATGTACTTAGCGGGATGAGCGGGTTTGCGGTCAGGCTCGATCTTGCGTTCAAGGTATGCTTTGACTTGATAAAGCGTGATAGTGTCTTCGCCGCCTTTGACGCTCTGTTCCCAAGAGTTACACTTCCACGAAGAGACGCGCCACTTGTTGGTATCGACCTTAGCGTGCTTCAGTAGCTGCTTCAGAGTCTTGACGCGGTGACCCTGCGCGCTGACGGTTATTTCTTCCATCAGATTTCCGGCACCAAGCCCTTAACCTTGTCGATGTTTCCTATAATGTCGGCGCCCCCGGTAGTGTCTCGGTAGCCCCGGATCGTAGGATCTTTTTCCTCGGCTGTCAGTTTTCGGCGGACTCTCGCCTCAAACCCGTTCTCTCCGTCAGCAGCCATCTCACGGGCGAGGCGCGATCTACGTCCTGCGGCGAGCATATCCTGCATTGACCGCGTCTTCGGGGCGTCTACCGGGCGCTGTGCGCTTTGCGCTGCCATCTGTTGCCCAGCAGCAAGCTGTTGAGCCTCTGCGTCCTTCTTAGTCTTTTTGTCCTTAAAGGCACCGCCGATTCCACCGGCAACCGCGCCAATAGCGCCCCCGATAACAGTGCCGACACCCGGCACGATTGAGCCTAGCGTTGCGCCTGTTGAGGCCCCGGTTGCTGCGCCTTTGGCAATGTTGCTCATACCGCTCCCTAGTACGCGGGTTCAATCTCAAGAACAATCTTGGCAGAGGTCACAGACGTATAGTCGAACTCCCCTGAAACGAAGCTCACATACAGTTTGCCGTCGTTCGCATCGGGACCAAGCACACCGGCGGACACATCGTAAAATAGTGGACCGTATTCTATCGCCGGACCACCCGGAGACGCGGGAAAAACATATTGGGTCAACATGTTGATGCAGAGCATATATATCCCAGTAGGGATGGGCCTGACCCCAAGAGCCGTCCCTCCGCCTCCTACCTCCTGCTTAAAGGTGATCGCGACCAGCGTAGATTGAATATCTGCGGAAGACAGGTCGGCGGTCGTCCCCGCCGCAGCGGTTCCACTAGTATGGAGCACAATAGCGTCCAAGCCGGTATTTCGCATTTGTGCGCCGTCAGTAATAATCAAACGTGCCGAACGGATAATCCCTCGGGTGGGCAGTCCTGTGATTTCAAACGTAGCTCGCTCATCAGAGCTACTACCGTCCGGCAAATTGCCCACCGTAAGCGATGTTTCGGACAATATCCGAGAAGGCCTGATGCGTGAAACGCCCATCTAAGCCCCCTATTACTCGGATTCAGGAGCGAACAACACTACTGCATCTGACTTGAGCACACCCGTTCGCGCTGTAACAATCCGGCCAACAATGCCACCGGCAACGGCGGCTGTCAACTGCCCGTTGGCATCGGTGTAAATGGCCGTGCCAGCAGCGCCTGCGATGTTTAGACCTGTGACCATCTTCCACGGAAGACCGATTCCATAACCACCGTTAGGAATGTCATGCTTTGCAATCAGCAAACGGCCCGTCGTTGTCGCCGCGTCGGCAGCGGAGTGCTTGTAGACCAGAAAAGTGCCTTGTGAGCCACTGGGGTACATTACAGTGTTCTCGGTGAGGCCGGTTTCGCCGCCTACAACCTTGACGGCCATAGAGTAACTGAAGTCTCTGCCAGCCTTTAAAAGCCGCTGCTTAAACATGGATGCCATTTCGATGTCTCCTTAAGACGTATCCTCTTCGGATGTTGTTTCTATACAGTGCCTAAGGCACCATGTCAAGGGTTTGCCCTGCAAGAGCGGGATTGATTGAAGCGTTGGCTAGCATCATCGTGTCGTGCCCAAGCAGGCCTCCTACGAGAATCAAGCCCAAAACTATAGTTTGGGGGTTTTTTAACGCGGTTCCCCAATCAAACTGATTGCGGTTAGAAAGCTCCGTAAGTTGGGCTTCGATGCGGTCTAGCGTTTTGCCAGAGTGCTTTTGTTCGTTTTGAACGATGGCAAGCGCTTCACGGATGCCGCCTACTTGGTCTTCGAGAACCGTTACGCGCTGGTCTAAGTTGGACATTATTCCACCATACCTTCTTTGCCTGCTTTTTTGTATTTCCGACCGACTTCTCTTTTGTCGGATTTGACTTTGAAGCTTTTAGTCTGATCGCCGTGTAAAAGATAAACTTTCTGTACGTTCATTAACTGACTCAATACAGTTAGTCTCTTTTGTACTTCGGATTTATCCATCCCTGCAAGATATGCGCGGGTCTCGATAGGCGTTAATGCGCCTAGATCCGTACCAAATATGACGGAGGCCATAAGGCGGAAACGGTTCACTTCGCGTCCCGCCATGTCCAACATGCCGGTCTTTATGAGGTTGTCGTTAGACCTGATTTTGCCGTTTGTTTCGGTCAAACCAAGAGAGTTGGTCATGCCGAACAGCTTGGCGAACTCAAGCTCTGCCCCTGTAAGCGGCTTCCCGTAGGTTGATTTTGGGGGTATTGGAAGTCCAGTAAGCTTCCGCAAGGTGTCCTCGAAGACATTTTCTGCGATAGGGTTCATCATATTGACTAGCTCTTTCAGTATAAAAGAGGCTCCCTCTCTGGTGTCGAAGTCTACGTCTTTGCGGAGGCCAGCAACGGCTGCGCCGGAGACAAGGTGAATCATCTCGGAATACATGTTTTGGAACTCGATGGACGTAAGACGTGTCGATACAGTCTTCGCGTAGTTCACACGGTCCCTGCCTAGCTCTGACATCATCTTCTGACCCTCTTTGGTCAGCGTCCCGACATCGGAGATCATGTAATCCATCAGCCAATCAGGAAGCTCTAGTTCTCTCGCTATCCTCCGCTGCTCCGCCGGGCTGAGGCCTGCGGGGTCTTCTCCTTCGCCTATTCCCATCGAAGGGCTAACGTACTGCTCATGGAAAACCACGTTAGCAAAACGACTCATGGCCTCCATGCGCTGCTGTTTGGTGTTAAACCTCGCATGTCTCTTGGCGTAATCAAGCAAGTCGTCTGACCCGTGAAACAGGGCATTAAAGTTCTGCGCAATCGCGTTCTTAGAGAAAGTGTAAAAGGCGCTGATCCGGGCAATCCACTCTGTCTCGAACTTGCCTACGCTTGTCTGGTAATCGTACAGCGCCCTAGACATCATGTCGGCAGCCTCGTCTCTGGACATGCCTTTATTAAATCGCAGATGCGCGTAGAACTGAAGACGCTGCCTTCGCTGTGACGCCCGCATGGTGATGTCCATGATGTCGAAGTATTCGTCTTTCGCGTCTTGTAAGGTCTTGATGGCCGAGTTGGTTGACTTCAGCCCTTTTTCTACAAGCCCGATGTTGCGATCAACGGCCTCACGAAGCTCTGTCCCCCAGTCGGCGTGCCGGATGCTGTCGTCCATGCCGTCTTCTAGGGCCTCGTTCATAAGCTTCGCGGGGTTTACTTTTACAGTCTCGCCATTTGCCTTCTTGTAAACCTTGACCTCATCGGTCCCTTCGAGAACATCGTCGATGAAGCGGTTAAAGGTCGCGTCGAACAGCGATGGCAGTCTAAGACCCACGTCCCCAGCGACTTGTGCGGCTTTTCGCGTGGCGTCTTGAAGCCGTGTCCCTAGATACGGAACGTAACCTAGAGAGCCGTACATAGAAATCACAGCTGCATCACCGATGCTCAACTCGGTTGCCATCTGTGAAAAGTCGCCTACTTGGTTATTTACGAAGAATCCGGGATTCGGAGATAAAAGCCCGGTAAGTACATGCCTCTTCCACAGACTTATCATCTTGAGGGTTGTTGACGCTAGGTTCTGTGTCAGCACATTGCCCGCGCCGACGTCAGACAGGTTCTCTGTAAGTTTTTTAGAGATATTGTCTAAGTTTTTAGAGAACGTCTCAAGCTTAAACCTTGGTACAATCCGCATGTTTCCGTTGGCGTCTTTAGAGTGCGCCACCAACTCCATAAAATCGTCCGACGCTTGGCGGATATTGCTCGACAAGTCTTTCTTATACGCCTGCTGAACTAGGTCTGGACCAAAGCGCAAGTACGCATCGGCCACATCTAGGAAAGAAAGCTCTGGTTCCCGTAACGTCAAATCCTTGATGGGGATGTCTTTCGGCTTGCCGTTTAGAACTACACGTCCATATGTTATTCCGTCTACCGTTACGATGTCCATCAGCTCCATCGCGGCCACCGCATTAGGCTGCGCCTCGGTCACAACCTTCTCCATCGAAGAGACTGGCCCTCGCTTTTTAGCCGCCTGCTGAGTCCGGTTTGTGATTGTACGGTAAGTCTCTACGTCCGCCTTAAGAACTACCATGTCCTTAACTTCAAGAGTTTGACGCATAGGGATAATTTCTTTGCCTCTACCGATGAATCTTTCGTAGGCGCGGATGTTGCGGATGTTCAGGCCCGCGCCGACTAGATTGGCCATCCTAGAAGTGTACGTCTCCTCTACCGCGCCTGCTACAATAGATTTGTACGACAAGGACATGTCCTTCGCAGGGATGTTTTCAAAGGTGTCAGCCACCCTTCTCATGCCCGCGTCTTTAACGGCGTCAAACGCCAACTTCTGCATCCCCTCTAAGGTTAGATCGGCAGGCGCGTCTTTGAGCTTTGCGACAAACTTCATCACAGCCTCACCCGCCTTAAGGGCCTCTGCCCCCAAGACGTTATCGGACACAAAGGCTTTTACGAACGCCTCTAGAGACGCGGACTGTTGGTTCTTAAAGAACTCCTCCCGTGCCTTATCGTTCTTAGGGATAACTCGGGCGATGTTCAGGAAGCCCTCTTTGGCGGTCTCGAAGAACGATGCTCCCATGCCGATGTTACCACTGACTTCAATGCCGGGACGAAGCTGTATAGTCTCTCCGCTTGTAAGGTACTGTTTGATTAGGTTGCTACGCTCGGCTTCGGGAGCGTACCTTACGACGATGCTCAGGTCTTGTGCGGCGGCTCGGGCAAATCGCGCTGTTCGCTTCGCAATCCGGTCTACCCCTTTGCCAAATCGGGGGCCTAAGAGCGCGACCCTTGTATTAAAGATCGTCCCCAGCTTACGGGCAAATAAATCGTTGACACGGATTGATGTCGCAGCGTACCACATGCGTGGCCGGGTAAAAGCGTCCGTGAACAGGTTTATCTTGACCTTGTTCATTGTCGCAGGTGCCGCCCACATTCTCTCGGCGAGGTCTGCCTTCGTTAGCGCCTCTAAGAAGTCCTCATTGGACAGCGCGGCCAAATCATTGGAGGCGAGCTTTCTGATCTCGTCTAAACGCGCAGTGTCTGCGACGATCTCATCTACGCCACGGCCTTCCTCTATAAGCTTCTTAATCTCCTCACCACCACGGCGTGTCTTGGCCACGTCAATAGCAGCAGATACTTTGGTGAGGCTGTCAAGCATGGCCTCAGCTATCTGCGTTTGGGCCATCAAGGCCTTAGGCCCCAACTGAACCTCCTCACCAACAACCTTGGCGATACCCTCTGCAGTCGCAATCTCCTCTGACGCCCGCCGAATAGTTCCCTCTGCGGCTTGTTGTGTTTTCTGTAACTCCAAGATTTGGGCATTTAGCTCGTCTTGTTGTTTTGCTAAAAACTTAGCGTCAACGCCCCTTCCGCCCACACCCTTAAGCGTGCGTGTCAGCATCTCTACGGCTTTAGGTTTCAGCAAGGCCTTGACGTTGTTTACCGTAAGATCCAAGGCCGCTTGAGCCTTTGTCTGCTTGGCTATCGCCGCGTCTGCCCGCTTCTTCAGTCGGGCCTGATGGCGAGACAGCGGACTGGTAACCTCTTTTTGGTAGAACTTGGCAATCTTCTGACGCATGGTTTTTTTGGCCGCTCGGGCCTCCTTGACCTTGTCAAACTTTTTGACCCCTAGCTCGGCTATTTCTTCCCTTAACGCCTTGATTTCGGCATCCCGTCCTTTAAAGAAAGTCTTGGCCTCGTCACTGCTTAGGTACTGATCTAGCTTTTTAGCCTTCCCTGAGCTGATGTAGGCGCTAAACGCATCATCATCCACCATTGCCCGAGACGTGGCCATGGCAATATGATCGTTTTGGGCCTTTTTGGCGAAGGCTGACGCACGGTTAAGTGCCGCCTGCGCCCCCCGAAGGTCGTTTCCGTAAGCGTTAAGACTGTTGCGGACGGCCATGTGTACTGATTCCGAGGCTTCTGCGGCTGTTTTTGCGTCTTTAGCTTTTTCAATATCTTTGACGGCGTCGGCCCGCGACTTTACTGCGTTTTTGGCCTCGCTCTTCATGATGCTTGTTTCTCTTCTTACGATGTTGACGAGGCTGTCCGCTGGACCTCCGGCCCGCGTCCCAGCATCATAGGCGACCTGTTGAAGAATCGCTCGTGCCGCGCCTGTCTTATCATCATTTGCGGCCTTCTGAAGGGCAGCGGCTACGTCAACGGGGTTGGTCCTCTGTTCCGCGCTGAGGCCGTCAACAGCCTTGGTCAGAAGGTTTTTACCGTCATCTAGGCGATCAACGTGGCGAAGTCGGGCGAGGCCTTTTGCCGTCTTGCCTGCGCCGCCTAAAGCTTTCGCTGCCTTTCCTACAAAGGGCAGACCCATAAAAACATCCGGCTCTAGCAACATGATGCCGAACGTGGGAACGCCCACCATTACAGCAGCGGTTGTGGGATTTGCTTCCCCGAACTCACCTAGCATGACCGGCCCAGCCTCTGTAAGCAGTCTGCCTGCATTGTCCGTGGTAGTGGCGATCTCCTCGACAAGACGGTCACTGTTCCAGATTTGCCCCATCCGCTTTAGAATCCAAGTCCCTCGTCCCGAGGCTTTATCACCAAACTCTCTGACATAGTCTTTGTGCGCAAGATGATACGCGGCCCCGATTGCCTCTGTAGGCGCGTATCTGAAGATAGAGTCAGCCGCGTTCGCAACTCCTCCGTCAGTGATATAAGTGGCAACAACGCCCTTTTCGGCAACTTCTTCGGCCTCTTCGCCCCGTTTGCCGATGGTGCCTGCGATCTTACGGTGGGGCAAAAAGGGCGCGAGCAAAGGCTTGAGCACTGGAAGTGTCGAGATAGGCCCGAGAATGCCGGTTCCGTCAAGGTAGTTCTGGAGGGCGTCATCGTTACGCCTGTACACGAACGAGGGCGTGCTTCGCTCAATACGGGAGATGTCGCCACGGGCAAGCCCTTCGGCCTCTGTTCGGATCTCGTCTCTCTCTGAAACGTCGAAGGTCGATAAAGGCTTGTTGTTTGTAAGCTGCTTAATATAGTGCGCTTTTGCAGAGGTATACGCGATGTCTAGGTTAATGCCTCGGTTTTTGCCTGTAGGATCTTCGTAAATCGGCTTGTAGACATCCATCGCCAGCGCGGTTTTTTGCGGGCGATAGGCATTGCTTAGGTACTTTTTGCGCTCCGTAGGGCTGTCAAACGCAAACTCCGCAAACTCTGTAGACGTGGGCGTAGCCGTGAGGCCCAGTGAAACGCTCTTATAAAGCTCGGGGTCTGAAGTGTCTGAATGTAGCACCTGCTCCGCAGACGGCTTCATCTCCTCTGCCTGCTGGGCGTCAAAGCCTGTGCCCGTCATGTTCGCAGTGCCGACAAGTTTACCGTTTACAACGCCCACCGAGCGGTATTTTACCTTTCTGCTCTTAGCTTCTTCTTGAAGCCTTTTCTGGTCAGCATTGTATGCTTCAGCGTCACGCCGGAAGTTCTCTTTGAGGTCAGCGAGGTCTTTGTATTCACGCCCTAGTTGAGTCATCGACATCACGTTCAAGGCTTTAAACTCGTTATCCCCGAGCTTGTCGTGCTCTTCCTGCCGCAAAGCCTGTCCGACGATTGCGTTAAGGCGGTCCTGTCTAGCCGCCTTGTTAGGCTCAATGTTGTTGGTCGAAAGGATGTTATCAAGAGCCAACTCTTGTTCGCTGACGAGGCCTGCGCCTTTTGTATAGGCGGCTTGCCTCAAAGCGTTAGACGGCAGTCGAGACCGTAAATCCGCGCTCATGTCCGTAGTGGGCTTCTTTTCTACCGTAGGACGCATCAGTTTAGCAGCGGCGTTACCCTTGTCCGCTTGGGTCTGAACGTACTTATTAAGTTGATCAGGAGTAAACTTGATAAACTCGGCGTAACTAGGCCTTTCAAAGTTAGGCTTTGAAGGCTCTGGCTCCGGCGGAGCTACAGGAGCTTCAGGAACCTCTGGGACTTCCGGGACAGTTTCTTCCGCCATAATGACCTACAGTTGATTTAGCTTAGTGTGAAGCGGGATTGCTGTGAGATTAGACTTACCTACCTTCAGAGTCGCCGTCCAGTCTCCCGTTGGTCCAAGGCCTGCTTGCGCCATAAGCTCAATCTTCGCAACGTCAGAGAGTCCGCCTGCAGTTAAATCCGAAGGTGTGATTACAGTGCGTATGGACACATCCTGATTGGTCAACCTGTCAGCGGAAGTCGCGCTGGTGTAGAAGCCCGGATAGTGATAAGTTATTGCAGGGGAAACGGTAGGGTCATAGCTTTTGGTCGATATTGTAACCCTCGGCGACAACGTCCTCATCGTCCGCTCAAGGACATAGGATTTTGCGGGCGAAGATGAGTCCGTGACCTTGATGTAAAACAGTCCGAAATGCTCATCTTCATTGGGATCCCAGACATCGGTTCCAGTTGTGTCTGTCGCCGTAACGACAATCTTCGTCAAGTCGGCGTTAGCCAAGACCAATATGGCCCCCACTTGTGAGTCTGTGTCCATACCAAGTTCTATGGAAATGCTAGAAGGCAGCAGATTATAAGACACGTCAGCAATAGATGTAGCGGTACCGGCAACTGTGGTCGTCGAGCTAAAAGCGTTGTGATTCATGGTGGAGAAGATGTTCCGCGAGCCGGAACCCACCAATACCCCGCCAGACAAGTCTGCGTAGGTGGTTTCGTCGGCAACGCCATCTTGGAGCACAAGCCTTGGAAGATGGTTGTGCCTAAGAGCGCCTAAAGACAGATCTTCGAGACTAAGTTGGTTTATACCACTAGTTGTTCCGATGGCCGATTCAAACCTGAGGTTTAGTGAATCAGCGGTAAAGTCGGAATCCGGGTCAAGGTAGGTGTAAATGATGGCCATTAGCGGAGCATCTCCAAGGCAAAAATCTCCCTATTGGCGATATAGGTGTTGCTATCGGAGGAGGAGCTTTCCATCGACGCGCGGATGTTCATGACCGCCACCTCGATAAGGTGCCTGCCCGGTGAAAGCTCTAGAATCGTGTCCACGGTCACCGGAAGCCTTGCCCCCGAAAGGCCGCCTCCACATTGGGGCGTGGCAAGCTCCGAGTCGGTATTCGGCTCGACCACAAGCCCTCTCCCTTTAAATCCACGGTAAAACTCATTAGACGAATCTCCGGTGCCTAGCACCGATTCAAACACAGTGGTCCCGTCAATCTTGAGTCCCACGCTATACCCGAAGCCTTTTTGGTCAATCCGGGCCACGCCTGTACCTGCAATAAGCTGAAGCGAGGCGCAAATCCAAACGGTTCCGCCCTTGGCCACAAAATCAAGTGACAAGCCGTTGTTGTCAAAGGTCTGCCAGCCATCGGTGCTTGCGATGGTTGCCCACTTGGCCTTGTTAAGGTAGTCCAGAACGCTCGGAGACTCAGACGCGGTGTGCAGAATAAAAGCTGCGTCTTCTGCTAGCTGAGTCCGTGCGATCGGGGGCGTCTCGGCGCTGATGTTATGCTCGTCAAGAGCGCCGGAGGCTTCCGAAACAATCGGAATAAAGTTCTCATTGATACCATCAGTGTCGATGACAGCGCCCGATTTAATGTCGTATCTTGGGTATCTCCAAGCCATCTGTCACCCCGGTGTCTGTGCGCCACCGAAGTAACGCGGAGACTCGTCGAAAGATAACCCCACAAACTCCCAAGCGCCGGTCCCTCGGATGCGGAACTTGAAGGTCTCGGCTGAGGGCAGGTAGATTTGCGCCCTTGTCCAAAACGGACGGCGCTCTTTATACTTGCCCCCTGAGTCCAAGGCTTCCTCACCCCAAAACGGAGGCACATCCATAGTGGAGTAGCGAGTCGTGGTGACCGTCTCCACAACGGTGTCTCTCCAATCACGCATCACCTCTACGGTAATGTCGGCCTTCTCCGTCTCCCGGAACCAAAGATAAAGCTTAGGTACTGTTTTTTTGGACAAAGAGGCCTGACCGTCAAGCCACACGGTTTCGATCAAGGCCTCGCGACTGTCGATAAGGGCCGTTAGGGACTCGTCTGAGCGATTTCCCACATGGTCTAGGAGGTAGACGCCAGAATGTCCCTCGTCGCCCGTCACAGAGCCTGCTGCGAGCATATATGAACGATGGTCTTGTGTGACACATACAGAACGGGGCTGAAAGTCAGTTCGGATGCGCCAGCCGTTGCCATCGTAGATGAAGCAGGTGTCGTTTTCAACATTGCCGTTAGTAGACACCCAGCACCGGTACTCGTTAGTTTCAGGGTCATACGCCGAACAGGCTTGCGGAAAACGTGATTTTGTGGCCCGTTTGAAGTATTTGTCCAGCGCGCCGGAAATAGGCGTGATGCTCTCGCCGTCGTAACTGTAAAAACCGTCAGACCCTAACCAGATGACATTATCTAAAGTTGTGGTCTGTAGGGACGAGGGCGCGTGACATCCGATCTCCGACGATAGTGGCTCGGGCCTAAAACGTGCCCCGTCGTCGGACACTTGTACAAGGAATGAGCTTCGGCGGGTAAACACTAAAAGCCCTTTAGGGCATCGCCACAGACCTGTGATTTCACCGCCAGTCGCGTCAGGGTAAATCTTCTCACGCGCTTTAAACGTCCCCCATTGGCCCGGCATTGAAGGCATGATGGCAGACTCTTGTCCTTCGATATTGCCAATCCATAGACGCCCAAAAGCAACCTTACAAAGCTTAAACTTTGGTACAGCTACAATGTCTAAAGCTTCACGAGTTAAAAACGAGTCCGGGATGTTATCAGGATAAATGGTCGTCACGTTGTCGGGGAGCGTGGCAAACGCATTGGCTACCGAAGCAGAGTTAAGGGCAAGCTCGTAGAACTTGACGTCCCCTGAGTTTTTGAGGTCTTTTGTCCGGTGTATGATCCGACCGACACAGTGCTCTGGTCCAGTCGGAACCCCCGCCCAAGCTATCTGCATCCTAAGCGCATCCACGGAAACGCCTATCGCCGCCGCACCCATGCCGACCGAACCGGGAAAAGCGTTGTTTACCTTTAGCTTGGCGCCTTGACGTGTAAACTGGACAGGCTCACTGGCGTTTGAAAGCGCCGACAGGTTGCCCCAACGGTCGATAAACTGAACCTTGCAGCGCCATTCTCCGGGGTTCAGCCAGCCGGTTGCTGTGACGGCAGAATCGGTAAAATCGCTAACCGTGCCAAGGCGGCAATGACCAAAGCCGTAAGTCATGCCGGAAACACCTGCGGTTCTAAGCATGTAGCCTAGCCCGGAATGAGCGTAGCCGGTGTCATTTGACCCAATAATGGTATCCGTCTGGGTAACACCCATGTTGGAATCTTCCGGTCCACGCGCTGAAGGTGTCTCTGGAACGTCGGAAAAGCCTAGCGGGGCAATGATTTCGCCGTCGTAAAAGTACGCCCGTCCGTCTTGGGGAACGATAACAATCCCTGTGCCTGTAGCCTCAAACTGCGTAGGAAACCGAATCGCATTGTCGTCCCGCAGAACGTCCTCAACCCCGTGCGAACTTGCGGGAGAAGATAGAAGTTGCCGCCAGTTTCGATGCCAACCCCTGAACTCCCACAGTTCGTAGCCTGTATGGAGGAGCAAAACGCTACGCTCTCTGCCGTATAGCTTGGTATGGAAGATGCCGTGCTGATGCTGTCCGTATACCGGATACTCCGGGTACACGGTTCGGAGCGCACGAGGGTTTCCTGTTGAGCCGACAGAGGAGAGAGGACGTTCGCCCGGCGTTCCGTATTTAAAGTCTTGCTCAAACACCAAGGTGTCTTTGATGGGGACATACGCGGCTGGTCCCCAGATGGAGCGAAGGGTGCCTTCGTCCATCGGGTACATGTTCTTGATCTCATGAGCAAGCTCATTAGGAAGGAATAGCTTCCCAGCCTGTGTTCTTAGGAGATAGGGGCCAAGAGAGGCCACTCCGCGCTGGTCCGCCATGATTAAGCCTTCTTCTTAGGTCGCCCCACTTTCGGAGCGGAAGGCCGTCCAAGTTTTGCGGAAGCGGGCCGTCCCACCAAAGTAAACTGCTCCCAACGCTCAGAGTTGGGCCGGACGATTTCGGGGGCAAAGCCTGTAGCAAGCATTGTTCCCTCGATAACACCGTTAGGACTGTGTGTAATAGAGACCAGAGTCCCTTGAAGTTTACGCCCGACCGAATCAGACCAAGTATAAATCCCACCGCAAACCATATCTGCCTTCATTCTATAACCCCTCCCAAATCATCCGTTGATAAACGACGGTTCCACTTGCGCCCTGTCCGGTAGCCGGTGGCCCGTGTCATACGACGTAACACAGGTACGTCCGGGGTGCGAAGGTCACCGTATCTTTTCGATAAAGTGAGAAGAGCTTCTTGATATTTTTCTTTGCTGACCTGAGACATGACTGCATTGCCCATGTTCTCGTAAAGGTATACCATGGCGCGCTCTAAGAGCACGCTCATGCACTCCGCATGGATAAGCGGGGTGTCTTGGTCGTCAACAAGCTTGGACGGCCTCACCACGGCGCGGATCTCTGTAACGTACCGCTTGTCAGGCTTAGGGTAAAACTGCATGGTTTGATACCCGTGGATGTCACGAAGGCGGCGATTGTAATCAGGGAGAAACTCGCCAGTGTCGTACCAAATGCCGTCATTAACGCTGTCGGCGCGCATCTCTGCTAACAGAAGAAAATCTTCTGCGACATCAAGCTGTGATCGCTGAAGTCCCGCCGCCTCGTTAGCAAGCTCACCGTAGTTTGTCATGTCCGTCGATGTGCGCTTCCGGTAGATTCGGATGTATACACCACTTTGATTTAAAGACTGACGGGTGTATGTTGAGCTACTGAAGCTGATGCTGTTCAAGTAGCCCAGAGCGTAGGTAATGTTCGGCAGCGAGACCTTAATCGCAGGCAAAAAGCCCTTGACCAGCCCGTTGTGCTTAACGGCGGCTGATGCGGAAGATGGTGGAGACTCGAACCGAGGGGTTCGGAATCTGTTCCGGGCAGGGTTGTTGCCGTCGGTCGAAATAGAATAGTTGGGAAAAACTGTTGTATTCGTGATTTCCAAAGGCTGCGCGAAGCCCTCCCAACTGCCGAGGCCGGGAAGCTGAAACTCAACGTCGCGCTTGCCCCAAGTGTAGGTCACCTTATACTCAAAGGTTCCGGCAGGCTCCGGTCCAAGCCAAGCGGCAGCTACCGTGTCGCCTGTAATGGCAAGACTTGCTGCCGGTGGAACGCTTGGTCCGCGCATGTGGATATGTTGTCGGCGAAAGATGCAGCGAGGAATCCCCGAAGCTACTTGGCTAGGGGGTCCGTCAAGCTCAAACTCTTCTGCCTCCCGCTGACCGTATACGTCAAGCGGGTAGTTGATGTCCTGATCTCGAAGCCGCGCAGAGCGAAGCTCAATGAGGTCGTCCGGCAGGGCATAAGCATCGGTGTAAATGCGGTACTTAAAGTCACCTTGACCGTAGGTTCCGATGTCCCAAGGCGTCACCAAGGTAAAGTAATAGTAGTTGTCCGAAGCGTTTTTCCACACGGAGCGGATTTGATTTCGGATTTTAGTCCCATCGGCGGTTGTAATCTCTATGCGGCGTCCGTCCCAAGAGCGATCAAACTTCCAAGCATTAAAAGCGGCGGGCTTGGCTGCTTGCTGTGTAGACGTATAAGTAGTGCGCCATGTCCATGGATCGCGTGTCGTAGGGCTTCCGGGCAGCGTGTTAGCGCCTGCCAAACGGACGTTGTCGAGAACCCCGTTGTCAACGTCACCAGCTAAAGAGGCAACATCCGGCTCTGTAGCCAGATGCACCTTAGATTCAAAGAAGAGAAACGGCGCTTCCAAGGCCAACACATTATAGGCCCGGTTGATGAAGTTATTGACGCGAGATGTCGCCTCAGACGACTGGGTCGGTGCCCAGTCCGCCTGAGCGAACATCGCGTCCCGAATCTCTTTGAGATTCATTTACTAGCCCATACAGTTGATGTGAGCGTTGCCCGTCTCACCTGTGAGAATCGCCGCGAGGGAAAGTCCGAACGTAGGGTGGGTCAGCGCGCCACCAGACGCATCTGCGCGTCCAGCGGTGCCGTTGCCAACCTGAAGTCCAGCGTTCGCGCTAACACCCGTGTCAATCAACACGGTGCCAACGCCCTTGCGGAGAATGAAACCATACGACTCTGCCGGAATCGCGGTCTGAACGCATCCAACCACCCGCGCCGTCGTCTCGCTGGTGGGACAGCGAACAACTTGGTAGGTGAGGGACGAGTCGACGCGACCGCAAACGGTTCCGACCACAAGCTCTACAGAGTCTTTGTTTTGGACGTAAATCCAAGTTTGAAGACCCTTATCGCCATCAGGCACAGTCAACTCAAACCCCAGAGGAGCCTGTTGTGTTGTGGTAACTGTGGTAGTATTAATACCTGCTGCTGTAAATCCAGACATGAGACCTCCTTAAGGTGTGCCTGCGCCAGTGACGACGAAGTTGGAACGAAGCTGCGTGGTGTGGAGGCCCATCATGAGCACCAACTCGTAGCGGAAAATGTCTTGGTCAGGGATTCGGAACGGTCCACGGAGAGCGAAGTCGCCCTTCGTTTCGCGAGCCGCATCGTGGCCAAGGGTAAACAGGTGCCAAGTCGGAGTCTTGAGACCGTAGATGATGCCGTCCTGTGCAGCCGCGCTGAACAAGTTAGCTCCTGCTGCATCAACAGCGCCGATGTCAATGGAGTCATCGAGGTAGAAGTCAGCTTCGAGGAACTTCACGCCCTGACGGACGAGAGGTGGGGCCTTGTCGCCTTCAACCTTGATCACGCGAACTTGATCGTCCAAGTCGTCGATGTAGTTGAGGTAAGATGACTCATCACCGATCATCAGATCGACGGGACCAGAGGTCTTGCCTTGACGCGATGCGGCGAAGTACGCCTTACGCATTTGGCTACGACCGTTGACAGCAAACGAGGTGATGTCTTCGTACTGGTTGTTCCAGCCGTTGATTGTACCCTGTGTCAAGCCGTGGATGGTGTTGCCGGTGGTGCCTTGGTCTGCGATAGATCGCTGTTGCAAGATGCCTTGGCGGGCAGAGCCGTCGGGGGTGAACTGTGCGTTACCGTTGAGGGTAACAAAGCCGCCGACACCGTTGCCGTTTCCTGTTCCAAGCTGATTCGAGATCCGCTCGTGGAAGTCAGACAGCGCCAACTCTGGGTAGTGCTGAAGGATTCGCGCGAGGTCCATCTCGCCGTTGGCCTCAGCCAAGTCCTTGCCGGGAACGTCGAACGCATAGATGAGACGCGGAGCAACCACGTTTCCTCGGTGTGCGTTTTGTGTACGCCCACCAGCGATGACTTCCGAACCAGTGGTGACTTGTGTCACGCTACCGGGACCATCTGTTACAACAGCAAACTCACGCTTTGGCCCTTTTAGGGCGGCGCGCTCAAGGTTGCCGTTCATCATTACTTTTTCCATCAGGGGATGGAACTTTACAAACATCTCGCTGTATGACGGCATCAACTCATTTAGAGCAGTCGCCAATACGTCAGGTGAAATAGCCATTAGGCTCTCCTAGTTTTGGTTTTACTTAATGCACTTCGCGCAACATGTGATCTCCAGTCCTTCAAGGACATTGCGTCAGTATTCGGTGCAGTAGACTGCGCTGGAGGCCTACTTGGTGTAGTAGCCCCCGCCGTTAACTGTGCGCCCGGACGAGGCTTCGCAGCCCTTTGCCTGCCCGCAGCGGCAAACCGCAGCGCGTAAGCATCAGGAACTCCATCGGCCTTCGCCTTTCTCGCAATCCCAAGAACATCATCCGAAAGGCGCGAGGCTTTCGCTGCGGTCTCAAGATCCCAGCCCTCTTCGAGCAGGTCTGCAAACTTTGTTGCGAGTTCATTACTCTCGAAAATATCGGAGTTTGTCTCGCGAAACGTCTGTGCGTAAGCATCTGCTTCGGCCTCAATGGCGGCCTCTACATTTGCCTTAAATCCCTCATATTCCGTCTGCATCGAGGTGTACTTGTCGTCAAGCTCACCATACCGACCTTCCCAGTCAGACAGTTTTGTGGAGTATTCCTCTACACGAGGGTCTTCGTTGCCCCCCATAAGTGCTTCGTAAAGCCTACGAGTATGGTCCGAGGACTCTTCGTGTTCTTTAATCTTAGCATCAGACCGAGAGGTGTAGTAATCGGAAAGCTTGCTGCCCCAACCGCGCACAGGCTCTGGCAGAGCATCATGTGTGCCATCCCAATCGTCCCACCCAAAATCGTCATGAGAGGGGAAAGAGGCGAGGGCCGAGTCACTTTCCGTGTCGTCGGAGAGGGAGGGAGCCGAAGTGGCAGGAGCGTCATCGGAAGCGACGTCAACCGCCTCTGCTTCAACAGGCGCGTCAACTGCCCCGGATGCTGGTGCTTCAGCCCCCGCCTCAGAAAGTTCTTCATCCATGTTTTCCCTCCTCTTTATTACCCAGTTTTCTGGCGACAATAATGGTCATCGCCCGAGTTTTTTGTCGAGGGTTTGTTCCGGGGTCTTGCATCCCGGCGGGAAGAAGGCTGACTAGCTCTTGTGGAAAGCTATCGTCGTCAGGCCCCATGTCTTCCTCGTGTTCCTCTCCCTCTTCTTCGTAACCAGAGCTTTTGCCCGGCTGCTTCATGATCAGATCGTACCCGCATTCGTCCAACATCTCTTCGAGTTCCGCCTGATTCTGAGGCGGACTCTCGTTTAACTTGGAGACTAGCTTATTCATTGCGGGCATGACGACCTCATAACGCCTTTAGTGGACGTATATTTTGCTGTCAACTTTTCCAGACAACTTAGCTTTTTCTTTTCTTCGGGTCTTGCGCTTGTGTTCAAGGTCATTGTAACCTTGTTTTTTTGCTTTTCGCTCGGCTTTGGACCGCGCCATATCGTGATGGTCTTTCCATTGTTTAGAGTCTGCCGAGACAATCGCGCAGTCAGGATTATTACGCTGATACTCGCGCCAATCAGATCCCGATTCAAAAGACTTACCTATCTGCCCAACAACAAGAGGCTTTGACGGCATTGGTCCGATTAAGGCGACTTCGCTAATCACCGTAACCATTAACGCCTTACACTCCGGGCATGTCGTTTTACCATGGTCCGCAAGAGGCACTACGATGTCGTTAAAATAACCACACCCTTTAGGACATTTAAAATCATAGATAGGCATAATGTTCCCTCACTTTTTGTAGCCGCCGCGCGACCCTCGTTTGCCAAGCATCTTTTTTACTTTTTTCTTTCGCGCGTCTTTATACATTATTTGCCTACGGCTTTTTGCGCGGCTTTATGTGCTTCTTCAAAAGAGGCCCCGTCGAGCATCATGCCGATCATCATTTTGATGTGCTCAGGACTGTGGTGCTCGGCGTGCTCCTTCATTTGCGCCTGTTGCTCCGGGGTCAACTTAGACTCACGCATCGTTTTTGAGGCAACTTGTTTTACGTTGGGCATTCCGGGCATTATTTTTTCCCGCACTTACACTTAGATTTTTTCTTACGAACTAGAGGCGCTACAAGGCGAAGGACGGAGCCTGCAATATCGAGGATTTTCTTGATGGGGATACGCATTACTTCTTGCCGCCGGGCTTGGGCTTGCCGGGGTTGGGCTTGCCGGGGTTGATGGGCGGGCGTGCGGGCGCGCGACCTGCTTCGTCCGCTACACGTTGTTTTGAGTTTTTAGTGCGTTGCTCCGCAGCATTCTCGGCCCGTTTTGCATCCGCAGCGTTTGTGGGAATCTTTTTCGGAGCGCCATGGCGAGTGCCACCCTTAGCCTTACGCTTCTTAGCGGGGCCTTTTCCGTTAGGGCCGAGGACTGCGGCAATCGACGATGCCGCTACGTCTTTTAGGGATTTTCCAGTACCAAGACTGTTGTACTTAAATGCCATAAGAACTTCCTACATCATGGGGGGTTCGTTTTCGCTCATCTCTTCGTTTTCGGCTTCAGGGGGCGATTCATCTTCTTCTTGCGCTCTGGCGCGAGAGAGGGACTCTTCAGGGTCCATTCCCTCCTCTTCCATACGAGCAAGGATGTCTTTCACAGCTTCATTTTCTTCGTCACCACCAGCTTCTTTAAGCGCCTCTACCAGCATGGCCATAAGGTCATCCTCAGGAGGCGCTTCAGGAACCGCTTTGTCTGCTTTTGAAGGCGAGTGCGCTGCAACGGCGCGTGACGCGATGCCTTCTAGCTTGCTTCTCATGTTACCATAATCCATATTTACCGCCTAAACTTTGGGGAAGCCGGGACCGCCGCCCGGAAGAGGCATCGGGGAGGGTTCTTGGGTTCCCGGAGGAAGCCCGCCTGTGACGACACTATCGACTCCCGGAGGTTGTCCCGCTTCAGCGGGCAGTCCGGCATCCATGCCCGTCATGGATTCGGCCATGCTGCTTGGGGATGGAGTTGGAGGTGGAGGCATCATGACGTCTCGAATCTGCAAAAGATCTAACAGCTTTACAATAAGCTTTTCTTTATCCACATTTGGCGCTTGCATCAACAATGGGAAGTATTGTTGGAACTTTTGAAGCTGGATGATTTTGTGGTTCTCAGTGGGAGAGTACGGTAGCGCGTCGTAATCAAAATCCAAAGGCTCTTCGTTAGGATCGCGCTGGGGGCGAAGCCGAAGCGTTTCACGACTAACGTCTAATACTTCTTGGCTTCCCGTTAGCCGGATGGCTAGTTTAGAATCAGGGTCGAGGTACTCCTCGTAAAGCCCAATGACCCTTTCCGCTAAAGATGAGACCAAGTCTTCGATTTGCTTTATTCGTCGTCCGTTTCTTGTTCGGGTCGCAGTGTCGGCAAGCGCGACCTCCGTAGCAACGTCCGCCACGCCCACAACCCCCCGACTATACTGAGGGATGCCGAGGATAAACTCAATGACTTGATTGCAGCGATTCCGCATCTCTGCAAACTGCGGCGAGAACGCGGGCATTGGGGTGGAGCCGATGATGTCGCGCAGTGGGGCATTCGCTTTCCCTTGGATAGAAATCATCGTGCCCGGCTGATTTGCGTCTTGCAGCGCAGTCATTATGGCTTCAGGGTTGTCCGCTAGCGCCGTGTTGACGAGCATCACAGGTGTGGACGTATGAGCGTGCCATAGCTCTAGGGTGTCAATCTCATTGAGGCGCTCTTGGAGCGATTGGACAAGCTTGACGTCAGAGAGGCCCGCGAGGTCCGTCATGTTCTCGTTAAAGGAGAGCATTACAAACGGATTGCGTATATAGCGATAGGGAAGCTCGCCCTCGAACAAAGGCTCTTCCACGTCATCAAGGAAGTGGTAGTACCGGCCTTCACCTTCAAAATCGTACACTTCATACACGGTCACCCACTTGTACACGTCGCGCGAGGCCTCGTTAAGGTGGCTTTTGTTGCGGGCTTGATCACGAAGGAATGTCGGGAAGCCCCCGAAGACGGCCCGGTCAGCAACCTTGTTGTTGTACAAAGCGCCCTTGCGCCCTCGCTTTTTGGTCCTACCCTTAAACTCGGCTTGCGTCAGAACGGTAACTTCAACAAGGTAGCGGGTGTCTTGAAACTTTGCCGCAGCCATATCAAAAAAGATATACCGAGGGTCAACAAAAAACATCTCTACGCTGTTTTTTCTAAAGTTCCAGACTGCCTTCATAAAAGCTCGCCCGCAGATAGACGCGCCGGTTGCGGTCTTCCACAGCAGCGAGTGCAGCATGTTTCTGTTGTAGGTATCGTTAATCAACGCTTCGCGAAAACGAGCGGCGTGTCGAAGCTCGTCGCGGCGGGCAAGGACTGTAACTTGCGGATTTTGCGGACACACGTTGGCGATCATCGTGTCGATAAAAGCATACGGGTAGTTGGTTTCAAAGTTGACCTCACCTGACGAGCCTGCGCCGATGGTCGTAGAACCCGTAGGAAGCTCTTCTTCCCGATTCCAATACTCCGACATGTACCAAGACCGCCAGCGGTCCCAGTCTTGCCTCTCTGTGCGAGATTTCGAGCGATGCGCTCTAATGATCCCTTGAATCTGCTTGCCTGAAAGCGGCATAGTCCCCCCTCTTTAAAAACTATTCTAGAACTTGACCACCGGAAGCTGCTCGTCCCTGACGCGCTTCTTCTTCTTCACGGGCCGCTGCGACTCGCGCAGCTTGGTTTCTCAAGTCCGTGAATCCTTCTTTTCCGTACTCGAAAGCACCGAAGGCGGAGTAATCTTTCGCGCGGGTGTTAGGACTCATGCCGGGGCTAATATAGCCGCCGCTTCTCCGAGTAGCAGCGTCTTGCTGTTCTCTGAACTCCGCCATCATTTCGGGGTAGCGTCTTTGGGCTGCGGCAATAGCCTTATCAATCTCAGCGTTGGGATCAGCGCCGTCAGCAATAGCGTCAAAATCAATACGTTGCAACGCGGCACCTGCAACGCGGCTCCTGAAGTTTCGGCTTGCTTTTCCGCTAGGCATGGATGAGTCAATCTTGTCCTCTAGAAAAGGCAAAATGGTATTAAACGCGGCACGCTTCTCTGTGCTTAGAGCGTAACCCTCTCCGCGAGCGCTCCCAAGTGGGTCATCTTTTGTCCGCCTGCGAGAGCCGAGTGTACGCAGGCTATTTGTAATAGCAGTCGAGGCGTCTGCGGGAAGGGCGTCATAAACAAGTCTTACTTGCATATCGTCTTCAGTAAGAGGGCTTTGAGCGTCAAGCCGGATGTCTTCATCACCGTACTCTGATGTGGCCCCAAAAGTGTTTTCAACTTCTGACTCTCCGCCCTCAAGCATCGCTAGTGTCGTTTGCGCGGGGGCGGAGCGGCTAGATGTACCACCTGATGAACCTGTTTTTTTGTACAAGCTTCCCTTGCCCGTCATCTCCGAGAAAATAGAGGCGTGAGCCTTAGTCCCCTTTTTGGCGACACCCTTTTTGCCGTCAGGGCCTACAAACTCGTAGTCGCCTGCGGCGTTCTGGGTGTAGCTGTACCCGCCCGCACCCTTAAATGGAGCCTGCTTTGTGGTTTCGCCCTCCATCACAAACTCGTCTTCGAAGTCAGGGTCGAACTCTTTGGGGATATTTTCAAACATCGGCGTGGGACGTTCTGTTCCGGGGCGAACGCCTCTTGCTACAGCTAGCTCTCGTCCAGCCTGTATCTGGCCCTTACGTTCAGCCTCTCCTTCTTCATCAAAAAGGCCTCCGCTTTCTTTGGCTTGAGGCATCCCCGTGCCACGATCTTTTCTTGCTGATTTTTTAGCGCCCTTGAGGGCTTTGCGCGCAGCAACTACTCGATCATCTCGTTTAAAAGCCATTGTATTTCCTTAAGCCTGAGCTATTTCGTCTGTTGTTGCCGTGACCATCACAGGGTCTTGGGCGTTTATTACTGCCGCGCCGGGGCGCTTGGGTGCTATTTTTGTACTTACGGCAGCGGCCAAGGCGTTCATGGCGGAGGCCTGAGGACCAGTAGCCGGTTTTCGCCCTACGTTCAACTTAGCAAGAGTCGCTCTGTCTTGAACGCGGCCCTCGCGGGCTGTCGTTCGATAGCCATGACGCAGGTGGCGGACAAAGGCTTCGTCAGTGACAAGGCCTGAAGCCTTCTTACCCTTTTGAAAAGCCTCAGATTGTGTCAAAGCGGCAAGCATTTTCTTGTGCTCAGGACTTGCTCCGGGCCTGAGCATGTTGTCGAGCACGCTAGCCTTTTGCTCGTTCATATCCGCCATGTACCTCTTCTTGTCTTCAGGGGAGGTTAGGCCCCGATTGACTGTAAGGTCCGCCGCTTCCATAATGTCGGTAGTGCGGCCACCTGTGCTCGCAGAAGCAATCTGTTGTATCTCTGCGTTAAGCTTTCCGCCGGTCGCGGCGTTAAGGTTCTCAATGTTCTGTGCCATCAATGTAAGGATGGCCTCTCTACCTTGAGCGCCGCCCGGACCTAAGTAAGGGTTGCCTTCGGGATCTAGTTCTTGTGCAATCTCCGCAGAGCCGCCGGGTTTTAGTTTCCCCTCAGCGGCAAGCTCCTCGGCGATAGAGTCTATTGCAGGCTCTACTTTACCGACAAAGTCTGATACGTCTGACCCAAAGCTCTTTTCATGGGCGCGTCGAAGCTCTATTTTAAAAGCATCAATCGCCTCTTGGCTTCTAAGTGTGCCCATTTTTCCTATTGCCATGCCGTCCGTCATTGAAGCGCCAGTTTTTTCCGCCTGAGCAACCGCAGAGTAGGCCGCAGCGCGGCCCCGGTCGTACTCTGAGATACCGCCAGATTTTCCAGTGATACCTTCCATGTTGTCGAGAGCGTCAATATGTTCTTTGGCCTGATCGATTTGCTTGTCGATTTTTTTCTTCTCAATGTCGTTGGCGAGCTTACGCTTTTGATTGAGCAGCTTAACGCCTTCCGCCATCGCGGCCTTGTGGAAGATGACGCGCTGCTTCATCTGCTCTTTGTCGTTGCCCCCGCCGATGGCCGCCTGCGCGGTGGTCAGTTCGTTATAGGCGTCGAGAAGAGGCTTGTTAAACTTAGCCATATCGGCGGGCATAAATCCGCCCGGCATGGGAGCAAACTGTTGAAGCTGCGCGAACGTCGCCCCACTTTGTCGGTACGCTGCCCGGCCTCCGATTGCGCCACCCATCTGCATTGCTTGGCGGCGCTTTTGCATGTCGATGTCACGGACCTGCTGCATCAGCATTGCCATTTGTTCGTCAGACTTTGGTTCTTCGACTGCCATGTTAAGCCACCTGTGTGTAGCCGTAGACGAGGTCACCTATGATTTGAGGCGCGACATCTGTGGCAAGTGTTGTAGCGGCCTGTTGGGCTGCGGTCGGCGGAGCGATTGGAGAGCCTGCTAGCGCCGCCATAAGTTCCGCCTTCTTAGCGTTTCGCCGGTCTACATCAAGTTTTGTCAAGCGGGCGGAAGCGTCTGCTTCAAGGGCGGCGGTGCCTGACCCGGCATCGCGAGCGGCCTGTTGTAGCGCTCCGGGAGACTGAATCCCGGCCCCGGACATTTCCTTCCGAGCAAGCATTGTCTGAATGCCTTGCGCGCTCTGTTCACCCGCCTGTCGGGCGGCAGCCATTGTTTCTTCACGCTCTTGGCGAGATACGCCTGCCGAGGCCCCGCCTGTCATGTCGAACTTGCGGGCCTCTTCGAGCAGTTTCATTTTCGCGATTTCTGTAGGGTCTTTTGTCCCGTAAAGGGCTTTATTCCTAAGCTCTTCAGCCTTGACGGCTTTGCCTTTAGAGTCAAGATTGGCGGCGCGGTCCATCTTGTTCTGCTGGGTTTTACTTAAGTTTCCGTAGGCGCTGCCAGAGGTGTCGGTGTAATCCACATCCCTAAGGGTTCCGCCGCTGCGGTAGCTTGGCGTGGTGCTCATGTCTGACATGTTTACCTCAGTCGTCTGATGCTTTAAAGAATATGTATTTAAGCGACCGGATGCGAACCCGAGTCTGCTTTACGTCTTGATCTTGAATAACCCTTAAGGACGCAGAATGAAACCCTTTTGATAAAGGAGTCCGTCCGGGCAGAGGAAGCCATTGGTGCCCTGACCAGTACCTGCTCTTGTAGCGCCCTCTTAAAAAGTTAAACTTAACGCTAGCGTCGGAAGACTCATAGTCCGCAGGCCACTGCGTCCGGCGAACCCGGCGAACATTGCAGGAGTTGTCTTTCTCCGTCTCGTCCAGCCCTACGCGCTTGTCATCGACAAACAGGCGGATGTGGCTTTCCCGTTCGGTCCCGTTCGAGTCATTGGTCCAACAAACCTGCCACGTCAACAAAACAAACGCCTTGTAAGGCAAGTAGAACTGAACCGACCCGCCGGGGATTGCGATAAAGTTATTGGCGCTCGCTGTTTCGGGGGCAGATACACCGTTGAACCACCCGTCAGTAGCAGGCTCAGATTCGGTTCTGCTTTGTACGGGGGAGAAATAGTCTATGTGAGCGGTTCCGCAAACAGACTTGCCACCCGAGGTCGCATTTCGTTGTAAAGAGTTGAAATCAACCTGCCTGCGACCGATTTTGTCAAAGTTGTCCGCGTCCAGCCAGCCGTTTAAAACAGAGCAGGAGTCTGGTGTGCCTGCTTCAGGGATGGAGTAAAGGTAGTCGAATACCTCTTCGCCCGTAGGGATGTGCCCAGCAATAAAGGGACTGAACGTAACCTTAGGCATCAGGACTCCTTTCGCGGCGCTGCTCTTGCCGCATATCATAGTCCATCATGTTGGACTCCGCTAGGTCGTCCTTAATCGGCATTCGGCTTGAGAGAAGCTCTTGCTTTCGGAGGTCCGCGATTTGCGACATGAGGTCGCCGAGAGACATGTCGCTGCGTTTCTGCGCGTCTGATTCTGGCATTACTTCCTCCGTCGATAGCGGCTTCGACGCCATTTGGTTTTAGAGCTTCCTTCGGAGTCTTTTTTCCGATGACTCTGTACCTGTTCATATGTCATGTCCCGGAAGAGCACCACATTTTCTAGGCCCTCAGGAGTTTCTTTGCGGTATTTACGGGGGCACATACGGGCAGCGGTGCAGGCGATTTGAAGCGCAGAGATTTTATCCCAGTGGTGCCTGTCGCGGCGTTTGCCCGATTTGCCGGAATGCAGCATCTCTGACAGCGCGCTTCGCTCGGTACGCTTGTCTTCGCGATAAGACCCAAGCTGACCAACCGTGTCCTCGTCACGAAGAATGAGTTCGTCCTTCAAGGCGTCTTGAAGGTATGAGAGCATCATCGTTACGGATTTAGCAGTAGCAGCGATTCCGGGCTTATAGGGCTTTTCGTAGTAGAGATTTGGATAACCAAGCTCTTCAAGTAAAGCCAAAGTAGCAACACCAACCCCGTTGCTCTCCACAGCCACAAGCGCATTGTTGTACTTCTTGCCAACCTCATTGATTTTCTTCGCGAATACCACGGGGTCAGTGATGCCTCCGTAGGCTGCGACTTGGGTCCATTCTCCATCGTACACCTTTAGCACTTGAAATGCGGCATGATCGCGAGCAGCATAACCCGCAGGGTCAACGCCGATGGCGTAAACGGCTCCACCTTCAGGCTTTTCGTATTCCATGTAAGGCCCGTTCCAAGGCACAAGGATAGAGTCTTGGTGGCGCTTTAGAAGCGTAGAATGAAATACGGAACCTACAGAGGCGATCCAGCAGCTAATGTCGTCGAACGGATAGTAGACCCGGAACAGGTCAGGGTTTCGTCGAATCTCGGCATCGGTCTCAATCATAAGACGGCGAAACTGTAGATTGTCTTTCTCTAGCCCAAGATGCCCGTACTTCTCCAGAAGCTTGATTTCCTCAAGGGTTAACTTCTGACCCTTAACCCATGGACGCCGGTTGAGGACGCCGTCCCAAAACGGGAAGAACGCATACGCCCAGCGACCGCGACTTAGCTTTGCGTCACGGCAGTGGTCGCGCCACCATTCCGCCGAAGGCTCGCTCATCGGCGAGGGCGTTGACTCCAAGAGGACTTGGGAATGGTCTCGGTTAATCATCGACGGATAAATCATCGAGAACTGGTGCCCCGCGTTACGCCAGTACGGAAGCTCCGACCCGTGAAAGCTGTCTGGCGACTGACCGATACCAACCGCGCCCGACTCACCAGACAAAACGCGCATCTTGCCGCCGTGCTGGAAGGTCAACTGTCGAACCTCTCGGTTGGGAACGGTCGGCGAACGCACTGGCTCTGGCCATCGGCTGTGTGTCAAGTGGATGCGACGGTGCAGGTATTCGGCCCGGTCACGATTATCCGCAATACAGACGTGATCGTGTCCCGGTGTGTACGCGGCCTTGACGTACCCACAAAGCTCTGAGGTAAGGCTCTTGCCTGCCTGACGGTATCCGAGGAGGGTAAGCCACTTGGTCTGCCCCAAAGCCGTCACAGGAGGCTCTGAGTAGTACGAGACTACAGTCTCCTGTAGACGGTCGGTAATCGCGAACGGGTCGAAGGTGTGCTCTTGTCCCGTCTTCTGGTCAATGATTTGAGCGTAAGCGCGCAGGCTTATGGACGGGTCGCACAGGGCTTCTAAGGCTTCACCTTCAAAGGGGAGGCTCATTAGTCTTCCTTAATGGAAACGCCGAGAGGCGAATAGTCCGGCTTTGCGCCTGTCATTTTGGCGTCTTCTTCTTTTTTCTTTCTATCCCTCTCGTCTTGTCTCTTCTTAATAGCTAGGGCTTTTTTCGCGGCGTCAGCGCGGGCCTCCTCGAAAAAACTGCGATTGCCTTGTATTTCTTCTTCCGTCAGAGGGCCACCAAAGTTTGGGTCCGCAGCTTCAGGGGCTGCTTTTATGGGTTTAAGTTCAGAAAAAGCCATCGGCTCTATAGGTTCTATAGGTTCATACGCCGCAGCATCGGATTCCTCTGCGCGGCGACGGCGGTTTTCTGCAAACTCTTTTTCCCTAAGCTCGTACCGACCGTCTATGTAGACGGGGGCAATCCGGGCCTTGGGTATATCGGAAGTGTCGGTTTGGCCGTCTACCGCCTTTAGTCCATCTTTGGCAAACGCTGCGATCGGGTCATCGTAACTATCGATCAGTTTTTGCTGTTCCCCCAAAACCATGTCTTTCGTGTCATCAATCATCAACTGTTCATCGTGGGGCATCCATGTCCCATTTGCGCCCGACCCAAAGCCGTCAAGGTGTGAGCGGGCCGCGCGAAAATCGTCGTAAGACACAAGCGCCAAGTTGCCTGTAGCCGGGAAGTTGGAAAGAAGCGGAATGCCTCCTTCGCGAACACTCTCGGTGTATTGTTGGTCCGAAAATCCGTTACTCATTACCACTTCACTTTGTCGGCCCAGTAAGCCGCGCTGAGTTTGCCTTTGGCGATGTTCTTCGCGTGCCGCGCCTTGAAGCTAGCTCGCTTCTTACGCATCTTGTCTCCCTCACCTGTTTTGCGGTTGCCTGCGGTCTTCGCGCCCTGCTCGCCAAAGCGAATCAGCTTGATGGTGTCGCCTTCTTTGGCTAACACAATGTGCGACTTCTTGGGGTGCTTAGGCGTGCGCTTGGGCTTGTTGTAGCCCGAGAGGCCGTGCTTCTTCATAAGCATAGCGCCTCGCGCCGCGTTCCTTCGCTTTTTGGGGGAGACGGCCATTTAAGCTAGTCCTTTTGGATACTTCGGATGACCCTTGGCGTGTTGGATGCCCTTGCGAAGTTTGTCCTGCTTGTGCCTAGTCAAAGAAGCATATGCCTCATCGGTCATGCTTTTTATCTTTTTCTCAGGGAGGTAGCGTTCGCCTGTAGCATCCTTGCCTTGTGTGCTAGGCTTGCCTGATTTGGTGCGCCAGTTTTGATCGCCCCAGCGTTTAAGGGACTTCTGCGTCTCTTTCATTTGTAACCCCCGCCTTTCTCCTTGTACCGCTTGGCGAGCATCTGCGCTTTGCGGGCAGACCACTGGCCCGGAGCGCCGCCTTTGCCGCCTGCTTTGATGGCCGCAAAAAGACGCTTCCGCATCATGGGCTTGGTGTAGTTGCCTGCTTCGTTGACCCGGCTTTTTTTCTCAGCCATTGTACTTCTTCCGGTTGGTGGTACGGCTTACAACGCGAAGGTTCTTCCTACCGTTACCACCGCCCTTGCTCAGAGGTTTTTTGTGGTCAACTTCACGCGGGTCACCTACCTCTAGGTCCAACGCGCGACGAGCCGCATTTCTGCGTTTACGGTTGCGTCGTTGGGCGGGAGTCCCGTGATACTGCGCGTACTCTTTTCGGTAGTTCCGTTTAGTCACGGCTCATCTTACGACGAACTTGACGCATAGGGCGGATACCAGCCTGACGACGAGCAGTTGCTTCCATGTTGTCCACAGTGCGATCAGCAAATCCACCTTGACCTTCCGACATACGGAGTTCAGAAATCTCCCCCAGTTCGGCCTGCAAGGCTTTTTCACGGGCGGCAATGTCATCGTCAATAGTTCCGGGAGCAGGACGGAGAGCTTCTTCGTAAAGCTCATCGACAGCCCCTGACGGTTCAAATGATTGACCTTCCGGCTGTACGCGTTCTTCCAGACGGATGGGATCTCGGTCCATACCAAGTTCTTCCATCTCACCTTGGAGGTGTTCTTCCAAACGAGCATCACGATCTGCTTCCCTACCACCAAACAACTCGCGTTCGATTGCAGCGTGAGCAGTAGTTCCGGGATTCGCAAATGTCATTTGACCAGACGGCCCCATAACTTGAATCACACCATTGTTCATGGGGCGATACGAGTAACCACCTTCGCCCTTAACAAAGCCTTCGCGCTCTCCAGCGCCCATTCCTGACATATCTAGCATCATTTTTTACTCTCCAGTGCGATAGGTTCAGCCTCGACGACCTCCTCCGCGTTGAAATAATCACCACGAAGTTTTTTGGTTTCGCGTTTAACTTGTACTAGTGCAGTAACAATATCCGAGTAAGTGTCTTGAGGCGAGTCTGAAACAGTGTTCTTCGTAGCAATGATGTTAAAGTTCATCTCATGCCACGCCCGGAGTTCTTTGGCGATGGCGGGCGTGATGCGTCCCTCCATCAAAGCAGCCATGATTTTGCATCCAAATGAGACAAGGTCATCGTAGGTCTCAACGGCGTGGTTGGCGATGAACTCCGCTACTTCGCGGCGTTTATCCTTGGGAACCAGCATAAGCCATTGGGCGTAATCACCGCCACCGCCTTCTGCCGGTCGGCCTCTGCCTTGAGTGCTACGGGTTCGATTCGACATAGGCGGACTCCTGTTTGGGTATAAGGTAATGGTATAATAACGTCAAGACTACGCCTCGCCCCACCCAAGCTTCTCCGAAATACGCTCTGCGGGAGACGCTGGTCGAGCCTCAAAACGCTGCAAAGTGATTCCTTTCCAAACTCGGGCTGACTTGCGTTGGCCGTTAACCTTGACCTTAATGACGGTAGACTTGTAGTCGCGCTCAGATAGCTGACGGCAGAAGAGCGAGTAGCTCTGGGGACGCTGCTTCATGTCCTCGCACCATTCGGCGTAGTCGAGGTAAAGCTGTTTTTTGGGGATGGTTGCTTCCGAATGGATTGAGCAGCGATCCTCCATATACTCGGACAAAACGTCCATTTCCTCACGGTACTCGTTCGTAGCGAGCCTAACTTTATCAGGGGGCTGCAGTCCTTTTTTCTGCCACGCCAAGCAGCCTGCGACGAGCTTGTTGAGAATGCCCGGTGCTTCCTTCTTGAGCTTCTCAATCAGGAAAGGGTCTTTCTTGGCGGAGGACACTTTCCGGTGCCAAGGGATGCGAATCACACGCCGCCAGATGCCCTCGTCGTTGCCCTTAATGATTGGGCGGTGGTTTGCCGCGATGCACAGCTTGTGGGAGGGCATGAACTGGTAGAAGTCCTGACGCATCCGCCGCGCTCGGATGGGGTCGCTGCCCGTAAGCTGCTTGATGAGCGCCTCGGCAAATGGCTTGCCCTTCTCTACCTCCGCGTTAGCCACAAAGCGGGCACCTTGAAGGTCAGCGACCTCCGTAGGATGGGACTCGTTGTGCTTTGACATCAATAGGCCCGGTGCGCCTTGAATAGCGTAGTCTCCCAAAACGTGCATTAAAACTAGCAAAGCGGTTGTTTTGCCGTTTCCACCTGTCCCCTCCATGAAGAGAAGAACTTGCTCAGTGACCAGACCCGTAAGGCAATAGCCGAAGAAACGATGGAGGAACTCGACGACTTCCTCATCCTCCTCCATCGCATACATAATGAACTCGTCCCACAAGGGGCATTTAGCGGACACGTCCCATTTGACTGGGCTGATTTTAGTAATGAGGTCGGTCCTGTCGTGTTCAGAGAGCTTCCCTGTCCGAAGGTCTAGGGTTCCGTTTGCCACGTTAAACAGCCATGGGTCCGCATCTAGGCGGTCTGAGGCGATGCAGACGTCTGCTTCAGTTGACGCCACGGACACCATCGCGTTAAGCGAGCGGGAACTTTCACTGCGAAGTGCGTGGCGCTGAATAGCGCGCTGCCTCTGGCGATTGGTCTCGGCGCTAGCCTCCGAAAAGATCAAACCGACCGCCGACTTTGCACAGCGTTGGATGGCCCCGTCAGTATCAACCCGCCACCTAGTGTCGTCGAAGAGATACCATGCGTTGTGAGTCGCCGAGTAACGTATACTAGTCCCGAAGGCGTAGAGCAGACGTTTCGCGTTCCCGAGATCCGTAAGGTTAAAGTTGCCCGAAGACGACGGGGACAAATCTCCTTGATGGTCGTCGTCCCCACCACCGCCAAACTCCTCGCCCGCAAGCTCTTGCAGCGTTTGCCAGCCGGTGCCGTTGCCATCTTCGTCTTTCTGATGTCCTTTGCAGTTCTTGTGCAGGCACCCAGCGACAATAGCCCCGCTGTTGAACTGGAGAACGTAAGCACTACGGTCGGTGTGGTCGGGATTCCAAGGGCAAACGTCGAACACCCACTTACGACCCTTGTCTTGCCAAGGAACAAAACTTCCGGCTGAGGGAAAATGTGTTCCCATCCATGTCGTAAGCGCCTCGCGGTCCTCGGGGGCCAGCACATCCCGCTTATTCTCCTTAGGAGAATCAGCCAGTAGCTCTTGCAGTTGCTGCTGCTGTACTACTTTTTTTGGCAAATCTTTGGAAATCAGGTGCGAAACGCGCCATGGCCGCTCCTCGCTATTTTCACCCTTCCGTGAAAGTGTGCCATAAACCTTCCATATGCGCGAAGGGTTGTATACGGTCTGGTCTACGACTGCGAGCGCGTCTCGGCTAAAGCGGAACGAGAGGTACTCAAGGATTTCGCGGTGAAGCTCTGGTGTAAGGCCCTCGACTTCGTACATCAGGTGGTAGCCGTTGCCCGAGTCGCCGAAAAGTGGCTCCGGCCAACCTTGGGACTCTAGGAAAGCCCTGACTTTGCCGATGACTATGAGGGCGTTCTCTTTCTCACGGGCGTTGCTGGAGGTGTTGACGGGTCGAGACGGGTCAACGTCAACCAGAAGCCAGCGAACCTCTTCCACATCGGTGTCTTTGGCGGAAGAACCACGGCGCGCGACCCCAATGTTGTTGCGCTGATTCGCAGAAATGTCGGTTCTGAGGGGGTTTGGCGTGAAGTAGACACCTCTAGCCCCTTCTTTGACGAGATGTGCTGCCGCTTCTGCCAACATGCCGACGTCATCATAGAATCCGCTGATGGTCCGCAGGCCGTTGTCCACGGGAACGCCTAGAGCGCGAAGCTCAACTACCTGTCCCGGACGCAAGATCATTTCAAGGCCCTTCTTGATGCGGGCCTCGCTCGTTTGGATCGTCATTTGTCCCCCTAGAACAGCGATTCGGCGCTTTGAATCTGCTCAAACTCGTCATCGTCAAACTTCGTGTTGCGGAGAAGCTCTGTGATGGCCAACTCCGGTATCCTAAGTTGACGGCCAACGCGATATGCGCGCAAATCTTTCTTGCGGACCAACCGCTGCACTGTTCTGGGACTAACCTTGAGCCTCTCCGCGACTTCGCGCACAGAAAGAAGCACATTTGATACGTTATTCATCTCACCTCCGTAGGTCTTAAGTAACACAAGCGACTGAAGGGTGCAAGTACGTCTTTTCGCGCCAGAGACGACAAATAGAAGTGACTACGCTGTCTACGTTTTGCCGTAGACGGGTAAACCGCCCATAGAAGCCCGAGAACCGTTTGCTGTCTACACTGTCTACGCTTTTTTCCCTATTATCAGCTCTCCAGCGTATAAAGGGGTACTAGGGGTAGGGGTGTATGTTTTAATAGACGTAATGCTTTATATGTAGGGTGTAGACACCGTAGACACCGTAGACACTAAGAAAAACAAAGGAACAACCTACGCTATTTTGTCTACACCTTGTTGGGCTAAAGTGTAGACACCCGTAGACAAACACGAAAATACGCAAATTTGCTGTCATGTTGAGGCAGTAACCCAGAAATAAAGAAACCGAACCGAAAACCGGGGATGCTTTTGCGGTTTGAAAGACAACTTCATGTGACACCTTAAGGGCTGACGTGACGTGCCCACCTCTCGACACAGCCTAGCTATCGGTTGACGCGTCAACAAAGGGTACACCGTCACGAGGGGTCGTGTCGTGGCGTGGTCGTGTGGTCGTGCGCCGGGTCTGGCCGGACTCACCCCCCGATATTGGTGTCCCAATATTTTGACGCGTCCGAATATTTTGACGCCGGGTGTTCCAGATCTGGACATGCCCTTATTTGGCGCTGTAGTGCCCCTGTGAGGCGTCCGAGGGTCGACCCTATACCCTAGCCCTAGGGGACGCCTAGAACAGTTATCCAGTTTTAACCTTGGTTTTCGGCCGATTTCAAGAAAGATCGAATATCTGCGATCTCCCCCTTGACTGTGGGTACGGAATATGCGAAGCTTGTGGTGTAGGATGAACCTGCAACACCACGCGAGAAGGACAAAAGAACATGAGTACGCAATTTGAAAGGATCCAAGCTGTACCCGGACAAGAGTATCTAGGCACCCGCGCAGTCGTATGGCGCGACCGATACACCGATCAACACATAGTTGCGCCACCGGTCTACACGGCGCGAGATCTGGCGGAGGACTGCCCGGGGATATGCTACACTTGCGATCTCGAGGATGCGCTAGCTACGGCACGCGTGATCGTCTGGGATCCGTCTCGCGTCCGCCCCTACACACCGCCCCCCGCGTGTAGTCACTTTAAAGCAGGAACAGACGACGAACAAAAGACCGAGATTTTTTCCATGCTAAACAGGGCGCAAGCTGTTTTGGAGGAAGCCGTCTACTGGCCAGAAACACAGGACTGTCTAAAAGCGAAACACCTTCGCAAGCTTGAAACCCTCATGAGTAAGATCGAAGCCTTCACGACCGAACTAGACGACCTGATCAATAGCTAGAACCACCGCACCACAAAGGACATACTATGAACACCAAAGAACAAAAAACAGCACGCAACACGGCCCGATCGATCCTCACCTTGGAAGCTATCCTAAGGCAGATAGGGACCGATCCCTACTCCACATTCGATCGGCGGCTACCCGGGCAAGCGCGTCAACGCTTGCACGATATGGGGATCACCTTGGGAAGCGGATCTACCTTGTCGGATTTGTGCGCGTTGATCCTGCTACCATCGGGCAAGATCCGACCCTTTCTCGGATCGTCTGTTAAGACTATGAAAAGCACCAAAGAAGGTTTAGATACCCGCGTCATGTACGGTGCGCCTCATGTAGAGTCGGGCTGGTTAACTTGCCCTTTCGCCTCAGGTCTTTCCAAGGTTGACGGCGTTGTGACGGTTACGCCGGGCGTTGGTTGCGCCGGATCGTGCTTGATCGGATCGGGTCAAATGGTCTATGATCAGAGCCGCCGCGCGCGGATCCTCAAAACAGCCGCGATCAAGCTGTATCCAGAGGTTGCACGCGTACTATTGGATCGCGAGATCAAAAAGCATCACCGATCCGTCACGCGTCGCAACGCGCGTGAAGGGACCGACGTGCAGACCGGGATCCGCTTGAACGGGACCACCGATATCGACTGGTCGATCACCTTTCCCGAGTTGTTCACACAGAACCCTGACGTGCAGTTCTACGATTACACGAAAGCGCCTATACGCGCGCGTCGTAAGGCCTTGACGGTTCCAAACTACCATCTAACGTATAGCCTTGTTAGCTCGGACCCTGCGCACGTCAAACGTGCAGCGGACTATATGCGCGCCGGTGTCAACGTTGCAGCCGTTATCTTAAACCGCGCGCAGGTTGATCGCTTGCTTGACGCCGGGTCATGGTTGGATCGGCCCTTGATCGATGGTGACAAATCAGACGCGCGTCCCTTCGATCCTGCTTCGGGTGCTTGGGTTCTACTCTATGCAAAGGGACGTTTTAACCCTGAAGATAGTTTTATCATCGATGCCGATCAGCCCTTGACAGCCGCGATCGCCGCTTAGCGCGACCGGTTGACACGTCAACGTCCGATCCCGTGTGGTGTGGGGTCGGGCGCTTTCGTGCACCTACGGCAGGCGAACGAGGTTGACACGTCAACCGCCGTGATAGTACAAACGTGATAGTGCAGGTTGACACGTCAACTTTTTGACATTTCCTTGACACCGTCTTGACAACTTCACGCGTGCTTTCGTGGGCTTTGCATGATACGCTAATCGATCGGGCCTACGTCATACAGGCGCAAAGTGCAGCCGGATCCCTTGACATCGTCTTGACATCCGCTTGACATCGTCTTGACAAGATCGCCCCCCTTTTGTAGTGGCGCCATGTTATACTGTGTATAGATAACAAAGGGAGACACCATGCCAACGCAAGAACAAGCCGACCGAATCGATCACATTATCTTTGAATGCTTACCGGGCGATCGATGGTTCGCTCAAACCTTTCTGAAGACCGACAACGGGCCGACCTGCGTATCGTGGCAAGCGATCTCCGGTGGTCGCCCTTGGGTCGACAGTCTCGTGAGGGATCTACGCGAGATGGGGATCGATTGTCAACT
>Ga0098037_1000164_pt1 | contig 41079 bp, 50 predicted proteins | sample 5_EtaG_FD_75050 | JGI IMG/M metagenome (GOLD analysis project Ga0098037, IMG submission 75050) | Marine viral communities from the Subarctic Pacific Ocean - 5_ETSP_OMZ_AT15132 metaG | ecosystem: Environmental > Aquatic > Marine > Oceanic | place: Pacific Ocean | collected 2015-01-08 | reverse complement strand
TTTTAAAAACATTATGTTTGAAAAGTACGGCAAAAAATGGACAGAGTTTCAGGAGCAAGAAGTAAAAAGAATAGAAGAAGAACAGTTAGTATCAATAGATAACGTAATATTTGAACCTATGCCTAAAAGACCGTTTCCGCGTGATAAGTATATTTATGAAGACGAAAGGTTTAATTCTAAACAAGATATGATTTATTTAAATAAATTAGGAAGAACTATTGAAATTACATCTTGTTCATTTATTTTGTTAGCTTTGCTAGGATGTATAGGGGTTTTAGTTTGGGCAAAGTTTTTATGACTGACTGGGATAAATACTTAGCAATAGCAGGTATTGTAGTAATTTTATTAGTTGTTGCTACAAGTGCTACAGCAGATGAAATGACTCACAAGTTTAAGAATCCAAGTTTTTCAGGTGTTGGCACATCAAGTCATTACTTAACTATAGAGAATCAAGAGGCTACGAGAAAACAAGCGATTAAAGATGAGATACAAGCACTTAAAGATGAGATAGAAAGAGAAAAAGACAACACAGTAGAAGCTAGATTTATGAGGAACTTAACATCTAGAATTTATGCAAACTTAGCTAGACAGATAGAAGATAATTTATTTGGCGAAACAAAATCTAATTTTGGCTCAATGGTGCTAGAAGGAAACACTATTGAGTATGAAATAAACGAAGAAACAGTCACAGTAAGAATAACAGATGAAGAAGGAAATGTTACAGAAATCAGTGTTCCTGTGGGCAGTTTTACTTTCTAGTTGTTCAATAATGATAGACCCTCTAGAGAATAATCTTCCACCAACGGAAAGAACTAAAACAGCAGTTGTTGACGCTCTGTACACAGACTTAGCTTATGTGTTAGAACCAACTAGAAAACCAGTAATCGCTGTGTATGCTGAGAACTTTACAGATCAAACAGGACAACGCAGATCCAACAGTACATACGCAACATTTAGTACAGCAGTTACACAGGCTCCTCATGCATACTTAATAAGAGCATTAAAACAAGCAGGTGTTGAAAATGATGGATTTTTTGAAGTAGTTGAGCGAGTTTCTCTAGATGCAGTAACAAAAGAAAGACAGTTGATAAGATCAACAAGGGAAACATTTGATGAAGATCAAAAATTAATGCCATTAAAATTTGCTGATATGATAATGACAGGAGGAGTACTGTCTTATCAAGCAAACACAGCTAGTGGTGGAACAGGAGCAAGATATTTAGGAATCGGTTTGTCAAAACAGTACAGATCAGATACACTTACTGTAGGTTTACGAACTGTGTCAGTAAGTACAGGAAAAGTATTGATAGAAGTTTTAGTAACTAAAACTATTCTTTCTGTTTCTTTAGACAACGATATATTTAGGTTTATCTCTGAAGGAACGGAATTAGTAGAGATAGAAGGGGGTTCAGTTAAAAATGAACCAATTAGTATTGCTTTGCAAATGGCAATAGAAACAGCTGTTCTTGAGACGATAAAAGAAGGTGTTAAGAACAACTACTGGAGGTTAAAAGAATGAAAAAACTTTTACTATTATTAATGTTGTCTACACCTATGTTTGGAGCAGACAACGAAATTTACATAGACCAGAGTTCAGGGTCTAGTAATTCAAATTTTGATTTTGAACAGTTAGGCTCAGGCAACCTTATCGGTGGAACTACAGCTGCTGCAGGTTCTATGACTGCACTAGACTTAGATGGCACAGTTATGACATTGGACATAAATCAAATAGGAAACACAAATAAATTCTTAGGAGATATTTGGGCAGACAATTACATAGGATTTTTTGAGTTTGATGGAGACACAAACACTTTTAATATGCAAACAGATCCAAGTAATACGTATGGGGCAGATGGTTCTAATGTCAATGTTGATGTAACAGGAAGTACAAACACATTTACTTTAAATCATGCAACAACTGCTTTAGCAGGAACTCTTGATCTAGACTGGATAGTTAATGGTTCAAGTAACACTATAACAGCAGGAGTTAATGTAGATGGTGCGACTAACTACATTAATTTGGATGGAAATGACAACGCAGTTACGTATGCTGGAACTGGATACGCAGGTGGTTATTTCTGGCTAGATCATGATGGTTCTAATCGTACATTTAACATAACACAGGCATCTACACAAGACAATGACTGGCTCAAAGTTCAGAGTGTTGGTACTACTACTAGCACTGTTTGTATCATTCAAAACGACCAAGGTACAGGCACAAGTTGCTGATATAGGAAATATCAGTGAATTAAATGGCAATGCTCAAGTTGTCAGGGATAAACCATACGGAGCAGAACTAGCTTTTCCAATACAACAGTTAGACAATATAAAAACAGAAGGGGGAAAGTTAGCTGTTACTTTTGTTGATGAAACTATCGTACGTGTTATGCCACACAGTAAACTCGTGATTGATTCGTATGTGTACGATGCAAACCCTAATAAATCAGAAATGGCACTACGTTTTGCATCAGGTACTGCAAGATTTGTTACAGGTAAATTTAATAATAAAAAAGCTATACACATAAAAACGCAAAGTGCTGATGTGTTTGTAAGAGGAACAGATTTCACAATCACAACAACACCAGAAACAGGTTCATCATTAGTTATACTTTTACCAGATAAATACGGAAACCCTTCTGGTGAAATATTGGTAAAAACAGCTATGGGTGAGGTATTACTTAATCAAGCATTTCAAGCAACAACTACGCAAACATACAATCAATCTCCTTCTAAACCAGTTATACTCGACATCAGTCTTGATCTTATAGACAATATGTTGATAGTAAATCCACCAAGAGAAACAGATGCATCGTTACAAGAAACTCAATTACAAACTACAGCAGATTATTTAGATTTTTCAGATTTAGATGTAGATTTTTTAGCAGAAGATTTTCTAGATAACGAAGCTGACCTAGAGTTTACAGAATTAGACATAAACTATTTAGATGTAAATTTTCTTGAAGATTTATTAAATATTATAGATGCATTAGCTATATCAGAAGAAGAGGATCAGCTTAAACAAGGTGGTGTAGGTATTCGTATTGCTGGAACAGAGATAGGTCAAGACAAAGCTACGCAAATAACAACGATAATAACAGGTCAGATAATTAGTCTGCGTAGAAATGTAGGAGAATCTGTCAGACTTGATTTAGATGGTTCTAATGCTTATACTGTTATTCTTTTTCAAAATGGAGTAGAAAACATAGTTAAGGTGAACGGAGGTTCTTCTAACACAATAACAATTAAACAAGGCAGTTGATGAAAAAAATAATTTTTATATGTTTACTTGTAATTTTTACGATACCTGTAGTTAATCAGTCAACAGTTTTAGATGTATTGAAACTAAAAACTTTTGATGCTTTTGTACCTAAACAACAACCTTCAGGGTATTTTACAATACTAAACATAACAGAAGAAGACATAACTAATGAAGGTGGCTACCCTTTATCAAGACAAACTTTAGCACAAATACAAATAAATCTTTTACGAAAAGGTGCTATAGGTGTGGGGTGGGTTGTTGCATTCCCTCAACCTGATCGATTTGGTGGCGACCTTGAGTTTACTGAAGCACTCTCATTCGCACCAAGTGTGTTAGCTATGTACGAAAACGACACCAATGAGTACCCAGCTACAACAGGCACAGTTATATTAGGCGAGGATGTTGGTGGCATCGAAGCTCAAGGAGTTGTACAAAATATAGACGTACTAAAGCATAATGCAAGTCAAGGATTAGCTGTTGCAAGAGCAGATGTAGACAGCTTAGTTCGTAGACTGCCTTTACTGTTGCGAACACCAGATGGTTGGGCACCAGCATATGGAACAGAGGTTCTTAAAATACTAGCAGGTGCTGATACATATGTTATAAAGACTAATCAAAACGGACTCGAAGAAATAAGAGTTAAAGGTTTGCCCCCTGTTCCTGTAGATTCGCTAGGTCGTAAATGGGTAAGTTGGGTAGACACACCACAAACAAATTTAAAAGAAATGGATGTGGAAAATAAATTTGTGTTCGTAGGTTTTACAGCAAAAGGAATCATGCCACAGATTGCTACACCTGCTGGTTTACTAGAACCACATAAAATACAAACTGCACTCGCAGAGTCAATACTCATAGAAAATAGTCCATACATACCTGATTATGCTGTAGCTGTTGAACTTTTGATTTTATTCTCAACAGTTTTGTTAGTTTGGTCACTAATCACATATTTAGGTACAACTACAGGTGTTTTCGCAGCAGTTTTGATTATGGGCAGCACAGTTTTTTATGGCTACTGGACAATACAACAAAATATTTTAGTAGATGTTACATGGTCGTTGATAAGCCAGTTTGTAACAACAACTGTAGCTTTTTACTTGCGTTTTAGAGAGCAATACAAACTAAGACAACAGATAAAGAAACAGTTTGAACACTATCTTGATCCAAGACAAATTAAAGAATTACAGAAAAATCCTGATTTATTACAGCTAGGTGGTGAAAAAAGATACTGTACGTTTTTATTCACAGATGTGCGTGGTTTTACAGCTATGTCTGAAAAATTAGAACCAGAAGAAGTAACTAAAATTATGAATAAGGCTCTTACAATACAACAAGAAGCTGTTCAAAAATATGGTGGTATGGTCGACAAGTACATTGGTGACGCAATGATGGCTATTTTTAATGCACCCCTCGACTTAGAAGAACATGAGCATAAGGCTGTTCTTACAGCAATAGAGATACAGAAAAATATTAAAGAAGCAGATATAGGTGTAGAGATTGGAGTTGGTGTAAACAGTGGTTACGCAGTTATAGGTAACATGGGAAGTGCTTCTAGGTTTGATTACACAGCTATAGGTGACGCTGTTAATACAGCAGCACGTTTTGAGAGTGCAACTAAACAAGTCGGTGTAGATTTAATTATAGGTGAAAGCACTAAACAAAACTGTAAAATTAAGCTAAACTTATTAAACCCTATAGAAGTAAAAGGTAAAAGTAAGTCATTGGAGATATATACGCTATGAAATTTGATTTAATTAAAAATGTAATTGGTGCTGTAGCACCTACACTTGGAACTGCTTTAGGTGGACCAATGGGTGGGATGGCAGCTAATATGATATCCGAGGTATTAGGTTGTGATCCTGAACCTAAGAAAATACAAAAAGCTATTGAACAGGCAACACCTGAACAGTTAGCTGAGTTAAAAAAAGTTGAGACTGATTTTGAAATCAAGATGAAAGAACTTGATGTTGATTTGTTTGCACTAGAAACAGCAGATATACAAGATGCAAGAGGAAAATTTGGTAAAGACTGGACTGCACGAATCATAGGCATTTTTGTAGTAGGTGGATTTATGGGGTATATCTTTTTGGTAACTATCCAACCACCAGAACAGAACAGTGAAGCTTTAATTAATTTAGTGCTTGGTTATTTAGGTGGACTAGCTTCTGCTATTATCAGTTTTTATTTTGGTGCTTCGCAAAAACAAGATTAATCATGAAAATCTCACAAGAAGGTATAGCATTAATTAAAAAATTTGAGGGTTGTGAGTTAGACGCTTATCAAGACAGTGTAGGTGTGTGGACAATAGGTTATGGTCACACTAAAGAAGTCAAAGAAGGTGACAAAATAAACAAAGACGAAGCTGAACATTTACTACAAGAAGAAATGTTAGAATACGAAGGATATATAGAAAATTTAGTTAAAGTTTCTCTAAGTCAATGCGAGTTTGACTCGTTATGCTCATGGGTGTACAACCTCGGTCCAACAAATCTACAAGAATCTACTTTGTTACGAGTCCTTAATGAAGGTAAGTATGACGAAGTTCCTGCACAAATAAAACGATGGAATAAAGCTGGTGGTAAGGTTCTTGATGGGTTAGTTAGAAGAAGGGAAGCAGAAGCATTACTTTTTCAGGCTAAAGAATGGGAGAATGTGTAATGCCATTAGCTAAGTTTGTACTAAAACCTGGAATAGATAGAGAAGGAACTTCTTATGATAGCGAAGGAGGCTGGTTCGACAGTAATCTTGTTAGGTTTAACAGAGGAAGACCACAGAAAATAGGTGGCTGGCGTAAAGATAATGAGACTACCTTTAAAGGAACTTGTCGTGCATTACATGCTTGGGTAGAATTACAAGGAACAAAATATTTAGGTCTTGGTACAACAAGTAAGTATTATCTAGAAGAAGGTGGTACTACATATACAGATATAACACCTATCCGAGCAACTACAACGAATGGTATTACTTTTGCTGCAACAGATGGTTCATCAACAATTACAGCTACTGATTCAAACCATGGAGCAGTGGTAGGTGATTTTGTAACTATATCAGGAGCAGTTAGTTTAGGAGGAAATGTAACAGCAGCAGTTTTAAACCAAGAGTATGAAATAACACAAGTACCTTCTGTTAACACATACACATTCACAGCTGTAAACACTTCAGGAGTAACTGTAACTGCTAACGCAAGCGATAGTGGTAATGGTGGCTCAGGTGTCGATGGAGCATACCAAATAAACGTGGGTTTAGATGTATACGTGGCTAGCACAGGTTGGGGTGCAGGTACATGGGGAGCATCTACGTGGGGATCAACCTCAGCATTATCTGAAACAAATCAACTTAGATTGTGGAGTCATGATCATTTTGGTGAAGACTTAGTTATGAATCCAAGAGCAGGAGGTATCTATTATTGGGATGAGAGTAGTGGTACAAGTAATCGAGCAGTTGTTTTGTCTGACATATCTGGTGCTAACTTAGTTCCGACAAAAGGACTACAAGTAATCGTTTCTGAAAAAGATAGACATCTAATAGTATTAGGTGCTGATCCTATATCAGGAAGCAGTAGAAGTGGGTCAGTAGATCCCATGTTAATAGCTTTCAGCGACCAAGAAAATGCTTTAGATTTTGAACCTTTAACAACTAATACAGCAGGAAGTTTACGTCTATCAGAAGGTAGTCTTATTGTTGGTAGTATAAAAGCAAGACAAGAAATATTGATCTGGACTGATACGTCTTTGTACAGCATGCAGTTTATTGGACCACCTTACACATTTGGGTTAAATTTATTAAACAGTGGCTCAGGATTAGCTTCCCCAAATGCCTCAATCAATGTTGCACCTGGAGTGTTTTGGATGAGTTCTGATAATTTTTATCTGTATAATGGCAGTGTTCAAAAACTTCCTTGCTCTGTACATAGTTACGTGTTTGATGACATTAATTTAGGACAAATATATAAAGTCTTTGCATTCAGTAATGCACAATTTGATGAAGTAGGTTGGTTTTATTGCTCTTCTAGCAGCACAGAAATAGATCGTTATGTGTGTTATGACTATGCTGATAATGTTTGGACATATGGAAATTTAAGCAGAACAGCATGGTTAGACCAAGGAATTGTTAACTACCCAAGAGCAACAGCAAATAATTATTTATACCAACATGAGTTTGGGTACAACGATGATGGTAGTCCTATGACAAATGTTTACATAGAAAGTGCAGACATAGACATAGGAGACGGCGAAGAGTTTGCATTTATAAGTAAACTAATCCCCGATGTACGTTTTTTAAACAACAGCGAAACAGGTCAAGTTAATTTTGTTTTAAAAACAAGAGATTATCCAGGCGATTCGTTATCAACTAAAAGCACGGATGCACTTAGTAGCACAACACAGAAAAAGGATATGCGAGCAAGAGCAAGACAAGCAGTTATACGTTTTGAGTCTGACGACGATGATACAAATGCTAATAACGATGTAGGCTGGCGATTAGGTGCTACACGTTTAGAAATAAGAGGTGATGGCAGAAGATGAGCAAACTTCTGACTTCTCGTCTTCCGTTAGCAGCAGGTTCAGAGATAACTTCAGATATTTACAACAGATTAGTCCGTGTTCTTGAAATAAATCTAGGAGAGTTCGATCCTGACAACACTCGACAAATAAACACAACAGAAAGAGATACATTATTTTTTAATCCAGGCACACTTATATGGAATACTTCAGTAGGTGTCTTACAAGTATACACTGGGGAATATTGGGTAGATTTAGGCACACCATCTAATCCACAAGGCTATCAAGCTACTGCTGAAGTTGGTGCAGTATCAGTAAAAACCAACGGAAATATAACAATTACTTTATAACTATGGAACCATTTTATTACAATTGCACATTAGACAGAGTCATAGACGGAGATACGATAGATGTTAATATTGATTTAGGTTTTGATGTAATACTGTCTAAACAACGTGTTCGTTTAGCTGGTATAGATACTCCAGAATCTAGAACTAGAAACTTAGCAGAAAAAGCACTAGGATTAAAAGCAAAAGAAAGATTAATAGAACTATGTGGTAAAAAACTTCAAGTCAAGTCTTTAGGGAAGGGTAAGTATGGCAGGATTCTTGGCATACCTCACACGATAGACGGAGAAGATATCTGTGCTATGCTTATAGATGAAGGGCATGCCGTAGAATATTGGGGTGGTACTAAAGTTAAGGTCTGGGGATAAAAAACGGAGTCCATAAATCGCTTCCACGGACTTTTTTTATACTGACTAAGGGTAAACTACCCCTCTAACAGGAGTCTTTTGCTATAAGTCTACCTGTTTTAATCAGGTACTTTATATCCCCAACTGTTAAGTCTTGTACATTTTCTATTAGATACTTAGCTTTTACAGAACTAAAACGACCTAACTCAGTGTGTCCTTTTACATCTTGTACCACATCTTGTATCTCACGTAAAATCCATTCGACTCTAGTAGTCTTGCCTTTTGTGTAATATGTACTAGATCTGCCCATGGGTACACGCACCGAAGTGTTTTCTAAAAAATCGTAGTCTTTAGGTTTTTTAGCATTAGTTAGTGTAATTTTTATACGCTTACATTTTTTCTCGTACTTGCTGTCTTGTAAAGATTTAAAGTCTATGTTACGCTCTCGCAACGATGCACTTAGTTCTTTATATGTAGGTTTATCTGGGTGAAAGTTTTTAAGTAAAGCACAGAAAGTTGTTACAAAAACTGGTCCATGTTTACACTCATCTGCTAACAGATGAGCATACTCGTGAAGTACAACAGACCAGCATCTTGCCCAAGATCTAGGCAGAGTAATAATGTTGCCCCAAGCTTGAGCTGTTGCATTTTGATGTCTCCTGTTGCTGAACCTAACAGTGGTTGGCTTACGTTTTAATTTAGTATCTAATTGTTTGATTATATGTAAAACTTGAGTGTCGTCTAGTTCGTTTTTACTCTTACCACTCCAACTTGCTGCGTTTTCCCAAGCATACACTTTAGATCTTTGTTTATCTCTCATAATATTTTCCTTTCTTGTTTCTTAATACACTTATCATACTTTATTGTACAAGAAAGTAAAGGAGTTTTTTATTTCAATGTTTTTTATTTATTATTCTGGAGTTTTTAAGTATGATAAGAGTACAGTATATTACTGCAGCTTTTCAGGTACAGCAAATAGCCTGCTCAAAATAACTAACATATAAGTGGAGAATAATATGCCTGGAATGAGAAGTAGAAGAGAAACGATTAGAGCAGGAAAAGACTGGTCTAAAGGTCAATACGCAGAAGACAAAAAGAACAAAAAATCTAAGAAAAAATAATGCAGAACACTGCCCCAAGACAAGGGATTGCAGGTGCTGCTGAATATCTCGCTGCTCAAGGTCGTAATGGCGACACAATGCTGTCGCATTTAACAGCTGGCGAAACGATTATTCCTCAAGAGATTCTAGACAAGAATCCTAATTTACGAAAAGATTTACAAAACGCTTTCGATTATGAAGACGTACCTATGGATCAATATGTTGTTGGTTCTGGTGTCATGTCTATCAACCCTGAAACAGGATTACCTGAGTTTGGTTGGTTAAGTAAATCTTGGAAAAGTGTAAGAAAAACAGTTAAAAAAGCTGGTCCAGTTATAGGTGCTATAGTAGGTGGCATGATTGGTGGTCCAGTAGGTGCTTCTATAGGTGCAGGAATAGGAACTAAAACTTCTGCTATGCCTAAAGAAGACATACTAAGAAACATGGCTATCGCTTATGGTGGTGCTAACGTGTTACAAGGGGCAGGTGTTGGCAATGCAGCAAGTGCTGCAAGAACTGCTGCAAGTTCTGCTGGTGGATGGAGTAATCCGTTTGCTGCAGCATGGGATGGTGTAGGTGCGTTTTTTAGTGGCACTAATTGGACTCCTATGGGTGTTGGTGAAACATCTGGTGTCGGTGGATTTTTCCAAGACATCGGTGGTGGTTTTAGTCGAAGCATGGGGTTTGGTGGTACAGGAACATTAGTTGATGCAGGACTAACCAGTGCTCAAGCAGCAGACGTATCAGCATTAATGCAAGGTGGTATGGACGCAGTAACTGCTGCACAACAGATAGGTATAACAGATCCAACAGTACTAAGAACACTAGGAACTAATGCTTTCGGTCCAGGAGTATTATCTGCTGGTGGTTCTGCGTATGCTAGTTTAAATCCATTAGAACAATGGGCTGTGCAAACAGGATTTGATGTCGCAACAGGAATAGCACAAGAACAAGGTGGTATGGGTGGACCAATGGGAGCAGGTGCTGCAGCTTACATGGGCAGAGGTTTAACTTCTGGTGGAGCGATACCTATGCAAAATATTCAAGGAAGTAATGTTGGTATAGCTGGTATGCAACCTATGGGAAACAACATAAATGCTCGTTCATTTCAACAAGGTGTAAACGCTCCTACAAACACAACCATAACAGACAATCGAGCAGGTAATACAGCTATGCTACCTCAAAATGGCTCGCCTTACGATTCTGCGATAGCTCAAACAACAAAAGGTAACGAAATGTTAGATCTACTAGCAGGAACTCTTGCTAGACGTCCATTGCCTGAAACACCTGGATTAGCTAGTTTAACTACACCTTTCCCAACATTTGAACAACCAGCTTATGCAGCAGCAAATGGTGGTTTTATAGGTTCTGATAGAGGTATGTTTATGGGTGGCGGATATGTACAAGGTCCAGGCGGAGAAAAAGATGACATGGTTAACGCAAAACTTTCTAATAACGAATTCGTAATGACTGCAGATGCTGTTCGTGGTGCAGGTAACGGCAGTATTAAACAAGGTGCAGAAAAAATGTATGAAATGATGAATAATTTTGAGAGGAGAGCCTAATGGCTGAGGGACAAACAAGTACAAGTTATACTTTACCACCACAATACATACAAGATTTTTTAGCTGGGGGAGGCGAAGGTTCAGGAGTAGCTGGTTTATTCCCTTTATTAAATCAATCGTTAAATCAACAGTTTGCTACAATGGGGCAACCTGGAGCAACACCTTTCACTTATGGTGGAGAACGTATTGCTGGGTTTGACCCAAGAGAACTTGCTGGTTTTGAACTGGCAGACCAAGCTATAGGAAGTTATTTACCTTATTTAAACAGACAAAGTGCATTAAATGAAGCAGGTCTTGCAACAGGTTTAGCTGGTCTAACCGCACAACAAACACAAGCTGGTCTAGGTAAAGACATGACATTAGCTGGTTTAGCAGAAGCAGACGCATTAAATAGACAAGGACTTGGTTCTCAAATTGCTGGTTATGGCGAAGCAGGAACAAGACTTAGAGGATTACAAGATACACAAGATTATGGTTTCAACCAAGCACAAAACTTATATGGAGATGCAGCAGGATCTGTAATTAGAGGTGCTGACCAAGGCGGAAGACTTGCTGGTATGGGTGCTGAAAGAAGTTTAGCTGGTTTAGGAGATGCTACTTCTACAGCAAGAGGTGCTTACGGATTATTAGGAAGCCAGTTAGGTGGTACAGATTTAACAGCTAGAGGTACACTACAAGATGCTGCTAGAACATCACTAGGTGCTACTCGTGAGTTCGATCCTGCTTCTGCCTCTAGATTTATGAACCCTTATGAAGATCAAGTAGTTCAACAAACTCTACGTGATGTTCGAGAGCAAGGTTCAATAGCGGATCAAGGCAGAAGAGCAAGAGAGATAGCTAGTGGTGCATTTGGTGGTTCAAGATCTAGACTACAAGCTGGTGAACTGGCTGAAGCACAAAGAGGTGCGGAAATAGATGCTGTTTCTCAACTTAGAAGAGCAGGTTTTGGTGAATCGTTAGGTCAAGCATCAACTGCTTTTGAAAATCAACAAAGAAGACAGGCAGGTGCTGCTGGTCAACTCGGTAATATTGCTGGTGGTTTAGGTAGTTTAGCAGGACAACAAGCAACTGCTGGTCAAAATTTAGCTAATCAATTCGCTAATTATGGACAAGCAGCAGGAACAACTTTAGGTAACTTAGGTACAACTATGGCTAATTTAGGTCAGTTGCGTGGTGGTGCTCAAAGTGGACTTGGCTCTGCTATACAAGGATTAACAGGACAACGTGTTGGACTTGGTCAAAATATTGCATCTGGTGTAGGTAACTTAGGTGCAGCAACAGGTGCTGCTTATCAAAACTTAGGAAACACTTTAGGAAATTTAGGTCAAATGGGTGGTGCTGCTTTGAATCGTTATGGCTCTACGTTAGGTCAAACAGGTGTACAATCTGGTGCACTACAACAAGCAACTGGTAATCAGATGGGTGCTATCGGAAACAACTTAGGAAACTTACAAAGACAAGATATAAGTCTATTAGGTTCAGTAGGTGGAGCGAATCGTGGTATGAATCAAGCAATCAACGACTTAGCTTACCAAAATTTTGTTGGTCAGTATAACTTACCACAAAACTTGTTAGGACAGTACTCAGGTATTGCTCAAGGTATCTCGCCTCTTGCTGGTGCTACTGGTTACAATATGACTCAAACACCTAATGTAGATTATCTAAGTTCAGGACTTGGTGGCTTTATGAACGCTGTCGGTCAAACCTATGGAGCACAAACGTAATGGCAATAGATCCTAGAATATTAGAACAAGCATTAAGAATGGAACAACAAGGTGTTCGATCTGACGGAACAGGTGGTATAACTGATATGCTTACACCACAATTTAACCCTACGCAATATTCTGAAGCAGGTGCGTTACCAGATTTAAATTTAGATTTATCTAATGTAATCGCAGGAGGTGGCTCAAACGATCTTAGTTTCGACCCTCAACAATTTTTAAACGAATCTAACAATTTAGATCCTCAAGTAAGAGAACTGGTTAATGATGAAGTTGGTCAAGTTCTACTTAACGCACAAGCTGGTAATGAAGAAGATGGTATACGTGCTATAACGGCAGTTGCATTAGATGAAGCAGGAGCAACGCCACCTGAAGTTGAAGAAGGTTATAAGAGTATATCAGATTTAATACAAGCAGGTGGTTTACCTGCTGTTGAACAGTTTGTAAGAGATGTGTATACGGATGGTGACAATACAGAATCTATACCTAACTGGGCACTTCCTGCGTCTGTGTTCGGTACGTTCTTGATGAACGAGCCTGGAGACTGGAGGCAAGCGATATTAAAAGCTAGAGGCAAAACTGCTCAGACTATGTTTAACCAAAGGGCTCAAAATAAAGCGAACAAAGATAAACTAGAACTAGATATAAAGAAAAAAGCACTAGATCTATTCGCTTCTGGTTCACCAACAGCAACAAGTCTCGTAGGGTTAGTTGGTAAAGTAACACCTGGATCTTTAGCTAAATACGAAAAATCTGGTAAACTCAGCGATCTACAACTAATAACTTCTCAAAAAGACGTAGGTGATTTATTAAAAGATTTTACTGTAGAATCTGTATCTAAATACCAAAAATCTAACAATTACGCTGACTTAGTTCGACTTCCTGGCAAAGGAGAAAAAGGTACAACTACACTTGATTTCTTAAAAGAATTTACTCCTGCTTCTGTGAAAACTTATGAAGATGGTGGTAGAGAAGACGCTAGTGTGCTGATAAGAAAACCAAATGCTAAGAGTGGCAGTGGTATGACAATAGATAAAATGTTTGAACTGTTAGAAACATACACACCAGAAAGCGTAGATGCGTTTAAAGCATCTGGTAATTTTAGTTCTTTAGAACCTAAAGATGCAGGCAGTTGGACACCGACAGTTGGTAACACAACTGAAGCACAGCAACAAAATGATTTAAATATCATGGAAACTGTAGATTTTAGAGACAGATTAAAAGCACTAAGTTTACCTGAAAAAATAAAACAACTTAGAAACTATTCGTTACTTCACTCACAAACTACACGAAAAATTAATGAGAAAACACCAGCAGGAGATATTTTAAAACAACGTCTTCCTTTAGCTAAGTTCAGTGTTGAAGCTTATGCAGAAGATCTTGGTATCCCGTTAGATAACCCAGAAGTAGTCCGTATATTAAATGTAGCTAAAACTCAACTACCTTATGCATCTACAGAAGATGTCAACAGGTTAGGTGCATTAAACAACGTAAAAGATAAAGTCTCTAAGATGGGTGCTATACTAGAAGCAGTTCCTGAAAATGTAACTGGTGTTGCAGGTTTCGTGTTTGACACAAATGCTGCAAGAATTGCTGCTGATCTTATTCCTGGATTCGACATACCTATAGAAGCTACAGTTACACAAGTTTTTAGTAGTGTAGCAGAAGTCGACTTAATAGAAGAAATACTGAAAGAAGCTAGATTTAGTGATCAAGATAGAAAGCTAGTAAGAGATTTTATAAAAGGTCGTGATTTCGCTAATCTTACTGAGAAAAAACTTAGACATAAAGAAATAATGAGCATTATTGATAGAAACTTAGATGGTATAAATTTTAAATTAGAAAACTACCAACTGCCTCCTGGCATGACTGAAGAAGATACAAGAGGTCAGGATAACTCAGAAGAAAGACTTAACCAGTTACGTCAAAACATACTAAACATGACTAATCAAGGTGGCTAACGATGGCGATAGATCCTGTATCAGAAGCATTAAAGATTAAACCTCTGATTACAGATGATATCTACAACGCATACATAGGTTTAGATGCTGCAAACCAGCAATCATTTCTAGCTAGTTTAAACGAAAACGAGTTAATAAACATGCAACTGCGTTTAAGTAACCAGTTCAATGTACCTGACGAAGAGTTTGAAACTGCTTTTAGTTCTGCTAGAAGAGACTTTATGACAGGAGGCGATTTTCCAACAGATCCTACAGGTATGCCAATGTATGATATGCCAGTAGCAGGTTCACAAGCACAAGATCTTGCTCAAGAAATATTCGCTGGTATGCGGGAAAAAGATTTCGATTATTCTGGGTTACCAAATAATAAATTACGCAGAGGTCTAAGTTTTATGGACACTGCTGGTGAAAAAGAAGATTTTCTTACTAAGAACGTTGGACCACAAGGTGTTGGTTGGACTCAAGATAAATATGGTCGCTATGCGATTATGCCAGAGTTCCGTGAACAACTAGGAGGAACTCCTGGAGATATGCCTCTTACTATTGATAATCCTGGAACTTTTGAACGTGGTGATATAGCTGATTTTGCTGGTAGTGCACCAGAAATAACAGCAACGATACTAGCAAGTATTGCTACTCGAAACTTAGGTTTGGGTCCAGCAGTTTTGGCTAGTGGCACAGCTGCAGGTACAGCAAAAGGTGCAGAAGAGGGAGTAGAAACTCTTGCTGGATTACAACAACAAACTTTAGGCGAAATAGGAAAAGACGTTGCTACTGAAGCAGCACTTGGTGCTACAGCAGAACTAGGTGGTAGAGCGTTAGTCGGTGGTGGTAAAATGCTTTTTTCTCCTGCTGAAAAACGTATTCCTACAGGTGAGCGTGGTTTATTTAATTTTAAAACATATACGTATGCTCCTCGTGTAGATGCAGCTTCTGGTCCAGGAGCCAGAGAAACATTCACATTAGTTAAAGAATTAGTAGACGAAGGTGCTATCCCCGATGTAGCAAAAGCATCAGGCAGACCAATATTAGGTAGATTTTCAGGATTAGTAGAAAACATATTCGGATACAATCAACAAAAGAATGTCGTTAATGTTAAATATCTACAAGACAGAATAGATGGATTTTTAACAGAAGTTGGTGCTGAACCATTCGACCCATTTATGGGTAAAGTTTTTCCGAAGTTAGGTGAAGAACAATTAGGTGCATTAATACAGTTTCAAAGAGAAAAATCTAAATCAGTTTTAGAAACTGCTGTAGACACTTCGTTAGAAGCGTTAAAAAGTGCTGTTAAAACAGAACAAGACGCGTTAGCTGGTAGAGTAGGCACAGGCGAAGTACCACAAAACATAGGTAGCGAACTTTCAGGCAACGTAAATAAAGCGTATGGTGAGTTTCAAGATGCAACGACTGCTTTGTATAACGAAGCTGACCAACTGTTAGGCAATAAAGCAGTAGTTCCTACTAGTGCATTAAAACGAGACGCACAAGACATATTAAACGATATACCTAAAACTGCTGATGGTCAGTATGTAGGTGGTGTTAGTCAAATAACTTTACAACTTTTACAAGACATAGTTAACATGCCTGCTAACATAAGTGCTACACACATGTCTGCTCTTAGAACTATGTTTGGTGATGCAGGTTTCTCCGACGAAATGCTTTCTGGTTTTGGTCAAAAACAATTTAACATGTTAAAAGCTGCAGCAAATGAAGGTTTTGAGTTAGCTGTTAGTAATGGTGTAAAAGGTGTTCGTTACATAGATGCAAATGGTAATTTAGTTTCAGCTGAACGAAAGTTAACAACACAAGAATCTGAAAGAGCAAAAGCAGGACTGGCAAAACTAAAAGAAGCTACAAGTGCATATGGTAAAGGGATAGCTGTTTTTGACAACAGATTAATTAAAAGACTTACGAATAAAGAAGGTGTAGATCCTGATTTATTGATATCTACAGTTATCTCTAGAAACTCACCTGTAAAAATAAATCAATTTTTAAACGCTACTGACAACCCAGATGCAGCAAGAAAAATGTTACAAAGTGGACATTTCGATTCTATGGTTGCTAATGCAACAGATGTTGAAGGTAATTTTTCTGCTTCTTCAGTTTTAAAACAAATAAAAGCGTTAGGCACCAGTTATCCTGCTTTATACAAAGATGGAGCACCTACATTATTAAGATCACTCGAACAGTTAAACAATGCTCAAAAAATTATACCTAAAGAAGAAGCTGTAAGAATAAAGACTTCACTACAACAAGCACTAGATTCTGGTAATATGGGTGAGTTTACAAATGTTGTTAAAGAATACACTAAAACTGTTGACGAACAGTTTAAATTTTTAGATGCTAATTTTAATAAACAGATAGGTAATTTTTCACCTGAAGAAGTTATACCATGGCTCACCACTAAAGCTAGTTCAGATGATGTAGCTGGTTTTATAAACTACTACAGTAGAGAAGCACCTGAAGTCGTTGAACAGTTTAGGCAAAAGTATATGGTAAATCTTATAGATAACGTGTACGATACAACTAAAATAGATCCTGTTGGTGTAGTCCTGAATGGTGAGAGACTGTTGAAAGCTGTGCGTGCTGAACCTGCAAGATTAAATGCAGCATTCGGTGCTGAAACTACACAAGCATTAGAAAGATTTGCAGAAAAAGCTGCATTTATAACAACAGGCAGTGGTTCGTTCTCAGGTGGTTTAGTTGCTGCTCAAGTAGCACTTAACCCTTTACAAAACGTGTCTACATTAGTGAAATTAAATGTATTAGGTAAGGTGTTAGCAAGTCCTACAGGCATACGTTATTTAACGACTATGATAGAAAACCCTAGTGTCAGAGCAACAGGTTATGCTGCTGGTCAACTAGGTGCTGACATAATAGCACAGATTGCAGCAGAAGACTCTACTGTAGATCCTGATCAATTAGAAAAAATGACATTAGAACTACAAAATGGACTTTTAGGTTTAAATGATGAAGATTATAATAATTATGAAGATGAGGAAAAGTAATGTCACGAATTAATTTTGGAACAATGGGTTTTAATAACCAACAGTATGGTGATTATGAAGATCTTCAACAAATGCCTGCATATACACCTCCTCCTCCTAAGTATAACACAGGTATAGAAACTCTTGTTAATACATATTCTCCTCCTACAGATATACAAGCTCAAGCTGCAGAACAAAGAACAAGAGCAAGTCAAGTAAGTACTCCTGCTCAAAATTTAGCCAACCAACAGGCAAACGCTTTTAATCAATTATTGGTAAATGCTGGTGTAATCGCACCACCAGATGACGATGATAATGTTACAGATCCACCACCAGATGACGATGATAATGTTACAGATCCACCACCAGATGACGATGATAATGTTACAGGTCCACCACCAGGTGGAGGTTTTACAAATTGGTGGGAACCATTTGGCTACGCAAACGAACAAGAAGCTATAGCTTCAGGACTTTTTGAATTTAACTCAGATTTAGGTATCTGGATAATGACACCTCCTGAGGTTGTTGGAACATCGACACTTGGCATGAGTTCTGAAGATGAAAGAGCAATAGGTATGGCAGATGAAGAAGCTGCAGAAAATCAACCTGTTGACACAGGAAACAGTTTAATTTCTGGTGGTGTCATACCTATGGATCCACCCCCAGTTGTGACAGAACCTGATCCAGTAGTTGATACACCAGTAACATACAAGTCTGTACCTGATCCTATATTAGATCAAGTAAACACACTGAGTTTGACAAATCCATATGTAACACCATTTCAAATAGAAGAACAATTTGTTTCTACACCTGAAGTACAAACACTAAACTTACCTATGGTTAATCCTCAAGGATTAGAAACCCTTGTACCGCAAAACAGTATGCCTGTGTTTGATACACAGATTCCTACAACTTTTGCAGCTAGAGACCCTATGTTAAACACACGAGAAAGATAATGGAATTAACTAAAAAACAAAAAGAACTTTTAAACAAACACGAAAAACATCACACTAAACAGCATATGAATTTTATGAAAAGTGAAATGAAAAAAGGTGCTTCTTTCACAGCTTCTCATAAAAAAGCTATGTCAAAGGTAGGTAAATAATGGCAGAATGGCAAGGTAAAAAAGTAACACTCAATAAACCAAGACCGATACCGAAAGGTGCTGGTGGCTATGGTAAGAAACGAAAAGAAGTTTTTGTCAAAGGCTGTAGCAGTGATGGTGGTAGAGTGAAACGTATAACTTTCGGTGACAAAAAATTAGGTAAACATCCTGGAGACAAGAGTAGAAAGAAAAGCTACTGTGCTCGTAGTGGTGGTATAAGTGGAACAACAGATAGATGTAGTGCAAACTACTGGGCACGTAGAGACTGGAATTGTTAATATGGCACAAGAATTAAAACCACCTGGAGGACGTAGATCGTGGAGAGACGAAGCTAGGTTTAGACTACAACAAGCGTTAGGTGAAACAGGTGAACGTCTTGGTGAAGGATTATTAGGTGAAAGCGAAGAAGATAAATACTTAGAGTTTTTACAACGAGAATATGGATCAGAACTACCTAGAGACGAAGAAGGCAATATAAACGTACCTTTATCTAGACCTATGCGTGAAAGCATGTTAGATATGGCAGACTTGGGTATGGCAGATAAAGCATTAATGATTTTATCAGGTGGTGGTTCAGTTGCTCCTAGAATGGCATTAAGTTCTGGTTTATTAGAATCAGGTATGCTCATGGGCGATGCCAAAGCTATGGTAGATAAAGGAGAAACTGTTGCTGGCGGAGTTACTGCTGCTCTGGCAGGTTTACCACCAGCAGTTGCTGCAGCTGCAAACAGAAAAACTTTTACAGATTTAGGTAACGAAGCTGTTTCTGGAATAGGACAGTTCATGAGAGAAAATGTTCCTTCTATCGAGCGTAGTTCTATGGTAACTCCTGAAGGTGTCGATGTACCCCTTTACTTTTCCAAAGGATCAGGTAACATGACTGGCGGAGGAAGTAGAATGGAGACACAAACACAAACCTTAAAACAAAAACAAACAGAAAACATAGAAAACATGAGTGATTCTGAGTTAGATGAATTTATAGCTTCTAACGAAGACAGGTTAGCAGATTATGCTGATGACGTTGCTAGAGGAAATGAGTTAAGTCCTGAGATAGCTAAATCTAGGACAACTTTTGAAAACAGAAATCGTATAGCACGTGAAGTACAAGAAAATAGAACAATGCAACAAGCTTCTCTTAAAACACTTTCACCAATACTCAGTAGTCGCCGTTTGCCAGGACAAGTTTCTGACACATTTAGTGGTACTAATAGAATTTCTGCTACTGTCAAAGGTACTAATAATGTAAGTGGAGCAGAAACCATAGACAGTATAGTAAGAGATCTACAAGACGCTGGTGTAACAGGCGATAACTTCTTGTCTAATCAACGTTTTGATGTTCCTGTTCGTTTAGAAGGCACACTTAATGGTGAAAAAGTTACTTTTAGTTCTGTTCCCATAAGTAATGACGAGTACTTAGTTAGCCTTAGAAAAGTGGGTATAGAAGGTACACAAGTAAACGAAGTAGACAATCTACTTAGTTCATTAAACAGGGATCTTGTAGATTTACAAAGTGAATTAAATCAAGAAGGAAGTTTAATGTCTGTAAAAAATCTTACAAAACTACAAAATAAAATAAGCACCTTAGAAGCTAAGATAAAAGGACTAAAAGGATAAAAACTCGCGTGTGTGCGTTGGTTTTTGTGTAGTTGTTAAGCTATAGCTAAGTGTAAAGTCTTTGTGTGTATGACTATAACCAGTCTTTCCAGTTGTCTTCACCCATAACTGTTTGTGCTAGATTAAGTTTACTTCTTAACGCTTTTACAATTTTCTCATCTACTGTATCTTTACAAACTATATCAATATATGTAACTTTATTCGTCTGACCGATACGATGAGCACGATCTTCTGATTGTAAACGCTTTTCTAAATCGTAACTGTTAGAAAAATAAACAACAGTGCTTGCAGCAGTTAGCGTAATACCATAACCACCAGTCTGTGTGTTACCTACGAAAAAACGTAGAGGACTATCTTTATCTTGGAACTTTGTAATTAAATCTTCTCGATCAGCATCCGAAGTATCTCCGTAATATGTTCCTACGCTTTCTTCACCATACTCTTTTACGATCATACTATAAATTCTGTTTATATCATGTCGATAATTTGCCCAGATAATCGCTTTCCCTTCTGTTTCTTCTAGTATCTGCATTAATTCTTCAGTGCGATTATTTTTAATATCTGTAACTACACTGTCGTCAGTAGATACAAAACCACAGGCAATCTGATGCAAACGTATAATCTGTGTAATTACTGAAGAAGCAGAAACTGTACCTACGGACAGTTCTGATATAGCATATTTCTGTATCTCTTTATATATCTTTTTTTGCTCAGGAGACATTTCTATCTCTCGTCGAGTGTAGACTTTATCTGGTAAATCTAAACAATCTTCTTTTAGAACACGATAGCTAAAAGGTTGCATTAATCCATTTAGTTCGTCTAAGTTTTGAAAACCGACTACTTGTTTGAAGGAACGACCACCTGCACTCCTGTCTACGAGCAATGCATAACGATTTCTAAACGAATAATAAGAACTAAAACCCAGTAATGCTGGGTCTAAGAATTGGCATTGTGTGTAGATATCTAAAGGTGATCTAGTTATAGGTGAACCAGTAAGAATTCTACGATAATAACAATACTTTCCTATCTTAACTATATTTTTTGTACGTTTTGCTGTTGGGTTTTTTATAGTTGTACTCTCATCAACTGCCATAAGTGTGTCATGATTGGCTATAAATTTCCATGCATATTTTACACCTTTAGGAGTACTTAATGCTTCTACGTTCATAACTAAAAACTTTATCTCAGAAGAAGGTTTTATTAAATCTTCTTTTTCTTTTAATAGTTTAGCTGACTCTCCAGGAGTCCACAGATATATCTGTCTTTCTATAAAGTCTGGTAAATGTATTGGTATTTCTCGTTTTGCCCAATTACGATAGACTCCTTTAGGTGCTACAATTAATACAGCATTTATTTTACCTTTAGCATATAGATGTGTAACATTATCAACTAAAACTTTAGATTTACCTGTTCCCATTTCCATAAAGTATGCGTAGTTTTCTGTATCACAACTTTTTTCTAACGCAGTTAATTGATGTTCGTATGGTTCAGTTTTAAAAACGAATGCTTGTTTCATACTAAGACCACCACATAGGTTGTCGCTCAGGTATTTTATTCCATTTAGCGTAATGTTTCTCGTTTACCATATAATCACGATATGCTTTTATAGGGTCTTGGCACTTATACTCGTCAGGCATAGCTTGAGGCATAGTTGTTTTATGCGATATAGCTATGTTTAAAGGTAGCTTAGATAAATTGTCGTTTAGTTTAGTAAAACTTAAATGCTCTCTACCATAGCGTGTAGTGTATTCGCTACATAGTGCGTAAAAATGTTCGTAAAGCCACATATAGTTGTCGCTAGTTTCACGCACCCATATCGTACAGGGATGGTTTTTCATAGCAGTTTTATATAAACCTAAACTATCGGCACGCTCGTCGCCGTCGAGTACACGATGTGCAGTAGATAACATTTGAGCAGATTCTAGAGGCATTTTTACAACGAGTTTATCAGGTAGACAAATCGCTGCGTCAGTAGGGTTTTCATTGACGTAAAATATATTCATAGGTTTCTCCTTTCTTACTGCTATCATATACTGACTTTACATATAAGGTAAAGGACTATTTAATATGTGTAGGTAATAGTCACCTAATAGGGAAGAGTTAATAGTCTGAAATCTCTTTACTCTTGCATGTTTGACTGCTATGTTATTGGCATATTGGCTGTTTGACAACTTTTATAAAAAATATTTCACAAAAATAACTGCTCATGAAGCCAATAGCAAATATCCTTTACTTTTCTGTTAATTAAGTTTATCATCTAACTCTTAATAGAAACTAGAGGAAAGAAAAAAGAATGGCAAAAGTATATGCGATACAAGAAGCATCAGGAAAGAATCTCCTTGCAGCTACAAACTACGGCGAGTTAGAATTCTTACTACCCCCAAACACCAATCTAATGTTTTCCACTGAATCTGCTGTAAGCAAAATACGAGCAGGTCTAGAAGACTTCGGAGAAGAAGATTATTTGTTATTAGTAGGCGATCCAATATCTATTGGTATCGCAACACACTATGCTGCACAATCTTCTGGAGTTGTAAAGTTTTTAAAATGGGATAATAGAGAGTATAAATATTTCCCTGTTAGTGTAGATTTTAAATAAAGGAGAAAACCATGAGCGACATAGAAAAAATGTGGGAAGAGGACTCGAGTCCTGAAATAAAGGGTGAACTAAAAAACGAATCTTTAAAAGAAGTATCGTTTTGGGCACAAGAACAGATACGTTTAACTCAAGAAGTTTCCGTAGCTGAAGAACAATTAGCAGATCTTAAGAAAGAACTTAAAGATATATCTGAACAAAAACTACCAGACGCCATGCGTGAGTGCAATTTATCTGAGATAAAGTTGGCAGATGGAGTAAAGGTTTCTGTACAGCAGTTTTATTCTGCTCGTATAGGGAAAGAGAAGGAAGATGAAGCTTTCGCTTGGCTTAAAGCTAACGGACACGAAGACATTATAAAAAATGTTGTGTCTCTGCAGTTTGGTCGTGGCGAAGATGATTCTGCTGAGGGCATCTTGCAAAGTTTAACTTCGCAAGGGTACTCGCCTTCTAACAAACGCTGGGTAGAGCCAATGACTCTGAAAGCGTTTGCACGAGAGCAGGTTGAAAATGGTACTGACCTCCCATTTGAGACCTTTAATGTATATGTAGGTCAAAAAACTAAAATAACAAAAGGTTAAAATAATGAATGATAAAACTGAAAATAAAAATGAACCAATAGCAAAACAACAAAAGAATGAACTTGCTTTTACCGAGGCAGATATGTTAAAAGATGCGAACTCAGGTCTTGAAAACGTAACTTCCGAAGATTTAGCAATACCTTTCCTGCGTATAACACAAGCTATGAGTCCTCAAGTAAACGCTCGTGATGGTAAATACATCAAAGACTGTGAGCAAGGGGATATCTTTAATACTGTAGATAATACACTCTACAAAGGTGCGACTGGTGTAACAGTAGTACCTGTTGCGTATAAAAGAAACTATCTGGAATGGATGCCAGAAAGAAAAGGTCTTGCTGCTGTACACGAAAACTCTGAGATATTGAAAGATGTCGTAAAGAGTGAAAAAGGGCAGGATTATTTACCGAATGGAAACTTACTATCTACTACAGCTAACCATTATGTGTTAGTGCTAGACGATAAAGGTGGTTTCGCTCAAGCAATACTCGCTTTTGGCGGAAGTCAACTTAAGAAATCTAAGAAATGGAATTCTATAATGTCTGGTTTAAAGATTAGAACAAAAGATGGTAATGTGTTTACACCACCGACATTCTCACATAAATATCAACTTACTTCTGTCGTTGAACAAAACGATCAAGGATCTTGGTATGGTTGGGACATAGCTTTAGGTGAACAACTAAAAGCCGAGGATGGTTTCGTGTACTCTGCAGCCAAACAGTTTAGCCAAAATGTAAATGCTGGTTCTGTTAAGGCAAGTCAAGAAGACGCACCATTCTAAATGGAAAAACGTAGTGCAATAAATCGCACTCCGCCCAAATTTTGGGCAGGAGTTTGCTGGTTACTCCTTACTAACAACCAGCATTTTATAAGAAGAACAACATATGGAAAAAATAGCAGAGCAGTTTTCTCAGCTATTTAAAGGATCTGAAAGAGCACATGGTCATTTTGAAATTAAACAAGATAGAAATGATGGAAAGAAACAAGGAAAAGCAGTTACAATTAAGACTTCTGGACCAACTGTGCAATTTTGGGAAAAGCATTTACAGGGAGAATATGGTTTAGGAGTAATTCCTATCGACGATGACAACGAGTGTCATTGGGGTTGTATAGATGTAGATGTTTATCCATTAGATATAGCTGAATTGGTAAACAAAATAGAGGAACAGAAGTTACCTTTAGTTGTCTGTAGAAGTAAAAGTGGTGGAGCACATATACTGTTGTTTGTAGCTGAACCTGTAGAAGCAGGTGAAATGCAAGACAAGCTACGAGAGATAGCAGCAGGATTAGGTTTTGGTGGGTTAGAAATATTCCCTAAACAACGACAAGTATTAGCAGACAGAGGTGATATAGGCTCTTGGTTAAACATGCCATATTTTGGTGGTGAAGAGTCTACTAGGTATGGTTTTTCAAAAGCAGGTAAAGCATTAACTGTTGAACAGTTTTTAGCTTTCGCTATAGAAAGACAACTAGCAACAGCAGAAGATTTATATAAAGTAGAGATAGCAACACTCGTAGATGATTTAGAGTTTGGTCCACCTTGTTTAAAAATACTACTAAAGCAAGGTTTCCCCGAAGGTACTCGTAATAATGGACTCTTTAATGTGGCGGTGTATTTACAAAAAGCACATCCTGAGTCTTGGGAAGATAAGCTAGAAGATTATAACAGGAAATACTTTATGCCACCTCTACCAGCTAACGAAGTATCTGCATTAATACAACAACATAAAAAGAAAGATTATAACTATAAGTGTAGTGATGAACCGATTAAATCCTACTGTAACCCAACGAAATGTAGAACGTGTAAGTTTGGTGTAGGTGCTGGTCACGATGCTCCTTTGTTTTCTAGTTTAGCTAAATTAAATACTGACCCACCACTGTGGTTTATGTCGGTAAATGATAAACGACTAGAACTAACAACCGAACAACTACAAAACCAAATACGTTTTCAACGTGTGTGTATGGAAACATTAAACATCATGCCACCTAAAATGAAAGAACAAACTTGGCAAGGTTTAGTACAATCATTATTAGAAAATGGTTTAGAAATTATAAGCGTAAGCGAAGACGCATCTATTGAAGGGCAGTTTAACGAATTGTTAGAATCGTTCTGTACAGATATAGCACAAGCTTCTACTCGTGATGAAATGTTACTTGGTAAACCTTGGACTGATCAAAATAAAACACACTTTAGAATACGTGATTTAATGGATTATCTACAACGACACAGATTTATGGAAATGAAAACTAATCAAGTGGTTGTAAAGTTAAAGGATATGGGAGCAGAACATTTATTTTTTAACATACGAGGTAGAGGTGTAAATGCTTGGGTTATACCTGCATTTATTAACGAGGAAGTCGACATAGAGTTGCCGAATATGAAACAAGATCCATTCTAGAAACTATACAAAGAAAAACATAACAATTATGATAAACACTTATGGACAACGAAGAACTCGAACATGCTATGCAGTTAGCAGAGTCCCTTTGTTTAAAAATCTATACTATATTGTCAGAAGAAGAGAAGAACGACAAAGCACTTATCATAGCTTTAGTTTGGGCAGCGATGGGTGTTGGTTTAAAGTCGGAAATAGAACCAGACATAATACGTTTAGTTGTGGTTCACGCAACAGAATCTGCTCTCGAAGAGTACACAGAAGTTTACGAAACAATACATTAATAAACTACTTTACTTTTAAAAAGTTAAGGAGTATCATGATGTCTATGGGGTTACTACTGATACATAAAAACGAGGTTTACGAGGGATCTTTCAGCCCCTCTTCACAAAACTACCTCAGTGGCGCTGTATTGGTAGTAACTTCTTTTATTATAAATAGGAGAAAAATATGTCAGAAATGAATATAAAAGAAACTAAAACTTGGGTCGATGCTTTTACTAGCGACCTGTTTTTTAACGCTAACCACGATAATTTTGACGCACTAGATGGTGACGCTACAGATCAAGAGGCTCACGAAGCATTAGTAAAAGATGCCGAAGAGTTTATCGAAGTAATAGCACAAAGTTTTAATGGTATAAGTATAGACCATGAACCAGAAACTTATGCTAAAAACTATTGGGAAAGACTCTAGTGTCTATGAGGTCGAATGTCGAGCAGTATATAATACTGCTCGAATCTCAAGTTACTCCTGAACATTTACGAGTACAAATCAGGAATGCTTTATTAATTCTTGGGGACTTAGCTGATGCACTTAACGAAGATCCACTAACTAATGGTTCTATAGACATACCTGAGGAACTCCCAAAAGAAGAAGTGCAGGAATTAGTTAAAGGAACATTTACTGAAGAAGAAGGTGAACCGACTGGTGCGTATGTGATGCAAGACCCAGATTTAAAGAAAGCAGTACTTGACCCAGAATGACATGGAACATAATTCTTGGTCCACCTGGCACTGGTAAAACAACTAAATTATTAAATCTAACTGAGGACTATCTAAAAGGTGGTATAGCACCACATAAGATAGGTTACTTAGCATTTACTAAAAAAGCTGCAAACGAAGCACTAGAGCGTGCAAGTGATCGTTTTGATTTGACTCAGGAAGACTTAACATTTTTTAGGACTATACATTCTTTATGTTACCATTGGCTTGGTCTTAGCACTGCTGATATAATGGCTCGTTCACATTATAAAGAGTTTAGCAAGATTATGGGTGAGCCATTAAATGGTCAGCTTAAAAAAGAAGAAGGTGCAGTGTTTGGTTTATCAAAAGGTGACCAGATGTTGTTCATGGAAAACATAGCTAGGAATAAAAAAGTTACTGTTAGGGAGCAGTGGGAACAAGCTAATCTAGACATACCTTGGAACCATGTACATTGGTTCTGTACAGGATTAGAAAGGTATAAAGAAGAAAGATTTTTAAAAGACTACACCGATATGTTGTACCTATTTTTAAAAGAAAAGTCTAAACCATCTTTAGATGTATTAATTGTTGATGAAGCACAAGATTTATCTAAGCTACAATGGGATTGTGTTAAAAAATTAGCACAAGGTGTAAAAAACATACACATAGCTGGCGACGATGATCAAGCTATCTATCAGTGGGCAGGTGCAGATGTAAAAACATTTATAGAATTAGAAGGCGAAGTTACTGTGCTAGAAAACTCTTACCGAATCCCTAGAAAAGTACACGAAGTTGCGCAAGGAATACTGAATCGCATACCTGCTGTGAATAGAAGAGTAAAGTCTTGGAATCCTAGATCAGTAGAAGGTGAAATATTAATTCACACTTCCCATGAACATCTAGACTTTAGCGAGGGAGATTGGCTAGTGCTTGCTCGCAACGGATATATATTAAATCGGGTAGAAAAATTTTTGCAACAAATTGGATTCATATACGCTCGCAATAATGTACTTTCTGTAAAACAAGAACTGTTAGATGCAATAGGTAACTGGGAACTGTTACGCAAAAACAGAAAAGTTTCTGCTACTAAAATAAGGGACATATATTATTTTATGTCCGTAGGTAATAGCATTGCTCGAGGCCATAAAAAACTGCCAGGAGTTGGTGAAGAGGATTTACTTGATCTAGAAGAATTAAAAGAAAACCATGGACTTTTGACAGATGCTGTATGGCACGAAGCATTAGATAGGGTAGGTGCTACACAAAGAGAATACATAATTGCTTGTTTACGCAGAGGCGAAAGGATCTCTAATCCTCGAATACGTTTATCTACAATACATGCTGCTAAAGGTGGAGAAGCAGATAACGTAGTGGTGTTCACAGATATCTCGGTTAAAACTTGGAACGAACTATACTCAAATCCTGACGGAGAGAACAGAGCATTTTATGTAGCTGTTACACGTACTCGTAAAAACTTACATATTGTTCAACCAAACACTTCTAAATTTTTTAGACCTATTATCTAAAAGTCCTTTACAAAGTTAATGACTTAGGCTATGATCAAGTTATGAAATGGGAAGAGTTAGTTAGGTATATACAGTTTCTACCTGTATTAAACATTGTTAAAGAAAACCCTTTACGCACTGTTTATAAGCCGAAGCCGAAGCCGAAGCCGAAGCCAATTAAACATATAAAACGACCTGAACCTTACATACCTGTTGTCCAGAATTGTTCATTTTGTGGTGGACCAGTAAATGAGAACACTCGTGTAGGTCAGTATTGTTCTGTTGATTGTAAGAAACTACAGGGTTATGAAGCTAATAAAAATCCATACAAAACATATAAAACAGAAGGATATTCTGAACACGTGCCTAGTGTACATGTACATTACGTCGATCCTGACATACTTGCACAAGCCGAACTGTATGCTGATTGTGCGGAAGAGGCAAATAATGGATATACAGCATACATACAAGAAGATATAGAAGATTTACATATGATATTACGCAGTGAGTATGCTTTAATGGATGCTAAGTACGAAAAAAGACCTAAAGCAAGATACAGTGGTAAAAGCTATTGGGAAGCAAAGACCTTAAGAAACCATCGCAGAAAAAAAGCAGGAGCACCTACATTAAAAAGTATTCGTTATCATAATTTTGAACGTAAGTTAGAACAATGGCATCAGGAACAACGTGGTGAAGCTGTTAAACCTGTAATGCCCACCGAAGCAGAAATAGAAAGTCCTATAGGGTTTGTTAACATAACACCATTTAAAACTAAAAGTGGTAAAACACCTGCGGAGATTTTAGACATAGTCGCACGTAAGAAACTAGAAAAGAAAGCAATGGGAGGTAACTAGTGAACATAGAAAGTTATTTTAATTTTTTAAACGAGAGACATTTAATACATTTACGGAAATCTAGAGGTGAGGAATATCCATGGACTCCTGACCCTATATTACAGAAATATAAATTTACTAATGTGTTTCGTGAAAACGATAGAACAACAGTTTGGTTTAGAGAAAATGTAAGAGAAGGTATGCGTGATGAAATAGACGTTGCGTTAGCTACAATTATATTTAGGTGGTTTAATTTAATAGAAACAGGAAAAATATTACTAGAGGAAGATCTATATAGAAACTGGGATAGTGATCACTGTGTAGAAGTATTGAAAGACCAGCCACAATGGGTTACAGGAGCGTACATTATAAAGACACCGAATGGTGTGAACAAATTAGAGGGTGTGTGTTGGTGTATCGACCAGATAGCTAACGACAACAATAAGTTTATAGATTCTATGTACGATGCCAAAGGTTCACTAAAAGAGTTATGGAATGTACTTATGCCTTACCCTTACATGGGTCCATTTATGGCTTACGAAGTAGTCACCGATTGGCGACATACATTTTTAGGTGACGAAGCTACAGATATTATGACATGGGGTAATCCTGGACCAGGAGCAAAACGTGGTTTAAACAGAATACATGGTAGACCATTAAATAAACAAATAAAAAGTGACATAAATATAGGGGAAATGCAAGTATTGCTTGAGTTAAGTCAAGAGTGGTTACATGGACAAGTACCTAGTTTAGAAATGCGTGATATCGAACACACCCTTTGCGAGTTCGATAAATATGAGCGTGTAAGAAACGGCGAAGGAAAACCGAGGAGTATATATAAATGGAAGGTGTAGAATATTTAGAAAAATTTGGGGGATGGGTGCGACCTGGAACTTTAGACGAGTATGTGTTTAAAGAGATACGTCCTTCGTACAACATGCTAGACATACAAGAAGGCGATATAGTCCTAGACGTTGGGGCAAATATAGGTGCGTTTAGTTTGTATGCAGCACAAGAAGGTGCTACTAAAGTTTATTCATACGAACCAGATGAAGATAATTTCGAACTGTTAAATGTTAATAGTCCTAACTCAGAAAACACACGTTGTGCTGTAGTTGGTGATGATAGTGATTATGTGTATCTGTATGTAAACTCTAAGAAAAACAAAGGTTTGCATATGACTCGTGAAGTTAGAGGAAGAGACGCAGTAAAAGTGTTAGCATTAAAATTTGACGACATAATAAAACAAGTTAAGCCTAACAAGATAAAGATAGATGTTGAGGGAGCAGAGTATGGGTTTATGCCTTACGTGTTTCCAGATTATGTAGAAAAACTTGTTATGGAAATACATTTTCAATATGATTCAACATGGCGTGCTAAGGGTAAAGAGTTAAACGACAGTATGTTGGCACAAGGTTTTAAACCTATGCGAGAATACAGGGATACTGGTAACAACTGGCACACTATAGGAGCATACACAAGATGAACAACACATTTACAAAGTTTGAGAGCATGCGAGTAATCGCACAAAACGATGTTGATAAACTAGAAACAGCAGAGAAATCATACGGCACATCATGGCGACAACGTGGTGGTGTAGGTGCGTTTATGATGTTGGCTCGTAAGTGGGATCGCATTGAAAATCAAGTTAACAAAGTTGCTTACGATATATTTGAAGCATACGAAACAGATTCACGAGCGGAAGGTATTTTAGACGATATTCAAGATCTAAGAAGATATCTTCTTTTAGTTGAAGAACATGTAACCAAAAGAAAGGAGGAACAATGAAAATATTGGTAACGATGTATGGGATTAATAGTCCTGGAGGAATAATAAATCACAACGAAAACTTAATCTCTGGTTTTAAATTACAAGGACACCATGTTGATTTCGTAGAATTAGTTTGGCGTGAAAGTATTAAAGAGAAAACTACAAAAGATAAAACAGGGTACGAGCATCGTGGCTCAGGAATACCTGTTCATCAAGGAAAGGGTTGGTTGTTTCCAAAAAACAGTAGATTCCCATATAAAGGTAATTTTAACCTTAGACGTTGGAAAGAGTATGTTGCAGAATACGATTTAATCGTATGGCAGATACCTGTTCCTACAAAACAAAGAGATAACGAAGGTAACACAGATTGGTTAGCGTTGTATGATCTACCTGACAGAATAAAACAGGTAGCTGTTATACACGATGGCAACATGCAAAAAAGTTATCCTTGGATAAGCCAGATATCACATCATCTAGATGGTCTAGCTTGTGTACATCCTTGTGCTTACCATGGTGCTGCTGTGCTCGATGTACCTAGAGCATTAATACTAAACCCACAAGACATAACAACTATTAATGACAAACCTGACTGGCGAAGTCGTAAGAATGGTTTTATATCTATGCAAACATTTAAAGGTTGGAAACATGTTGATGATTTAGTTCGAGCAATCCCGCATTTACCAGAAAGTTTTGAGAAACGTATGGCTGGTGGTGGTATAGAACACAATTACATGACATCAAAAGATAAATGTAAGGAAAACTATTTTGTCAGCCCAGAAAGAGACCCAGATATTGCTTACCAACACCATGGTAAAAAAATATGGGATGTGGCTTTACAGCATGGTATGGAATGGTATGGCTACTTAACAGAAGAAAAGATTAGGGAAAATTTACGACAGGTCAAATGTATAATTGACCCATCTTGGTCAGTTGCATATGCAAAAATAGGTGACCATTTTAATCGAGTGATCGTCGATGGGATTATAGAAGGGGCAATACCTATAGCAAGGAACTATGGAGTCGCTACTAATGAGGAAGGTGAAGGAGAAGTGTTTAAACCTTCCGAAAACTATATGATGGTACCTCATGATGCTACTCCTCAAGAGTTTGCATCTGTAATCATAGAAACAATTAACTTAAATCAAGATTGGGCAGAAGACATACAGGAAAACAATAGAAAACTTGCACAGCATTTCGAAAGAGAACGAGTGGCTCTTCAATTCTTGTCGTTGGCTAACCAACAACCGACTGGTTTTTATGGAAAGCTAGAAACAGGTGTTGTTTCTGAGAATGTATTTAACAAAACCAAAGACGTTATGACTAACTTCTTTAAACTAACCACTGAAATATAACTGGAGATTATAATATATGGCTAAGACTATAAACAGCAGGAATGTTCATGAAGCATTCATACTAGGTATCGACGCATTTACTTGGGATGGTGATGTCGTCGAGCAAGACAGTAGGGCAGGAGAAACATTAGAGTTTGAAGGTCCAGTAATTACGACATATGAAAACCCTTGTGAACGTGTATTGTTTTGGGAAGGCAGGGATGCTAATCCATTCTTTCATTTTATGGAAGGTTTGTGGATGCTACAAGGTAGAGAAGATGTAGATTTTGTAGCGTTTTACAACAAAGGGATGGAAGCGTTTACCGATAATGGTGAAACTTTTAATGGTGCGTATGGGTATAGGTGGCGGAACTTTTATGAGAAAGATCAACTGGATGTTGTCGTGCGTAGATTAAAAGAAAACCCTGATGACAGACGTTGTGTTGTTGCTATGTGGGAATGTAACAACGATTTAGATAGAACTACACTAGACACTCCGTGTAACACGCACATATATTTTAAAGTGCGTGGTGGTAAACTTAATATGACTGTTTGTTGCAGGTCTAACGACATGATATGGGGAGCGTATGGTGCAAATGCTGTACACTTTTCTATGTTACAAGAATACATGGCAGCAAGAATAGGTGTAGCTGTTGGTGTGTATAATCAAGTAAGTGACAGTTTCCATGTGTATACAAAACTTTTTAACGAGATGAAAGATAAACTGCCTGAGTTTGATTACTACAGTTTTAAATACCCTTTAGTTGGTAACCCATATAAAGAACTATCCGTGTTTCCTATGGTTAACGAACCTGAGGAGTTTGATAACGATTTAGATGCATTTTTTCATGATGCTGAAGAAGGTTTTGCTAACCATTTTTTCTCAGATGTTGTGATCCCTATGCAAACTGCGTGGCGAATGCACAAAACTGATAAAAATACACAGGGAGCAATAAGTATTTTAAGAGCATACTGTAAAGCTGAGGACTGGCAAAAAGCCTGTATCGAATGGCTAGAAAGAAGGCAAAAAGGTAAAGAAGAAACTAAAGATATAGAAGCAGTAATAGGAGAAGAGCATGTCAAATAATCGTTGGTCATACAGTAGACTATCTGTTTTTGAGCAATGCCCAAAACGATATTACTATGCTAATATAGAAAAGATTCCTACACCACAGCATCCTGCAGCAACTCGAGGAACAGATATACACAACGAGGCAGAATTGTACATAAGGGGTGAAGGTCCATTGACTCGTGGTCTAGGTTTTTTCGAAGAAGGTTTCGAGCAACTAAGAGAAGGTTTTAAAGAAGGAACAGTATTCGTAGAAGAAGATTGGGCATTCGACATAGACTGGCAACCTGCTGCATGGAACGAAGATAAAACTTGGTGTAGATATAAGATAGATGCTTATGTAAAACGACCTGATCGTACAATAGTTATAGATTTTAAAACAGGTAGGTTTATGGGCAACGAATCTTCGCACGAACAACAGTGTGCGTTGTATGCATCAGCAACATATAATCGTGACCCCAGTGTAGAAAATATACAAGCTGAGTTGTGGTATTTAGATCATGGTAAAATATCTAGACACTCATACACTGTTGACGAGATAAAAGAAAGACAAGAAACATTCCATAATAGAGCATTAAAACTAACAGAGGCAACAGAATATCCAGCAATTGCTAGTGTTCAAAACTGTAAGTGGTGTCATTATGGTAAATCAGGAGTATGTAATGACTATAGGAGCATCTAACACAAGAGAAGTATTAAATGTACTAGAGGGAGGGGAAGTTAAACGCTATCACACTCTAGCAACTATCGGAGAACAAACTGTAGGAAGCCACTCGTGGGGTGTAGCTTTAATACTAAACTGGCTTAAACCAGATATAAGCAAGACAGCTATATTAAAAGCACTTACGCACGATGTAGCAGAAAAACAAACTGGTGATATGCCAGCACCTACAAAATGGAACAATAAAGAATTAGCTTTAGAGTTGTCTATAGTAGAAAAAGGCATAGAACAAAAACTAGGTATAGACTACGAACTAACAGCAGAAGAGAAAGAGTTTTTTAAACAATCTGATTTGTTTGAACTTTTACTATACTGTGTAAACCAACGTAGTTTAGGCAACACTAATGTAAATGTTGTCTTTAGTAATGGTGTAGAAAAGTTAGTAGATATGCAACTTAACGCTAAAGGAAAAGCATTATTGGCACATTTAGTGCAATCATACGGAGCAACGGAATGAGACAACAACCTATGTTTACACCTAGATCAGATTGGACTCCTCCCGAGACATTACCTGATCTATCATCAGCGAAACGTATAGCTGTTGATTTAGAAACTAAAGACCCAGATCTAAGGCTCTCTGGTCCAGGCTGGGCAACAGGTAATGGTTATGTAACAGGGATAGCTATAGCAACCGACAACTGGAGTGGGTACTTACCTATTCGCCACGAAGGTGGTGGTAATCTAGATACTGGTTTTGTATTACGCTGGTTAAATAAAACTTTGAGTGGTAACGCAGATAAAATATTTCATAACGCACTTTACGATGTTGGCTGGTTGAAACGAGAAGGTGTAGAGATACGTGGTAAAATACACGATACTGTAATTGCTGCACCTTTAGTTGATGAACATCGTAGAAGATATTCATTAGATTCTCTCGGTGAAGATTATTGTGAAGACAGAAAAGACGAAACTTTATTAAAAGATGCTGCGAGTGCATTTGGTGTAGACCCAAAAGCAGAAATGTATGCATTACCTGCAAAATATGTCGGTGAGTATGCTGAACAAGATGCTGTGCTTACTTTAAAATTGTGGGATATCTTGCAGAAAAAACTTATAGACGAAAATTTACAAGCTATTTATGATCTTGAGTCTAGCCTCATCCCTCTTCTAGTCGAAATGCGATGGAAAGGTGTACGTGTTGACATAGCTGAAGCTGAGAAAAGTGTAGTCACGCTTAAGAAACAAGAAAAAGACTGTATAAAACAAATAAAATATAAATATGGTGTTGACGTAGACGTATGGGCATCTGCAAGCGTTGCTAAAGCGTTTGATAAAGCTGGTCTAACCTATCCTAGAACACAAAAAACAAACGCTCCCAGTTTTACTGGTAAGTGGCTAGAAGGATTAAACCATGGACTCCCTAAACTTATTGTACAAGCACGGAAATATCAAAAGATTCGCAGTGCGTTTATTGAAAACATGATACTAGAACATGCTCATAAAGGTAGAATACATGGGCAAATGCATCCTCTACGTGGTGACTCGGGAGGAACTGTTAGTGGCAGGTTTAGTTATAGCACACCAAATCTACAGCAAGTACCAGCTAGAGATCCTATACTTGGTCCACTTGTACGTGGTTTATTTTTACCAGAAGAAGGACATAGTTGGGGTGCGTTTGACTATTCGCAACAAGAGCCACGATTAACTGTACACTATGCTTCTAGAATGAAGCTGCCAGGAGCAGATGAAGCAGTCTCTGCTTACAACGAAGAAGACGCAGACTTTCACCAGATTGTAGCTGACATGGCAGGTATAGACAGAAAAGATGCAAAAGTAATAAATCTATCCCTAAGTTATGGTATGGGAAAAAATAAATTAATACAAGCACTCGGTATAAACGAACTAGAAGCCGATGCTTTGTTTAATAACTACCATTCAAAAGTACCTTTTATCAAAGAACTTACGCTTTCCTGCTCTCGTAAGGCAGAGAACGTTGGTTACATAAAAACACTTTTGGGTAGAAAGTGTCGTTTCGACATGTATGAACCAAGAAACGAGAAAAATACACCTCTCCCTTTTGAACAAGCGTACGAAGAGTATGGTGCGAACTTACGTCGGGCATTTACTTATCGTGCATTTAATCGTTTGATACAGGGAAGTGCAGCAGATATGACAAAGCAAGCTATGCTAGATATGTGGAAAGAAGGTATCATACCCCACATACAAGTACATGATGAACTAGATGTATCTGTTAAAAATAAAGAAGAAAGTAGAAAAATTGTAGAAATAATGGAAAACTGTGTTGATCTAGCTGTTCCTTCTAAAGTAGATGCCGAGATAGGTGATACTTGGGGGACTGCCTTAGTTGACTATAACAAATACTGGAGCAAATAAATGCAAGGAATTGACGAGCAGTCTGCGAAAGACTTCTTAGACAGAAATAAACTTATCTATAATTTGTACAAAAAAGGTGCAACGATGGAGCAAATCGGAGAAAAGTATGGTGTGTCAAAACAACGTATACACCAAATAATTCGAAGGTGTAAAATCGGAGAAGGAGAATACTATGATGCTCATAAACTCGAGACTGAGAAAAAAGAGCAAGACCCAGCTAACTTCGATAGTTGGCTAAAAGATAAAGGTGTAAAAAGTATAAATAAAAAAGTTCTTGAAACACTTTGAAGGAGCACGCTTTTTGGGGTTTAGTTAATAAAAACCTTAAAAACGTACACATCCAGCGTATCGAGACGGGAGGTACTGGGCGTGGAATCCCAGATTTTAACGCATGCGACGATGGTGTTGAGTATTGGGTAGAATTAAAGGTTGTAAACTCAGGAAAAAAGATAGGACTGCGACCAGAGCAAGTTGGGTGGTTGATAAAACGCTCTTTGCATGGTGGTCGCTGTTTTATATTAGTTAGGACTCCCGACGCACAAATATATCTATATAATGGTGCGGATGCGAGAGAAGTAGCTGATGAAGGATTACGTTTAGAGCCAGAGTTAGCACTTAAAAAACCTTACGACTGGGAGTTATTAAAAAAGTCCTTTACTTTGTTGCCGAGTGATATATCATGAGTGTTATTAAGAAAGGAGAATAATTATGGCAAGACAAAAAATAAAATATCCACACTACCAACAATACAGAGTAGATATGGCTTTAGATAAAATACAAAGAGTTATTACCGAGTGCAAAGAACGAGGTGCAGATACTTCCGATATGCAAGAAAATTGGTCTAAACTTTTTGGTGCACACTGCGATATGCAAATTAATGACGGAGGAGTTTGAACACGATATATGAATCCTATAGGTGCGTGCTATTGGGTGCCGATGTTCTAGGTAAATGTGTGTGATGTCCCTTTATATCGTGATTTTTCATAATGACGGGATTAATTTACCACCAATAGTCCTTTACTTCTCTGTAGACTCAGGCATGATAAAGGTAAGAAAGGAGAAATATTATGACATTTAACGAAATAGTACAACAACTAAAAAACGAATATCCTGATTACAACAGGATACCTTGCGAAAAAAACTCTTCCGCTCGTATGGGTGGCTGGTTACTAAAAGATGCCGACAATATGTATATCGGTTTTGTTAGTTTTCGTGGCGGTGCGCAATTACTTGAGATTGCCGAGACTACTCCCGACAATAAACCACACATTCGTGGTGTTGCTAGCGAGAAGTTTAAAGAATTCAAAGCTAACCATAAACGATGCTAGAAAATTTAATATTTTTGTTACAACTTCCTTGGCTTATATTAAAGGTTGGTGTAATTATTTTTGCTTGGGCATTGTTGATCGATTATGTTTGGAAAAAAATTAGTGACAGGTAAAGGATCTACAAGAAGACCAGAAGATATAGACAAGTTTCAAGAAAACTTTGACAGGATCTTCGGGAAAAGAAAAGAAACAAAAAAGGAGAAAACTAAGTGCGAAAAATCGAATTAAAAGTAACACATACAAACGGAACATACCCTGCCCCACCAGAATATGCCACTGTTGGCTCTGCTGGTTTAGATTTAGTTTCGTTAGAAGAAAAAACAATCCTCCCTAAGGATTCGCATAGATTTGATATTGGTCTTGCAATATATCTCGGTGATACAGAAATATGTGGTCTAATATGTCCACGCTCGGGACTAGCTAGCAAAGGAATATCGCTCAAGAACACACTCGGCATAATAGATGCAGATTATCAAGGTTCATTAATTGTGAATCTTGTCAACAATTCCGAAGAAGAATATACTGTAGAAAAAGGTGATAGAATAGCACAATTAGTAATCATGCCAATTATCAATGTAATGTGGACTCCTGTCTTAGAGTTTAGTGGTATAACTAAGCGTAGCATTGGTGGTTTTGGCAGTACTGGGAAATAAATATGAACATGGTAGAAGCAGAAAAGTTATGGCGAGAAAGTTGCCCCGAAGAAGCTAACGGATTGGTCAGCAGACGTAAGAAAGGCAATAGGTGGAACAAGATAGTTCAATCCGCTAAAGCTAGGAATAAACTAAAGGAAAAAAGCTAATGGAAACTTACATGATTAGAGTTGAGAAAACTCAAGTGGGTTACTACAACATTAAATGTAAATCAATTGATGAAGCAGAATCGCAAGCCAAATATCAAATGGCAGTAAACCCAAAAGAAACTATAGAGTTTGTTAAGTGTGAAGAAGTAGCGTTGCCAAAAGTACAAATAGTAGATCAAAGTTATCAAGAAATTACAGATAAAGATTGGTTGGAAGAAAAATAATGAAAAAAATATTTGAACAAGAAATAGCAAAAGAAATGAAATGGGTTGGTATAGCTATAGTAATCCTTATATTTGTATTTCTTTTTGCAACCTTAGTTGTAGCTAATTCAATCTTATCTGATATTGAAATATTAAAATTTATAAATAAATAGGAAAGATAATGCCAAGAAAAAAGAAAGAAATACAGAAACGAGAAAAAGTTTTTAACTTCATTAGTAAAGTTATCGACTTAGTTAAATATAAATGGAAAATTTTGATTAAATCGGCTGTAGGTCTAGCTGTGCTGTCCCTGTTTATCTATGTTATATTTTTCTGGATTGACACAGTAGCAGAAGTAAAGTTTGAAATTATCTATCTCTAGACAGTCCTAACAGAATAGTCTTCTGGAATATCTCCTTTCATCCAGTATGTGAGTGAGTATCGTTTGCCTCTTGTGATGTTCAACGCTGTATGCCTGTGTGTTACACGAGAAGGAAACAGTATCGCGTGACCTACAGGTAGTGGACCAGCAGCAAACTTTTGTCTATCAAAATACACACCACCTTCATCAAAATCATCATTTAATTGCACCGACAAACTTACATCAGCTAATCCGTCATGGTGCCATCCTGGGTTGCCTATCTGTCCATCCATACTGTGCTTGACCACGAAAGCAGAAGACAGCCATATAACAGGAAAATGCCAGACTGTTGTAGCTATCGGGACTATGTGTTTTTCTATATTTTGTATATGTGCTGTGTTGGCATAAGGTGATAAATCTTTTAAGTCAATCTCTGGTGCAGGATATTCGTCACCAGGACGATGCCTAAATTGTCCTATCTCTTCGCAAGTATCTACAAGCTGTCGACAATATTCTGGTGTTAGAAATGGAAAACTTATGATGTCGTTTGCTGGCTCTTCGACTAAATCTAAAACTTTTTCACGAACAGCATCCGTCGGCATAAACGAATCTTCTGGAACAAGAACATAATCTTTTGTTGCTTCTAATAACTCTGGTGCTATATTTTGGGGGGAATAATTGTAGATCCTACTTAGATCAACCATGACATAATTATAGCCTCTAGAAAAAGATATAAAAAGTCCTTTACTTTATTGTAGAATCATGCATCATAGTTGTATTGATTATTAAGAAAGGAGAAAATTATGAAACATGTATCAATAAAAACTAACAGTACTTACGACTCTAGACTAGAGGAACTTGGTATCAAAACTATAGGAGCAATAGACGCAGGCATGTATGGTAACAGGCATGTTGTTTATACTTACGACAACAAACTGTGGCTTGGTAGTGGCTACGAGTCTTTCACTCCTGGTTCTAAGAACCAATATCACTACGACACGCAATCTAATTATTTACTTCTCGGTGATGTTACTGGTTACACCGACGACGAACTTTATGATATTAATGTTAGGCGTGTTACTTCTCTACCTATTGCTACTCGTGAACTTTTGACTGGTCGCTGGTTGTTTCCTGCTACAGCAGAAGAACTAAAAAGTTACAGAACAGAGTTTTATGTAAAAAACAAAAAAGAAACATACAACCATTAAGAAAGGAGAAAAAATATGAATATATTTAAATGTGGTGCGGTAATGTGTGTTGGCATAGTGTTAGCCATGATTATTGCAGAAAACGATCTAGGAAAAGGTGTCGAGTTAATCGGCATCCTAGGAGTGCTACTTTCGGGTGCGACCAGTATGCTCTATGCTTTAGAACCAAAGCTACAGCGTCTGTACATGCTTGAAAGTGCTTACACTAAACTATGGAATAAGAAAGGAGAATACTAATGACAAATCCATATAACAAAAACCTATCGACTGTGTTTAAAACGCTCAGAAAAGCTGTCGATGGCAACCCTAATGCCGAAGAGGCACTAGCTTTACTTTCTGAGCATGTAAAACGTAAGACCCCAAAAGGTCGCGAAACTAGAGACTATGGTATATCGCCCACCGATATTGTCAGCCAGTCCGAACAGTTTCGTATGGGTGCTTGTGTACCACGTTCCCAGAACATTAAGGAAATGGTTCACGGCATCGGCGATAAAGGTCGTCCTGTTCGTATCGTTAAGAAAGAACTAGGTATATGCGAAGATAACTTAGATTACTTGCGTAAATGGGGTTACATCGA
>Ga0098037_1000162_pt1 | contig 41599 bp, 48 predicted proteins | sample 5_EtaG_FD_75050 | JGI IMG/M metagenome (GOLD analysis project Ga0098037, IMG submission 75050) | Marine viral communities from the Subarctic Pacific Ocean - 5_ETSP_OMZ_AT15132 metaG | ecosystem: Environmental > Aquatic > Marine > Oceanic | place: Pacific Ocean | collected 2015-01-08 | reverse complement strand
TGGCGGTGCTGGTGTTTCGGATATGCTTATTCTTGATACTGACCATCTGTTCCTTTGCACTTTGAAGCCAACTGAATACTTTGAAGGTGGCATTAACGCTGATGTTTTCGGACACGGCAAGTTAGGACACCGTGGCCTTTACCGTACTGTTGCTGAGACTGTTTGCACCTACTTCCGAGGACAAGGTAAAATCCTTGACCTCCAATGAGGTGTTTTAAATGACTTCAACATTTACATTGTTAGCAGACCATTTAGGTTTTACCGGCCCAAAGGTTATGGGACACGAGTATTATGTGGATGCCGCAGTTAATTGCACTTCCTATCGTGGTACTTTAACTTTAACAGGAACCTTTGTTGCCGCAGATAATACCTTTACTTTAACTATTGCTGATGCCGCAGACTTTAGCCGTTTGGCTGTTGGTCAATCCTACGCAATTACTGATTCCGTGGGAACTACCAACGATGCTACTGTTTCGATTGTCGCATTGAGTGGTTCGGGAGGAGTAGGTTCGGTTATTACCCTTAGTGCTGTTGCTGGTAATGAAACGGGTGATGCTATTACGCTAACTCCGGCAGAAGAATATCTTTTGGCTAGCGATTTTGGTCTTAAGAAAATTACTACGGTTTTCGTAACAGGTCATGAAGATGGAACAAACAGATACACGGTTAAAACTAGTGATGCAGGAGCATATGCTAATGCTAAATTTGTAGAACTAGAAATTCGTGTTGGTTCAACCGGAACCGAATTATCAGCCGCCGCATCAACTGGCGACTGTGTTCGTTTGCGAGTGTTTGGTCAACTTTGAGGTGAAGTAAATGAGAATTAAGAATATTACAGGCGGGACTAAGGTTATTTTTGGAAGAGCGTATTTGGGTAATTACGAATACGATGTTTCGGAAGACCTGCGAGATATTTTTATTAGAAATGGATTTGAGATTTTGGGAGAGGAGGTGGCTGAAACCCCCGTTGAGGAAACCTTAGAAGAATCAACGGAGGTTGATGAAGTCGCACCTCTACCCGATTTCTCCTCCATGACTAAGAGAGAACTACAAGCCTATTTAACTGAACAAGGTGTTTCGTTTGAACTACGAAATACCAAGGCTCAACTGCTTTCACTTTGTTTAAGTGAAAGTGAAGAAGAGTAAGTTTTATAACGTAGTCCGCCTTGCTTTAATTTAAGAGGGAATACTATGCCTATGAATTCAACGAAAATTACTGCGAACACCCAGTTATCATCTATCGGTGGAACTTTTGACGGAATACTTTATTTTAATGGGGGAACAGCATCTACCATTAGCGTTTTTGATAACAATAATGCCGATGTTATTGTACCATTTAATTATAACAACGACCCTACTATTACTGCTGGTCCAACTGCTGGACTGGTTGCTGGTATGTTGGTCTTTGGTGATGGTATTCCGGAGGGGGCCACAGTTGAATCTATCTCGGGTCCTACTGAATTTGAATTAAGTGCTTCTACCACGGGTGGTTCTAAAACTGGCTCGGCATTGACATTTGTTTCTGCGGAAAACCCAATTGCTAAGTTTTTACTAAGCGCAAGCACTAGCAATGATGTTAGAGGATTGGGAATTATTTGTCGCAACGGAATTAAAATTGTTGCTAGTAATTTTACAAGTATTGAACTTTTTGCCCTCACCAACTAAGGGGGTTAAAGGATGACTAGAGTTCCAAACATTCGTGGATACGAGGGTTTCGCTGAGGGTGTCAATTGGACTAAAAAACTCTCTTTAGAAACCTTTATTGCTTACATCAATTCGGACCCAAGTTCTTCTCTTGATAGATTGTTTCCGAGATGGCTTGGTAGAAACCATTCTAATTTTACCGGTTATTCCGATGAAAGGTTTGATGCTATTAACACCGAAGGTTTTGAGGAGTTATTAGAATTAAATTTAAGAGACGATAGGTTCATACCTATTAAAAATAGACTAATGGATGACGAAGTATACGAAGAAGGTATTCCGTCCCTATTTGATTTTGAATGGGGCTTTACACTAGGTATGTTATTGGATGGTAAAGCCAATAACTTTTCCTTGGATATGGAAGACAGCGATGAAAATAAAGCCTTAATTGGTGAATTAGTAGGCGAAAGTTTGCTAAGGGGGGAGAAAGGGAATTCCTATATTGATAGATTAGTTATTCAATTTATAGAAGACGCTGTTCCTCAGGGTGGAAAAATCATCACCTCGGCAAAAGACATAACAACGATTCGTAATGTTCTCAAGGACGCTAATACCATAAGAGGTTTAGAAAGCGTTGTTAGTGGCTACATCAATGCCTTAAAAGAGGGTTTTACTATTATGTCGGGAGAAGTCGGTGAAGCCTATCTTCCCGGCGGAAAGGGAGAAAGAAATATTCCCCTAAAAGAATTTTTAGCAGGTTTTTATGCCAAGGGAGACGGTTATATTACACAGGACTCCGGCGGTGTTGGTCCACTATTATTGAAAAGGTATAGGGATAGAGGGTCTGCTGATAACCCGTATTATACGAAGGACGGGAATGAACCAAAAAAGGTTAAACCTAGAGAAATGTCCATAGATGATTATTCGGATTATTTAGTCGGGTTGCCTAAAGTAAAACTAATAAACCAACTAAATAGAACGGTTAAAAAAATTTTAGAGGACAGACTAAATAGTATCGTTCAATATAATGCTTCTTTTTTAAACACGGTTTTTGCAAAAGTAGATGCACAAATTAATAATTCAATGGTAACCGCTCCCACCCCTAACCAACCAGCCGGACAACAATACCGAAGAGGTCAAGTAGGGCAATATTCTAAACTAATTGACGATGATGTTCTCGTTGATTGGTTTATACGTAATGAACCCCAAGAAATTCAACGATTCGAGAATTTTTTGGCAGGGATTCAAAAAGACTACTATTACGAAAACAATGATTGGAATCCTCTTGAAATTGCGGGAATTAAGGGCAGTTCAAGCGAACTTAGAAGAAAGGAAGACTCTAAATCTAAAAACTTTATTCCCAACCCCGAAGCGGGCGTTCAAAATATGACCGTCATAGATTCTATTAGTGATGCAATAAGTGATAGAGATGCTTTTGAAGAACAAGGTGGGCTTGAAAAAATTGAAACCTTTTTTGAACAGGGAGGGTTTATGGACGAATTGGCTGAATTTTTTAACGGACTAGATGACAAGGCTAAAGAAAACGAAAACCTTTATTCCGTAGCCGACGACGAGCGTTTCTTCCCCGACTTGTCTACCCTTAGTGAAACAGAAAGGATGGATAACTTAATTGATAGGGGAGATAGCGAGGAGATTGAAACGCTCTTACAGGACGCAATAGAACAACTAAATAGGGTGAAGGTGGGACAACCGGGAGAAAGCCCCGAAGGTGATACCTTACTAGTTTCCGAGGACGAATATGAAGAGGTGCAAGGTTTTACACGAGATATCCGAAAGGTTAGAAGAACCATTAGAGCCGTCCCCCGTACAAACATCAATTCATACAATACAGAATTAGTAAGAGTTTTAAATGAGTTGGGTAAAAACGAAGAGGCAGACAAAGTTAAAGATATGGATTTAAATGACATCACCGAAAATACTTTTAATTCTCTAACTGGTATGGAATCCTCGGAAGGTGGTAGATTTATAGAATTTATTAGGGACCAATATTTAGAAGGAAGTAGGGGCCTAGAGCAAAGAAAAAAATTGGCTAAACTTCTTCTGTCTCCAATTTTATATAACGATAGTTCAATTAACACTATTGGGGAAAACCAAGTTAACACCACACCTGCTAGTATTTTATACGCAGGAAAATTGGTAATAGAACACGAACATGATGAAACCGGATTAACTAGTAAGTTTTCATTTAATGGAAAAAAGCAAATTAAGCCGCAGATAGGAACACAGGCCACCAACTTTAGTATAAGACAAGGAGCAACCCGTATGGGGGAGATGGGCTTTTTACCAACCGGTGATAAACTCATTGGTAAGTTTGAAACAGCGTTTAATAAAGACAGGGACAACTACAAGAACGCTATATTTAAAAAGTTAATAAAAGTAAAAGCAATTATGGGGGAGCAATAAAATGGTTAAAGTTATTGTTCCGTCTGACCCTACACTAAACGTGATTAATTATTCTGCGGGAAGTGGTGCTTATACAACAGCCGTTAAGGTTGCCGCCTTATTGGGTGTTGCTGATTTCGTTTCATTTAGTGTAACGGGGGCTACTTCTCCTACACTAGAAGAAGTCGGGGACTTAATTCGTAGGGCAGAAGACTACATAGATGAGTTTACTAATGAGTCTTGGAGAGAAAATCTCGCTGAAAATGAGTTTCACGACTTTGATTTTTTTGATAAATATGTTTATTTTTACGAAGACTACGCAGGTAAGGTTCGCACAGAACATGAGAATATTAGAAAGGTAATTAGGATTGCTTTTTGGGACGGAGCCTCATATAGAGATGTGGCCTCCGCTACCACTTCTATTTCTATTACGGATTTTTCTAACATCACATCTATCACTTTGGGAGCCGGGTCTTTGCATTGGGATTTGTTTGCCGCTACAAACGCACACGATGATAAGTTCAATAAATCATTCGGAACTAGAACTACTGCGCTTGAGTTGGCTTATTTAATCAATGAGCAACCACCGACACTAACTGCTTCTTTTACGGGGGCTTCTGCTAACAAGTCATTGAAGGACTCCTCAAATACTTACAACATTTCCGACTTTTTCTATGCGAGTGTTGAAGAAGACGAGACAATTACAATCGTTTCTTTGTTGCCGGGTTCGGATGGCTCAACCTGCACTATTACCGCCGCTGGTTCGGGAATAACTGTTTCTAGTTTTACGGACAAGGAACAATACGACAGAAACCAAAATTGGTGGGACATTAAGGATTCGGGGGATATTTTCTTCCGGGCAGATTACCCCCTCCACACCAAACATTCTATAAAATTAACTTACACCTATGGTAATCATAGAGTTCCCGCCATTATTGAGGAGGCGGCTACAAAACTCGTGGCTTGCGAATTGTTGGCTAGTGATGATTCATATGTTCTTGTGGGGGACGACTCTACGGGAATTGATATTAAAACAAAATACGATTCTTATAAGCAGGATATTGATAAAATTCTTAGGATGAAGAAAAGAATTAATTATTACTTGGATAACGATTGAGGGGATATTATGGACATTTGGTGGGATATTATTCAAAAGAAAAGTAAGGCCCGTCGTAAGAAGGGTTCTAAAAAGGCTAAGAAAAAGACAAGGCGTAAGGGTAAATCTACCGGAAAGAAAGACGCTTGTTATTATAAGGTTCGCTCAAGGTATAAAAAATGGCCTTCCGCATATGCTTCGGGCGCACTTGTTCGTTGTAGGAAGGTAGGAGCCGCTAATTGGGGCAATAAATCAAAAAAGAAGTGATAATGTGAATTGGGAAATTATTTTAAAAGAACTAGCCTGCCCGAGAGCAACACAGGATTTAAAACTAAATACTAAAAATCGTGATGCTTCTATTAAAGCAGAACACATCCAATACGGACCACTTAATTTAGAAGACAAGGGTTATTGGGTTAAAGCCGCAGACCATTGGAACACTTCTGTTGAGGTCGCAAAAAAATCTAATTGTAGTAATTGTGTAGCGTTTGATATTTCACCACGCATGGAAAAGTGTATGCCCCTAGAGGGTGATTTAGGTTATTGTTGGATGCATCACTTTAAATGCCACAAGGATAGAACTTGTTATACTTGGGCGGCTGGTGGTCCCATTGATGATGATAAAACTTCAAAAGGAAATCAAATGAGAATGGAGGGTAAAAAATGAATTGGAAAGATATTTTAAAGGGTCATTGTGGAACAGAAAAAGAAGACATGGATAAGGAACTTATCGGTGGGCAGAAAGAATTAGATGTTAACAACAACGGTAGAATTGATGCCGAGGATTTTGACGAACTCCGAGATGAGAAGAAAGAAGACGTTGAAGCAATTATTATTCGCACCCTCAAAGATGAAGGAGGGGCTTCCGGTTTAGAACCACTAGAGAAGACTACTAAACTTTCAAAGAAAGAACTCAAAAAGAAACTCAAGGAAATGAAGAAGGTTTCCCTGCATAAGAACGGTGATTACATTTTGCTTGAAGGTTTGCCTAAAGCAAGAGGGGCTTTCACGGACAGGGATTAGATGGTCAAGAGGCGTAATCGGGTTAGGCGTAGGAAGGGAGAACCAAGTCAAAAGAGTGAGAAAGTTAGACCGAACAAACCCCATTACAAAAGAAAGGAGAGATAATTGTGTGGAAAAAAATATTAAAATTTGAAATTAGAAACTTTAATGATGCGAGAAGGGCAGGTAAAGAATATGCCCTTGAGGACTATTATGAGACTATGGTATTGTCGGAGGAAGAATATCAAAATTTATCTAACAGAAAAAAGCAAAATCTACACCAAAAGTTAGAAAATCAATTAAAAATCTACGGAAAAAATTCGTGGGCAGAAGAAAGAAAAAAATTTCATGGCGTGATGAGAATGCGAGTGCAGTATGGGAAAGAAACAACAATGCTCCCTACTGAGGATTACAAAGCACAAAAAAGAAGACCAAACAGACCAAAAGAAGAAATAGAAGCAGAAAGACAAGGAAGGGAACAAAGGAGGCAAGAAAGAGAACAAAGAAAAACTACACCTAAACCTCCTTCTGCACTACAATTGCGAAATCAACGGAGAGAAAGAGGTAAAACTACAAGCCCAATGATTTTAGATTACTTTAAAATGTGGAAAAATATGTATAACAGACTTCCTACCCTTACAGAAATTACTAACGCCGAGGGCAGACCCCTAACCATAGATGAAGAAACAACGTTTGGTGAACAATACGCTAGAGAAACACAGGAATGATAATCATGCCCATTACAGAAAAGAACGGCAAGTGGTATTGGGGAGAACAAGGTCCCTATGATACCAAAGAAGCGGCCCAACGGGTTGCTACTGCCGCCTATTTGAGTGGGTATAAAAAGAAAACTGGTGTGATGCCTAAAAAGAAACCTTACAGGGGTAAGTATATCAAGGATGGAAAAATTATTCGTAGGTCGGAGGATGAATTTCAAGAAGGGGGTTGGGGTCAACTTCTCAAAAAGAAAAAACGTAAAAAGTCGGGAGATAACTTCAAGCGTGAAAAAGACGAAGGACTCCACGGCTGGTTCTCTCGTAGGGGAGGAAAGGAAGGCAAAGGAAAGAAAACTCAAGGTGGGTGGATTGATTGTTCAACCTGTGGGAGTAAAAACGGACCAAAACCCTGCGGAAGAAAAGATGCCTCCAAGGGTAGAAAGAGAAGATGCCGCCCTACTTGTGCGGCTTGTAAAACTTACAAAAGAAGGAGAGGGAAGCGATGAGTTGGGAAAATATACTACATAAGGGAATGTCTAAAAGAAGTAGAGAGTCATTTAACCGAGAGGTTATAGAAATTTTATCCAAAGAAAATAACCTACCTGCTGGGATTATTTATGACCGCTTATCTAAAAGGTATAGAAATCAAATAATTCCGAGAGCGATTGGTGGGTATTTAAAAAGAGTTCCGGGTGTCTCCTATACGGCAGGTAGAGATGCCGTTTATACTCTTAACTAGAAAAACTTAATAAGAAGAAAGTAATAAGGTGATAACATGAGCGATTGGTGGGGCGTAATCAAGGAGCCTAAAAAAATTCCTCGTGCTAGGCTTTTTGGTAAAAAGTTTAAGGCTGGTAAACCACTTACTCGTGAAATGGAAGAAGACATTGATGTTGTCGTAGAGCAGGAGGAAAGGGACTTCAATACAAAAACCAAACCAAAACCAAAGTCAAAATTTTTAGGAGGCGGACTTATTAGAGATGGTAAAACCGTTAGACGCTACAAAGGGAGAGATTAACTATGTGGCAAGATATTTTAAAGAAGGATTGTGATTGTGGGTGCAACGACTGTGATGATGATGTTTCTAAAGCAAAGAAAAAAAAATCAGAAATTAAAAGGGTTAAAGGAGGAGTTATGTATCGGGGAGAAAAATTTCCCGGTGTGAATAAACCCAAGCGTGCGCCAAAAGGTAGCAAAAAGAAATATCGAGTGCTGGCTCACCAAAATGGAAAATACCGAATAGTGTCCTTTGGAGCAAGAGGCTACAAGGATTTCCTACAGCACAAAAGCAACAAGCGTAGAAAGAATTTTAAATCTCGCCACAATTGCAAGCAGAAGAAAAACAAATTAACTGCTGGGTATTGGGCGTGTAATTACAATTGGTGATAAAATGTGGGAATGGATTTTAAAGAAATTAAAGAAAACTTGTCCTGTTTGTGGGCATGAAAACCACGTACATGCAGACGAGTGCAGTAATTGTGGTGCGGATATTTCCGATGTGAAGTGATAACATGAGTTGGAGAGCCGCTTTACAGTCTGCTGATAACGCCTCGGATGAGGCTATCATGTTGGGACAAATGGCTTTTGTGTTGGAAGTAGTTATTAAGGAATTGAAGAAACCCGAACCGGACATTTCTATGTTGTTAGAAATGGTTGAAGAGAATCTACAAACAACCGTTGAAGAACTCATGGAGGAATTAAAGTGAATTGGTTTCAAGTTCTAAAAAGAAAAACAAAACGCTCCGATTCACGAGCAAATGCTAAATTGGTTAGAGCCGCAGTAAGGCCCATAGTTAATGAGTTCGTAGAAAAAGAGATTATACCTAGAACCAATGAAATTTCTTACAAAGAAATATTACAACTAGTAGAAAAGGAATTTTTGCCTAATCCGGAAATAAGAATGAAAATTAGAACCGTCCCTATATTAAAAAATTTTTCCAGTCAACAAATTTCGTCTCTTTTAAGTAGAAGTGTTGACCAAGTTAGCAGGATGATAACCTATAAATTAGGAAATTCTGGTTACGATTCAAAAAAGGGCGGAGCCTACTACTTTAAGGAGGAATGACCGTGTTTAGAAAAATCATTGAAAAACTTTCTAAAACACAAGAAGAGATGAGCGATATTCTACAAAGGGTGATTTCACAAAATGAGGACATGGAAGACCTCTCGGAGGAATTACTTGGTGAGCGTTTGTCCGATGAAATTATGTCTCAAGTTATTGAACAAGAATTTACAAAGGTTATTAGTGAGCGTATCAAGGAGGCCTTTAATGACTAGTGAGTGGGTTAATATTTTAAAGGGTAAAAGAATGGGCCAGCGGTCTAAGGATGTCATAGAAATGGTTATGGGAGATGGACAGGAAAGAAGCATTATGGGAATTCTAGAAGATGTTTCTTTTTATGTAGAAAATCACCGAATAAAACACTCTCAAAGAGACGTCCCTACAAAAAGAGAACTTATTTCTCACTTTAGAGGCAATCCCGACTACCAAAATTTGGGAGGAAAACCTACCATGTATAGGAGAGTTTAAAATGGATGAAACAACATTTCTAGTTTCCCTCCTAGCGGATAATTGGAATGCCGCCATTACTGCTTTAGGTAGTGAAATACCAGCAGTTCATAGGGTTCGTCCACAGATTATGGATATTCGGTCTATGGCATCAACAAGAAATACTACAAATCCCGGTAGGGGTGGAAACCGTGCTAGAATTTCTCGTGCTAAAGACCAAGATACAAACTCCGATGGGGTTATTGATACAGCAGATTTAATCGTCTGTATGGAAGAAACTCAAAGCATAGAATACCCAACCGTTGATTATTCCGTTAGACACGAAACATATTCAATGGGTATTCGCATCCGAACAAAACAGGACGACAGAAGAACGTCCGATGGAAATAGATTAGCCCCCTCGGGAGATACCTTCGGAAGAGATAGAATAGCAAACCTTTATAAAATAGTTCGCTACATATTAGAGAATAACCGTAGGGGATGGATTCAATCCGGTTCCGTGACGGAGAATTTTAAGCACATTGAAATGGGTTCTAGGATTGAACAGAACGATAAAAAGAGTAGGATTTTTGGATATAAAGTAAGCGTTATGTTAAAACGGTTTTCAGTTAGTTTGTAGGTGAGAAAATGGTTAATTCAGATATTTGGACAGGAAGCGGAGCGACGGTATCAATGATACCCGAAAAAGATATTTACTTGGGGCCTTTCGTTAGTATTGCGGCGGCATCCGATAATCAAAGAGCAATTACTCTCAATGCTACCTTTACAGGTAATTTCTCACTTTTAGCAAATTTATACAGGGGATGCTTTTTGAACATTTATACTGTTTCGGGAAATACTCTCACCGATAGAGTTTTAATTCAAGGGAATGCAGCCACCACTATTACTGTTAATAATTCTCTTTCTATTGCTACTGGGGATTCCGCAGTAGGAGATTCTAGCGCACATTACGGTGTTATTGAAGGGTTTGGCGCACCTGTTCCCGCACCAAAGGGAACGGCGGCTGGAACTGTTTATACACAACAGGCTCTTAGTGTTCAATTTAAATCCGATACAAAAGGGGATTATAACGATGTGGGTATTATTTTCGGAGTTTTAGAAGCCGACGGCGGAACTGAAAGAGATGCTGGTATTTTCTTCACCTCCGATGGTTCATTTGCTAATGCGGCTTCTTTATTGGCACAGACAGAATATGATATTACAGTTGATATTTCCAATGCACAATTGACTACTGCTGAGGAATATATTGATGCCGCCATTTCCGCTATTAACTTAGTAGATACAGATGAAGGGGATGGAGATAGCCTATCCGATTTTACCGCTAGAAGAGATGGTGATAAACTTATTTTAACCAATGTTTATGGTGGGGCTGTTTCTAGAACGCCCGGAACTGATGATGGAGGGGCCGATTCTGCGATTGATTCGTTAGATGAGGCTAACACTTCAACCATTGAATTATCTATTACTACTGCTGGTGCTACAACCGCCACAGGAAACCCAAGACTTCTTTCCGATACTTGGCTTGGTTTAACTACCACCGTTCAAATTCCTAACACCACCGTTACAAAAACACCTATGAATTTGGTTGCCGGTGGAACTAGAAATTATATTTATCAATATGCTGGGATTGAAAGAACCTCAGGCGGTCAAATTACTCTTGATGCTAACTCATTTTGGCCCCTTTACTACGCATTGGGTAGAATTACTAGCATTCAATCTAAGAATGGGGACAATTTAGATACCGCCGCTTCGTCTTCTAGTGTTGCACACTCAAACTTAACTAGGTTTGCATTAACTGGTGGAACGAATACTGGGTTCATTTATTCTGTTGACCAGTTAGACGGTAGTAATGTTTTGCATAGAACCGATGGAACAATTATTTGTCCCCCTTTGCCCGGAACTGCTGTCGTTACAACAACAGACGGTAAATTCCGTCAAATTAACAAAGATGATATTGATAATGATTTCTTTATTTATACCTTTAACGAAGAAAACGGACAAACGCTTCCTACTTTCGCATTAGAATACTCTCTTAAAAAGGCAGACCAAGCCTCTACCGTAGCGGTTGATTCTTCTAAAGAAAACGTATATACTAAAATTTATCCCGGTTCCGCAGTTAATACTCTATCTATTAATGCAGATGCCGTCGGTGGGCCAATTACAATGAATATGTCTTTAAATCACAAGAACACTTTTGTTGCTCCTACGAATTATGAAACGGCTAACAACAAGACTGATGTAAAAAACTTCGTTAACTTTAGGGGTCGCACCGGTCAAACTAGAAGTCTTGCTGAGGACGCAGACGCAGACTATGATGCTTTAATGCAACCGTTCTTTTTCTCGGATGGAACTATTTCTATTTTTGGACAGGACTTCTTGAAAATTGCTTCCTTCGGCCTTGTGATTAATAACAACCTTACAGACCAAGCCTACATCGGAAGGTTTGATAAGAAAAGCACGAACCATATCACGGGTCAGCGAGACTATCAAATGAACTTCACCGCCCATGTTACAGATTCAAAGGTCTTTGATGAATTACAATCCCAAAAAACCACGGCTCTTTCTACCAGCGCAGATGAAGTTATCACCCTCCGATTTACCAAGGACAACGGAGAAGAATTGGTTTTGAAGTTCAAGGATTACGTGGTAAACACGGCTACATTCCCCGTTTCCAATGACCGAGGCCCCATTACGGTTGATTTTAACATTCAACCGCTAACCTTAGTGGAGTGCAAACTCACTTCCTACTGGGCAATCCAAGCATAAGTTTAAAACCCCTCTAACTAGTGGGTTTTATTATAGGAGATAATACTATGGATAAGAAAACTGTTTCAAACAAAAGTTCGCTATTTGCTACCTCGGAACCCACCCTTCATCATGTAAGGGTTGCACCCGGTTCGGATGAATACCTCAAGGTGTGGATTAAGGAACCGACATTCCTTCAATTAGAAAAGGCTCAAGCCAAACTCATTAATTTGAACTCTCGCACCAATGATATTTCCCTTGAGATGGACACCCTGTTTAGGTATCTGTGGGAGGCCTTCGTTGAGAAGACTGAACCCTCCCTTACAACAATTGAGGTCCTGCGACTTAACCCGTATGTGGGCAATCAACTCAAGGAAATTCTTCCCGACCCCTTTAGTTATGCGGGGGACGAGGATTTAAAAGAGAATATTTAAAAGCATTACAAACAGGAAAATGCGATAATTCGATTATCGGTTCAAGGATAAGTTTATATATCCTGACAAAGGAACTTAATATCAGTCCCGCCGAGGCATATCAAATGCCTTATTCTTTGGTGAAGGACTTACTTCTTATTTACAGTATTCAAAAAGAAGAAGAAGCAAAACAAATGGAGAAGGTGAAATCTAATGGCTGATATGGACAGGGTTAAAGAAACGCTAGAAGCGTATTCTAAATCCATGTCGGATTTATCCTTTCAATTAGCAAATTCCGATAGATATGCTGGGACTTTGGTTGAGTCATTGTCAAAACTTTCTACTATCGGAACAAAACAAGGTTCTATTTGGTCTGTTTTCATTAGATTTTTTTCCGGCAATCGCGCTCTTTATGAATTTCAAAACAGACTTAAAAGCATAACACTTGTTGCCAAAACAATGACTAATATTGAAAGAGACAGAATGAAGGCCCTTGAGGAACAAAATAAATTTGCGAAAGAAAATGGACAACTTCTTAATACATTTTTAACTTCATACAAACACATAGAGAAAATTCAGTCTAGTTCAAACCAACTTCTAGCAAAAACTATCTCCTCCCAAGATACAGTTAATAAACTTAGAATTAGAGAAATGGGTTTTTCCGACTATTTAAAGCAAAATAGAAAAGATGCCCTTTTTGGTATAAAAGAACAACTAAGGCTAGAAAGAAGTTTAGTAGACTTAGATAAGTCTAGGGCTAATTTATCCGACAATTCTAAGCGTGTTTTGGGTGATAGGTTCAAAACTGGTTTTTTTGGAGACCCTGAAAAGGAATCTAGAATAATCCAACTTCTAAATATTAGTGAAGAGATTAAAGACTTAGATACAATAATCCCCGAATTAGAGGGAGAAGATAAAGAAAAGGCACAGTCAAGAATGAGGGATATGGGCCTAATGACAAAGGTTCTAACTGAAGAATTGGGCGAAATGGGCATTACTGCACGAAGAGTCGGAGGAACTGGTGGAGGCGGCGTATATAGTTTAGAAGAAACTCCTACCGAGTCTTTCTTTAAAAGGCTTAATAGCGACCCTAGGGGGACAATCAAAAAATTATTTCTTCCGAGTCAAAAACTGTTGGAGTTAATTAAGAACCTCGCTATTTTTACAATTATTAAAAAGAACATACAAATAATTGGTAAAATAGCATTATTAGTTTTACCGTTGTTGGGGCAAGTTGGACTTGCAATTGGTATGATTGGGCTTTTAGTATTTATTTTACATCAATCCGGCTTTATTGAAAGAATGGGGGCATTTTTAAATAACGAAAACTTCCAAAAAATATTAGGGTTTTACTTTAGTATGGTTGTTTTAATTTTTACTGGTATTTTTAATGTAGTAGCAGGCGTGTTGGATATTTTAATTGGGTTATTTTCCGGCGATGGTGGGGAAGTATATGCAGGAATAGAAAGAATAGGTAAAGGACTTGTCCAAATTTTAGTAGGGTTTTTGGGTTCCATAGTATCGGGGGCTATTTTATTGGCGATAGGTGCTGTTATGACGGCCACTAATATAGTTGTAGCCGCCGTTGCGGGGGTTATTACGGCAATTAAAGAAGGAGCGTCCACAGCAACTAAACTTATTCCGGGTGCTGGTTTAATTGCTGGTATTAGTTTAGGTGCTAAATTCGGGGCGGCTGGGTCTGTTGGTGGTCCATTGGGCGCACTTATTGGTGCGGGTGTTGGTTTAGCCGTAGGAACAGGAGCGCACTATTTAGGTAGGGGTGCTATTGAAGGGATTGATGGACTCGCTAGTGGTGGAACTGTTAATCAAGGAGGAATGTTCCTTGTAGGAGAAAGAGGCCCCGAATTAGTCAATCTTCCAGCAGGTTCAGCAGTATTCAACAACTCACAAACTAGAGGAATGGGCAACACAATTAATGTCTCCGTTAATGGACGGGTCGGTGCTTCCGATTCGGAACTTGACGACATAGCAAGAAAAATCGGACAGAAAATCAATTTAGAAATGAACCGATACAACAACGCAGGATATAGGGTGTGATTAGATGAGTAATTTTTCAACGGCAGGTGTTTTAGGAAATGTGGGTTCAGCAGGACACGGCATAGATAGCACGGTGTTTTTAGAGTTCGCTAGTGGAAATAAAAGTGGGGATGCCGCTATCACTAATAGGATTATGATTCGTTGCACAGGAATTAGTATAAATACCAATAAACGTCTTAGTGCTATCCCCATCCCTTTTTCGGGTATTGCAACCGGTCAGGCAAGAAGTTTTGCTATTGATATGGGTATTGCTACTAAATCCGTTAATTTAAACAATTGTGTTATTCACGACCAATTTATTTCAAAGAGATACGACGACGGAGCAGTTATCAATGTAGCCATGACCGCTTTTGAAATTGCTCAATTATTACATTCCTCCGTTGATGGTTCTTTTGCACAACCCGACCAAAACATTAGTCGCTTGGTTATTCTATACCCATCACGCGTAGGGAATGATTATTCTTATCACGCAGGGGTGGATGAAACTACCCCGCATGACCAACTTCCCCTTGTTCCCTTTACTTGGGGGTCTAGAGAAAATGATAAAACTAATACCGTGGGAGGTAAAAACTTTCCCTCCCCTACTTCAACCAGTAGTCTCCATTCTATTGACGGAATAGATGGATATATTGATAACTTTAGCACCAGTTTTGAAGTAGGTGGTGGAGTGACTTGTAATATTCAATTCCAAGAAGCATTCAATGTTTCGTTAACTTGAGGTGAAAACATGAGACTATTTTCAAAGGATAGGAAGTCTTTGCAGTTCCCTGCGAATTGTGATGGGTATTTGCAGGTTCCTTATTCTTCGTCGGCTCAACAACAGGTTGGTATTTTTGGACACTCCGGGAGTTTTACTTTTGAGGTTATTGCTACCCCATATGATGTGAACGGTAATTCTGCTACGACATATAATGGGACTATTAAGTCTCTTGGGCAGGGAGCAAAGGGATTAGATTATTTAGCCGATGCTAGCCGATTAGATGTAGAAATGGTTTTATTTTACAACGCCAATGTTAAGGTTGTTTTGGAAAATACCTCCACCACAACAAAGAACCAACCGGCTGAATACGCAATTAAGTTCTACTTAACTATTGGTTCCACTACTACTACAATCACTTCCCCTACTGTTATTTCTTCTACAATTATTGATGACTCTTCACTAGACCCAACCAATTACAGATATGATAAACACACCCCTACTTTCAAAAATTCAGGTGCGACTGTTAAGGGCGTGACCGTGGGGGCGACAGATTTTGTTACAGTAACGGCTGGACATGAACAACTTTTCTTTATTGGGCAAACGGTTTATAACGAGGCTGGAAATTTAGTTGGAACGGTGTCTAATATTTTATCACCTAGCCCTGATGGTGCAATCGTTTTTAATGACTTCACAAATATCCCCACCGAATCGGGGGGCTTATGGTTTGATTTGAACAAAGACGCACTCTATTTGGATAAAGCCCACCACATAGCAGTTTCATACAACGCCGCTGGCGGTAGGATGAATATTTTTTATGAGGGTAATTTAGTTGCTAGTGGGGTTCACGGTACAGGAGGAAGTTTTAGTATGGCTGGTTCGGATATTAACATCGGTCAGCAATCCGATGGTGCGTCATACGCTGTTAGGAGAAAGAGTCAATTTATGGGAGAACTTCACGAGTTAGTTTTCTTAAATCGCTACAAGGATTCTATCGGTTCAACAGAAACATTGTCTCCTTTCTTTGGAGATGTTTTACTGTATTATGACTTTGAGGAGGCTAACCTAAATGGCTGATAACGATTTATATGTTTTGAACGAGGGAATTACTGTCTCTTTATCGGGAGGTAAAGTTTCTACTCCTGCTATTCCAGCCGCAGGAACATATGCTTTATCTGCTTCTACTAACCCCACCATTATAACAGAAACACCTAATTATTCTACTGCTGATAATTTATCTTTTTATGAAATCTACGAGGGAGATTTTACCTCAGCGTCTTTTGGTGGAACCTCTACCCCCACCCTAACAGAAACAAATCAACAAGAAACTCCCGGTTATAGGGTATTGCTTGATACGGGAAGTTCTTCGGGTATTAGTCTAGGGGCGAATACTTACATTTTAATCTACTCTGATAGTATTTACAAGCACCACTTTGCTAAAATTACAGAGCAGACTCAATATGACGGGCATTTCTATAACATTGATTTTGAACCAAAACTAAAAGAAAATGTTCCCGTGGGTACACAAGTAAAAATATTTACTGGTAGTTCTTCTAGTAGTTTAGTTGCTATCGGGTATGGATTAAAAAACGATACTTCTACCGCAGAAGAAAGACACGATAAGTATGTTAACGTGAGTCGGCCCACCTTTTACTTTACAGGGGATGAGGATAAACTTGAACCCAACGAAAAATATACGGTTATCAAGAAATTAACTTCGGGGTCTGACACACCTAAAACTTCTAATACTACATTTAAAACCGCGCCCCTCACAAACGACTATATTTTAGATAAGAGTTTTTATACCCTTCATGCTACCATAGTAGATAACAATAAAAATAACGATAATTTACAGGCTCCCTCCCCGCTTGGAATAGGTGCTTCTCATCCAAGACAAAGACATTCGGAATCATCGCAGGGAGCCACATATGTTTTTAATGATGGTAATTGGGGGGACTCTTCTAGAAATCTAACCTATTCCGATAGTGGACACACCACTTACATTGGGTTTATTGATAGCCCAAATAATAATCAATCCATCCCCAACGCATTAAACATCAAAACATCTAAGACCGTTACGAATCGAGGTAATATTTTTGAAAGTAAGTTTTCCGATGTGGGCAAATTTATGGACAAGAAAATAAGCCACAACGAAAGAGTAAAGGTAAAAAACGCAATTAGGCGACAAAACATTTCTTATTTTCCTAACTCCTCTCTATACGGAGTATACAACAATCATACGGATTCGGATAAAATTGAAGTAAGTGGGTTATTGGATGGTCAAGACCTTAATGTTCTTTTGTTTAATTCTTCTACGTCAAAGTATGAACAAATTATCATCGGTTCTTACTACTACTTACCTTCCGCTATTACTGGTGCGTCAAGTGGTTCACAAGTAATTACCGTGGCAAACAGAAGGGCGACCACTAGCGCATTATATGAAGGCTCCACAACGGTTGCCTCAATGACTAATGCTACCGCTACTAGAAAGGAGTGGTCCCCTGTTGTTAGTAATTTTATCACTACTCACGATATAGACACGGTTATTGAATCGGGAACATTGAAAAGAAACGGCGATACTCTCACAAATAGCGAGGCAGATGTTAACGGGGTAGAATATAACATCGCTAATTTATTTACACTATCTGTAAGTCGGGGAGATAAAGTTAATGGCTATGTGGAGTTTGAGTCAAGTCCTACTTCTTCTTACTACGCAACAACAGATTTAACGTCTTCTATGAAGGGCTTATTAGTTGTTGATAAAATTATTTACGAGGGTAGAATAGAAACCATTGAAAAGAAAATAGAAATGGGCGCACACTATTTGATTATTTCCGGTAGGGACGACATAGGTAAATTACTTTCCTCACCGGTAGATAAGAATTACAAATACACAACCGATTATGTTTATTCTACTATTTCTCCGTATGTGGATAATATAACAGGTTCCTTCGTGGACACGAATCTACAATTTAACAGTATCAGTAGTAGTCCGGACACAAATAAAAGTTCGGACTACAAGTTAAGAGTCAGCGGAAATTCCTCGGTGGATTTAAATTACGGAGATGTTATTTATTTAAACATAGGAAGTAAATATGTTCCTGTTGGTGTTGTAGCGGGGGCTAATCCTGCTGGCTCCTATACTAGTATTGATTTGTTAAGCGACTTATTCATAGACGCTCATCCGGACTATCATGGTTCCGGTCTTGGAAGTTATTCGGGAGACGTTTATGTTGGTAAGAACTTTTTAATTGCTGGTAAGTCTTCCGATATTTCTTTGAAAAATACCTCAGCAACCTCGCTATACGGAAGTCTTGACAAGGGATATAGGTTTTTAAGCAGGGGTAAAGCATTGACAAATGCCGGTGCTGAGGACACTTCTTTATTATCAACAATTAACGGCGACGGAATAGAGATAGATAACTTGTTAATTACTCAAGGTTCGTCGGACTCAAGAAAGGATTCCCCGATAGGGTTTCAAAGCGAAACTAACCTAATGAATGGGATTACCTCAATGGAATTACTATCTAACACGGTGAATGAGGAAAGCGGTTTAGTTGATGTAGAATTAGGTTTTGTTTCTCCTATTGTTTTAGGAAGAATAGATGCTAACGACAATGTATTAGGAGAACAATTCTATGATGAATCATTGGGTCTCTACTTAATAAACTCAAACGGGCTTACCACAGGAGGCTTTTTAAACTTACTTAATTCTGTAAATAACTTAGGGGCTGACGGTGGAACTGATTCAACAATGAGATATGCTCCCGCCCCTTACAAAGAAATTATGATTGATGATAGATTCGGTTCCGGAACAGTTTCGGTTAACTACTCTATGAGATTTGGTTCCCCTATTTTTAGATTGAATTACTTATCTCCCACTAACATCAAAAAGATTAACCCATTTCAAACCTACTCATTGGGTAAGGGTAGTATTGGTAGGTTATATTTTAACAACCCCTCCGCTTACAGTTTTTACGGTTCTGTTTTTAGACTCACAGGAACGGGAGTAGTGGACAAAGACTACTACGAAGGAAAATTATTAGCAACGTTGGCTGAAAACCTAAGGGAACTCCCCGTTGAACGCAAGGGATATTTGCCCGCTTTAGGAAGCACAGGACACGATATTATTTACTACCCTGCCGACTTTGATAATAAATTAGAACATATAGGACCTAGATTATGGCCCGAAGGAACGGGTTTTGCTAACACCTCCAAAAAATTCTTAGAGCAATACGACCCAATAATTAACAATACATTTTTATTTAGTGCGGGGGATATTATGCCCGATTCTAAAAAGAGACTAGATAACCCATTTAATCAAACCATTAACAGGGACCTAACAGATTACTTTTTAATGGTTAAATATAAATCCCCCTCTTCTAGTGATATTCTATTCCACGATACTTATGACGGGACGACTAAACTTTTAGGTTCAAGAGAAACCGACTATCAATTTTTCCCCATTGAGGCTGCTACGGGAACAAACCCCAAAAGAATGAACTTGCTAAGACTAAGAACAATGACTGTTGATTCTCTTTTTAACGAGGTTGATTTTGAATCCTATAAAACTAGAACCACTATTTTTGAAACAATAGAGGCCCCCAGCCCAGTTATCAATTCTATTCCTAACGGGGGCATATCAGTTTATCCATGTCATACTACCTCCGCTACTAGTTCTTCTACTAAAACAATAGCGGTGGATAATTCCGAAGGTCTATGGGTTTATAGCGGAACTTCGGGTGTTTATTACAATCGTTATATATTCACCAATCCCGCTGACGACGATACGGGTAAGAGTAGATTCTTGGGAACAATTAATAGTAAGACCACTACTGCTTTAACATTGGTTTCTAATTGTTTGGTGGATGGTTATTCGGGCGAAATTTATATCACCGAACAGGATATTAGAGTGCCGTATGATGGACTCACCGAGAACATAGGAACTCCTCTTTCAACGAATGTTGTGCTAACAGGAGAGGACTATATTTTCCCAACGGGCAACTCACCTAACGGAAGTGCTGGCCTACACAATCCAAATATTCACGACATTACTTCTACAATTCAAACTCTTAGTTTAAATAATGCAACTGTTTATACAGACGAATTATTTGTTAAACATAGCGACTTACCATCTGCCGCTACCACATTTGGTGCTACTGGGTATATTAGTTCAATTGACGCCACCTTTTCGGGCGTAGATAATTCAACACATAGCCCACTTTCACAGATTACCTTAGGTGTAGGGACTCTTGGCACCGGTAGCGTTGCTCCTGATTTAACCCACTATGAAGTAGGAAATACTCTAGTTATTGAAGGCCACACTACCGCCGCATACAACACCACCTACACTATTATTTCCAAAACAACTTCTTCTTTAACAATTAGAACTACAGGTAGTGCGACTCTCGCAAACGACGCTACAACAAGAACCGCCACTATAAAAAACACTTCATTAAATAGGGCATTTACAATGGCTGGTGGAAGTCGGTTATTAACTGATAGGCACGGCTTTACTGGTTCGGACACTACTTTAATAGACGATATTTATGTGGGTATGGGGGTGCTAGTGATTAAAAATGGGGGTGCTTCTACTTCCAACCAATCTACGAGCAGTAGAATATTCAATATGAAACTTAAAGACATTACTTCTCATAATAACTACGGGACAACAATTACTTTCAGCAATTCGGGTTTCTTACAAACCGCAGATAGATATTTTGGGGACACTACTTCTTTTACCGGTAGTCCATCAAAGGACACCGGGCTGGAAAGTGATGTTGCAGAATTATTATTTACCCCTATCATTGATTTAGATAAATCGAATGTTAACAAGGTGGCTAATTTAGATACATCGGGTAGATACACAGCCTACGGGTATTTGTATATTGACTTTGATTACGATTGGATAAGAACCGCTACTTTAGCCGGGAACAACCAGCATTGGATTCACTACATTGGTAGCCTAGCAGGTAAATATTTAATAAATACTAGAACCAATAAACTGCACTACATAGTTAACCACCAAATATCTAAAAATGGGGCCGCAGGTGTAATTCGTCATTATCTCTCTCTTGACAATTATGTGGATGCTGACATCAATGCCGATGATAAGTTTGAAGTCTTAACCGTTTGCACTAGAACTACTCTATCCTCTAAACTTGACTACCCTCTCTACGAGTATAATTCTACAAATGTAATTAATCCGGAAACCGGACTTTTTTACGATAAAACAGAAGTAGAACGAGACTGGTTGGCTACCACACTAGATGTAGACGAATTAACTTTCCTTTCAAATACCCCTATGGTCAAGGGGATGTTTGTAGTTGCTGACCCCGATGGGGCTGGTTCCGGATATTTAGTTCACAGGGAAAATATTTCTAGTCCTCCATTCCCAACGGCTTCTAGTTATAGCGTGTGCTTAACTGATGGTAAAGCAAAGGGAAAGCATTCTTTAGATGTCTTGCAGGAAAAAATAACTAGTTCAACTGCTACCAACGTTTTGAGATTTAACAGCATGAAAAACTACAACGGCTCGGTCTCTATTGGAGAAATCGTCAATATTAGTATTATCGGTAAAATTGAAAGAGAGGTTGATTACACAAAAATAGTTTTGCCGTTTGAAGTCCTAACGGAAGCAGAAGAAATTGCAGACGACATTATTTCCTCCATTGGGCTGACCTATAATAAATCACAAGACTTTGGCACTAGCGAACATAGTAAATACTACATAGGTTCAAACTTTGACGGACAGGATTCTTTTAGTGCGATAAATAGCGTATTGGACTATAAGGACTTAAAGTTAATCGTTGACGGTGAAGACATTAAAATCGTTTCTAACGAAACAGATAAAAATTACAGAAGCATTTTGTTTGATGAGGAAACTAATGAATATAACATTTCTTCCTTCAAAAGAGATGTAAGTATTTATGATAAATTTAATTCTGTTGTTGTAATCGGGGACAATGTTAGGGGTATCTCAAAAAATCACACAGAAATTCAAAATGATGGAACGGAGCGTATTAAAGAAATCTACGACTTTTCTATTACCTCTCAAACCCAAGCAGATGAGAGAGCAATAAAAACGCTAAGAGCGTTCTCGTCCCTATCAAATGCCATTGAAATTGATGTGGGTTCCGATGTTCCCTATATTAATCCGGGACAAATTGTTGAATTGAAGTTTGAAAGAGAGGGCGTTTTCCGTGGTGAGTATCTTGTCATTGAAGTGCATAGAAAGTCGGGCCTGCCTACAAAACTTTTATTAGGTCAGTATAACAAGGATTTAGCAACGACACTATCGTTGTTATTAGGGGAGACTAGAAACCTTCAAGGGAGAAATAAACAGGTGTATAAGTCCTACTCAAGCCCTAGTATAGGATTACAAAAAACTAGAATTAAATTCGTTAAGGCCACGATTACAAATGCAAATGAAACCTCCACAATATTAGGATTTGGAACAACAATAGGATTTAGCACGGTGATGAAACCATGATTACAAGGGAAGGTAGAGCAGATATTAGAACGCATGTAAAAGACACCTTTATTTATGCCGAAATAGGAACAGGTGGAGATAGCACTAATCCAAATGCTAGTAGTTTAGATTCTCCTATCGGTAGTAGATTTAGCGTCACTCCGGTTGATAGTGGAGAATCTAGTGTTGATTGGAAATTTAGCGTAGCGGGTTCAACACACATTGGACACACAATTAAAGAGGTGGGTATTTTTGATGCAAGTAGTGGAGGAAATATGCTCCTACGAGTAAACTATGACGGTATAGGACCACTAGTTTCAACGGATGATATCGAATTTATAATTACGGTGGAGGTAGATTAATGACAGCAAATCAAGGTAAAATTACAACTTTTAATGGAACAGGTGGATTAGTAGACGGGACAGATAAAGTTCATAGTGGATTATTTAAAACACTTTTTAATACCGCTTCGGGTTCAAGGGTTGTTAGTAGTGGAACGTTTACCCAATCGGGAGCAGTATTTACTCTTGCAGGGACAGTAGTTTATCGCTCCTTGGGAACTAAATACACGATGAGTGCAACTAATACAGTAACGATTGTAACCAATAGTGGTATAAATTTTGAAAGATACGATTTAGTTTATATTGACCAATCCGCTAACGCCTTGGCTATTGCTAAAATTACTAGTCCCGATGCCACAATCAAAGTTCCCGATATTGCTAAAGAAGATGTTCCCGTTGCCATTATCAAATTAGGGGCTAATGCGGCGGCTGATGCAACACACGAAGTTCAATTATTGATGAGCGAATATAACAAAGACGTTTTAGATGATGATGAAGTGGCTACGGCTAAAATTGCTAATGATGCAGTTACTTATGCTAAGGTTCAAAACGTGGCTGCAAATAACGTTCTATTGGGCAACGATAATGGAGCCGGTTCTGTTATTCAAGAACTAACTAAGGCTAATGTACTAACCCTACTTAACGTAGAAGACGGAGCAGATGCTACTGATGCTACAAATGTAAATGCCGCAGGTGCAATTATGCACACAGATATTCCTTCAAGTAATGGGTTTATAAAAAGAGGTGGAGTTGAAACTTATACTGTTGATACAAGCACATATTTAACTGCTGAGGCAGACACACTACAAACAGTAACAGGCCGTGGTGCTACTACTGCTATTGGTATTCAAAACGACGGATATAGACACTATAATGTTCCTGTGCCAGCCGTTGGTCTAACTGATTTGACAACAGGTTCGCCACCATTATTTAGTCATTATTACATTAACGCTAATGCTGCTTTAGTGGTAGGGTCTAATGGGCAGGTTATTACAATTAAAAACATAGACGCAAATCCTATCGCAATTACGCATTCAGCCGCCTTTGAAGGAGCCATTGCTTTTGGTAAAGACCAAAGACATACGGCTCCCGACACCATTACTTTAGAAAGCCTTGAAACAATAAGGCTTCAATATTTATTAGACTCAGCAGGTGTTCCTACCGCTACTTGGTATATTACTGAACTTGATACAAGCGGGGGCATTACTTCTGTTTTAGAAGATACCACACCTCAACTGGGCGGTAGTTTGGATGTAAACGGAAATAAAATTGTTTCTGCTTCCGATGGTGATATTGAAATTGAACCTAACGGGGCGGGAACTATTATTCTTGACGGTGATGTAACGGTTGATACTGGGCATACTTTTAGTTCTACTAGACTACCAGTAGTTACATTAACCGCTTCTACTACTTTATCCGAAGCCACTCACGCAGGAAGATATATCTTCGTTACTGGAAGTAGTATTGTTATCACAATCCCCGACAACCAAGGTATAGGTGTCCATTTCACTATTATCAATAACGACGGTAATGGTTTTACATTGCGAACAGGTGCGGGTAGTAGTGCCGGAGATAACATGAATGGCGCACAAACTGATATTGCAGTAGCGGCTCGTAATGGGGTCACTTGTATTTCAACTGGAACCGATTATGTTGTTTTGGGGGCATGATTTTGTATCTTGCTATTGCTGGTGCTTGTGCCGAACAAAAAGCAAATGCTGTGGACACAAGTTATACTCTTTCGGAATTGTCTTTTAATTCAGTAGCAAACCACGGTACAGAAGCACTTGTTGAACTAATGAACTCTCCAACGCAGATGATTTTAACTACTGAACCGGGTTCCGGTGAAAAACTAAAAGCCTATGCTTTTGACGATTCTACCTTACCTGTTTTTGCACCAGTAGTAGACGAAATTTCCGAAAATAATAAAAGCCCAAGAGGAAACTGTTTTGGTCAAAATGGAAACTACCTGTATGTTGTAAGGCAAGGTTCACCTCCATTGATTCGCTATACTCTTGTCCCTGCGTATAACATTGGAACTTCTACCCCCGCAACTCAAACAAGAAGCAACGCTTTAGGTTCGGCCCAAGGTATTGCTATGAAGGATGATGGTAGTATTGCTTATGTTGTTACAAGCACAGGTGTTACATTATTAAATTTAAACACCAATTGGGATATTACTTCTGTTGGAAGCACCACTAGTGCTACATTAGGGGGAGCCGATGATGATGGAGATACCATTACTCAACATACAGCAATTAGATTTAAACCCGATGGGACAAAGGTATTTGTATCTTATAGAGTAAACACCACCCCAAAGGTTGCTGAATATGCATTATCAACTCCTTGGGACTTGTCTACTAAATCATTTACTTCAAGTCTTAACATCGGTCCCAATCTTGGTTTATATACTGCAACTGAAAATGCTTGGATTGCTGGATTTGATTGGAACTCGGATGGTAGTAAATTATTTGTTTGTAGTATTCATACTGACCACCCTACGGGTCAAACGAAGGTTGCTCTTTATTCTTGATTTAATAGTAATGAAACATTTAAATAGTCATTTGAAGACTGAATAACTAGGTGGAATCATGTCAACGAGCGATATTGATGAAGTCCTCTCAAGAAACACCGAGGGAAAATTAAATTGGCTTGTTGGTGAGGTGACAGAAATTAAACAGGATGTTTCCGTGATTAAAAACAATCATTTAACTCATATTGAAAGCGATATGAATCTAATCAAGAGGGTTTTGGGCGGAGTAGTGGTATTTTTAATTGCTGCATTTACAGGAATACAGGTGATGTGAAATGTGGTTCACTATTTTAAAAAAACATCTTATTCCTAATGCTAGAACAAGAAAAGAAATTGATAGATACATGGAATCGGTAGAGGGGAAAATCGCGATTAGGGAAGTTAGAAATGCAATTTTTAAAAAACTAGGAATGTTTGCTGACACCGCCGGTACTAGACTTCATAACTACCTAATGGGTTGGCATCACGAAAAAATGAAGGACTACGATGAAAACAAAAAACACTACACAGATTATAGAATAGGAACGGGGTTGGATTAAATGGGTAAAAGTGGAGATAAAGACAGCGTAAATGACAGGATGATTAAATGGACGGCTCTACCAGCAGTTTATTTGTGGTTGGCCGCTTCGGGTGCAGTAGTCGCTATGGGAATAATTAAGCCGGACGTTGTTCTTGAAAACATTGAAGGGTTTATTGCCCTTATCGCAATCATTGGAGGAACTGCCCAACCAGCATTTGCAACAATGCTTGAACTTTGGAAGCAAGAACAACAAACTGAAACAGAACTTCACCCGTCTATTATGGAATCCCAACAACGTGTTATGGAGCAAAGGGCCGCTTTGGATAGAGAAATGGCTCTTAACGCTCAAAAACACAAGCATATGATGGATGCAGAAGAACGTCGCGCTAAGATTGACCTTGTAAAAGAAGGTAAGGCAATTTTCAAGAAGAAGGAATAGTTTTTATAGACTAAAGAAATAACGATTTTATGTTAAAAATCGGTCTGTAAGAAAGGCGTGAAAAAAGGGCCGAGGACCTCCGAAGAGGAACCCCGACCCAATTAATTCACCACTCAATATCTACCTTGATGAAATTATTTTCATCCTCGTTATAATACTCAATTTGTTTTTCAACACGCCCCTTTACCCAAACATCATAAGAAATTTGGGAGTCTAAAACACAATATTTTACTACATCTTCATAGCGACCTTCCGACCACCACTTAACCGCAGTTAATCCATTTGCTGATTTCTGCGTCCCTAAATTACACTTTGCTAAGTTATCTAGCGAAACATGAAATCCGCTTGAATGTTTATTCATAATCCTACTAGTATCAATACACCGTGTCTCTTTATTATCAATAAACTTTTTTGCTATAAAAATATCCATTGAATCACGAAGGGCTGGTAGGTCAAAACTAATAATGTTGTGTCCTAATAAAACCCCTCCCTCGTCAAAGTGTTGGTCTAGGTCGTACTTTAAACTCCTAAGAGACTTAACCAATACTCCGTCAATGCTCATAGGTTTGTCTACATAAGCCCTCGCTTCTTTACCATCCCATGTTGTAACGCAGGTGATATCCCACATGTGGGTATTTCCCCAACCTCCGATATCTGCCGCACTATTTCCTGTTTCTATGTCTATTGCCATTACGTTATTCATTTTTATACACCTCTATGTCCTTTATTTCTTCTAAGGAATATCCACTTGATATTAAATTAGCAAGACTATTTAAATGTTCCTTGCTTATAAAGGTCATTAAAATATCCACTACATCTTCTTTAGTAATCCATTCATTGTCAAAGTAAGACCTAATAGCCATAACCCTATCCCTATTCATCTTTAGACCTCCTGATATACACCTTGCGGTTAATTGTTTTCTCCTCAAACAGATGGTCTGTACTATTCCATAATCTATAAAATGTTGCTCTCGCTTTTTTAGTGGCTTCCATGTAAGACTTGATTAGGATAGTCTTTGAAATCCAACCTTCCTTGCTTAGGGTTGAAGTGGCCTTTTTTATACAAGCGTCGTAAATGTTAGTGATTTGTCCTTCCTTAACGCCTTCCTTTAAATTTCCTCTTCGATTCTTCAATCTACCACTAAACCATTCAGTAATTGAATCGTATGATTTTGTAGATAGCGTCATACCCATGTCTACATGTTTTGCTGTGACAACCGGAGACTTCTCAGCAATAGCACAAAGCGTTGAAGCGATTGTAATATTGTTGATTAGATTCATTCTAAACGAATCTAGTGCGTCTTTCATTACACCTTGAAACCCGTTGGTATAGGTTCTCATTCTTTTGACTTCAATGATGATACGATTATGTGCGTCCTTTGAAAGAGGACAGACGTTAATTTTATTCCCATCTACTTCTTTTAGTCTTTCTTGGACCCAAACGTAAATGTCGTAGAGTCTCTCCGCCATCTCACCGGGTATTTTCTTTCTTGCGCTATCGTCATGGTCCCCGTAAAGTTTCTGCAAATACATGTCTTCCATGCGGTCTTTCAATGAATCAGGAATGTCCCTAATGTAAAGCCACATTCGTTGGAAAACACCCTTTGTAAGAATAACCATTTCAATACCTTGTGGGGGCAGGGTAGTTGCCCATAAGGAACGTTGACAATCAACAACGAAATCGGTTTCCCATTCAGTCAATCGCTTCTTAATTAGGTGGGTATCGGATTCTAATTTGTTCATAAACTTTTGAAACATCATCACGACGTCTTGTTTATGCTTTGATTCTTTAAAAATACCCGAATGTTCAAATTCATCAAACGCAATTATTCCTGACCCATGAAGCGCACCGTACCTTTCAATAGTAATTTCAGCGGGAATGTCATAAACTTCGTTGTTTTGGGCGGCTTGAGCCGCTTCCGCTCGGTTGTAGTCGGGATTGGGTTGATTTAGTTTTTTAGTTCCTAACAGGGCTTGGTCTGTAAAAGCGTCCGGATTGTGAATTGTAAATGCCCTTTCTCCTTCCCTTACTCCCTGTTGTCTCTCCCAAATCCTTTCATATTCTGCTGTGTTAGGGAACTTGTTTACTAGGTCAAATATTTTTCCCCAAGCATCGGAAAGAAAATCCCACATAGTAGTCTTACCGCTTCTAGCCGTTTGAATCCAACAAAAGTGAATCCTTGGGTCTAAAGGCGCACCAGCGGCCCTAATTCTAACATCGTTCTTTAAAATCTGCCCTAGAATAACAAAAAAGGACATCTGCGCTGGGTATTCGTTATACATTGAATACTCCTTAACAGCATTTGCCCAATCTAAAACAATTTTTGGCAAAGAAACTACTTCTCTTAGTTCTACTGCTTCAATTGCTTCCTTTGTAAGTTCATTAATTGCGTCATAATACGCCCATTCGTCTAATTCTTCTATATCTGTCAATATGATACCTCCTTTTCGTCGGTTAGTGCTTCTTTTATGTTTGAAGCGGTTATTTTTCCTATTTTTTCTATTTTTGTTAGTGATTTTACATCACTTTCTGCGATTTTTGCTATTGACCCGTAGGCTTTAAGCAATAATTTCGCTTTTTCTGTTGTAATGCCTTTGATTTGTGTTAAAACGTCAATTCTAACATCATCTGTTCGTTTTTTCTTGTGTAGCATTTTACTTAAGTCCACTTCTTTGTCTTTATTGAAAAAACAGGCAACAATAAACTCAGCAGCGTCCTTTGTACTAGGAATCCAAACGACTTTAGTATTAGTGTTTAAAGTAATTGCTGACATAGCCCCAACCATTCGTCTTTTCATCTTATCTATGATTCTTTTTTCTACATTGGTTAGGTGTTTTGCTAGTTCGGACGCCTTTCCATGAATTAAAACAATAGTCTTAGTGTAGTTATCCTCCATGTTGCTAATTTGGTTAAACATTCGCTTCGCCTTAACGGAGTAGTAGAAGTCATTTACTGATTTTGCCTCAATGCAAATTTCATTTCCGACGTAATCGCCTACTTCAATAAACATTCTTTCTACTGGGACTCTAGCCATTCCAGCAAAATATTCTACATTTGCACATAAAACGGAACTTTCTCTACTATCAATTATCATCGCCATACCTCCAACATTTTCCAACACACATTCCTTTGTCAATTAGGGTTGCACACGAAGCCGACATAAACCTCTTATTCACGACATAGTTCACAAACTTTCTAGTCGTAGTGGGGTTGTAATCAATCCAAACATCGTCGTCGCTAGCGATTTGTTCAATCTCAGCACAGATGATGTTTTTAATGTCGGTCAATACCTCTCCCTGTAAGTCTCTTGGATTTCCTTCAATACCCCGTTCAATTAAAACCATGTCGGAAATAATTTCGTTATACCATTGAACCAGTAAGTACCTAGCCTCGTGTAGGGGATTTTGAACCAAGTTGGCTGAAGCCAAGCATGGGATAACTGGCAAGGTAGCGGGGCTTTCTACACCCTCTATCTCAATACCAGCACTCTCAATTTCCTTTACTTCGGGCCAATCAAGCAAATGTTCTCCATAGTAGGAGTTCTTACCCTTTCTTTGTTTCTTGCTCATGTCAAGTATGAACCCCAAATCGTGCTTTAAGTCGGACTGTTTCAAAGGAATGGAGAACCGTTTTGCCCCCATGTGGTATGTGTTTTGAACTCTTCGTAGGCGGGTGGTATTGATAACCCTATGGTCTAAAAGCCTCGACCTATTAATCACATCATGACATATATTGAAAAATGCCTTAACTCTTCTCAAGTCGGAGGTCCTTTTTCCATACACGAAGATGTAAAATCCTCGCCCACTAAAGGCCATACGATGTTTTAGATTCCTATTAATTAACCATGAATGTAAGTCCTTTAGGTTTTCATAAGCCTCTTCTAAAGAATCATTCCCATGAGCATCAATATCTAAGAAAATTCTATCAATTGCTACTGAATGTTCTAAACCACGATTGACTGAAAATTCATCGTAATTGTATACAGAAGTATAGACATTCATTTTCCCGTTGTAATCATTTACGAATTCTAGGAACTGTTCTTCATTTTCAACGACTTCTCTCTTAGGTTGTCTTGCGTTCATAAATGGGCTTCCTGCCCACATTTCTCTCGGAAAATACATGTTTTCACCTCATACTTGTTTTGTGTCCTTTTTAATCTGCTCTAGCAGTTCGTCTTTAGAGGGAAGGGTTTTAACCTTCTCCTTCTTATTTTTCACCGGAAGGACAACCGGCTTAATATTCATTTCAATCTTGGCTGAATCTAAATCACCCACAATTAATTCTGTTAGATGCTCAATGTGAAAGAGGTAGAAATCATCCTCAATTTGCTTTATAAGTTTATCATTCGCAAAATTAACCATAACATCAAGTGTATAGTCCTCTCTTTGAATTATACCTTCTAATGTTTTTTCTATGTGGTAAATGTCCTTAACAGTCCACCCAAACTCTAGCACCTTTTTAACTAAATCGTTTTTTACATTTTCTACAATTTCTCTTTGGTCTTCACCAGTCATAACTTATCCCTCCTTCCCCTTTTTCACACACCGAATAAAGTCCACAATGTCTGCACTTCTTATAAAAGTCGTCAAACGGAAACTCCTTAAGTATGTAGGAGTCTACTACTTTTTGCATGGCATTTTGAACCGATTGCTCAGTTCGGGCCTTAACGGGTTCAAGGTAAATGTAATTGCTAGCAGGGAAGAACCAGCCCCAATATCCGAACTCCATAGAGGGGTCAAGACCTGCGGCGATTTTGTCTTCATCAGTAGCGTTATCAAACAATATTTTGTAAAAGGCCATTTCCTTTCTCATATGTGTAGCCTTGCTGTCCTTCCAAACACCAGTCTTTAATTCAAGAGGTACATAGGTTCCTTCGTGAATGAACAACCGGTCAACAATTCCTTGGAGGTGAATTACTAGCCCGTTCAATTCATACTTGGCGTTTAGCCTAATTTCATTCCCAACAGGCTTAAAGAACTCAACTGTTCCGTCCTTGACACAATCAATAAACCTTTCAGCCGACCATGAAGCCATTCCTTTATAGATGGAAAGGGTAGTATCATCATCAGTTTCGGGATAGAGTTTCACGAACGACTTAACCAATTTATTGGGGTCATCAATATGATTCATCATTTCCTCGGTATCAACACACTTCCAAAATTCTTCCTGTGCATCGTGAACTGTGTTTCCACGAATCATGGCTTCTGTTGCTGGGCCTTTGATTTTACCTTCACCGAAGGGGTCATATCCCATAACATAAGAAGCACGACAAAACCCGTAAGAACCAAGTGACGATTTGGTCATTTTTAACATTGGGCTATTATCGTCGTCGGGGTTCCATTGGTATGTGAACCCATTTTCTAAATCTCTTTCTGTCCATTCTTCTACGTAATTATTCATGCTGATTTCTCCTTTAATATATCAATTAGGCTTGATGCCTCTTGTCTAGTGATACCTTCATATATTTTGGTCTCACCGCCAAGTTTTCGTATGTATTCCAGTTGTTTGCCGGTAGGCGGGCCGTCAACATTTTTAACTGATTTTGACGGTGTTTCCATTACCTTCCTACGAAGGGAGGCAGTAGTTTCGTCGTGGCATGGTTTACATACTTCTATCACATTACTTCTAGAATAGATTAGATACTCCTTTCCGAGTTCTCTACATCTATGCTGTGAAATGATGTGATGCCATTCCGTCTTTTCTTCTTCACACCCACAAATGGTGCAAGTTTTTTCTTTGACCCAAAATTTCTTTTCCTTCTTGTAAATTACTAGAAGGTCTTGTTCTAGGTTTTCTATTTCTTTCTTTTTGTTATTAATTCTTTCATGTAGTTGTTTCATACTTTTAACGTATGTTCCACTTTTCTTTCCCATTTTACCACCATTCCTCTAATCCTCTTTGATTAATGTCCTTCCTATATAGGGAGAGCGGCCAACCCATGCTTTCAAAGACTAGGGCAGACTTTTTGATTATTTCAGCCTCGGCAATGAACTCCCAATCGGGACTATATGTATCTGTTAAATTCATTTCATTCACACTTCTAAACGCCAAGTATTCTGCTGATTTAGACTCTCCCTTCCAAATGTAGCATTTTTCGCTCAAGTTGATATTGTTCATTTTGTAGTAGTAGTATGAGTCGCCCTTGGCGATTTTGCTTCCTAAACGCTGTTGGTTGTAATACAAAATTCCTGCGGTTCCTCCCGCCACCATTTTGTAATCAGCGAGGGGTTTCCGTAGGCGGCTTCTCTTCACTAGTCTATTGATGTTCACCTTTCCTTGCACAATATCACTATACCAGTCGTTGCAGTAGGCCACTATTTCCTTCTTACCTTCAAACAGGGAGACTTTCCTTAAAAGGTTTTCTTGAAACTCTTTCGCTACGGGGGTTTCATTACTCTTCTTCATTTCAAAACCCATCACGAAGAATTTATCCTCGTCTAGATAGGCTCCGTCTTTCCATGAAAGCCAACCACAATATCGGTTCTTTTTCTTGGAGAGAAAAAACTTAGAAGCAAACTTCTCAAATTCTAACTCAACTGGCTCACGGAAAACTCGCTTTGAAATATAGTCGTTTAGTTTCTCACGCAATTCTAGTGCATCATCAACATCTGCGACTTTGATAAAAACTGAATCCGTGTGTCCATAGATAACTTCGTAGCCCAGACCTTGAGCGTAGAAAGCCGTCATTCTCATAGCCCTACGAGCAGAAGCCGTAATTGATTTAGCCATGTCCATGTCTCCCCAACCGTAGCCGTCCTTTGCTAGAATACCGTAGAATGCGTTTACAACTCGCTTAGTAGCCATTTGTGCTGAATCCCATTTTTGATACTCTTCTTCCGTGGTCGCTTGTGAGCGTAGTTTTTTGTAAGAATCTCGCATTACCATCAGTTCCTTAACCGCTTGAGGCAACACACCTTCACCCTCATTGTTGAAATGGATATTTGGTTTGCCGTCATAGGGCTTCAAATTCTTGGGGGTTTCCCACCAAACGGGATAACCGCTAGTGGTCTTAGTTTCCCATGAGATATTCATTGAAGCCATCATTGATGGGTATAGAGATTTGAAGTCAAAAATAGCCACATTCTCATGTTGACCATATGTGTTTTCTTCATCGGGGTCCATCACGAAAGCCGCTTCAAACTTCTCCTTTGAACCTTTAAGTCCAGTAGGAGGAATCCAATCAGCCTTCTTCATAAAATACACACCAGCCATCTGTGAATTGTGATAAGTGTTTTCAAATGGACACCCAATTAGCCGTTGTAGAGCCAATTGATTTTCACTAACATTGAGTTTTTCATCAATATCCACACACAACTTTACATCTATCCGTGCGTATTCCAAATAAGTGTTCGTGTCTTCAAGCCAAGCCCTTTCATAAAACTCATTGTCTTGAAACTTAGCGGAAACAACCTTACCATCATTTTCAAGAACCAATTTAGAACAGTCGTCCAACTTTAGTGAGGGTAGAGTTCCCATTTGTGAATCAGTCCACAAACGCTCGAATCTATCCATCAAGCAAAAGGTCAAGCGACCCTTAATTGGTTGACCACTATTGTGGTAGTTTTCTACTTTGAGATTCCAACCAACAGGTTCTCCACCAGCATAACGCCTTGAAACATTCTTGATTTCTCCGTAAGGAGACATAAGAGTAGGATTGATATTCAATTCACACATACGAGAGATAACCTTCGGTATGTCAAAACCTAGCAAATACCAACCGATAATCATGTCGGGGTCTTGCTCTTGCATTAAACGAATAAATGCGTAAAGCATATCAGTTTCATTGTCGTAAATCTCAAGCCATTCTTGATGTAGAATACTGTTATCCGGTTCACCTGTTGGAAACCAAGTCATTACAGTAGCCTTCTGTGTGTAGTTATCATAAATACTCAGCACCGTAATTTTACCATGATGTTCTCCGCCCACTTGTGTTTCAATATCAAAATACCACTTACGGAGATTGTATTCGGGAATCTCATAACCTGAATCAATACACCAAAGACGAGCCGCATCCACATCACCTTGATAGGTTCTTTCTGTTTTGTGGATTTCCTGCATGATATTGTATCTGTCGTAGGGGTTCTCGTAGTAATACTTCAAAAGAGGGATGCCCTCCAAGTTTCTTTGCTTGGTGTTTTCCCTTATAAAGGAGATTCTTCTACCTCTTACGTAAATGCTATTTCCAATTTTAGTATTAATCGTTAAATAAAAATAGGGTCGGCAATCATGTGTTTTTTCCACTCGCTCGTTATTATCATCACGGAATCTTAACTTAATCCTGTGTTGCTTGTTCTGTTGAATCGTGTTTATCATCATCTTTATCACTCAGTATTTCAATCTCAATGTCGTTTTCTCGCAGTTCATACTGCATGTGGTTTTGTATATAATGAACTAAATGTTGCTTTAGTTCTTTAGCGGAAGTATCTTTCCAATACCACCCGCCCCTCACTAGGAGGTTTATTTTAAATTTAGGACCTTCAATCATTTAAATCCCTCATCATTTGTGCGAAGTCTCTTCCGTATTTCACGGCAAGTTCAATGTCTTTAAATTCCTCCATTAGTCGCTGAACATATACGGCGGCGTCCATCAATTCTTCTTGCAGGTGAACCAACCAATCATGAACTGAAAGGTCTTCACGTTCCATTGTTGTTCCGTATTTATTTTTGCCAACTTCTGCTCGTTGTTGAATTTTCTTGCACACTTCGTCTTCATGTTTGCTCATCCTTCTCTCCCCTCTTGGTCTTCTTTCGCCCACACAATTTTGCTTGCTAAATCCATAGAATAATGACGATGAACTTCTTCTAAAAAAGTAATTACATCATCATGTCCTGCAAACTCACATAGTTCTTTGATTTCATCTCGGTTATACCCTTGGATGTCATCAGCAAACCAAATAGCAACCTTTAACATACTCATTCTTCTTCCTCCGAGTTCATGTTTAAAATTGTATCAAGTAGTCTCACTTGCCCAATCAAATACAGAATAACCCCACTATTGCTCTCTCCGTACATTTTGAGAAACTGTTCTAGTGTTGTGTTCCTCTCGTTTAGGTTATGCATTAGTGTGTCGTGAAGTTGTGTCCTCATGGTTGATAGTATGGTTAGTAGTAGTTCTCTTTCCACGTTTAAGCCTCCATTCTTGGCGCACGCATAATAACAACATCGTTAGTGCAGAAAACCACAGGCTTTTCATCGTCGTAGAAAATAACCAATTGGTCGTCGCTAGAATATTGTAGAGCCTTAGAAACTGGCAAAGAAAAACTAACGATTGCATCTCTAGTAATAGTCTCAATTGGACTAACCGAAGTTGATAGTGATTCTGTCATTTTATCCGAAGAGACAGTAAAGGTATTGTTTTTACTATTAGCGTTAATCGTGAAGATACTACTTCCGACCTTTTCTGCCATATCAAAGGCACCGACAAAATCATCCAAGTCAAGACAAACTCTAGTTCCTAAAACCAATTTTTCCGTAGCAGAAAAACTAGGGGACTCTTCAAATTCTTTCTGCATTGAAGAGGAAAACCTAGAGATAACATGAGCATATTCATGTCTTTCAATAGTTGGAATTTCCACTACCGAATTACCAGTAAGTACCTTGACATTTCCCCCGCTAAAATCAAATGCGCTTTCTTCGTCAACTAAATACTTTGATAGAGTGTCCGCATTTACAAATGCGTGAAAACTACCTCCACTTTGTTCTTCTCTAGTCCTTTTAGATACACGAACATATGTTGAGGCATCACCATTTTCTACTAAAATAGTGTTCGACTCGCTGGTAATTTTTACACAATTACCCATCTGTCCTTTTGTGTTATTAAGTCCTTGATTGTATTTGCCCTTAAGCAAACACAAGTTAATCATTTCTTTCAATCTTTTTCCATTTGTTGTAAATTTCATGTGTTTCACCACCGTTTTTTTTTCATAAATTCTTTTCATAATATCACACCATACACGTTAAGTTAAACTCAAAGTGTATTATCTTTGATGGCTTCAAGGCCATTCCAAGAGACTTTGCCCTTTGCATTCTCAAAGAGCAAGAAGGATTGACCCTCGTTTTTAGCATTCGTCTTAGATTTTGTAACCTTTGCATAAAGACTCGTTTTACCGTTTCTTTCTTCTCGGTAAGTCACTACATGCTGATAGAGTTTAGCAGTAGTGGACTTTTCCCAATCCGGCCTTTGACCTACAACCTCAAATCCATCATGCACTTCTTTCATGTGCGTGATGAAAAATTTGTGGCATTCTAATTGACACGCCGCCTTAAACAAACGCTGGTATTCTTGGGTCCTAGCAAACCATTGTGTAGGGACCATTTTTACCTTATCAGCCTGTCGGGGGTCATTACCTTTAATGTGGTTAAGACGAGCAATCATATTTGTGGTATCAAGCCAAGTATCTAGTCCGTCAAACACAATTGCCTTAACTGCCTTCACTTCAATTTCTTCTTCATCAAAAGAAATTTTCTGTGTTTCAATTGCTTCCTTGACCATTCCAATAAAGAAACGGGCCATGTCAGCCGTAGCCAAATAATCAATTGTCATGTCGTCCTTATAGACATGGGGATTATAGATAAACACTTTATCATCCGAAGACCAATGTTGCCTCCAAGTGGGTTCCGCACCTTCATCAAAATCTAGCACAAATACCCAATGTGTTTTTCTTTCTTCATCTGTTCTGCAATCTAAAGCAAGACCAGTTTTACCAGTTCCGGGGTCGCCCGAAATCCCACAAATCATATGTGCTGATTCTTGGGCTAATAGGTTTCGGCGTTGTTGAAACGCTCGTGCTTTTGCCTTAGCAAAGGCCCCTTGCTGGTCTTCTTCTTTTACTTTCTTCAAAATACTGTTGCTTGCTTTTCCTGTTTTTAAACTCATTCTTCTTCATCTCCTTTAAATTGTTCTTTTAATTGTTGTAATTGGTTTTCATGGACAATGCGGGTGAACATCTTCCCGCTTTGCCTCATATGGAAGCGAACACTATACATGTCTTCGTCTTGGTGTCGCCATTCAATGCTTTCTACCTCATCCATATCCAATAAAATTTCGTTCATTCGTATAATCATTTTTATTTCTCCTAGTTTATAGGCTTCGCACCCATTCGTATGTCATTCAACCGCCACATATACACGGCTGATACTGTCGCTGTATCTCTATGCCGACAATATCATAAGTTCACAGTTCATCTAGTCTCTCCGTAAGGAGCAAAAGAGCCGAAGCCCAAAGCCCCACAAAAATACCCAACTGTTGGTCGTGCAAGGCATAAATACCAATACTACCAACAATTGAAACTAGGCTACTGTAAAGTCCAATTTGTTTCCACTCCATTTGAATCACCAATAACTTAGCGAATCGCCGTCTGCGGTTTCAACCTTTTCTTCAAGACCAGTTCCCAAACGGACATTGATACCGTAAAGGTTGATTGAAACAGGGTTGTATTCTCCATCAATGGGAATACCGGACTCGTCCTTCTTTTGTGTTTGGTTAGTTCGTCCAATGACGACAATATCCGACCCGACACCGAAGTTCAAATCAACATGGGATGGAACCCAAATTGGAGTTGACTCGGGCATATCCTCATCATCAAAGCCATAGTTTGCATCCAAAGGTTCAATCCAAATAACACGGTTGCCCGTTCTTTCATTCACCTTGAGATTCATGCTCGTGACGATACCGTCCGTGACAACAATTTTCAATCCCTGTTGGGTTTGAATTTCTTGGTGATAGTCCTCTAAATCATAAAGGTCCGTGACAAATTCGCCCATGTTTTCAACCAAAGCATTCTCGTAATTATAAGAGGAGGTATCAATCCATCGTGGGTCATCTTCGTCCAAGACATCAATGTAGTTAAGTGTTTCAAGGGTTTTTCCACGAATACCGTAGATAGCGTTTCGCTCATCATTAGGTAGTCCATAAAATGTAACCATTCGGAAACAATCAGCCTTGAAATTCTTAGCCATTTCGTTCTTCAACTGAACAACCCAAAGTTGTGTTTCTCCGCCTTCCTTCTGTCCGACAAAATGCGCTCGCACTTGATGTTGTTCTTTTGGTAGGGGGCGACCATAGTTTTTGTTGGTGTCGCCGGATTGCCAAGTCTTAACTGCATCAAGAGGAACAATCCACGTTCCTTCGTTAATTTCAATAGCGGCATCGGGAATGTTAGGAATAACCTTCGTTTCCCACTCACCGTTCTTAACTTGCGTCTTTTGGAACTCTCCGTCTTCAAGAACAATCTCAGCAACCAATTCATCCGAAAGGGTTTGTGAGGAATCACCATTATAGCGGGAAAGCATAGTTCTCCGCTTATATTCCATGATGTCTCGTACAGGTTCAATCCCGACGAAAAACCCACTAACCATTTCACCGAAGGTATTATTGTTGGATGAGCGAGCAGATGAAAGACGGCTTCGCACATACTGGCGAGTCATGGACATAGCCATGAGTTGTTGTCGTTCATCGTCCAAATCCAAACCGCTACTTCCGGCTAAATCGTTGTATTTCTGTGTCATTTCTTCAACTTCAATGTTCAGTCTCTTCGCAAGACCATTCAATTCTTTCTCAATTCTTTCTAGCATTTTTTTTCACTTCCTTTTGTTTTTCATAATCTGGGAACAGAACCAAGCAATCAACACCTTGGGTGAGACACTTCGGCTTCTCCATTCCATTTCTCCTACCGTTGCTATGCACATAAACTTTGTGCTGTCATCCAAATCCATATTCATAACAGATTGTAGGAGTTTATTACATATATCCTTCACACTTTGTCCCTTCCTAACTAGGCCACTCAAATACTCCATACCGGACGAGTTTCCTGCCAATAGTCGAGTCAAGGCATTTTCATAATGTTTTGTGGTTGCGTTTATAAATTCGTCTACTTTCGCATCGGAAAAAATACACGCTTGCACTTCGTTAATTGCACGACGAAAATCACCGCTACAATTTTCAACAATTTTTTGCACCAAATTTAGGTGCGATTCTTCAACCTCTACCAAATTATGTAAACCCACTAAGATTGTTGTAAGTCTTTCAACCTGCACCTCTTCGGGTAGGGGTTGAAATAGGTAGTTTGCACACCTTGACTTGAGGGCATCATCTACACCGTAAGAGTCGTTGCATGTAATAACGAAGGTCGTATTTACTGACCTTTCCATAGTACGTTTTAACGCTCGTTGAGCATCTCTAGTCATACCGTCAATTTCATCCAATAGAACAAACTTCATGACTTGGCCGCTGATTGAACTACTCGTTAGAAAGTTGTAAATTGTTTGTCTAACGGTCTCAAGTTTGCGGTCTTGACTGGCATTGATTTCAAGAAAGTTAGTCTTAAAATCGTCACCCAAGAACTCCCTAGCCATTACAATGCTAGCGGTTGTTTTACCCGTCCCCGGAGGGCCATGTAGCAATAGGTTGGGCATTTTATTTCTCTTTACCCAAGTCCTTGCATCTTCTACAAATTTATGTTGTCCTATAATATCATTAATTTTCGTTGGTCTAAATTCTTCTGTCCAATTCATGTCGTTCCCTCATAATCAATCTTTTAGCCGTTAGCACATAACCCGCTACCGATACGGCACTTCGTAGCGAGGAACACACAACCCCTGCGGGGTCAATTACCCTGTATTCGGGGGCATGTAAATACCATTCATCTCGGATTCCATCATAGGCGTATTCTTGAGAAAGATTGTGCATTACATTCTCAAGAGAAGTTTCTTCCCCAACACAGTTTTTATACAAGGTATTGAAAACAGCAAACAACGCATTTCTAAACCCAATACGAATATCTGTTTCAATGCTGGCATTATTGTCAATATCATAATATTTCAATAGAGCCAAACCCGAACCCCATGTGTAGCCTGTTTGTATTGCCGAACGAACAGCGTTTAGTGAATCATCTAGTCTATCCTTTTTGTTGTGGATTTCTTGTTCCGACTCTCCGTGGATTTTGATAAGCCCTGCCATTCCATTTAACTTACCCATTCTAGCCAAGTTCTTTTTCTTATGGAATTCTGTTTCAGCCATTCCTGCGTCTTCAACAATTTGCTCACACCGTTTAGCAACCCTTTTTGGGTTGGTAGGTTCCCCAATAAATAATGTGCTTGAGGAGTTAATGACTAACGATTCACATTCACCCAAATGTTCAAGTTGGGCGTGGCGAATATCCTCGTCTAAGGCAGTAATAAAGTAATGACAATCTAGGAATGTAGCCAAGTCTCCTAACTTAAGCCCAGTCCAAACGGAAATATCTTCTGCCTTAGCAATAGAAGCATCAATTGAACCATTCATGCTATTAACTACAAACTGATTTAGAGCGATAGGGCTAATAGATTTAAGCACTAGTAGTAGTGGACGTTTATTCTCCTTTGCTAATTCCAATACAGGTAGAATCTCTTCAAAATCCTTTACCTCTTGGTCGCTAACTAATACAAGTGGGTTTTCCATTCGCCTCTCTTTCCCATTCACCCGTACTAAGACCTTGTGAATATAGCCAGCCGAGGATTCAAAGCCCTTTACAATTTCTATTTCGTCCTTTCCTGTATGGGAGGGTTCAACAGTAATAACACCATCCATCCCAATAGAACGAATGATTTTAGTAATGTTTTGGGCCATCTCTTCGTCGTTGTTAGCACTAATCAAAGAGATAGCGTAGATATTGTCAAGGGTAATTTCCGATGCATTGAGCGAGATTTCGGACTCTAGAGTCTTCATCAACTTAGTGAACTCGCTTCTAATCAGCGTTGGGTTATATCCCAGTTCAATAAGTTTCATTCCTTCCTTGATTAGAGCATTAGCCAAGACCGAAGCAGAAGTAGTTCCATCGCCGGACCTTTCTTGCGCTCTTTTACAAACCTCAATTAGAAGTTTTGCCCCAACCATTTCTTCTTTTGATAGAGAAATGTTCCGAGCAATTGTGACGCCATCGTTAATAACCAATGGTGGTAAATCATCCGGCCTGTCAATAATAACAGAGTTTCTTGCTGGTCCCAATGTCACCCCGATTACATCGGCTACTGCTTCA
>Ga0098037_1000161_pt1 | contig 41688 bp, 57 predicted proteins | sample 5_EtaG_FD_75050 | JGI IMG/M metagenome (GOLD analysis project Ga0098037, IMG submission 75050) | Marine viral communities from the Subarctic Pacific Ocean - 5_ETSP_OMZ_AT15132 metaG | ecosystem: Environmental > Aquatic > Marine > Oceanic | place: Pacific Ocean | collected 2015-01-08 | reverse complement strand
ATTATCTCCTGCAAGGAAAGTTGAACTTGATTTTGTTCCACTAGCAGAAAGCATATCAACTGACACACTACCAGTAGAAGGTGTTTGAGTATTAACTGCTTTTCCTAGATAGGCAATTTCTACAATATCACTTGCGACTAAAGTTGCTCCTAATGTAATTCTTGTAGAACTTGTTAAAGTTAAATTAGTTGCGTCTTGTTTTACATAATTGACCCATACTATACAGTCAGCTAATGAACCTATACTATGATTGAGGTCTACATAATTTGTAGTTAAACCAGTGTATCGCTCTTTAGCGTTACTTATAAAACCACTTTGAGGTTTACTACCTAAATATGCCATGTATCTCCTATGCTACGTCAGTTAATAAAGAAACAATTACGTCTGCTGTGCCACTGTCTTTTTTGACTTTTATTGCTCCACCACTAGGAATAACTATTTTTCCTTGAACACACTCTAGTGAACTTCCAGTTGGTAGAGGTGCATTTTTAATAATGTATCTATCGTTAGACCCATCATTCATTACTGCATCTACATTAATAGAAGACGTACCTGTGTTTGAAATAAGTAAACCTATTACGATTTGCTTATTAGAAGTTGCAGAGACAACAGTAGTCAAATTATTATTAGCTAATGTTGCGTCAGCTTGTGAAAAATTATTTGCCATGTGTTATCCTAATGCTATTGCGAATGGGATACTGTTATCCGTTGCCGCAATGGTTAAAGTTTCATTACTTCCATTATTATTCTCAGTGAAAGTAACATTCGTACCTGCTACAAGTTTACCATTTAAGTAACCTGCTGTGGTGTCGTTAGATGATACTTTAGAAGTCTCATCTGTGTTTACTCCAACAGAAGCCCAAGAGCTACCATTGTAATATTTTAAAGCGTTAGATGAAGTATTATAAACTAAGTCACCTTCATCTAAGGAAGATGTAGGGTCACTTGAGTCTACTCTATATCTATCAGCAAAACTATTTACGCCACTAATATTAGAGGCTACTGTATTGACATTAGCTATTGAACCACCTGTTAAATTGACATTAGCGATTGCACTACCAACTGTATTTACGTTAGCGATTGAACCTGCCACTACATCTATTTCAGAACTAGCTTCAGCTAAATCATCAGCTACAGCTTCTATTTCTGTTAGTTTATTTTCTACTGCCGCTACATCACTAGCAATACCTGCTACGCTTGTAATGTCACTAGAAATACCTGCCAAAGTTGTTATGTTAGAATTTTGAGCGGCAACTGTATTAATGTTACTCGCATTTGAATTGACTGTATTAATTGCTGTTTGGTCTGAAGATGTTGGCGTTGTTCTAAGCCATGTTGTACTACCTAAGTCATACACCATCATTACATTGTTTGTTGTATTGAAATATAATGCACCATCAATTAGAGTCGCACCATCATTGTCAACTGAAGGGTTTGAAGCCTTAGCTCCTAAATATCTGTCATCAAAGCTATCATAACTAGCCGCCGCAGACGTTGCTGAAGAAGCCGCATTAGTAGCTTGAGTTGATGCTGTACTAGCTGAACTAGCCGCATTTGTAGCTGACGTACTTGCTTCACTAGCTTTTGTTGTCGCTGTCGAAGCTGACGTACTTGCTTCAGAGGCTTTTGTCGTAGCTGTTGAAGCTGAAGTCGAAGCTGAAGTAGCTGACGTACTAGCCTCACTAGCTTTAGTTGTTGCTGTAGAAGCTGAAGTCGAAGCACTTGTAGCACTCGAAGCCGCCGCCGTAGCTGAACTAGCCGCCGCAGTCGCTTGAGTTGTTGCTTGATTAACCTGTGAAGTAGCCGCCGTATCAACATAATTCTTTGTTGCGGCGTCTTGTGCTGACGTAGGGTCTACAACATTTCTTAATTTTTTAGTACCTACATCATATTGAAAGTCTGAGTTTGATATTTTGATAACATCATCTGCGTCATCAATAGCTTCCTGAGACATAAAGAAACCTTGATTTGAGTCTGTATCTAAATCATTTTCTGTTAATACTGAGCCTGAAGCATAATCTACTAATTTTGTTCCTTGACTTGTTGTACGTCTAATTTCAATAGCGGCACTATTAGCAGGAGCGGAACTAAAGGTAATTGTTGTACCTGCACCATTCCAACTAAAAGCTGTTGTAGCTGAACCTGCTACAGTAACAGTAATATCTGCTTGGTCTCTGTAACTAAAAGGTACAGAATACGCAGTTGTACTGCCGTTACCAGTGTAACGTACAAAACTATTAGCCATATTTATCCTTTATTTGTGAATTTCTCTTCTAAGAAGGGGACTTTATTATTCTAAATTCCACTGTATCTTAGCTTCATTAAATTTTTCTTTAATGAAAATGTTTCTTAATTTCATTGTTTCTTTAAGTATTGGAAACTCTTTAAACATTCTATTGTATGCTACTCTCTCAGCGTTAGTGATAATACTTAAAATCTTTTTTTGTTGATAATCAACTCCTGCTACTTCTCCACTAGGAAGTTTATATAAGTTACTTTTTTTATCTGCTATTAGTATTTCTATTAAATCAGGAAGTGAATACTTTTTACCTTTATACGGAATTTTAATTTCTGTTTTAATTTCCAACATTCTATCATAAGCTGTTTGACCTGTTTCAGGGTGTCTCACATCTCTTAAATCTAATTGTGTGTACTTATCTTTTTTATTAGGTTCACGATATTCAATATCTCTGTTTTCAAAGAATTGCACTGTTGCATTATTTTTCCATTTTTGCATAGCGAAAGGAGAAGACCATAAACCTGTGTCTCCACCTAAACCAAATAACCAACCATTATCTCTTTTGATAATTTCACCTAACATATTTCTTTTAGGCATAATGTAATCTTGATTAGATATAAAATCAAAAGGGTCTAAGGTTCTCATTCTATCTGTAAATGTTAATAATTCTCGTTGCCACTCATCTCCAACTCTATCTAAATAGCGAAGACCACCAGATAAAGGTACAATTTTAAACATTGCTCTTGCTAGAATAGAAGAGAATACTCTATCAGGAGACCTTGCCGCCATAAAATCATCACTTAATAAAGCGTTAGCTGTCTCTAAAATATTACGAGTATAGAATTTTGAAGTTAAATTCCTTGTTATCATAGCTACTGTAGCCATACCTAACTCTAAATATTGATTTGCAACTGACTCAGGTAAGTCTTCATTTACTTCCATAAATTGTTTCATACCATCTACAACATCAGCAACTACAAAAAATGGCATAAATATTGGGTCTAACCTATTTATTGAAACATGTGTCCCATCATTTTGTACCCATGCGTAAGGTTTCCAATTAGTTAATTCTTGTTTTTCTTTATTAACTTTATAATCTCTACTACCTCCGCCTGTAATTTTACCTGACAATACTGCCGTTACAGCACTACCCCATAATAGCAATCCTGCGTCCATACGAGCTTGAGCTTCTGCCGCCGCTTCAGGATTAAGAAATTTACCATCTTTACCTTTAGCTAACATGTGCTTCATTTGAAATTGGAAACGTCCAAGAAAAGGGAAATGTTGAAAATTCCATCTTAATAAATTTGAAGGAGTATTAATAAAGTGTAATCCTATAACTCTTAACCACTTAGCCTTTTTTGTTGTACTTAAAAGCCACCCTGTAATTCTACCTTCTTTATTACCAGTTAAAGGATTAATAGAAGTAGCTGACTGTGTATATGAGCCTTCTCTTGCATATTGAAGAGGGTCATTAACTTCAAGCCTATCAGCGTCACTAAGATTTTTACTTTTCATATCAGGTGTACCAATACCTTCACCCTTATTAGCTACATACTCAGCTTCCATTTCTCTAAATTTATCAATGTAGGCTTTCCTATTCGTCCATCTTTTTGTATCAAAAGAAGAGGATAAAATTTCAGGGTGTAATCTCATCATATTACTATTAATCTGAGCCGCCATTCTTCCTTTAAATAACATAGTTTTTAAGAACTCATCACCTGCTGATAATACACGCATAGGTAGACTTGTTGTATATGCCGCCACATTAATAGCTTTTTGAACAGGTTTCCCTAACATACCAAAAGGTTCAGTTAACATTTCCCCAACACCATTAATAAATTGTTGAAGCTGTCCTTGTCTAATATTAGAGTCATATTTCATCTGCACACTATCAAGAACAGGTCTTCCCATATAGAAAGATTTTAATGCTCTTGCCAAAGCATGTTTTGTAAATACTGCTTGGTATGTCCAAGTCATTAAGGCTTCTCTAGCTACAATTTTTGCTCTGCTTCTATCTTTTGTAAGTAGTCTTGCAGAACGAAGTAACATAACAAAAGGTTTCCATTGTGTTTGTGTTAGTCCTGAAATAATATTTAAGATGTGCGTGTCAGGAGATGAAAGTAAGTTGTTATTGACATACTCTGCCGCTAAATCCCACTTGTTAACTTTTCTCGAATTTTGTAAAGCAAGAATAACATGGTTATTATCGTCTAGTTTAGATATAGCTTCATAGTAAGCATCACTATCCCCTTCTTTTAATTGTTTCATTTTAGGGTCTTCAGGCTCTATAATTAATTTTACAGCCCTCTCTTTATCTTTAATAACTCGTCCTGCCGTTGTTGCTCTAGCATAATTCTCTTGCATTGATTTTTGCACACTCATCAATTCAGCTAAAACTTCTTCTCTTAATTGTATTTCTGTTTTAATTGCGGCTCTTTCATCAGGTGATAAATCGACACGCTGTAATTCGTTTGCTAATTTAACTATATCATCAGCTTCTTTTATCATGGAGTCCCCATGAGCAATAATTAAGCCATATAATTCTCTATCTTCTTTAGATTTTGATAAAGCAAGTTTTCTTAATTTAACTGGGTCAATGGATAATTCTTCTGCAACTCGTTCCATATCTTTAAAAGAAACTCTATCTGACCCAAGTTCATCTGCTATTTGTCTTGCCGACGCTTTTAAAAATATTAACGCTTTACCAGATTTAAACTTTGTATAATTAAATTTTTCTTTAGGTGGTTTATCGTCACTTCTAATACCTTCATCTGCTGTCTTACGAAGATTTAATATTCTTTCTTCTGTGGTATTACCTTTAACTCGACTGTTAGCTTCTATCTCATCTATCTTCTCTTTAGATAAATTCTTATAATAAAATTTCTTTTTTTTCTTTTCTGCTAAATCTGTAAATAATCGTTTACCTGTAATGTCTCCTCGACCATAGTTATGTAAATCATTTAATTGTTTAATTGACGTATTCTTCAAAGAACGATTTGTCAGTTTAAATGACCCTGCGGTAAATCCTGCACCAAATACTGTACCAAATCCAAACCCTGCCGCCGTAGAAAGACCTAATTGCTTTAAGCTAAATTCATCTGAAATTCCTGATTGAATTGCTGTTGTTTGTAACATAGCGTCATGGCTACCTGCAAAAGTCCCTCCTATAAATCCTTCATATAAAGCACCCTTTTTAATAGCTTTACCCATAGCTTCTTTTTGTACTCGTTTCTGCATTTCTAATAGCTGTTTTTTATTTAGCTCTTTAGCCATACGACCTTTAAGTAATTCTTTTAATGCTGTTTTATATCCTTGCTTTGCCGCTTGACCTCCAACACCAAACCCAATTAAATTTACTGGGTCAGCCACCATTGCACCACCACTATTAATTAAGAAGTCAGCCCATGTAACATTAGGGTCATTCCAAAAGCTAGGAAGCATAGCGTAAGTTTCTTGTATATAGGCAAACTGTTTTAATTTTTCAGGGTCTTCAATGCCAAAAACATTTGCCATATCTTTACCCATTGCAATCGTATTATTATTCCTCCACGCTCTATCATTGTAGAAAAATTCTAACATTTCTTCATGGTTCATTTCACTAAAAGTTTTAATACCTTTAGTTGTCAACTCACTGTCACCATCTCGCCATGTATAATAACTTTTTAACGTCTCATAAAATTTTTTTGTTTGTATTTCTTCTAAAGCATATTTAGCATTTTTAGCTTTCTTTAAATTTTCAGCAGGTAAATTATTTATTTTTTCCTGTGTAATAGTATCAACTGCATTAAAGACACTAGGAAATTCTACTTTAGGTTCTTCTATTTTCGTAGTTCTCCAATCAGCCATTTTCCCCCTCTTCTGCTATTTGTGCGAATATTGCTAAAATTTGGTCTCTTGTAATTTCTATTTTTCTATTTGGCATATAAGAAGTTACATTATCATTAATTAATGTCACTAAACTATCAATGAGGGCATCATATTGTTCTTGAGGTATATAATCTAAAACTCTTCCAAGATTATTTATACCTATTGTACTTTCAATGTTATCTCTAATATATTCAGTGAATGGAGGTAAAACTTTATTCTTAATAAATTCACTTACTTCCGTATCTTTATGAGACCAAAATGACTTATCTTCTTTTTTAAATATTTGTTTATTAAATGGAAGTTTATCATCTAACTCAAACTCATCTAATAAACTTTTAGTCATGTTTTCATTTTGAAATTTAAATAATTGTTCTTCTTGTTCCTTCTCTTGGTTTTCTATTGAAATTTCGTCCATAGATTTTAAAGGCGTATTTGCTTCTTGAGTTTTTGAGAAAGTTTCAGTTACATATTTACCTAGTTTAGTCATAAACTCTTGTCTTTCCGCAGGAGTAGGTTCTCTTCCTTCATTTTTTAGCGTATCAGCTTCAAAATCAGCTATTTCAAGAAAGATATAATTATCAGCGTTCATAACGGCTAAACCAGTATTAGGGTCTTCAACACCCATATTATCGGTAAACGAGCCTCTTACTGCCGATAATACTTTTTGTGTTGAGTTCGTATAAACTGGGCTAGTAAATTGTATTTGTACTTTTCCTGACTCGCTATCTGTTTCCCAAGTGTTAAAATATGCTAAAGCAGTTGAGAGATTACCTGTTGGAATATTATTACTATTAAATCCAATAATAAATTCATCTATTGATTTGTATTCCCCTCTTAAAACATCTGTATAAAAATTAGATATATCTTGAGAAGACGTTGTAACAAATCGACTTTTGTTCCATAAATCATCATAAGCGTCTAATAAATTAGGATTACCAAATGGTATTAATTTTTCTCTAATCTCTATTCTTTTTTCAGGCTTATCTGTATTCTCCATAGCTTCAACAAAGATAGCTTTTATGTCATCTTTTTCTGCCCTATCTTCAGCCGCTCTATTTATTTGGTCTAGGCTTACTCTTTTAGTTTCTATTTTATTAACTAATTCTAATACATCTTTTCTTTTTGTACTCATTAAAGAGCCTAACGCATTTCCACCTGAACCTGTCCCTCTGTTTGCTTTAAGAATAGACATAGCTCTATCAAGCTCGTCTACACTGGTAGCTGTTGCAAGAATACTTGCCGCATGTCGAACAGCAACATCATTTAATTCTTCATTCGTAAAGAACGATTGTTTTTTACCATCTACAGCAGGAAGCTCAGTATTTAATGTTTGTAACACTTTCCAGTAATCACCTTCGACATTATCTAAAATCATTAGGTGAGTGTCCATAAATCCTATAGCATCTTGTTGTTTCTTTTCATTCCAATATACGGCTCTGTTCTCAGCGTCTGTAACAACTTCTTGATTTTTATATAAGTCAAAAGTATTGGCAAAACCCATTTGATAAGCACTATCTTTATCTGCCATGTTAGGAATAATTTTATTACCATCATCATTCCGTAAACTTGATACCCATTCTACCCAAGTTTGTTTTAATGGATTGTAGTCATCTTTTCTGTCATTTATTTGTCTAATAGCATCATTTGCTACAAATCTTCCGTTATGTCCTTGAATAACTTTCTCTGCATACATGTTTGTCAGTGTGGAATGTTTACCTGCTAAAATTTCAGAACCTATGATTTCAGGTGTTTTACCTTGAGCGTACAAAGCTGATAGTGTTGCGTCAGCTTGTGCTTTTTTATCATCAATATAATTTTGAGAATATCTTTCTAGTGATGGTGTTATAGTTTTTAATGTATCGACTACTTGCAATAACTCATTACTTCTAGCGACATTAGGTCTACCGCCGTAGGTAGAACCATAATATTTATTTGATACTCTTGATTTATATGCCATTATGCTGTGTCCGTTTGTGTTCCATATCCTTTAAAATACTTTCTCTCACTTGCAGGTTTATCTAAATACCCTGCTCCTGCACCTGCTATCTCTAATCCTAATGACATAACACTAGGCTGAACTACAGGCTCTAAACTATTATAAGTACGTTGTAAGTTTGCGTATGCGTCATCTGTTTGGTTATTAAGAGTAAACATGTCCGTCATATACTCTGTTGATATTTGATTATAGTCTGTGTCTGCCATTGTACCAATATCTTGAACGACTCTATTAGGATTACCAAATCCTAAGTTAAGAGCTTGTGCCATTGCTTTTTTCTTTTCTTGTGTAACTTTAAATTCTTCTAAGGCTTTTTCTCTTGCCGCCATACCTCTCTCAGTTTCTATTTTAGATATATCAACTAAGTAGGCTTTATTAGCTGTCATTTTAGCTCTAGCGTTAGCCCATGCTTGGTCTTTAGCCGATTGTTTTTTAGCTTGGTGTCCCATTACAGCAGTACCTATTTTCATTACTGCCATAGCTTCATTTACGCCACACATACTTCAGTCTCCTTCATCACTAATAAGAATGGTATTTTCTCATGCCCATATTCTCCTAATTCTTCTTTCACCTCAAATCCTAAAAACTGTAACCATTTTAGCGATTGCCAATTTCTTTTATCGACAAAGTTATATAAGTGTTCATACCCTTCACTCATTTGCTCTATCCAGTAAGGACACTCTTTTAAAAATTGTCTTGTATGATTAAATAAATTTTCACTTGATAATAACCATGCACAGCCATAACCTTTTTCTGCACTTGGCGTTGACCCAAACATACCTATGACACCTTCTTCTTTAGTACCAATGATAGAATAAGTTTTATGCCCTTCGATTGTAAAAGGAACGATTAAGGCTTCTAATGGTGAAACATTATCGGAAGCTCTAATTTCTGCTCTATCTCCTTTTCTAATTTTAGGAGCTAACTCTAGTACATCTGCTAACTTAGCAATGCGTACATATTTTTCTTTCATTACATTCTCCTTGAGCGTCTATGATAGTAACCCTCAACTTCTGCACTTGCTATAAACATAGGTAAGTGAGAACTACTTTTAATATTAAGAGTAAAATCTGTGTTACGGCATTGAACAGGAACTCTTAGTGTACCTGAACTAATTGCAGGTGTACCGATTGTACTTCCTGCTGTACCAATAATATAACCATTCATAAATGTCGTATTTGTACTTCTATTTTCAGGAGATACTTCTACTTGAAAATACCCTGAGTTTTCAAAATCAAAATTTATTGTTCGTATTTGATAGCGACCTGACGTAATAGCCATAAGTCCTCTACCTGTATCTTCTCGAATATATTGAGGTGATAAAGTATATAAAGACTCATACGGAACGCCTATGTAAACATTTGTGTGATTACCTACTAATGTATAATTAGAACCACTGACATACGTTAACGCATAGTTAGACCCATTAGTTGCATCAACTGCCATAAGTCCTGTCTTAGAACCATAGGGAGATGTTACTGTAGTTAAGCCTGTAACTGCACTATATGTGCCAGTAACTTTTTTTCGAAAATCTAAATGAACATTAAAACCTACAGTTGAGTCTTCTAAGTTTCTTAAATCTATTTTAAATAATTTTGTATCCTGTCCTTCAGCAGTAAATAAATAAACAAAACTATCGCTAGTCATGCCTCCTAATATTTTTACTCCATTAAATGTCCATTTAGACCATGCTGTTTGAACCTTCTCACCTTTATCAAAGAAATATTTATAAAGATATATTGTGTCAGCATTTGTTGGAGTAACAGCAGAGCCTACAGAAGCAGGAGCTACTGTGCCATCTGCCGTATCAGATACTAAAAATAACAAAGTATCTTCAATCGTATTACTTATAATTTGATATGGATTAGCAGGAATTAAATTTTGCACTGCTACACTAATATCTAAACCATCATTTGTTAAAGTATCATCATCAGCATAGTATTCTCTTACTGCTGTATTATTATTTCTTGATTGACAAAAGTATGCGAACTTACCTGCCGCTACAGGAGTTACATTATCATCATGCTCAAACACTGAGACTTCATTTAGTATAGCTGACGTAGGTGTGATTGTATCTCCACCTGAGTCTAATTTATATTGTGCTGTATCAGAGAATAATAATAAAGTTTCATTAAATGCTACTGAATTTTTAAGTGTATTAACTTGTGTGCCTGACGCCGCTATATCAATAGGGTCAGTGTCTAAAACTTGTGTAACTGTTGTAGCAAAGAAATTAAAGTAACTAGCATTTTCAGATAGAATTAAATTTTCTCCTGAAAGAATACCTAATCTACTTTTATAAAATGTTAAATTTTGAATTGCTTTACCAACAAAAGAAGGGTCAGAGTTTGATGAAGAGTCCCCACATATTCTGTCATTCCAATCTAATTTTTTAAATGTAAATGTACCATTATTATTATTAACTAAAGCATGAGGCATTGTAGTGTCTGTTAGTCCTACACTTGTAGCAGGAGCAATACATTCATTCCAAATACCATTACCTTTAAATTGGACAAAATAATCAGAAAGAGTATCTCCTTCATCACCTGTTACTTGTATAATAACATCATCTTTTCCATAGTAAGGAAGTTTAGTAAAATCTTGTATCTTATCTTTGATAGCATACATAGAAGCGTTACCTGCACCATCAGAAGTAGAAACAGTATAGTTTGCGTTTCCATCAGTAGGTTTACCATAGATAACAGAGTCATAAGACTCAAAAGTAAAGTAGTTACTAATACCAGAATAATTTGTTAAGCCTTCAGTTGTAGATAACGTAGCTCCTGTATCAGTACGAACAGTTTTAAATCCTATTTGTGACGCACTTCCATTCCAGTGTGTACTTGAAGTACCTTTTAAAAGTATATCTGTAATCTTATTTGTATCTCTAAATTCACTATCAGTAGTTGCATCATTACCACTAGGCATTTGAAATATAACTTCTATCTCTTGTGCCATACTAGGGTGTTTAAGTGCAACTTTATACTCTCGACCATAATTTGAAGTCTTAGCATAAATTAAAAACTCTTCTACTTTAGCCGCAGACGTTGTACTATCTGCTGTTGGTGTAATAGATTTATTAGCAATAAAAGTAAAATCAGCAATGTTAACTAATTTAAAATCTTCTTTTGGATTAGTTGAATTAAGATAAGTATTACCATTAGGATAAGAAACAGTCTTTTCATTACCTGCTAAATCATATACCTTTACACCATTGTCATAGAAAGCACATAAATATTGATTACTTTCATCACGCTGTATGTTCCATAATTTTGTTGTGTTAGGGAATACATTTGAAGAGTCAAGTGTTGCTACATATTCAAGAGGAGGACGCTTTGATAAACCATTTACAATATTGTTTTGTAAATTTACTTGGTCAGTAGCTTGATTAATACCTCTTTGTGTAGGTGTTTGCTGAGATATACCATTTATAAAATTAGGGATACTCTGCGATACAACTGGCATTAGTATGTCCTTCGTGGAGGTCTGTTAATAATTGAGTAAGTGTTAGCGTCTCCTGAAAGAATATTTACATCAGCACTTCTTGTATCAGATTGTTTAAAAGTATTATGTGCTTCTTGCTCATCAGTACCAACTAATTGAGTAATTTCTTTATCACCAATAAAACGAGCCGCAAATCTTCTAGCTGATTTTAATGTAATATATTGTCTTGCATATTCAGGGAGATGTTCAAATTGCTGTACTAGAACTACATCAAGTGTAGGTACAGTTGTAAAAACGTCAGTATGATTATCCATATCATATAAAAAGCCATCACGAATAACAACATTCATATAACGGAAATCTGCTGAGGCGTCAGCTTGGACGCAGTTTGAGGGTAGTGGTATTTTATTGTCAGTGTCTAAAGAAACTACATACTTATATTGTGTATTAAAATTCCAACCTTGAGTTTGAACTGACATAGATGTTTCATCTAAAATATTTTTAGCGACTGATACATCTACATTCGTATTACCTGTAATTGTATTAACAGGAGCTTCACCTATTACTGATAACATAGTATTAACAGCTTGAAGCTCAGTAGTTGGAGTAATCTGTGTTGTCATAGTTTCCCTTAAAAAGAAGAAGGCGGAACTAAGTCCGCCCTCTAGTTAAGATTATGTAGTTAAAGAGGCTTACGCTTCTTTAATACCTACAGCCGCTTCAGGTCTTAGGACGCCATGTCCCATTGCGTATTTAGCAACCATTAATGTACCTTGACGTCTTATGTCATATTCCATTTCAGTTGATAAATCCATCAGCTTAACTGTACCTGCCGCACTAGGGTGACAAACTAATGCCACAAAGTTAGACAAGTTAACAGCTTGAGGATTTGAACCTCCTGCTGTAGCTGAACCTTGGTCTACGCCTGAGTTGACGTTTGAAGAAACAAAGTGAGGAGTTGGAATTAACTCAATTCCTGCTACTTTAATTACTTTACCTTCAGCCACACCACCATTAGCACCACCACTGAAGTCAACATTGACTGCATTTGTAGCGTTAGCTAATTTGTAGTATTCTTCTAATCTTAGAAAACACTTTCTACCTTCTTTTGGAACGTAGTGAGAGTCTAAGTTAGAAGCGGCGTCAAACAATGAGTCAATCATTGCGTTTGCCGCAGTAGCCGCAGTCGCAGAAGCGATACCTGTATTAGTTAATACTGTACCTGCGTCTCCGCCTGTTACGTTGGTAGCGGCTAATGTCGCTTGACCGATAGTTTGTAAGATATGCTTATCTTTTTGGAAAGCCAAAGCTCTACCAATTTCTGTAGAGTAAGCACTTCTTACGTCCCAGTGGTTCTTAGCTTCTTCAATGTTGCTAAGGAATACTGAGCTTAATAGTAAGTCATTAATTGTAATGACTTTTTCGTTGTGGTTTACGTCACTTCCTGTGATTTCCGCACCTGCTGTGTGGTATGCCGCCGCAACTCTGCCCATGACGGGAAATGTCGCTGACTTACCATTAGAGATAGAACGTACCATCTCTGCACCTGATGTTACTGAAGCTCTTTCAAAAGAAGTTAATACTTCTCCTGCAAAAACTTTCAGAAATAGGGCGTCTTCACTACCAGAAGCATTGACTCTGCCCACCGATACTGGTGTTGCATTTGCCATTTTAGTCTCCTTTAGTTAAGGTTATTTGAGAAAGCCTTACATTGTTCAGTTTCATAATCAGAATTGTCCTCCGCAAAGGGTAAAGTTACTTAACTTAATTATGTTTGGCAGTTGCCACATATACCATGTCGCACAACTATATTTTACTGTTCGCTAGTTTTGCTTTAACGTCTGCTTGGTAAGCAGGGTCACTTGCATATCTACTATCATTCATTGCAGTTGTAACTTCAGCCCATGAACGATAACCTTGTTCGCTAGTTGCTGACGCCTTACCTTGTACTAAACTTGGTTCAGTGCCATTAGCTTGTTCATATTTTGCTTTTAGTCCTTCTACTGCTAACTTAACAGTATCCATGTCTCTACTATTAACGGCTGTGTTATATGCTTTTTTCTCACCTTCAGACATATTACCTGCCGCCCATTCAGACATGTTCTTATAGGCTTCATCTCCACCTACAATATTTTTAACTTCGCTTTGTTGTTGTGTTGCAAGAGCTTGTTGCCCTTGTATAAAAGCGTCAACATAATCTTTTGGTATTCCTGCTTTCTCTAAAGACTCGTAAGAGCTATCATCTAGTTTACCATTTTCATTATATTGTGTTTGTAAATTACTCATATCTAAACCTGCGTTCTCTACAGCTTTTTCAGCTATCTCTAATGACTCTTCAGATTTAGTTTCTTCTTTCTTAGGTTCTTCTTTAGGAGCTTCTTCTTTTGGCTGTCCTAATTTTGTTTCTAATTCTCCATAGGCTTTAGCCATATCTTCAGGTGAATTAAATTTTTCAGGTAGCCACTCAGGTCTATCTGATTTTTCTTCGACTGGTTTTTCAGCCGTAGTTTCTTCTTGTCTAATTTCTACTTGTTCTACCATTATTGAGTATCCTGTTTCGATAAGTTATTTGCAACTGGTGCAACAGCTTTCTCAGCCATGCCCATCATTTGTTGTTGTTGCATTTGTTCTTGTTGAGCTTGTTGCTCTGCCATTAACTCTTCTTCCGTTTTCATTAAACCTTCTGTATCTATTCCTAGACCAGTAGCTATACGTTTAATTAAATCGTTAGGGTTTAAGGCACTTACTACTTGTGGATTTATTTGAGCTAAGTTTGCAATCTCAGCTACAAATTCTCTTAATTTTTGTAAATCATTTCCTCGTCCTAATGCTTCTATGCCTGTTATAATTGTAGGCTTAACACTATTTTTAGGTAATGCAGGTATCTCTTTGTTTTGTTGCATACGTTTCATTAGTACAGAAACTAATGGAAGTTGAAACTCTTGAGATAATAAAGAATATATACCACCCATACTTGTCTCAAGTTGTTCAGCCATATATCTAATTTCTTGTGCTGTTACACGCTCTGCATCTCTTTGTATTGCTGTATGTAATAAGAAAGCATAAGACATACGCTCTTCTATTTTTTGTATTGATTGTTGTACTACTTGTAAATCGTATTGTTTTTCAGTTTGTAATACTGATACATCATCTTTAGCACCAGTTATAATGTCACCATTTCTAGTTAAAGCTAAATCTCTTTTACGAGTTACTGCATTAGGTTTAACCATAAATACAACTTTTGAACTAGCCGCCGCAGACTCAACCAGAGCTTGAGATAAACCTTCAAGGGATTTTAAATCTCCTAAAAATTCCTCAACATAACCTCTACCATAATCTTCGCCGTCTACTCTTACCATTCGTAAGGCTTGATAAGCCATGTTGTCAGATACAATAGTACCTACAGAGTCAGGTATTTTTATTCCTTTTACTTCCTGACATATATAAAATTTCTTATCATCTAATTTATAAATATGTGTATATAAATCACACTCTTCATCTTCTTTATAATCAGCATCTTTTGCTATTTCTTCACGCACAGTTTCGTCTAAACTTAATGGTGTAATACTTTCTTTAATAATTATTTCTAATAAATTTCCTGCGTTATCTCTTCTACATACATATTGAGATAAAGGATAAACTCGCATTGTCCCATTCTTAGGTAAGTATGTTAAGACATTACCACTTACTATAAGATGTTTTAATGCTTCAAAAACACTTGTTCTAATTGCAAGTTGTTCAATCTTACTTGATACTTCTCTTTCAATACTAGCAAGAGATTTTTCAATTTCAGATTTTAATTCTTTTTGACTCTCCAATTCTTCTTTAGTCTTTCCACTTACGGATAGTCTAAAGAAGGGAGAGTTGGGAGGAAGTAGTAAAAGGAGGAGTTTGGAAGCAAGGTTATTAACACCTCTTGCTCCTATTGACTGGAAGGGAGTATATAAGTCTGACGAAGTTGTAAATGTATCATCAGGAATGAGAGCAGGTATAGTTATTTCAGAACATTCTCTTGCTCTATCTAAGTAATGTTGTCTATCGTGTTTTAATTTTTCGTAGCGTTCTTTAGCTGTATCTTGCTTTATATTTTCCATCTATTATTGAATATTAAGACCAGAATTTGAAGAACTTGTAGCAGTATTAGTACCTGAAGTTTGTAGCATTGAAGTACCATCTTTAATTTTTTTCTTTTTCTTAGTATCTTCATCTAATTCATCTGCTGTTACCAACTCAGGAGCTAAGTCATCACCTATTGGTGAAGCATTTACTACTGGAGAAGGAGCAGGTTCAGGACGTCCACCGCCGCCACCCATACACATTATAGTTTCCTCATTTTATATTTTCCTTTAGTTTATATTTAATCCTGAGTTAGAACCCTCAATATCGCCTTGACCATAATTATCTATGGCAAGGTTTTCAGCTAAATCTGTAGCAGATGTTTCAGGTTTTTCTTCAGGAATTTTAGGGTCAAATACATTACCATTATTGTATTTAATATGAGGGTCAGGTCTAGCGTAGCTTGGTGTTCTATTACTCATACACATTAGTCCTCACTCCTCTTTTTTAAAACATTAATGAAACGCACTACGTCTCGTTGACCTGCTTTGAAATATATTTCTTTAGCATTGTCTTCAATAGACGCAGATTGTTCAGGATATGTCTTATTTAATAGCTCTAGTAAGTCATCAACTGTCTTAGGAAGAACTAAATCATTTAATGTATTCATGTATATCCTCTAAAAAGGGAACTTTATCCCCATAATGAGCCTGATACTGTGCCTTTATTGTACTCAGTCGCTCTGTTTTCAAAGAAGTTTGCATGTTCTACACCATTAAGAACCCAGTCTAACCAACCTAAAGGATTATCTTTAACGCCATAGTTAGGTTTTAATGATAATTGTAACAGCCTTCTATCAGCAATGTACCTTATGTACTGCTTAACTTCTTCAGCTTTTAATCCTCGTATCCCACCCATTTGAAATGCAAGGTCAATAAATCTATCTTCTAAGTCAACCATGTCTCTACATGTTTGATAGATAGACGCTTTAAATTCTTCCGTCCATATCTCAGGGTGTTCTTTGATAAGCTCTTTAAAAAGTTTTATCATAGACTCCACATGATGTGTCTCATCTCTAATAGACCATGTAACTATTTGAGACATACCCTTCATACGACCATAACGACTAAAGTTAAGGAGCATAACAAAGGAAGCAAACAACTGTAAGCCTTCTCCAAACGCAGAGAAACAAGCCATCTCTCTAGCTAGTCCTGATACGCCTTCACCTTTATCTTCAAAAAGATAATTATGTTTATCAGACATTTCTTTATATTCTTGAAATGCTTTGTACTCACTATCAGGTAAACCAATAGTATCATTAAGTAATGAATAAGAATGTGCGTGATTACATTCACTCGTTGCAATAGCTGATAACATCATTCTAATTTCAGGAGGTTTAAACTTAGGAATGTATTTATCATTATAAGCCTGAGCTATGTCAACATCTCCTTGAGTAAAGAATTTTAATATTTGATTAATTAAATTTTTTTCTTCAGGAGTTAATCGTTCATTCCAATCTCTTACGTCTTCATGCAATGGAACTTCACTAGGAAGCCAGTGCATTTTTTGTTGTAAGTCATAGGCTTCAAAAGCCCACTCATAATCAAAAGGTTTATAGTGTACTCGCTCTTTAAATAAACTCATACAAACCACCCCCACCAATCGAATAACTCTAAGGCTTCTATTACAATTATTATTGCTAACTCAACTGCTAAGACTGTGTGATATACAGTCCATAAGACAGACTGTTTATTACCATCTATTGATTTATATTCTTTCATTTTACTCCTATGCTTGACAAGCTAGACATTCATCTGCTTCTGGTATTACTGTTCTTTCTATTTTTTGTGAGACTAATTCTGCTCGTTTAATTGCTTCCGACCTACAATAGTAAAGAGTTTTTAATTTCTTTTTCCACGCCAACATGTGCATGTTATGTAAATCTTTTATATCAACATCAGCAGGGACAAACACATTTACTGATTGTGCTTGGCATATATATTTTTGCCTATCAGTTGCATGTTCTATTATCCATTGTTGGTTTATTTCTATAGCAGTCTTAAAGGTATCTTTTTCATACTCTGTTAATTCTTTTATGTTAGAAACTGACCCTCGATTAGCAAGTATCTTCTGCCATGTATCATCATTATTAATACCTTTCTTTTCTAAAACTTTTTCTAAGAATTTATTTTTTACTAAGAAAGAACCAGACATAGTTTTTTGAACATACGCATTAGCTCTAAAAGGTTCTATTGATGGTGATGTTGTACCACATATAATTGAACTAGAAGCATTAGGTGCAATAGCTAACAAGTGAGCGTTACGCATACCTGTCCCCTCCATGTCAGGAGCTTCACCTCTTTTAACTGCAAGACGTTTAGACTCTTCTACTGCTTGTTCTTTTATACTTTTAAATATTTGTAGGTTTTGACTCTTAGCTAGTGCAGACTCAAAAGGAATACCTTTAGATTGTAAGTAAGCATGGAAACCCATAGCTCCTAAGCCAAGACTTCTTTCATTCATTGCACTAAACTTAGCTCTGAATACTTCTTCAGGAGCATTGTCTATAAAATGTTGAATGACATTATCTAAGAACCTAATCAAATCAGGAATAAACATACTATCATTTTTCCATTCATCATACTTCTCTAAGTTTACACTAGATAAACAACACACAGCAGTGCGGTGTTCATCAGTTGGTAAAGTTATTTCACTACATAAATTTGAATGATGTACTTTTAATCCTAAATCTTTTTGTGATTGAGGTAACGCTTCATTGATAGTATCAATAAAACTTAGGTAAGGCTCACCAGTAGCTACACGATTTTCTAAAATCTTTTGCCACAACTCTCTAGCTGATACAGTTTTAACTATCTTCTTTGTATGAGGGTCAATCAAATCCCAACTATCGTCATACGTTGGTTCACTAATACAGTTATCAATTAACTGCATAAACTCATTTGATATGTTAACGCCATGGTGTAGGTTCAAACATTTTCTGTGAACGTCTCCACCACTAGGTTTACGCATATCTAAGAACTCTATAATCTCAGGGTGTGTTATATCCATGTAAGCGGCGTAGCTTCCTCTTCTAGTTTTGCCTTGAGAAAATGCTAACATCTCTGAGTCAACTACATGAAGAAAAGGTATTGACCCTGAGCTTTGACTGCCGCCTGACGTAGCAGTACCATCACTTCTTATATCTCCCCAGTAACCACCAATGCCACCACCTACAGAAGCTAACCATGCGTTCTCTGTGTAGTGTCCTGTTAATCCTTCTCTACTATCAGGAACATAATTTAAGAAACAAGAAATAGGCTGACCTCTTTTTGTTCCACCATTAGTAAGTATAGGAGTAGAGAACATAAACCATAACTTAGAAGAATAATTATAGATACGTTCAGCCATCTCATCATTATCTGAGAAGGCTTTAGCCGCTCTCATAAATGCGTCTTGCGGTGATTGTTCTTCAGGTAATAAGTATCTATCTTTTAATGTAGTCTTACCAAAGTGAGTTAATAAATCATCTCTTGTATAATCTATCATTTCTCCTCCCTGAATTTTATCTCTCCTGCAATCGCACCATAAGCCGCCATGTCAACATAAGTATCTCTACTTACTGCACCAAGTTTAGTACGAGCCATTTTTAAAAGAACCATCATCAAAGCTACATCATGTGCAGTAACAGGAATATGTAAATAGGCTGACCATAACTTAGCTATGTTACTATGGTTATCTACTTTATCACCATAGTCTTTTTGCCTATCTCCACCCACTAATTTATTTGCCTCAACTAATAAATCACTTGTTACTTTACTTGCCATAATGTTACTTCTCCTGTCTCTCTATTATATTCTTTGTCTGTTAATATTCTTGCAACTCTAGCTTGTTGTAATGCTTCCTTCTCTGTGTAACCTTTTGAAGTATATGCACTCACAACTTTCTGCCATAAATCTAAGAGGGGAACATTAGTATCATCTCCTAATATTTTTTGGGCTGTCTTAATCCCTACTCCTGCAATACCATCATAGCCATCAACTTTGTCACCTGCTAATGTTTGTAACATGAACCAGTAATCAGCTTGACCTTGAGTTACACTCTCAGTATCCGAACCACTACTAGAAATTACAGAAGGTATTTGTTTTAAGTCTTTATCTATAGAAACAATTATGCGGTATTCATCATGGTCTTCTGTAGCTAGAATACCTAAGACATCATCAGCTTCTAAGTTTTTAAATACAACTGCATTATATTTTTCTATTACATACTCTCTTAAAGAATTAAGAACCATTGGCTTTCTTTTAGCTTTACGATTATCTTTATAGGAAGGTAGTACATCTTTTCTAAAATTATATTTATCAGTTAGTGCGATTGTAAAATCGTTAGCATCTAAGTTTGTCATTAAATCATCTAAGGTACTATCAACATGAGCTTTACAAATGTTCTCATCACAATGAAGAGTCCACATACCATCACCCCAATGTGTATCTACTTCATTTTGTGTAGCGATTTTATAAATTAATATATCACCATCTATTAATAAACGTCTCTTCATTTTACTATCCTTTCCTGCATAGATTAGTTAAAATTTTTTTCTGAAAATACTTCTGATAAAGGTACAAGAATTAATTTACTTGCACGATTGTCTCCACCCATGACGTATTTATTTTTATATTTCTCTGCTAGTTTTTTTACATTCTTTAATGGCAATAATAATGAGCCTAAATAATTCTCATTACCTTTGTCACATAAATTATGTATCCAATATTTTACTTTATTCTTTTTATGTGCAGGGTGATAAACACCGCTAGGCTTACCATAACATTCTACTTCAATACACATGTTACCATTACGAGTCCAAGACTCAAACTTTTCAGTCTTAACTTCTACAGTAGACTTATCCATGTTAAGTATTTTAAATATTTTTTGTTCGTGACTCTCACCAAAGGCTAAGTCAGGTTTAAAATTTGCTGTCATATTAATGTGTCTCGCTCCAATTATTTCCTATTTTGTATTCACCAGTAAGAGGAATACGCAGATTGAAGTGTTCGCCTGAACGTTGAATAGACTCGACAGCTAACCTTCCTACCAAGTCAGCATCTTTCTCTTCACACTCGACTTGTATTTCGTCATGTACCCAAACTACCTGCTGACAATTTGGAATATCTTTTGTTACTTTATTAAACTCAATCAACCACTGCTTTGATACTAAACTTCCTGAACTTTGTAGAAGAGTATTCAATGCGGCGTGAGAACTACGAACCTTAACATGTCTTTTATCAAGACCTATTATGTACCCACGCTCTGCCGCTTTCTGTGCTTGTTGTATTAATTTATTTAATGCAGGTAAATTATTTAAGAACCTCTTACGAATTGCTGAGGCTTCTTTTATTTTCTTACCTGTTATCTGTGCTATTTTTTTCACGCCACTTCCATATAAAAATGCGTAGTAAAAAACTTTAGCAATATTTCTTGACTCTAGTCCTGCTAGTTTTTGTGTCTCTGTATGTATGTCACCTTCTAAAACTACTTTAGAATATTCTCCGTCATCATACTTAGACATGAAGTGAGCTAACATGCGTACCTCAAGTCCTGAAATATCTATACCTACTAACTTCCTTGATGATGGTACTGTAAATAATGCTCTACAATCTTTACCATAAGGTACAGATACACTTGGTACTTGTCCTAAATTTGGAAACGAATGAGAAGCTCTGGCTGTTACAGTTGAGTTTGTATTACAAGTCCCATGTATTTTACCATTCTTCTCAGTCTTTAACCATGCCTGTGTACCTGTAGCAATCTGTGCTATCCTTTTATCTAATAAAAAATGTTCAGCTAATAGTTTTGCTTCAGGATAATTTAACTTACTTAAAACTATATCATCTAATTTAGGTTTACCATCTGCTGTGTATTCTTTAGGTGTCCAACCATACTTAGTTGTTAACCTATCAGCAATGTGTAATCTACTAGAAGGATTGAATACAGTTACTTTATCTTTTAATTGTTTACCTGTCTTCTCTGATATTCTTTTAGTAGTAATAGGTAAGAATAATTTTTGAAACTCCTCTTCTAATTCCATACGTCTAGCATTTAATTTAGAATATAATTTTTCTGCACCCTCAGTATTAAATGTAAAACCATGTTGTTCTTGCTTATGAATAATAGAGACAACATCATGCTCTAATTTCATAGCTTCTTTTGAGTAACCTTTTTTCTCAATTAAATTATATAAAGAATGTGTTACCTCAACATCTTGAATACAATACTCTAACATTTCCTGAGTATATTCTGACCAATCTGTTTCAATAGATTGTTTGTACTCACCTATTCTATGACCCCATGCCGCAAGACTATGACGCCCTATCATTTTAGTAGGAAAATCTTTACGTCTAAAATCTTGGTCTCTTACGTCAGGATATAGTAAACGAGTTGCTACTAAAGTGTCAAAAATTTTTGCCTCAGTTTTAAACTGAAATAATTTTTCTAATACTGGAATGTCATACTTAATTATATTGTGACCAATAATTAAATCAGCTTTCTCTAATTTATTTGTACCAATGTACCAGTCTTCTCTTTCGTAATGAGTTATCTCTTGAGTGTCTATGTCTTTTAAAACTAAACAATGTACCTTAGAAACATCATCAAGTAATCCATCAGTTTCAATATCAAATACATAACTAGACATTTATATCCACCTTTACTAATTTAATAATGTTGCATGACGGAATGACAGTAGAAGAACCTGCGTCACCTAACGTCTCATCTTTTTTATAATTAAAATCACTCATTAAAATGTGTACGTCTTCATCTTTTTTTATGAGCCAACCTGTGCTAACACATACACATGGTTTAGATTTTAATACTTCTGAAATATCTTTCCATGAAGGGTCTGACTCAATGTCTTTCCAATAAGCAACATAGAACCCATAGTTAAATGGAATACTAGGTAGTTTTAATTTTCTTTTTTTCACGCTTAAATTTCCTTCCTACAAAAAATACTATTACATTTTGAACTGTGTTTATTGTTACCATCGCAAGTAACCACGCTTCCCACATTTCCATTAATGAACTGTGGCTATTGAAACGATTACTCTTGAAGCCGCCTCATCAATCATTGATAACTCATTCAGTGTTATTTCTGCGGCTATCTGTGTGTTTGCATTAGGTACTTCTATTGTTACGTTATGAAATGGATTTTCTTTTGCAAACTTTATAGCTTTACTAATCTCCTCTGTTACAGTCCACAATTTAGAACTCATTAATTGTGTCCTCCTTAATTTCATTCAAGCAACCAGTTTCTAAATCATAATATAAATGACAAGCCTTACCTGTCTCTCCACTAAAACGATTTTTAAGTACGTTGACTTGAGCTACATTTTTCTCATCTTGTAAGTCTCTTGAAATAGATAGAATTAAATCTGATAGCTGACCAATACTAGCTGACCCTCTAAGACTATTCATACTAACAGCAACGCCATCTTCATATCCCTTGTTGCCATCTTTTGTTCTGCTTAGATGTGATACTAAAATCATACCTATGCCTGTCTCTTCTACTAATGTCCTAAGTTTAGATACTGTGTAGTCTATGAGTTTACGCTCATCACTTGTATGCTCATCACCTAATGCTGATAGAGCCATGTGTAAGTGGTCTAAGATAACAAAGTCTACCTCACATGATTTAGCTAAGTATCTTATTTTATTAAGTAAGTTATCAGCAATGGTAGAACCGAAGTGATTATATAAATAAAAATTCCCATTACCAACAGTTGATTTAAAGATGGTTTCCAGTTGTTGTTCATCTACTCCTTCTCTTGTTAAATGTAATGGCTTCTTTAATTCCACACCCATAATACCTAGTGCTGAACGCTTAACGCTTTCTTCTAATGCTATGTAACCAACCTTAAAATCTTTTTTTAATAAATCTAAAGCAACATGCCTACAGAATGAACTCTTACCTACACCACTACCTGCTGTTATTGTAACTAACTCACCTTTTCTAAGACCATGTGTTTTTATATTAAGACTAGGAAATGGATAATCAACACTGACATACTTGTCTTCCTTCTTAATCTCATTCCATAAATCAGAACCTAATACTATTCCATCAGGTTTATATTCTTTACTTGAAAATATACAGTCAGTTAATTCTTTTACTTTACCTGCCACTAACATTTCGTTAGCGTCTTTAAGAGGTAAGGTACAAATCTTTGCCTTGTTTGGGGAAAATAATTTAGCACAATCTAGTGCCGCTTTTTGACCTGCATCATCTTGGTCAAACATTAATACGACAGACTCATAGCCTTCTAAAAACTCAAGCTCTTTAGCTATATCTTTTTTAGCTCCTGCCGCACCAGTTTTAATACTTACTACTGGAAATTTATTTTGATTAGTTTTACTTACAGATAGACAATCGACTTCACCTTCAGTGACGATTATCATACGTCCTTTATCTCTCCAAAGTTGCTGACCAAATAAACCTGCTTGTTTACTGTCACCTACCCATTGAAAAGTTTTATCAGGGTAACGTAGTTTCTGTGCTACTAATTGTTTATCTTTATTATAATAGTTTGCAATTTGTACTGGCTGATTGTTATGTGTACCAGTTTCATACTTATATTTTTGTACTGTATTAGTATCTATTTTTCTTTTTGTTAGGGGAGTTATCTGACCTTGAATAAAGTCAGTATTAATAGGTGTGAATGTTTGTTGCAATGAATTGTCTCCTTCTTTAGTTGTTGTTTGACAGCCAAAGCAATATGAATGTCCATCATCATAAACTGCTTTGTTATCTTTGGAATTACATACCTCGCATGGAGCATGGTATAGAAAATTGCTTTCTGTGTTTTGCATATAAATTTTTTGGGTAAAATATTTGGGGAAATAAAAAACCCCCTGAGTATTTCTACTCAGAGGGTACAACAACTAACTCAACAACTCCGTTATATTGAAGTGTGGAGTCAGGACGTCAGCTACATCTCTGTAGCCAACAACAACAGCCGACTTATAATCTTTTTTTAAATCATTTACAAGCTCCACAAGTGCTTGGTACTGACTAAAAGTAAAATTACAATCAGGCATATTATCTTTAGTGCTACCACCAACCAGACAAATACCAATACTATTAGCATTAGTAATCTTTCCTGCGTTGTTTACATGAACACCAGATAATTTTATGTCTCGTCCATTTTGTATCTCACCTGAACGAGTAATTATTTTATGAAAGCCAACAGAAAAAATACCTTCCTTGCGGTGTTGTGTATCAAGGTCTTCTACATTCAAATCCTTTTCAGGAGATGTATCAGACGAATGAATAACAATATATTTTGTTTCTAATCTTTCATTTCTCATTTTAACCATTCTTTAGGAATATGCTTATCTGCATATTTAAAACCATATTTCTCTGCCCACATTCCGTAGGTAGTTTTTGACTTCTTACTTATCTTTGCTTTAGCATTACTAAAGACAAATCGTATGTCTAACTCAGGGTGTTGTTCTTTTATGAACCGCATTTTCTGGCGGTCTTGACTGGTAAACAACCCCTTAGTTTCAATATAAATATCTTGCTTAGGTAAATAAAAGTCAGGTGTATAGGTATGGATTTTCTCAGGCTTAGTATATTTCAACTTAGTCTCTTCAAATTCATACCTAACACGATAACTTCGTAACTCATCTGCAATACGCTCTTCGAGTCCTGACCTGAAGCCATGTCTAAGTCCGACTTGTTTAGAAGTCAGACTCCTCTTCAGCCGTCTCTTGAACATTTGCTTCCTTACTTTCGAATTTATAGCCGTCTTCAACCTCATCAAAGCCATAGCCTTTTGCGTTACTGCTACCGCCTTCAACAAGTTTTGTTATTTGTACTGCTCTCAATCTAAGTGACACACCTGCACCTGCCATAGCGGTGTAGTAAGGAATTAACTCCGCACTAACTTTCATCTCTGAACCTGACCACACATTAGCGTCCACCATTGGTGTCCCCTTGCTGTCAAAGATAGCTACCCTATTAGGTATTACCTTGCCGTCCTTAGAAATAATTTGTGCTTTAGTTTTGAACTTGAAAATAGTATTCCCTGTAGGTTTACCATCATCATCAAGCTCTTCAAAATATGGAGCGTCAGCTTGTTTGATTTTCTTCCCTTTGTTTTTCTCTTGTGCAAGAGATAAACTTTTAGAAAGCTCATCATCAATAGCTTTTATTGTTTTCTGAACTTTATCAGTCTCCAAAATAAGGTTCGTTTTAAAATGACCTATTTCATCAAAACGAGTATCAGCCGTTGTAAGCCATGCGTACTGACTAACACCAACTGGTGTAATTATTTTTGTATTATTGTTCTTCGGCATCTTCGTCAATCTCCTCTAGTATCCAACCTTTAGCCATTAGTGCGACTGCTTCGTCTAATGGTAAGTTTCTATATTTTTCATTAATCATGTTAGTTGACCTTTCATGTCTACTATGGGTACTTTACTATCCCATATCGGTTTACAATCCGTAGGTGCATAGGTTTAGGCAAAGAAAAAGTCACATTGTCTGAGATTTTCTATTTCCAAACTACCCTGCTGAGGCACTTGCGGTAATTTATGACGTAACTTCTCAGGTAACTGAGCTTCTACATCATCTCTAAAATCTTGGAGGACGTTTGTTTGTGTAAACACATTGATGAATGACTCTTTTAAACATGTAATTAAAGTCTCTACATCTGCCGCCGTTGTTCCAAAACTATCATGCACATTTGCAAAATTTCTTACCCCATTTTCATAGGCTAAGTTTACAGTTTTTAAAAGACAAGCAGAGTCTATTGAATGAATAACATTAGGTGCTATTGCATTAGACATTCTAAGCCTGTCTGTCTTATCTGTTTCAGTATTAATACGAGGTTTAATTACCTCACCCATTAACATTGCCTTAACTCTTTTAGACTTCATCTCAGGATATGATTGATATACTGGAAATCCTATAGGTGTTAACCAGTGAATAGGTAATTGTTCTTTTGAAACAATCCTCGCTATGCTTTGTAGATAATCCATTCCTATTCTTGCAGAGGTTAAGTTATCTCCAATGCTATCCCATATTACACCTGCTAAATAAGAAGCAGGTCTAAATACATCAATATCAAAAGGGTGGTCTTCTCCTTTATCTTTTCTTTTTGTTAAGTCTTCAACAACAAAGTCTGTGCATGAGTACCTTGTTGAACCATAACAAATTGTCATAATACTTCTTTTAGTTGTGCTACGTTTAACGCCATAGTCTAACCACTGCTGTGCGTAAGGCTTCCCTTCTCTTGCGTCTTCTTTTAATTTCTCATTAACATTATCCGCTACTATTTGATAAATGTCTTGAGGCTTATCTGACGGCACTACATTAACTAGCTTACCTGCTTGTTCATCTTTTAACATTAAAGAATAAAGCTGTAGACCATTACAAGAGCCATCAATAGATACTGGTAAGTTAGACACATATCCGTAGCCTTGTTGTTTAAACTGCCACCACTCCTCACACCACGCTAAAGCCATGAAAGGATTTGAGGCTTGTTCCCACTCTCTATTTGTAAATGGGTCATCAGCACATTTAAAAAACATGTCTTCGTTTTCATGTACCCACTTAACTCGTTCCTCAAGAGTAATTTTATCCTCACCCCACATGTTAGCTCCATGTACGGCTAACCAAAACGCACCATTATTCTCTTCTGTTATTTCTTTACCATTAGAGAATTGTAATAAAGCCTTAGCACCTTCAATGCTCTGATAGTTTAAAAACGCAGGTACACAATACACTCTTCCTCTGAAATCCATTTGTAGAGGAAAGTAAATAGACTCGTAGTCTTTAAATTTTTGTGCAGACCAAATTATTTTAGCATACAGTAGTCTCTTACTAAACATTCTAGCATTTTCAGTATGAGCTATTACAGCTTCTTTCTTCCATGCTTTACGAGCCACTTCATTCGTATCAATGTCAGTAGGCTTGTTAGGTACATCTATATTCTCACTTGGAGGAAGACCGCCAACAGCTAAACCCCTGTCCCATGCTTCCTGCAATACACCTAAAATATAATTGTTAATTTTAAATGGTGTATTCTGCATGTTGTTAACTGCACTATAAACTTCAGGCATCTCAAAATTCTCAAGCTCTTTTTTAAACATCTTATTTTTTTGTTTAACCAAGTCTAGCTCAGGAAGCTCTTTAGTCCAATAACCTCCACCTTCAGGAGAAGTCCATTGTTTAGGTGTCATTACAGTTGGAAGATACTCAGGATTTAAAAGCTCATTAAAGCCGTTTCTATTTTTAATCCACTCTCTAGTTTTCTGAGTCTGTTTAATAATCTTAGTCTTCTTACGATTGATAGTCTCTGTACCTATTTCAATCATTCCTGTAGCTTGTATCATAAGCTCAATTAGTCTTAATCCTACATGTAGTTTTTGAGGAGTAGTCCACTCTTCCCAATGAACCTCACCTCTTTTAGCACTTTCTTTTAGTTTACGTCTCTTGTATCCGTAATTGTATGACCTTTTGTCTAGGTCTTGTTTTACTGTCTCGTATAGCTCAGGATTTAACGCCTGAAAATTCTTTAAGGCTTCCTCAGTCTCAACTTTACCGCCTAGTGATATACTCGTAGCGGTTAATGGTTTTGATTGTGTAATTGTATTGATAATGTGTTTACCTGTAATTAAGGCTAAAATGTCAGGTGAAATATTTGACATCTTTACATAGGCAATAGGTGGCTGACCAATAGTAGCATGGTGACAAGTTTTAAAATATTGTTCAATGGCATCTGCTAAAGGTCTGATTGTTGTGGCTACCATAACTTTACCATAGCTAGTCACAGACTCTTCTTCTCTTTGTATATGGGAATTTAAACGCTTATTGGTGCGTTGTTGACCAAGTGATTTCATCTCTTTTTCGTGAGATAATTCGTCATTATAATTAGGTACTACTTCTAAAAGTTTAGTTGTTGTCAAAATTAACTCCTTATTAATTGTGTTAATAGTTTAAGTATCTACTATGGGAACTTTAATAGGAGCGGATAGTGGCTATATACTACTTTTTGGGGAAATTTTAATCTAGCTAATTACTTGAGGATTGGTGCAATAGGATTTTAAGTCCTTTGTGTCTACCATTCCACCACGAGGCTATGAATTAATTTTTCCCTGTATAAAGCCAAAATCACGCTCCTACAACATTATATTTTCACAATAGGATAAACCTTATTTGTAAGGCTATCCACTTGCGGATTGCTTATTATGTGTATTCAGGACGTTAATTGCACCCATTAAGTTACTAGGCACTAAATGTGCATAGCGTTGTATCATCTGCCAAGACCTATGCCCTAACATTTGACCTACAAGGTGTAATTCGATTTTACCTGACTGTGCTAATCTAGTGGCACAAGTGTGTCTCAGACAATGTATCACAAAGTCCTTGTCATCTTGTAACCCCATAGCCTTACGAAGTTTAATCCATAAGTTTTCACATCTCCAATATTTCAGGTGACTAAAAACTTTGTCATTACTTTCGCAATTAGCCAGTAATCGTGAGACTATTCCTGAAGCTCTTTCTGTCAATGGTACTCCCCTCTTATGACCATTCTTGGTAATAGAGGCAGGTAATAATACTATCATGTTATTATTAACATCAGTATTAACCATAGACTTCTTAAAAGATAAAGCCTCGTTAAGTCTCATACCAGTATCTACTAAGAAGAGATACAAGTCTAAATAATCAGTATCACCCCAATTAGTAAGTGTACTAATTATCTCTTGCTCCTCTTCAGGCATTAGATAGCGGTCTCGTCCATCAGACTCCTCATGCCACTCAATAAAAGGCATACGCTCCATATGATAGATTGCGTGTCTCTTATGTGCGTAAGAGAGCATTTTAGATAATGCCGCCAAGTAACGATTGATTGTGCTACCGCTCAACCCTCGCTCTTCAAGCGTACTCACTAAATGCTCGACATGAGTCTCATTCACCTCAGTCACTAACATACCATTGCCAAGTAATTCTATAATTTTCTCGGCTCTGCGTGACTGTAACTTTTCCCAATTCTTTAGGTCAAGTTTACGGCGTATTTCAGTTAGTAGTTTTGGATTTTTAATAATATCCTCCTTCTATTTTTTAACTAAATCAGACAGTGTATCATACACTCGTCTACCTTTAGCCGTTAATTTTACTAGCTTACGTCTTCGTTCCATAGGGTCTTCAAACGCCTCTAATAAATCTATGCCCCTTTCTCTGTGCCTATTAGTAAATGATAGTTTAAATACGTTCCTACTAACAGTCGATTGAGCTAGGTCTAACTTCTCAGAAATATCCTGCATAGATATTCCGTCATCTCCTCCATCAAGACACACAACAAAAAAAATAGCGATAGCTTGGCTCTCAAGTAGAGGGTCAAATTTTCGCATTTCTTCAATTATCTTGAGTAAGTTTAGTCCTTTCTTAGTCATCATACATTTCTTTCTCTAATGTTACATTTATTTTTTTATCCTGCGGAAGAGAGAACATTCAATCATAAAACGCAGAACGAGCTAAAGCTAATTGGTCAAATATATTCTCCAATAGCCAAAATCAACAATGAACTCGTATTTATTAGTGATAGTTTTAAAAGAACTCCACTTCGTATATTTTTCAACATAAATGCTGAATAAATAAAAATCCATCTTGACTCCTAACTCGTTATATTGGGTGCGTTAACAGGGTTAGCAATAAATCCTTTTTGACTGCCTAATCCCATGCTAGTTACTTTACTTGTAGTGCTTGACCAATATGAATAATTATGTGCGAATAACGCATTGTAAGCTATCCACGCCACAACTTGCTTTGCATGGTTTACCCAATGTGTATTTTTTTTAATTATTAGTTTTTTTCTATTTGCCATTATTAAATTCACCTCCTTTACTAATTTTAAGTCATTAAAGCATATAACGCACTACTGCGTCAATATGTACCGAACTCATCAGTGTGGACAATATCCACAGACGCCTATTTCTAGGCGTTTCGTTCTTATAGTTTTTTATAATGTGCGTGAAAGTTTTTACCTTCGATAACAAATCGTTTCGTTTTATATTCCTGAGCTATCTCTAAAGCTCTCAGCTTTAACAAGTTGTTAAGCTGTCTATTAATAGAGCTAGGATTTAAGTCAGGTCTTCTAAAAGACATCTGCTCTCTTAACCATTTAAGCATAGGTTTTTTCTTTAATAAGCACATAGGAGCAGTGCGATTTCTATAAGAGACTTTCTCTAAAATAAATTGTCGAACCTCCTCAATGTTATTAGTTTTAACAGCATTGGTATCCTTAACTGGTATCCAATAGCCGCCTGAGCTATACTTCATTTCCCAACCATCTTTAGTTATATAGGTGTCACCTATTTTAGACTTAGGTTCAGATTTGATAGTATCAGGCTTCATAGCTAGGTCTTTTAGAAATTTAGGAATTTCCAATAGAGTATCATCAAGCATAATATATTTTCCTTATTGTTGTTGTTTGTTGTTGCCGTCTAGTCATCAAATGGAATTTTGAGCATTGCCGTCTAGTCATCACATTATGAAATAATGATTGCCGTCTAGTCATCACAAAATAGAAAAATTAGGGTAAGATTATCCCTAAAAATTAGATTGTTTGGCGTTGCAATTCTAAAAAATGTTAGATTGTAACAGACAAAGCCGCACAAAGGCGGCTCTGTTTCGCCTCTTCAAGGCTCATCAGTGTTACTGCTTTTTAATTAATAATACCTTTTTTAGCTTTTGATTTAGTGCAATTATAAACAGCCGAATTGTAGCCAATAATAAACCCTAAAAGCTCCTTATTTGAATTAAACGCTTTTATATGAGTCTCACCGCCTGAAATTAAACGAGCATTTGCACTAGCTCCGTAATATGGTGAGCTAGTTATATAAACGCTTTCAATGTCGTCCTCATGGTATCCGTTGAAACCATGTTTTTCTATATGTCGAATAAACATTGCACACTGGTTAGCATGATAATATTTATTATCGCCTGACAATCTCATATTTACATTTTCTTTATTGCGTAAAAACTGTAAATCATTTCTTTCATGTATTTCTTCAGTTGTGAAAGCCTCGCAAGATTTAGTTTTTTTATTTAATTCATGTAGTCTTGTAACTTGTTTAATAGTTAGCATTGTTTGTCCTTTTGTTGTTGTTGTTTTAGTTACTATGTAACAGACGCCCATATTGCAGGGCGTTTCGCTTATTTAAAGCTCGTCAGTGTTACTATCGGTGCATCTTAAAAACATAATCAAAGCACCTAAGCCCAAACAAATAATATTTGATACGGCTAGAAAAATTAATATATCCATATTATGCCTCTCCTTTAACCCAAACAATAAGAGCCATTAAAAATAATAAAAAACTTATAAAGGCTAAATCATTGTAATTATTAACGAAAGCGATTAACGCCGTAATCGGTGCGAAGACTAAAAGCGGCATTAATAACCCAACTGTGAAAGCGTCTATTATATCTTTAAGCATATTAAATGCCCCCTAGTAAAAAGATAATAGAAATAGCGGCGTAGGCTGTAATGAAACAGCCGCCAATAATTAAAAAAGGTGCGAAAGCATTAAGCATAAAACCCCCTTTTAAAAAATGGGTTGTTGATATACATTTCAGCAACTTTTAAATCATGCTTTGATGTATCAGGCTTTTTAATTTTAACCTGACGCTTTAACCATTGTTGATGTTGTCGTTGTTCAACTTGTTGTTTTGTCATTGTGTTGTTTTCCTTGTTGTTGTTTGTTTCGAGCTTAATTGCTCTTATCAATGTAATAAATAATTACAGACAAACAAATTTTGACGAGGACTCCTATACCACCTATACGCTTGACTCATGCGAAGCAGGATTTAGCTCTTATCTACTGCTCTGATATAGCTCAGGATTTTTTTACGTTGTTTCGCGTTAGGTTTTTCCGCATTAGCTAAAAAGCTGTTTTAAACCTCTTCATATACCTATCTAATCATTTATGAATTAAAGTCAACAACGGATTGTTGATAACTTGTAATTAATTTAAAAAAATAGATAAGCCTATAATTATAAGCCTATCTATTTAATGTATATGTAATGATAACTAATTGTATTAATAAGGAGTAATGATGCTGTACTATATAGCTAGTGTTTAGCTTCTTATCTCTACTATGGGTACTTTAATACATATTAATAGTATCAGAAAAAAATAGACCCTACCTCACACACAAACAAAACATTTTATTAGCTTTGATATACAAAGGATTGAATATCCTATTATATGTAGGATTTTTGGCTTATTCATTGGCTTTTTTTGGGCTGTCTTTGGTGTTTTTGGCGTGGGCTATGGGGAAAATTTGGCTAGTGCTATACGATATACCTCCTCATATTTTTTTATCAAATATTTGCCATTACCTCTGACATACTTTTAGCTCTCGCAGGAGTCTGCTTTGCCCACCTTGAGTCTAGCATTTCCATACTCGCAACTTTATACTGTTGGTCATTTACCGCTTTTAAAAACTTAACAAACTTAGAGACACCATAAGTCCCCATTTGGAATACCATTTCCACAACTAAGCCATGAGCGGTTTGATTAACTTCAGGATTAGTCACAAGCTCTGAAGCACCTGCACAAGCTATCTTAAAGTCTGACTCAAATATCTCTTCCCAACCTTCTTTAGTTGAAGGTATAGACTCTCCGTCCATAATTCTGTGTCCGTATCCACCTGTTAAGTAACCTTCAGTACACTTATAGGCTTCTAATCTGTATCCTTCATGTTCTTTAATACGAGCTTTGACGTCTTCCATAGTTAAAATTTCCTTGTTATAGATAATAATATTACAGGATACTCAGAGTTTTCTGAATATACTTCAAGAGAATATACTAAATCTTTCATAGTATAGTTCTCATACGTTAATGTTTGTCTAAATCCTTCATAATGATGTGATGTTTCTAATAAGATAAGATAATCACTTACTGAGTCACAACTACTTTCATATATCTTTACACCAAAATTAGCATGAAGATTATTTAAAGGTTTCATGTGAGGTACACTTAAATCATAAGTGCGTACACCGAATAAAGCGTTACCTTCCGTAGCAAATCGACTACGACCCCAGTTAGACTCTATAGCACCTTGAGCAATCACTAAGCTCTCAGGTATAGACGTCTCAGAGACGCTATTATGAGCTTTTAAACATGCTTTTATGGTACTAATAAATCTTTCTTGATAATTGTCTTCTGAAGAACTTTTACTGCTAGTTGCAACTGCTACAACCATAATAAATGTTAATAAAATAAATAATAATCTCATAAGAACCTCGTCTTAGATGGGAACTATATCCACCTCTCATCTCTTGGTTTTCTACCAATGGTATGTTCCATAAATCTCTCTAAATCTTTGTTAATCAAATCATCTTTATGTTGGTCAAAAGCTAGAGTTTGGTCTCTGTCAATTCTCTCAACCCAATAGTTTGCCGCAATAGCTAAAGCGTCTATTTGGTCATCATGTCTTAACGCACCCTTCTCTCTTGTTATTCTAGTCATCTGTCTGAATAACTGGTGGTCAGGGTCTAGTTTAAAGTCTTCTTTGACGAGTAATTCATCAATAACAAGCCTATGAGTATTCATAATAGGCTCTAATGTGTCTATAATTCTCTTTTCTTTCTGAATATTATGTCTTACTTCTTCTATTTCACATGGGTGTATCTTAGCCATAACAGGTTTTAGTAAGGCTGTAGCCATACCATCACCAAAGTTACTCTCGATAACTACATGATTAACTTTGTTTCTTTTAGCAATGTTAGATAATTTCTCTAATACAGTATCAGAATACCCACCTTCTAATGCTCCTATGTCTGTTAAATACAGAACACCATGTAACATTTTAAGAACAGCATACGCTGTCTTATCTGCACCACGACCTGAAGGGTCAATAGACATAGCTACACCTTCAAATGGTGTAAACTCTTCTGACATATACAGAGGAGACGTCCAATAATCACCTTTAAGTCCAACATTAGGTAACTCAGGGTCAACCGCTTTTATTTGGTCTTGTCCTGAAGCCCATTGTATCTTAGCAGGAGCTTCTTCCCATGTAGAACTACCTGATACAGTTATTAAATCATTAAGTTTAAGAGGGTGTTTGTTTGCGTCAGATAAAGAAGTATCTAACATAAACTGTAAGTTAAACCCTGAACGACCATAAGAACTCAATCGTTCCATCAAATCTATTTCATTAAACCTGTTAGGGTCTGTAGGTTTACCTTCTTTGTCTATAATAGCACTTATTATTGGTGCTATCTTATGACCATACCCTATTGTCTGTGTTTTATCAGGATATAAAGCTGTCCATATTCTAGTTTTAAACCCACGCTCTTCTAAATCATTATATAATGACATTTCAGTTTGTGGTGTTCCTAGAAATACAATTCTACCAACTTTAGGTTTTATGATTGCATCAAATTCTTTTACTGTTTCACCTAATCTGTCTCTCATTAGTTGTGTTTGAGAGTTATTAGCTGACTCAACGTCATCAGCAATAATTAAGTCTGCTCTTGAACCTGTAAGCTGTCCTGTAATACCCATAGATTTAACTGAGGGTGCATGTGACGCTAATGCAGGTGCAACATCAAAGCTAACTTTACTTTGTCGTTGTTCATTTCTAGGCTGTAAGTGTTGTAATAGTGGCATCTCAGCTATGAGACGCTGTGTAAATGTACTAAAGTCATCTGCTCTACTTTTACTTGCAGATACAACCAAGATATTTCTTTGAGGATTTAATAATAGTTGGTGACAAACAAATGCACTTGTAATCCAAGATTTACCTACACCCCTAAATGCTTCTATAACTATTCTTTTCTCATCTGATTGCAGATAATCAGCTATGTCATATTGTATGGGTGTTGGTTCAGGTAAGTTTAAATGTTTCCAACATAAGTATAAAAAGTTTTTAAAATTCTTTATACGTTTATCCTTCAGTGTCATAAGGTAAGTCCTCAAGTATATTCTTAGCTTTCTCAACTATAGTTTCACTACTGTATGTTTTACATACGTCTAAACACACTTTCATTTCTGAAGCTGTTAGGTCTTCACCTGAAGTTAGTTTTTTATAGGCTTGTGTGACTAATAGAACAGGTAACTCTTCTATTATCTTTTCTATGTTTGGTTTTACTTGTGGATTTTCCTTTTCATTCATTAAAAGATGTTATTCCAAAGAATAACTAGCAGGATAATTCCTACACCTATTAAAAAACGTCTAAAATTTTTGTTTAAACCTTTCCATGTATATTTAAACTCGTCTAAAAAATTTTGCATTTGTTCTCCTATTTCTTAAATAATTTAGTTGCACCTTTAATTCCAAAAGACGCACTTACAATTAATCCTAAACTGTAAAAATACCAGTCAGGCGTTTTTGAAAGAGCTTCAAACCCTCTTTCTACATAAGTAACTGTAAAAGGTATGAAGCATAAAATTAATGGTAGTGAGAAGACAATAGTTAAGTATTCGTCTTTCCACGAACCTTGTGAACCTTTAATTGCTTCTAAGTCCCATTCAGCCTCACCTTTTATCTGAGCTTCCATTAATGATGTTTTAGCTTTTATTTCTGTTACTTTTTGTTCTGCTTTAGCTTTCTTAGTATCTACAAAGCCCTTTACGCTTGTAGAAACAATATCAACCATTGGAGCTAAAAGTAAATTTAACATTTACCACACCCACAGTTACATTTATTTTTTCTTACTAAGAACAGTAAGACTACTAATATGATTAAGTTTAAAGCTGAAATATCGTTCATTAGTAAACTTCCTATCATGTCTGATTTTTTATCCATTAGTATCCTTTAGGTTTTGGTTTTGGTTTAGGTTTTGGTTTTTTTGGCATTTGTTATCCTATCTTTAAAATTTTCATTATTGTCCATACTGCACCGACTGCACCACCAATCCACATGACTGCTTTGATACTGCCTTTGCCTGTAGCCATTTCTTGTTTAAGTGATTGTATAGCTGACCTATTTTCTTTAACTTCTGTCTTTATCTCATCTAAAGATTTTTTAATGTCAGCTACTTGTTGTTCCCAATCACTCATTAGTATTTACCCTCTAATATTTTTTTAATTTTTAGATTACCTTCTGAGTCAGGTTCTAGTTCAGCTTTGACTAAGCCACACTCATAACGAATTACATTTTCTCTGCCACTTGCTAAGTTACGCTCAGCCTCACGCTTTAACTTTAAGCAGTCTGACATTCCTTCTGTAAGCATGTGACCATCAAGACTCGCATTAACAAACATGCAAAGAGCAAAAACTGATTTAATGATTACCATTTTGTCTTACCTTGTCTTTTAATTTTTCTACATCTATTAAAACTTTATCCATGTCTTTTTGTAGCCTTTCAATGTTAACTCTGTTATTCATCATAGACTCCATCTCTGTTTGTATTTTTTCTAATTGCGTAGCTGTAAACTCAATCAACATATACTGTTCATTGTCTATTGGCTTTTGGTCTGCGGCTTTTAATAAGTCAGCTTCAAATAATGTTGCTCTTAGCTCTAAATTATTTAATCTTTCAATCGTTCCAAAGTAAGCCCACACACCTATTGCTGTCGCTATAAGTATGCTTATTAGGTTTCGCATTGGCATTGAAATTGCCGTATTTTCTGAAATCTTCATTCACAATCAGGACAAGGATTAATCATTAGCACTATCCCATGCGTCTTGTAATTCTTTTAGCTTTGTATTTACTGCTGACTCAGTTGGTAATTCCGTTACTGTATTATCTACAATATTACCATTAACTCCTATTTTTTCAGAAAGTTTTAAATTAGCATAAACTTTATTTTTACTGTCTGTCCAAGTAAACCATTGATTACTGTGCATTTGACACAATGCATCTTCTATGTGATTTGGTCTGCCATCAATTCTCATTTTATGTATCTCCAATTTTTATAAATGAAGCATAAACAACATTCATGCCTGTATCTGCATTTACAGTTGTACTGTCATCATGCAAAATTATACTAAATCGTACTTTATGTGTGGTTGTATTAGTAACATCAAAAAGATATGTTACATGTGCCGATGAAGACCTTGCATTTGATGAAGAACTAACAGTACCTTGTGCTACATAAGTATAACTACTATTATTTGTTGTTGCTCCTATATAAACATGATTATAATTACTATTACCATTATAATTAAAACCTCCCGCAAATTGTATCCACCATTTTCCTGTTGATGGAAAAGTCCAAATACCAGAACTTTGTGATACTCCAGTTCCAATTTTTTCAAAATTACCAGTATCAGGTCTTTCCCAGTTAGAAGCTATTGGCTCGGCATCACCACTAAAAGCTGTGCTTACTCTCCATTGGTCAAATTCTGTAATTCCACCTTGAACATAATTACTTGTACTTAAAGTACCTGTAACATTAGTAGCTAAGTTTAAGTTTCCTGTAACACCACTTGCTAAATTTAATTTTGTTAATGCCATTCTATGCTCCTATTAATTTATGACCTTCAAATTGACCTAGTTCAAAATTTGAATTACTACCTCTATTATGATAAGCATATACCTCAATATAGTCATTTGCAGATAAACTTAATGTACTTGTAATTGTTTGTGTCCAATCAGTATTATTTGCTCCATTTACTCCCTGTGCTTGTGTAGAGTTTAAATTACTTCCATTTTTATAAAACTTTAATCTAAAATCTGTTGCTGTGCCAGTGGCATGAGTAACAGTTGCACTAAAATTATATTTAGCAGTTAAAGGAGCAGTAAATCTATAATTAGATGAATTATCGTATGCTGAATCAGTATCAAAAATTTCATTATTAAATTGTATTTTTGTATAAGTACCAGTTGGTACTGCTTGTGTTACTGATATTTGTGCCATAAAAGTAGGAGTATTATAAAATTTATTTACACCTCCACTATCTTGCAATTCATCTACTCGTATTATACTTGCCATTTAATTATGCCTTATGATTTAGGGTTTGCGTCTTTAATTGATTTAATTCTAGCTTTCCATGCGTCAGTGTCTTTATAAATTTCATCTAATTGCTCACCTATATCGCCATATTCTGCTTTTCGTTTTGCTTTAACTTGATTATTAGACTCTTGCTTGTCTGCGTCAGCTTCATAAGAAGCTATTTGTTCGTCAGTTGGTTTTGCTAAACCATCTACTGACCAAGTTTTAATATATGCTCCTTTTCCGTCAGAGTCGTCTTGTAGTATTACATTGTTTGAGAAATCTGCAACCTTACTGTTGGCTTCGCAATACAATTTTATTTTTGTAGATAATTGTGCCATTATGCACCTCCTCTATTTATTGTTAAACTTATTCTATTATTTTAAATGCACCAAAGTATGTGGGTTGTTCAGAATTTCCTGACACAACACAACCTGCATTTGAACTGTCATTAATTTTTACCATTATTTCAAAATAGTCTGTGCCATTTGCAACAACTATTGAACTTATACTTAGTCCATCTCCATAAATACTATTATTTCTATAATCAGGTGCAGCATGACGAAGTATTGTGCTTCCGTTTTTTCTTATATTAATTTGTGCATTAACTAATTGAGAAACATGATTTGCATAAACACTAGCCGCACCATAAATAAAATATTTTCCTGCTGTCGGAGTAAATCTATAATTTGATGTGTCATATTTAGAAGCGGTATCAAATACTTCTGTATTACAAGCTAATACAGTTAAAGTATTGTCTGAAACACTTTGATTACCAGAAAGATAAGCGTGAAAAGATGGTGTATTTACTCCACCAACTCCTGTTGCTGTTCCTGTTACTGCTAGTGTTGTACCAGATGGAATACTTATAGTATCACCAGATTGTCCAAGTGTGATTGTGCCTGTTCCTGTTCTTTTTAATATATTATCTACTTTTAATGTACTCATGATGCTGTTCCTAAATATGTTGCTGAAAAATAAAAATCATACAAATTTTGTGTGCTTCCACTATTTTGATAAGCATAAGGCTCGATGTAATCACTTGCTGATAAATTAAGAAAATGCACTAACTGGTTATTAGGGTATTGACTTGTTCTTAAATCAGTTATTTCTTGTGCAGCACCTAATGATTCTAAATCACTTCCATTTTTATACATTCTTACTAACATTCTATCTGCTGAATAAGTTTGATTTTTACAAGAAGCTTTAAGCATCCAAATTCCTCCTGCTCCACTTGGCACAGTTATTTTTGCATTAGATACATCTAATATATTTCCTTTATCCCATTGTTCAGAAGCACCCGACATTGTAAATTTAGTCCAAGTGTTATGAGCAATACTAACTGCTGATGCTCGCATTGCTGCTGCTGAATATTGAACGTTAGCAAATTCACTTCCAAAGTTATTAGCAGTACCATTATTTGTTATTGTTGCCCCTGACGGAATCGTTATTGTGTCCCCTGAGTCGGCAATTTGTAATGATGTTCCACTTGCAGGGGAAAGTTTGTTTGCTTGTATTTCACTCATACTATTACTAAGACTCCATTAACTGTTGCTGTACCATTTACTGTCACTGTACCGACTAGCATGGCATTTTTATTTGCGTCTACTGTTATGTCAGTAAACGTATTGTTGTTTTGTAAAACAAAATTAGAATTTAAAGATGATGTATTAACTGTTCCGTCAGATATATTACTTGTGTCTATTTTTTCACCTGTAGTAATAATAAAATCAACATCACCTGTAGCTACACTTTCTGAGAAAGTTATAGTTGAGTTAGCTACTGTATAAGCTGTTCCGTCCATAGCCTGAACAACACCATTTACAGACACTAAAATATTTTGCGTTTCTGTACTAAAGTTTTGTGAATTATGTTGTAAAGTAAAAGAAGTTGCAGGTGAACTGCCTGATAAACTTAGTAGCTTCTTTGTGCCTATTTCAGGACTATTGCCTATGTAACTCATAATTTTGACATCTCCTCTGAAACCTTATCCCATGACAATTCTGAATGAGGATTTGTTTTTGTTGTGATTGCTGTATCATCAGCATCTTTATCTGTAACCCAATCAATTTTGTTAAATAAAGTTTCATCAATAATAGTATCTTCTTCTTGATAACTTAAATTAAACATCGCTGTAGTTTTTAAATTTTTAACAGCTTTTACAAATTTATCAAAATTACTAATCATGCACCAATCTCCATTAATGTTAAGTTACTTTTATTGCCACCTTCATTATGAATATGAACTTGTCCACCATCTGAACTTGCAAAATAAATTTTGTAAGCTACTGTTTGTCCGACAGAATAACTTGGAGTATCTACAACTTGAAAAGAGGGTAAGCCACTTACTGAGTTTGCAGATGCGTGAAAATAAACAGCATTAAAAGTAAAGTCATCGTCAAAATGAGCAAAACTTGCACCATTAATTGACCTATATACTCTAAGTTTACATGATGTATTTGCATTACTTGTATTTGCAGGAAATGTGTATTCTATTCTAATTTTTGAATTAGCGGCTGTTGGTGTCATAGTTAGTGTAAAACCAGTAGCAACATAAGAGGTACTTGTTGTTGATTGATTACCACCTACATTTTTTCCATTAACTAATTGTAATAATTTTCCAGTTGTAATCCCAGTTAAACTAGCACCACTAATAGCAGGTAAATTTCCTGTAAGTTTAGTTGCGTCTAAAGTTGAGTAAGCCGAAGTTGGCAAAGTTGTAAAAGGCATTATGCGTTCTCCAATGTTTGTACTCTAGCTTCAAGAGTTTCTATTTTTGTTATTGCTTCTTGCAAAGCACTTGTCAGTAAAGGAACTAATTTAGATTGGTCAATAGATTGTGGCTCAATATTACCTTCACTATCAACAGCATTTTTATCGCCACTAATAGCTTCTGGTACTACTGGTGTTACTTCATGTGCAAAGAAACCATCTACTGTTGTATCTGGCTCAGTTTTAAAATTAAATTTATAAGGTTTAAGTTGTTTTAATCTTTCTATACCATCAGATATAGTTACTTCGTTTTCTTTTAATCTATAGTCTGAAGATGTGTTATATGCTGTACTATTAGCATTAATAACAATACTTCCTTTACTATCTCCTGCTGAGTTTCTAAAGAGTAATGCGATATTCCCATCGCCATTT
>Ga0098037_1000158_pt1 | contig 42716 bp, 13 predicted proteins | sample 5_EtaG_FD_75050 | JGI IMG/M metagenome (GOLD analysis project Ga0098037, IMG submission 75050) | Marine viral communities from the Subarctic Pacific Ocean - 5_ETSP_OMZ_AT15132 metaG | ecosystem: Environmental > Aquatic > Marine > Oceanic | place: Pacific Ocean | collected 2015-01-08 | reverse complement strand
TATATCATCTGATAGTTATACAGACGCAGTTGTTGAAGCATTTGGTGAAACAATGGATATTGCAATAGTTATAGATAATTCAGGATCAACAGATGATGATGGTTGTTGCACCGAAGTTCCTGCTGGTTCTGGTAATAATTTTCCTTCACCTATGGCTGAACAAATATTATTTGTAAGAGAATTTATAGATGGCATGTCTCCAGGAATGCTCGGTGGTGCATATGCAGGTCAAGTAGAAATAGGACATGGAGAATGGACTGGTACTGGTAATTTTACTATTCATCAAGCATTAACAAATGACCCTGCTGTTGCAAAAGCTAGTTTGACAAGTAGTAATTATGATTCTAGTGGTAGTACTTGTTTTGATAGTGCAGTAACTTTAGCAAATAATATATTAGCAGCTGGTAGTGCTACAAAAAAATTAGTTATATTTATTACAGATGGAGATTCACAAAATTGTGGTGTTCCAATTAATTTTAATAATGGTACTACCGAGTGTATAGCAGTATTTGTTGATAATAGTAATTCACAACTAGCTTGTACTACAACAGGCGGTGCTATTCCAGGTTACGTAACTTTAATAAGACCTATGATAGAAGATACAAATTTACCAGCAGGTGCTAATGTTGCACTATGTAATGTAAATTTATTTCATTTAGGTTCTAATATTGCAGCTGGACAACCAGGTGCTTTTGATACTGTAGCTCAAACAATAGTTAATGGTATGACTAGTTGTACATGTACACAAGGAGTAATTGATCAAAGTGCTACTAACCCACCATGCTTACCTTTACCAGCACCTCCACCACAATGTTTAGAATGTTCATGTCCTGAAGGATATACTTTGGTTGGAGATTGTGTTAACTCAAGCAGTTTACCAGTTTGTAGAAAAATGGACTGTGACTGTGTTAGACCTTTCTTTAATGAAGATGAAGTGTTTACTCAATCAGGTTTATGTGATGATATTTATTTATGGTATAATCCAGCAAGCGGAGTAGGTGATCCAACTTATGTTAATTCTGATCCTTTATTCTGTGTATATGACTATGAAGATTGCGTTCCTGCAAATTATGAAATAGGTTATTTCTGGAAACATAACTATAGAACAGATCTATTTAATAACTATTATGAGCAGAATTATCCATGGGAGGTTGATATAATAGAACAGACTGGACAACAGGTTACAACATTAAGAAGTATAGAATATCAAATGGAAGCCTACTTATATCAGAATGAAGGTAAAGATAGATTCCATGATTTAGATTATAACTTTGATGAAGCTGTTATATACAACTCAGAACAAGTATCAGGTTTATTAAGATTAGTATTAGAGCCTAAAAATAATATACAATTATCTATGATGTATCCTATAGTTGGAGCAAATGATATTCAAACGTTGTTTAGTAAAGTAGAACAGAAGTATAGATTTAATCAGTTCTGGGATATTACTTTTGATAGAGGAGAATTTACAAATGCTACTAATACAATTTGGGAAACTGATTGGGATGGATATACAAGAGTATTAAATCCAGCTAACCTAAATTATGCTAAGGCACCTCAACAAAGAAAGAAATTTAGACATTACTTTAATCACGTACTATTAAGAAAGTCTGATGAAATGGCAACTACAAGAAAGATGTTGTTAAAATTAGAAAACACTAAGCTTAATCAATCTTTTAGATAATGCAAAAAGTTTATAAAATAGGTGATTCTAAAATCCACGGTAAAGGATTAATTGCTATTAAAGATTTAGCAGCTGGTGATCTTGTTGGGCTTTCTCATATAAATAATGAAGCTACTCCTGATGTAGGAGCATTTCATAATCATTCTAATAATGCAAATACAGTTAATGTTGAAGTAGGTAATGAAAGATATTTAATTGTTGAAACTCCAATTAAAAAAGGAGAAGAGATTACAGTTAATTATAGATTGCAACCAGATCTTGAACAACCTGAAGATTTTTTAGATAAAGCATTAGATGGAGGTGATATAAATTATCCTATTAGTGGTGAAGTTAATTATGTTGATGGAGATAATATGACATTACAACCTACAAGATCAAAAACTTATGCTAATGATATATTAGGTCAATTAACTTATGAACAACAAATGGGAACAGAGTTACCCATGGCACAAGAAGGTGGAAATCCTAGTTTATATTCATTCCCTACTAGTAAAGATGAGTTGGCTTTTAAGCTAGATGATATTGGACACGAAATAGAAAATTATTTAAATAACCCAAGTCAAAGAGCACAAGATTTTTCTGACAGTGAAGATGAGCTAACAAACATTGATAATCTAAGACATGCTATGGCAAGCAGATATACTGCTGAAGAAATAGGAAATAAAGTAAAAGAAATTCCTTATGTGGGTGGGTTTTTAGATTTTATAGGTGCTGATAAACTAGCCGGATTAATTGGCTCTAATGCACTTGGGCTGGGTCATGAATTTTCTTCATTAGCTGTAGATCAAAGACCCTTTTTACCAGCGCTTCAAGAAACAGGAGAAGATGCATTTAATAATTTAATTGGATCAATTGTAGGCTCAACAAATATGAGCTCTGAAAAAAAAGATAAATTGTTAACTTATCTTTCACATAATAATCTTTTACCTGATGGTTATGTAAAAACAGAAGAAGGTTTTTCAGATGATGTATATTTTAAAAATGCAGACGGATCTAGAAAACAAAATGGTGGTGATTTACCTAAAGCACAAACAGGTTTTGGAAGCTTACTTAAACCTAAAACAAATAGTGTACAAATAGGTAGTGGAATTGGTGGTAACACAATATTTAGAGACATTAAAGGTTTAGATAGAGCAAACTTTTTTCACAATCAGTGGTATACTCATCCTGATTATATTAATCAAATTAGAAATAGAAATCAATGGAACTTACGTGATTTTAATCAAAATTTAATATATAGTGGTGAAAACGCCCACTATCCTCTTATTCATAAATCTGGTTTAGTAAAGGATGGTGATGGGTTTACTATAGCTACTGATCAAATTGATCCTATAGCTGCTAAGTTTAGCATGGAAAATTATCAAACCGGAACTATACCAGATGGTTATTATTGGATAAATCATGCAGGTAGTCCAACACAGCAATTTACACCGGTTAAACAAGGGGAAAACATTTACGAAAAATTTCCTTTTTCAATGGGAATGAATTTTGTTAATTCAAATAGATTAAATGCAGAAAATGTAAAAATGCATGGTTTATGGGATGAATATAGAACTAAGACAAAAGAAACACCTGCATCTTTAAAGAGACTATGGAATAATGAGTTTATACCTTCTTGGAAAAAACCGTGGATGATTACTAAACGTGCTACCAGTCCTGCCCGTGAGTATTTAACTAATAGCTTGACAATTGGTGGTCATGCACAAGCATTTGCACCTACAAACAGATTTACAACGGGTGTTGGTAAAAGTACTGGAAGTCAAAAGGATTGGAAAAGATTTGCGCCATCATTAAATGTACAATCAGGTTTTTCTGATATACCAAATGTAGGAATAATAGGTATGAACTACTCTTTTCTAGATAGACTTCTTCCAGAACACCATGTTTCTACAGTTGTTCATGAAAGAGGTCATTTATTAGATAATCAAGGTGGCATCTATCCTGATAAATATAGAGGCATGTTTGAGGATGCTATTAATTGGAATTTTAATACTAAAGGAGGAAAAATTGGAGAAAAGTTTGGAGCTGGTGAAGATGGTCAGATGAATTTGTTTAATATGAAACCTTACTATACTGAGCCTACTGAACAGTATGCACGTATGATGGAAGAAAGATTCAGACTAGGGTTAAGACCAGGTGATGAATATACTTTTGACATGTTTAACCAAAACCCAAAGATGTTTGGAATGGGTAAATACTTACTAAAAGATAATGACGGTGTTCCAGTAAACTTTATTAAAAATATGAACTCTATATATAAGGAAGGCGGTTCATTACTTAAAGCACAAGATGGTATAACTGAATTTGAAATAAATAAGCATGGGCATATAGAAACTGAAGAAGGTTATGATAAAGAGAAACTTTTTGAATTTGCTAAAGACAAATATACTAAAGTAAATACGGCTACACAAAAAAATGATCTTGTAACTAAATTAAATTCATCAGCATTTAGAGAAAGATACAAAAAAAATTATTATAATATAACTGGAGAAACTTTATCAGAAGAAGAGTTAACAAATAGAATAAATCAACAATCTGATTTTACTGGAGCTGGTCCAGACTTTCATGTTACGATGCCATATATTACTACAAGCACTGATGGACGTAAACAAAGCTTCACTCCTTATATTAGTCCTTTTGCTGGAACAGATGATGATGGAAATACGATTGGTTTACAGGGTAGGTTAGATTGGAGACGTAATCAAGGTCTGTATCAGCAGAAAAATAGTAATGATACAGACGGTAATTTATTTGGAAGTGATTATTATGATAAAGTTACAAATCCTGATTTCCCAGAACTTGCAAATTATCCATATATTCCGCAGTTAAATCTTTACAGAGATCCTTACCTTATGAGTGCTAATCAAATGAGATCTCATGATAATGAAGGAAATACTATAGTTCATGAGTATGCACATTCATATAATACAGATGATTCACCATTATTTAATGCAGCAGGAACAGATTTTTCAGATTTGAGTAGAGATGAATACGATAAAGATGGCAATGTAATTAAAAAGGGTACTTATACAGAGATGCCAGGAGAAAGATATAAAGCTTGGTTATCTAATTTATTTGGTGAAGATTATTTTGATAAAACAAAAAATAAACAGGGTACTTGGGCTATGCAACCTTGGGAAATAAGTTCAATAAAGGCAGAGACTGAAGGACAACTTAAACAAAATAATATTTGGGATCATACTAAAGGTGAATTTGGTGAAGATAATCTTGATAAAATGATACTACGTAATCACCATTTAGATATAGGTAGCCATGGAAGGGATCCCTTAAATAGAATGGGTTATACTGCATTAGAAAGAATGCATTATAAAAATACAAGAAACTTAGATAAACAACAAGAGACTAATTGGGAGATAGATGATAGTCCTAATACTTACATACTAGATAATATTATAAATGCAGAAGATAATGCATCTATGGATATGGAGACCTTTAATGCTATATTTAACAATAGTCAAAGTAATTTAAAAGATAGACAAAAATATTCTGACTATAATGCTTTACTAGAGGATTACAGAAAGGGTAATAAATATAAAAAGAAAAGAGCTACTGAAGTTATAAATGCAATACATAAAGCTGTTAAGGATCAAGTAAATCAGGGGTATGAAAAAGAAAATGAAAAATTTCAGATAGAGTATAATAAAAAGAAAGAAGAAGTATTACCTAAGTTAAAACAATATTTTAATGAGATAGCACAAAATGAAGAAATAGGTGATGATATTGGTGATCCAATGAGTGTTAAGTATGGAGGTTCATTACCAAAAGCACAAAACGGTGGTGACTATCCTACACAAGCTGATATTGATAAGTTTCACACATTAAATAATGAAAACTACTTAGATGCACAAAGACAAGCAGTAGGAGATAATATTAATGTACTGCTTGAACATAATGTTGATATGTGGAGACCTGATGTATCAAGATATGAAAACTTAAATCCTCTTAAGAATTGTTGGTATGAGAATACTTGTGTAGAAGCTGTAAAAAAAGGATATGAATGGGCAGGGTATGATTCGGGTATACCGGATAATGTCTATGATAATGAAACTTTTTTTAAAAATTATAAAGATTACGGGTTTGAATTAATAGACATTAAGGATGTAAGTGATATTAAAAAAGGTGATGTTTTACAATATTATACTGAAGCTGCTCAACATGATTTTTCTGAAAATCATTGGACAGATAGAAGAATTCTTGGTATAGATGATGATAACCCAGTATTAGATTTTCCAGAAAATCAGTTCCATATGGGAATATATATGGGTGATGGTATGTATTGGGGAGATGGATCAAAAGATGAACCAGCATTACTTAGTGATATTTATAAAAATGAAGACGGAACAGATAAAAATAAGTTTAGAGTATTTAGAAAAAAGAAAGCAGACTATATAAGTAAAAAGCAATATGGTGGTTCATTACCAAAGGCACAGAGTGGTTTAGGTAAGCTTTTTCAAACAAAGCCTAGAACACAAAAAGGTATAATTACAAATATAGCTGATGATATTAACTTGTATGGTTATAATTATGCTAAAGATGCATTTGGAAATACAGGATCAATGCTTTCTGGTAGTGTTTATATACCTGCAGACTATTCAAGAAGTATCCGTAATTTTAGAGGATTACAAAATACTTCAGAGTATGATCCGTCTACAAGGTTTTTAATGAATGAATATACTGTTGATTCAGCTCCTTTTAAATTTTCTGAACAGGATTGGATAGATAATCCAAGTGGTTGGTATGCAAGTACTCTTTTAGGTGCAGACGGCAAGCCGTTACATATAAGTGATAATTCTCTTGCGCTTGCATTATCAAATAAAATACAAGGTAATAATGTAATCTGGAAAAATACAACTAATCAAGAACAGCCAATTAATTTAACTAGAAACTTTAACTTAGGACAAAATACTTTAACAGGAATTCATGGTGATATAAATCAATTAAGAGAATTATATAAATCAGGTGATCCTTACCAGCTAGGAAGTATTACATCATGGGGTATTGGTAATACTGGATTACGACAATTTGGTACGGATAGATATGTTATAAAAGATTTTAATACTGATTATCCAGCTTTATTAAATGAATATAAAGGATTAACTGACAATCAAGCTAAAACTTGGAGAGAAAGAGAACTATTATTAGATGACCCTACTTTTAAAGTTACTAATATAATTGAAAACGCTCCAAGATTACCAGATTGGAGAATTACAACATCACCAGAAACAGTTCTAAAAGGAACACATGGTGCTAGCGATTGGAAAATAGGTGAAGACATTTGGAAGAATACTGGTGATGGAAATATAATAACACACTTTAGTCCTTTTAATAAATATGTTTTAGGCAAAAAGAATCCATACTATGAATCACTACAAGACATAAGTAGAACAGATCCTAACTTTAGGATCAAAGCAATACCTAACTATGGAACAGATATAGAATTAAAAATAATAAAAAAGAAAGGAGGAGAAATTATGAAAAAGTCTAAATATCAAGATTCTCCGTTTACTAAAGGAAAAATAACATATTCTGACCCAACAAAAATTCTCAATGATTTAATTAGTAAAGGAGTTTTTACATCAGAATTTAAAATGGGTGGAGAAAAGAAATTAGATAACGGATTTACAATTAAAAAACAATTTGATAATAGTAAAAACATTCCTTATGTAACCTATATGAACGAACCAAACATAGAAGGTAGAATATATTATGATTCAGATAGCGGTGAAGATCTAGATGATTTTAATGTTATTAATGTAGAAGAAGATTTAATAAAGAGAAAAATAAAACATAACAGAACAAAAGATATTATTTTAAAATATGAGTCTGGAGATGAGCTTAGTAATGCAGAAAGAGCTCACTTAAACTCTTTAGGGTTATTAGACTAAAATTAGTTAAATTGCTATATTTTTAGTATATTATTAATGTAACATATTGTACATAGAGTATTTATGAATAACAAACAAAAAAATAGAAAGAATAAAACTTCACAGGTTTATTCTTTATTGCCTGAATATCAGTATGTTACAGGTATGGCTCAACTTAACATGGGTGGAGAAGCTTATGATTATGATAACTATATGACTAATCAGTTATTTAAAGCTGTAGATGGTACTGAAAATAGTTGCCCACCTGGACAAACTTGGAGTGAAGAAATAGGAGCTTGTGTTGCAATTGAGATAGAAGTAGATGGTAATCAAGACCCGGATACTACTAATGATGATGATACAGATGCTACTAATGATAATGTTACTACTTCTAACCAGCAGTTGCCACCATGGATGCAAAACACTTATCAAATAGGACCTAATCCAAATGGGGAATATAATTATGGAGATCCTTATCAAACTGAACATACAGAAGCAGTAAATTCAATAATGAACAATAGTTTATTAGGTGCTGCTTTTATGACTGCTAATAGTTTAAAAGGTGCTGGTAAAAGAATTAAAAAAGCTTTTGCAAACATAAATCCAAAAACTGGTCTACCTTATAGTCACACTGACTTTGGGGTAAGTACACTTACTAATACTACTGATGAAAATGTTCTTTTAAACAAAGAGGGATTAGATAATCTTTATGATAATAAAGGTAGAATAATAGATGAAAATAACACAGCTGATAAGTTATTTATAAACCAGGATGAAGCTAAAGCTGGTTACTTTAATCAAATAGCAGACTATCATTCATCTACATATGTTGATGACAATGAATTTTTAGAAGACGGTGTAACTCCTAATCCGAATTATGGTAAATCTCTTATGAGTAAACAACATATGGATAAGGATGGTAACATTACTTATGCTGATATAGAATATGATGAAGAGGTACAAGTAGATAACCCTAACTATAATCCAGACTTACCAATAGGTGATGATAACCAACCTTTTATTACAGAAACTGTAACAAAAACTAGATCTCATACTGATGATGACTTAACTGTAGGAGATAATGTTCAAACTCACATTAAAGACCTTAATGCATCAAGAGTATTCTTTAACTCTGATTATTCAGGAGTTGACAAGTTTACAAGAAACAATATAACTAATGATGGAGATGACGGACAAAAAACTATAGAAGAAACCATAGCATATGATCCTGATGCAGATTATACAGAAGGTACTAATTTAGAAGTCATAAATAAACAAGACGTGTTAAATCAGCAAAGATATGGTAATGAATTACTAAGAGCCCAAGATGGATTAACAGACTTAAGAAAGTTTATCTATGCACAAGAGGGTGTAGAAACAGATGCAATGACAGAAATGCAAAATGAATACAATAAAAGAAACGTAGGTCATTTTGTTGAGCCTTCTACTTATGTAGATCCTACCACTTTAAATCAAGGTGTAACTTCAGTAAATACTAACGTTATCAATAGATCTAATAGCACTACCACTACATCAACTGATGGTGATACTAATTATGATTATACAGGATCTTTCATTGAAAATGCTAGAAACTCAAATGCAGAAGGTACAGATAACGTTAGAGTTGATAGAAACTGGTTAGGTAAGTTATTTAATAGAATAGACTTAAGAGATGGTGACATAACTAATCAAAGAGACATAAGAAAGATAGAAGAGGAATATGGCATGTCTATAGAAGAGTTAATAAATAGCGGAAGATTTAAAGTAGCTGATGATGGTACAACCTTAACTAATACCCCATATGTAACTAGTTCACATTCTTCATCTATAACAAATAATGATGATGAAACTTATAATGATGCTTTTGGAGTATATACTTTACCTAATGAAAAAAATCAGTTTCAAGGAGGTTTTGGAACATCTTTAACTACAGGAAACAACATGAGTTATGATCAAGATCCAGAAACATATTGGAAAAACATTGGACAATATTCAACAGGAGAAGATAATATATATTCTAATCCTGAGTATAGAGGATCATTCTTACCTGAAGTAAAAGTTACTGGTAAATATGGAGGGCAACTAGCATACTTTCAAAATGGAGGAGGTACTCCACAACCATCAGGTAGAACATACATGATAGATGGAAGAGTTGTAACAAAAGAAGAATATGATAACTATGTAGCTAATGGAGGTCAAAACGCAACTACTGATGATGATAACATTGTAGCACCAGATAATACTCCACTTGTTCCACCAGTAGTACCACAATACGGTCCTCAAAATGCTCCTGTTATGATTGATGAAGATGCAGACAATATACCTGATACAATAGATGTAGACGCTGGAGGAGGAACAAACGAACCTGTTGAAGGTGTTGATCCTTATTCTCCTACACCTGATGCACCTGTATCATTCTCATATACTGATAAGCCAGAGTTAACTGAAGAGCAAATGGCAATGATGACAGAGGATCAGATTGAGCAGTACAATAAGATGAGAGGTAAAGAGGAATGGTGGAATGAAACGCAAGCTAAATATAATACTAGTCTATTAGGTAAAACTGAAAAAGCAGTTACCGGTGTTATTGAGGAAGGAATGAAATTTGTTGATTTTAAAGAACAAATGGATAAAAAAGCACAACTTGCTGTTGATGAAGCAAATGCAGCCAATGCAAATGATGAGTATAGTGATTTTGCTTTTGCTGTTGAAGCAAGTAGATCTGACAAAGGAGATTTTGATGTAAACTCAGGAGCGTATAGAGTTAATACTTTAGGTTATGGTGATGGACCTAGAGGTCAAATTGCACAAATGGGTACAGAAACAGGAGGTAGACCAGCACCAAATTATGCATATTTAAAAGAATTTTTAGATACAGCAATTGTTGGTTATGATCCTTCATTCTTAATGGCACAAGCAAGAGATGGAGAAGAAATAGAAGCAAATATGGATTTAATTAAACAACTAATGGCAGCGGGGGCTGACTTTGAAATAATATAATTATGAAAATCAGAATTAAAAACATACCGGAAGGATATGAAATTAGGAATAAAAAGCTTGTAAGAAAAATGGCTACAGGCGGTAGTGTTACAAAAAGCACACTGCAACCAGTAGACAGAGATGAAGCTAATGTTGAAGCAGAAAAAAATGAAACTGTTTTAACTGATATGGATCAAGATGGATTTTTTGAACTATATAATGTAGGTGGTAAAAGACACTCAAATGGAGGAACTCCTTTAAATTTACCAGAACAATCCTTTATCTACTCTGATACAAGGAAGATGAAATTTACAAAGGAGGAGATGAAAGAATTAGGAATTACATCAAAGAAAAGGCTTACCCCTGCAGCTGTTTCTAAGAAATTTCCTGTTAATAAGTATATGGATATATTAAAAGATGAGTCATCAGATGAAATAGCCATAACAACTGCTGAGGCAATGATCAAGAAAAACAAGATCAAATTATCTCAGATTGCATTTATGCAAGAAAAAAAGAAGAATTTTGAAGATGGTTTACCATTAGCTGCTTATCCATGGTTATTAGAAAATGGTGTAGATCCAAAAGAGTTTGAAGCAAAACTTGAACAGAAAAAACAACAAGAGCAACAAGCACAAGCTCCACAAGGTCCAGCCGGAGGACAAGGACAACCTTCTCCAGAAGAAATGGAACAAATGGCTATGGCTATGGCTATGCAACAACAAGGTCAAGGTATGCCATCACAGGGTGCTCCACAAGGAATGCCACCTCAAGGACCTCCTATGCAGGGACCTCCTCAAGGAATGCCTCAAGGAATGCCTCAAGGAATGCCTCAAGGAATGCCACCACAAGGCATGATGCCACCAATGGGTATGGCTATGGGTGGTATGGAGTTAAAAGACTTTATATATGGAACAGGCGGAGGAATAGATAATCCAGGATTTAAAGCATTACCACCAGAAGCACAGCAAAATATTATCAATAATATGCAAGAAGGTGGACAACCTGTAGATTGTGAAACAGGTTTTTGTGAGTATGAACAATGGTTAGCACAATATAGACTTAAAGATATTCCTGAAGTTAGGTTTATGTATGAAAGTTATAAGACTAAGGCTTTAGATAAAATGAAAGCTCCAGAAACAGATACTAGAATAATGCCTGGTCATGAAAATCTAAAGAATATGCCTTATGGTAATATGCCTGGTACACCTCCAGTAGGAAGTTTACCTGGTTGGAGAGAAACATTAAAAGGTTTTATTCCTGATATAATAGAACCATATATTCCTTTTCTTAAAAAAGGTGGTGAGTTTAAACCACATATGATGTATAATCCAGAAACAGGAGAAGGTTTTAAGGCTAATACATATGATGATCATATGCAAATGAAAGAAATGGGCTTTCTTCATCAAGAAGAAATGCAAGAGGGTGGTCAACCAATGATGGACGGACAACCTCAAATGACTGAGCAAGAAATGATGTTAATGCAGTTAGCACAAGCTAAAAGAGAACTTACATTAAAAAAACAAGAAGTAATATCTCAATTTGCATCAAACCCAGAGGCGCAAGGTAATCCAGAAGCAGAAGCTTATCTTCAAAATATATTGTTACAAATTGATCAACAGATTTTTGATATTGAATCAAGGATGCAACTATCTCAAGAAAAAGAGATGTTAAACAAAACTACACTAGAACTTAGCGACTTTATAGGAGAAACAACATCACCACAAGCATCAAACAATTCTTATGACTATTTTAATCCTGATAGATTAATGAGAAGAGGTGGTTCAATAGGAAGATCAATACCAAGATTTCAAAATGGAGGAACTGATGATGACATGCCTGTAGAAACTACATTTAATTATGAAGGAGAAGATGAAAATGGTTACCCTGTGTCATTAAACCCTTATTATAGAACAAGTCCAACTAGACAATATATAGACGGTGTTGAAAATCCTAATTATGATGCTGATTTTGAAAGTAGCATTGATAATGGTATTGGCTCACATGAGCAATTTTATGAGATTATGTCTAGTCCTAGATTTTCAAAAGTAAGAGATGAATGGATTCAACAATATAAAGATTTAGATGATCCAAAGAAAATAGACACAGCTGATGAATCTAAGTTGTTTAAAGCATTTAATGATATGAACATATTACTTAATGCTGCTTTCTCTTCTGGTCAAGAATTTAAAGATAATACAAATATTAGCAAACAATTAGAATCAGTTGCTAATAAACTGGGAATGGAAGTACCTACAACAGAAACAATTAAAATGTATCAAGGTATGTATAATTCTCTTGCTTCTGCTAAGTTATTAGGTACAGATGAAACTAAAAACTTATTAGAACAAGTAAATGTAAACTTTGGTGATAAAGCTGGAGGAGCATATGAAATTGTAGAAGGCAGTGGACAATGCGTATCTGATATTGATGGTTTAATTGGTGATACTACAAGTAAACAATTTGTTTCTGTTAATGATGATGTTGATATTACAACAACTGAGATAGAACATCCTTGTGATGAAGAGACTAAAAGACTCAAGATGCAAGAATGTATGGAGAAAGGACAGGAATTTAATCCAAAAACTTGTGACTGTTTTAAAAGACCAGAAGACACACCTGCAGGAAAAATACCTCCATATTTAACATTCCCTGGAGATGATTTAAAAGTTGGAGCTTTAGCTAGTATTACTAGAGATAAAAAATACGGCTTACTACAAAACTATGATCCTATTATGAGAGATCCTGGTTATGTAGATGATAGAGCACAAGTTGCTGCAACAACTGCTTTAGCTAATCAAGCTATGTCATTAGGAAATGTTAGTGATGTACAAGGTAGAGCACAAGATCAAATAGATAAGATTCAAGCAAATAGATGGGGGACAAACACTAAGATATTTGACAATACTCAAGCATATAATGTAGCTGAAATAAATAAAGCAAGAGAATTAAATGCTGGTTATATGCAAGATTATCAAGACATGGTTAACACAGTTGATCAAGAATATGATAACACTAAGATTGCTGATATGATGAATCTTGTTGATGCTGAGACAACCAGAATGGATAATGCAGACAAGCTACATGAACTTAACTTAAAGAATCCAAACTATTACTTTGATCCACAGAGACACAGAACTATATTCCAAAATCCTCAAGCATTAGAAGCATTTAGAGGTAACCCTAATGCAAAACCTGTAACTATGGCAGAAGCTATAAATGAATGTAGAACTCAATACGGTATAACTACAGAAAAAGATTTATTAAAATGTGCTGAAATGCGTATGGGAGTTTCTAATACTAGTGCTAATGTTGATTATACAAGGGGTGATGTTAATGTTGATAATGATAATGATAATACAGAAGAAGGCAGATATGGAGGATCTTATAAATATGGAGGAACAATTAGGGAGAGAGACCTTAAAAACAGTAGTAATAAATTAAGAAAATGGATAATGGGTATTGAATAAACTTTAAGAGTTTACTCATATACTAATTAAAACTTATAAAATTTTAGTATTTTTGTAATATGGCAACTTACTTACCAAACGTAAAAGATTATATACCTAATGTCAAGGCTTATACCCCTGACTTTAAGTTTTTATCTGATGCATTAGATCAGAGACAAGATAGGTATAATAAAACAACAAAACAATTAAATAATTTATATGGTGATGTTGTTTATGCTGATCTATCTAGAGAAGATAATCAATCTGTAAGAGATGATTATGCTAAATTATTAGCACCTAAGATACAACAAATATCAGGATTAGATTTCTCACTATCTCAAAACGTACAAGCTGCACAAGGACTATTTAAACCTTTCTATGAAGATCAACACATTGTAAGAGATATAGTTTTTACAAAAGCATACAAAGATCAAATGAATTTTGCTAACGGCTTAAAATCTTCTGTATCTGATAAACAACGTGATAGATACTGGGATAAAGGAGTTGAATACATGAATTTCATGATGAGAGACTTTAAAGAAAAGTCAAGAGAAGATTCAATGGGTGTTCAATTACCTCAATATTATGAAGATCCTGATATTTATGAAAGATCAATGGAGGCTTTAAAAACAGGTGGTCCTGATGGTAAAGGGTTAAAAGCAACAGACATGTATGTAGATCAAACTGGTCAGTTTATTGTAACACAAGAAAACGGGGTTACTTTATTAAATAAACCAACTGGTAAAACGGTTCCCAATCCTGAGTATGATCCAAATAAAAAAGAGTCAGCATCTAATCCTAAAGAGATACCAGAGATGTATAATCCTGCTGCAAATCATGCGCTTCAAACTATTGGTGATGATCCTATCATAAACCAAGGTCTTAGAATAGCAGGGTATGTAGATGCAAGAAAATATTGGGAAGCAAAAGCAGAAGAAACAGGACAACCTATTGATGTATTTAAAAGAGAGTGGGCTAAAAAGGAATTAGCTAAATTTGATAACCAAGTTAATCAAACGTTACAAAAAGAAAATGAAGAGTTAAATAAAACTAATCAAGAATTAGCTAGCTGGGATGAGTATACTAAAGAAGCACCATTAATTAAAGGTTCTGATGAATATAATAAATGGTTTATGGCCATGACTAGAGGTGAAACTATTTCTGCTGGTATACAAAAATTAGAAAATAAAAGAGACAATATATTAAATGATATTGATGAAGAAGATTTAGATGCATATTTAAACAGAGGATATGCTGCATATATGTCATCATCATTACAAGGACAAGTATTTGCAGCAGCAAGAAATTATGCAGATGCAACGTCTAAAAGAACTTTTACAGAAAGTAAAATTTATATTGAAAAATTAAGAGCAAGAAACAATGAAAATCTTGAAAGATTAAAAAGACAATGGGAGCTTGCTGATCAACTGCAGGAAAGATTACAAGAGATTGAAAATGCAAGTAATGCACCTGTTCCTTATGAAGGTGATTCTAGAGAAAATATAGCTTTTCAAGGTACTATAATAGAACAAAACGAAGCTGGTGAACTTAAGGTGTTAAAAGATATTCAAACAAGAAAAATACAAGCTATCACATCTTTTTATTCATTTATGGCTGATGATTTAAACACTGATGTTAATCTTCAAAACATGGCTTCTTATACTATAACAGATGAAAACGCAACTGTTGGTGAAGTAAAATCATCTGGTATATTTATTCCAAATAAGAATTCTGGAAAGTTAGATTTTTATAGATGGCAAGATGCTGTACAAATATTACAAGAAAACCCTCAAATATTAGATTATCATTATGACAGAATAATGAATGTCCATAATGATCAAGACCAAATGCCTTCATATAAGAATGAGGATAAGGGAGGATTAAGAAATTTAATTTCAACAATAAGTCAGGATGTTACAATGAGAAATAACAAACTTGACTTAGTTTATGATATTCAAAATAAAGTTTACAAAAACATTCTAGAAGGAATGGATGTAAATGCTATTAGAGCTGGTTTAGGAAATGAAAATATTGTTGATTGGGATATTCAATTATTTGATGACAACGGTGTTATGAAAACTACAAAAAGAATTTATGATGAAAAGATAAAAGATGTAGAAGCACACTTACAAAAAACATTGCCAAAGTCATTACCATCTACCCAAGAAATTACAAATATGTTTTATAAAAACGGCAGTTGGCAAACTACTGATGGTGTAGGAGACAGTCGTAATCCTAATGCAGGAGTTACTACTGCACAAGTACAAAATGCATTTAACCGTGGTGGTATACAAGCTCTTTTTATGGAATACTATAAACCAATGGTTCAAGATGCTGCTGCATTATTTAAACAAGATCCTGCAGTATTTATTGCTACTTATTATAATCAACCATCTGAAGCTACTCAAAAAATTAAATTAGTACCTAAACCTAACTCAAAAAATGATGTTTGGACAGATATAGCTGAAGATTATTTATCTTGGGGATCTTTTAAACCTGTAATTGATAAAGTTAAAAATCAAATGTCTAAAGAAATGTCAAAAGAAACAGCAGTTCCTTATGAGACTACATTTGACTTTAATTCATTTTATTATAATAATGAAACAGAGGGTGATGCTGCTATAGCACCAATCATTCCTTATAGATATGATGCTGGTACAAAGGATAAGTATGTTAACAACGCACTAGATTTATTCTTTAATGCTTATGATAATCTTCCTGACAATCAAATGTTCCTTTCTGAAGGTGATCAAGGGGCAAACTTTTCAATGGAGTATGCAGAGGATGATAGAAAAATTGCAGAATTTGTATTACAGCAAATAAGAGCTGATAGAAATTACAACCCAGGAAGCGGTAAAGAAACAGCAGGTACTCCTGGATATAGAATAGAGTATAGTTCAGTTGGTGGAGGACCAGATGCAAATGGACAGTATGCAATGTACAAGTTTATACTAGATGCAGATTATGCAAAATCAATTGCAAAGAATGCTCCAATGGAGATGGAATCTAAATTAAATGATAACACTCTTACTGTATTCTTTAATAAAGAATTGTTTAGTAATCCTCTAGATCCTGAACAACAATATACATCATTTGTTAAAAATTTAATTGAAGCTCCAGATAACCAAGGTCAAGCTACATTAAACATTGAAAACGGAGGTATTATACATTTTGAAATGAACAACGGCTTAGTAACACAAAAATGGGCTAAATATACATATGATGTAAATACAGGAAACATGGTGCTAGGAGGATTTAGTTCTCCTCAGCCGTTAGTTACAAATAACGGTGCTCCTTTGACTGATGTAAATATTGATAAAGTTTGGAGAGATCAAAGAGAATTGTTAGAGCAACACGCAAATAGTAATTTACAGGCACAAAAAAGTCACAAACTAAACCAACCGACTTCTACTGATGAGGAGTCTGAATAGAATTAACTTATGGCAGAAGAACTAAATTTAGACTTCCAAGCGGATAACTATAATGAACAAGAGCAACTACAACAAAAAGAAGTAGTTACTAATGATCAGATAAGTAATGGAGCTACTCCAATATTGGGTATAACAGATAGCACACCAATGCCATCAGGCGGATTTACACCTACAAGTATACCAACTGTAGATGTGGATTATGATAAATTAAGAGATGAGCTATTCATACCAGGATCAGGAGAACCTATAACAACCTCACTTGATCCTACAATCATAACAGGGGCAGAAGGTTTAGCTAATACATTAAATTATAACCCTGTTGTAATGGATTATCCTTATGAGTTAGATCCAAACTCAAAGTTGTTTGAAAGTAATAAGGTTGACACAGATCCGTTAGCAAATACAATATTAAATTATTCAGATCCTAGAGCAAATGAACAACAGGTTTCAGATCCTTCAAAACTACAACCTTTAAAGTTTGATATAAAAGCAACTAACTATGATAGATATAATGCTCCTGGCTTTGAGCATTTATTTAATAAGATTGGTTTTCATCCATATGTAGATAATGAAACTGTTTATAATGCAAATTCTACATGGTGGGATGAGAATGCTAGAATGAGAGGTCAATGGGGTAGAATATTTAGTACTGGATTTATGAGTACATACCATGCTATTGGTGATGCTATACAAGGCAATTATACATCAGGAGATACAGAAGGTGCTGAAGTATTTGAAGATGCTATGAGAATTGGTAACTCTTCTAAAGGTGGAGTAGGTGGATTTACAAATAATTTATTACTTAATTCAGGATATACATTTGGTATTCTTGCAAATATTGCAGTAGAAGAGCTTGCGTTAGCAGGTCTTGAAGCTATAACAGTTGGTGGTGCTACACCTATTGTTGCTAGTAGAACTGCGTACAATATAGTAAGATTAGGTAAAGCTTTTGATAAAACAGTTGATGTTAGCAAAGGTGCAGCAACAGGTGCTAAACTTACTAATAAGTTAGATGACTACTCAACTGCTACAAATTTTTGGAAAAGCGGTGGAAGATGGATGCTAAACACAGTTACACCTAATACATATAAAGCAATAAAAGAAATAAGAACAACTGCAAATACTGCAAAAGCTCTTTCATTATGGGCTAAACAGGCAAAGACGGCTGGTGGTTTTTATAGAGATGCTAGAATGTTTAACCTTGCAATGTCTGAAAGTAAGTTAGAAGCTGGTCTTGTAGAAAACAAAATGTATAATGATTTATTTCATGAATATGTTGCAAAATATGGAACATCACCAGTTGGAGAAGATTTACAAAAGATTAAGACTAAAGCAGCTGAATCATCTTTTACTACATTAATGTGGAACTTTCCAGTTATATTCTTTTCTAATCAGTTTGTACTTGGAACTGCACTAAGAGGATTTAGAGGTATAGGATCTATATTTGCTAAAACTGCAGGTTCAGTAGGAAACAGAGTATTTAGACAATCAGCAAAAACAATTGCTAAAGAAACAGCAGAAGGAGCAGCTAAACAAAACTTTAAAGAATTAAGTAAAAACAGAGTAAAAAGATTATTTCAGAAAGGATTATCAGGAAATCTAAGAGATGCTGGAGCAAGTCTATTAAGATATTCTTCAGCCAATCTTGCTGAAGGTTTTCAAGAAATAACTCAAGAAGCTATTGCTGTAGGTGCAGAAGACTATTATAAAAAATTATATGCAGATCCAGCAATGGGTGGTTTAGATGCACAGATGGCATCTATATATTCTGGTGTTAAATCTCAAGCAAGTGGTCAAGGTTTTGAAGTATTTATGTCAGGTTTTTTAATGGGTGGTTTAGTTCAAGGTCCACAGAAACTTGTTTTTAATACTCTTCCAAACTTATATCATAGAGTTTCTAATCCTGAAGAATTTAAAAAGTATAAAGAACAAGAGGATGAATGGGTTAAAGAATCAGTTAGGATTCTAAATGAAATGGCTGAGAATCCAGAAATGTATTTTGATAAAGCTAGAATGGACGCAATGTTCCAAAAAGAAGCTCAGCAAGATATGTTTGATGCAACGTATGAAGGTGATGCTTTAAGTTTCTATGATAAAAAGAATGCAGCTGTTTTTAATCATTTATATACAGCAGCAGAACTTGGAAAATTAGGTGATTTTGCTAACATGTTTGAAGATTTTATAAAAATGGATGACAAAGGTTTAGCAGAAGCAATGCCTGGTCAAACAGAAGAAGATATAAAATCAGGAAAGACAAGGGAAAGACTTAAAGAAATGGCAGAAAGAGCTGATCAAATGCGTAAAAGTTATGATAAGCTTAATGAAGAAATTGTAAATCCTTTTGACCCAAAAGCATTTAAAGAAGGCACAAGAGAACATAGAGAAGAAGTTATTAGATATGCTGCAATGGATCATGCTAGGAAACTAGCAATGTTTGCAAGAGAGCAATTTGCAGATGCTGCTAGAAGAGTATCAACTATATATAATGAACTGTCAACAGATCCAGTAATTAAAAAAATGGCAGCTAATGATATTGATGTTCTTACTGATATGCAAGCATTAATATCTGAAATAAATCTGTTAAAAAACGAGATTGCTTTAGCTACTGATGAAAGAACAGAAACTGTAGAAGTTAAAGATGAAAAGACAGGTGAAACTAAGTTTGAAGAACAAACATCAGTTCCAGAATTAAATAAAGATGAAAAAGCTGCTTTAGAATATAAACAAAAGAAACTAATAGCACTTCAAAATGTATTTAATGTATTAACAGATAAAAATAACATTACTGAAAGAGAGGCGTTTTCTGATGCAGAGTTAGATAAGATAGAAGATTTAGAGGACCGTGCTAAACAAAAAACAGCAAGAGATAAAAAACTTGAACTTATTGAAATGCTTAGACAAGACATTCTAAGCACTGAAGCATCAAGAAATGTTACATTAGAAGAATTTGTAAATACAATATCTAAACAAAGTATGGAAGCATCATTTGGTATATTTGATGTTGCTAATAAAGATAAGTTTACAGAAGTCTTTATTGATTATTTAGATATTATAGCTGCAGAAACTGGTGATTTTATTGATAATGATAGAGTTCCTGAATTTGTAGATAAGATTTTAGATGCTAAAACACTTAGCACAAGACAGCAAATGTTAAACAGAGCTGTTAGAACTATACTTAATCCAGCTAATCTTGTTTCTTTAGCAGATAGAATTGAACCTAGATTTAAAAAGTTGTTTATAGATAATAAGCAACAAGTAGAAAAAAGATTAAGAAAGTATTTAAACGTAACTAAAAAGAACATATGGTTAAATGAATTATCTGGCATGGGTGTATATCCAGATAATCAAGAGCTAGCTTTATACTTAGAAAAAGATGGTCCTATCCCAACTACATATTATACTGATGAAGGATTACTTAATGAATCATCACAACAATGGGAAAAAGCAAATTATTTAATATCTACACAAGAAAATTTAACTAAGGATGATGTTACAGAAGAAACAACAAAAGAAACAGATCCAGAAGATGTTGATATTGATTATGAAGAAAACTTTGTTAATGATGAATCTGAAACAGCAGAAGAAGAACTTATTAATCAAGAAGGAGATCTTTTCCTAAAAGATAAGTGGTTACAATATGTTAAGCTCCAAGCATCAAAAAATAAAACTTATTTAGAGTTTTCTGACTGGGTTAAAGATAAATCATCAAAACAATTTAGAAGACAAGCTGTAGCTGTTGAAGATATTCATCAGCAAGTTTATTCTCCATTATATCTTAAGGATAAAAAGTTACCTAATTTTTATGATTGGTTAGCAACTCAATCTGAAAATGAAAAAGTACAAGATATATTATTATTTAGAAATGTGTCATTGTATGACATACTACAAGAAACAAAATCTGTATCTACCCTTGATACTTCAAAAGTAAAAGATAAAGAAAAAACTACAACACATAAATCAGGAGTTAATGTTACGGAACGTGAAGCTGTAGATAGAGAAACAGGAAAGAAAACAAAAGTTTATTATCATTCAGATAATAATGGTAATCCTGTTGGTAATGAAACATTCTTAACAAAGACTGAAGCAACTACTGCAAGAAACAAAAAAGTAAAAACTAAAAAGTCTGAAAAGGTTATAAGCTTTGCTGGTGAAAAGTTATCTAGAGGTACAATCTTAGTTAAAAAAGCTGGAGAAAATATAGGTAAACAATATGTTGTAAGATCTAAAGATCAACAGCAGGTTGATGAGAGAGGTAACTTATTCATTAAAGAAAAAGGTAAAGAAAGCAGCAGAAAGAGTAAAGATAATATATACATAACACCAGAACAATTTACTGAAGAGTATAGGTTGATGACTGCTGAAGATGTAAAGTTTCTTAAAAATACCAGCAGGTTAAAAGTATTTGAACCGGTTAAAATAAACTTTACAAAAGACCTTAGCATTAAAGATTCTCAAGAAAGAACAGAACTTGGAATAGAAAAACAACAAGAACTTCTTAGAAAACTTTCTCCTGGAATGATGGGTCAATTAAAAGTGCGTGTATCACGTGGACCAAAAGTTACAGAATTACAAGTACCATTAGATAAGAAAAGTAATGTTCAATATGGTACAAAAGAAAAAAATCTTAAACTTAAGAAAGGAGCTCAAGAATTAGCAATTGAGATATATGGACCAGAAGGAAGCTACGGTTATTTTATGGGACCTACAGCTGCTATATTTACAGATGGAGCTAACAATGAAGTATCAGTGTTTGAATTAACTGAGTCTAATATAGAAGAATATTTTGACTTACCTAAAAAAATGACTTCAGCAGATGCGTTATCTATAATACAAGATAATTACAGTGATGCATATTATATATATGAAGAACTTACCAATGAACTTGGTAATAAAGATATGGTTGAATTAGACATGGCTGATTTTCCTAATCTAATGCTAACATTATCTGAAGGATCATTAACTAGAAGTGCTTCAAATCCATTGATTACATTTGATTCTCTTGATACAATGTTTGTTAGTAATGATACTTCTATTACTGTTGATGGTGAAAAGCCTTACTTTATAATGGACTACAGTAGAAGATATGGTCGTCCAAAAACTATAAAAGGGAAGAAGAAGGAGACTATGAAAGTTCAAGGTGCTCCAATAACTAACATAGATCAGAGCAGTGAGTTCTTTAATAACATGTTAGATCAGGTTGATGAATTTGAAGCTAACTATGATGTACTAAATAGAATGGGTAAGTACATTGCCTTTGTAAAACTTCCCAATGGTAAATCAGCATTTGTTGGTTTAACTGCCCCTGTATATTCTGCAGAAAACTTCAATGAACTTCTTGTTAAAATGCAAGAAAAAGCTGCTGATGTTGCAGAAAACAATGTAAACGAAGATGGTACAGTAAAAAATAAAAAAGCAACACAAGTACTTAATGATGAAATATCAAACACAATATACTTAGCAGCAGAGCCTGGTGTTTATATTGAAATTGGTGTCTCTAATAAAGGACAACTGCGTGTAGATTACCGTAACTTTAATTTTCCTGCAAAACATAACAAAGGTAAATTACCTCCTTATTACATTTCTCATGAGGATCTAATGGGCTTTAAAGATGTGCAAGAATTACTTACTAGATTTAATGAGTTTATTAAACCTGTCTATCCAAAAGGATTTACGTTAAATGATATTAAAACTGCAATTCAAAAAGGTGAAGAAGACATTTCTGTATTTGGAACTTTAGAAACTAAATTTACTCCAGAAATTAAAAACAACTTTAGATTAGAATTACATAGTAATCCTGATGTTGTAAGTAAAGATCAAAGACTTAGAAACGCATTAACTATTGAAACACCTAAATCTACAGAAACAGTAGACAATTCTACTCCGGTTCCACAACCAACTTCTGAAGAAAAAAGAAAGATAGTTCTTGATGATTATGATAATGTTGATCCTGCTTATGAATTAAATGTTGTAAGAAAAATGCATAGAGGTGAAGACCTAAGTGATTTTGAACAATCCGTTCTTGAGAATATTGATGGTCCTGTTCTTGCTGCTTATCTTTTGCAGGTACAACAAGAAGATACTAAAAACAGTTCTACTCAAGAATCAATGTTAGATCAAAACTATCAAAAGATAGCTTTTGAAACTAATGAAAAGTTAGAAGAGTTTGAAAGTAGATATTGGGATACAAGGTATTTACAACTTAAACAAGCTAACCCAAATATAACTGACACAGAAGCAATAGATGTTATTAATGCAGAATTATTAGATATTCAAACTAACGTTGCAAATCCGCTACATGCTGGTTATCAAACATTAAAAAAGATACAAGAAGACGCAGAAGGTAGAGCCTTTAAAATAACTGATAAGTTTGATGGTAACTCAATTGAGGATATAAATACATTTACAAATTGGTTTAGAAACAATATTAATACTGACATTGTAAACTTAAGTATAGATACAATAGAAAATAACGCAGTTAAAAATCAAGTTATTCTTGGTCAGTTTATGATTAAAGCTCGTAATCTACAGCTTGCTGGTGAAGTAACTGTTGGTACAAACAATCCATTTAAATATCATGAAGCTTTTCATGCTGTGTTTAGAATGTTCTTAACTGAAGCAGAGATTAAAGGTTACCTAAAGACAGCAAAGAAAGATGTATTAGCTAAATTAAGAAAAGAAGGAAAAAATCTGTCTGATGAATTAGCTGCTATGAGAAAGCAGCACGGTTTGTATGCTAAGATGAGCAGAACAGAGTTAGAAGAAAGATATATTGAGGAGTATATGGCTGATCAATTTGAGATATTTAAAATGGATCCTAAGAAAGCTAAGGTTCAGCCAGAAATTAAAAGCTTATTCCAAAAAATAATTGATTTCCTTAAAGCTTTGTTTGGTTTTCCAACATATCAGCTAAACTCTCTTTATACAGATATTGATACTGGTAAGTACAAGAATGCTAACATTCAAGAAAATAGATTTACTGCAAGCGCTACGGCACAACCAACTGTGGCTTACAAATCATTAACGTTAGGTACAAAAAAGATAAAGACTATTAATAATGATACTGTATCATATAAAGAAATAAACAACTTTATGCCTTCAGATGATCAGCATATTCTTATTTCAGGTATAGCAAATCTATTTACATTAAGAAAAAATAATGCTGCAAGCTCTGATGTTAATACAATTTTAGACGGAGCTGTTGATGACTTTATTGAAAACATGAATCCTGATAGAAAGTTTTATAAAGACAAAGGATTTGTATGGTATAAGGATAATGTAAAAAGAGTTAAAAATTATTATGACTCTTTAAAAAGACAAAGAGAGGATATAAAAGAAGAAGTAAGATTAAGACTTGAAGCAACATCTTTAAAAGACACCACTTTTGATGAAGCATTGGAGCAAGAGGAAGCTGACTTAGGAAATATTACTACAGAACAGTGGGATAGAACTACTGAAATGATAGGAGGATTTAGCAGTGCTCCTAAAGAAATTAGACAATTAATATCAGGGGTAACCATTAAGGACCAAGATATGTTTGGTAATAAGTTTATAGGTGAGAATAAAGATGAACCAATTAGTGTTGGTGTTAACTATAGCAAAGTTTATGACTCTATGTTAAAGGCAACAGCAAACGAACCTACAGCAAAAGGAAGACTTAAAAAACTTTGGGTTTGGTCACAAGGTAGTAACATAGAAACAAGAGCGGTAGTAAAAGAAATATTTGCACAATTAGGAATTCTTAAAGAAGCTGAAACAGGAGTATTGTTTGATCCAGCTCAACCATTTCCTGAAATAAAAAGTAAAACTGGAAGCAGAGAAAGATTATTTAATTTATTTAGTAATCAATTTTTAAACTATACAGTACCTTATAGAATTCAGTTAGTTGATAAAAGAACAGGCGTTGTACAGATCTTTATGGCTAACAAAGCAGATGATGCTCATCATACACTTGTTCAATGGGCAGAATCATTTAACAGAAGATATTCTGAAATAAGAATAGTAGGTTCAGCAGAAAACAAAGAAGCAGTTAGAGCACTAGGAGAACTTAAATCATTTATAAATAAAAAGTCAATAGCAGAAAATGAAAATGTTGTAGACGCATCAGTTAGAATAGCTGATAGAGTATTTAATTCTACTGGTATGAAGATTGATTCTAACTATATATTATTTAGTTTATATAACAGACTTGCAGATTTAAATATAGAAATTTCTTCTGAACAATCTTTACTATTTAACATTAATCAGAATTCTGATCCAATGGATGCTGTTGAAATAGATGAGATTATTAAGTCATTAAATGCTGGAGAAAATATATTTTTAGATAATCAAGAAGTAGATACGGAAGAAGTTGATGAAGCTACTGATGATATAACAGAATATTTTGAGGGTGGTGCAAAAGGTAGATTAAGAAAAATTGCATTAAATAATTCTTATTTTGATGAAACAGTTGGTGCTTCAACATTTGTAAATGAAGAAGGAAACAAAATATACTTACATCAAAAAGAAACTTTCCACTTAAGAGAAATAGCAAGAATGTCTACTGAGGATAACTATATAGACAACAAAAAGAATGAAGATCCTTTCTTAGAAGATAACTTTTTATTAAATGATCCAAAGTTTCAATCTATGATTGAAAATAAACAAGTTACTATTTCACGTATATCTGGTAGAAAACTAGGAGTTGCTAACTTAACAGCTGAAGGAATCATAAAAGAAAACAGAGGGTATAATAAAGCAAATACTCAAGGAACTAAATATGGTAGCTTAACTCCTCAAGAGTTTATTGTTACACTTGTTAATGCTTATACACAGAATTATAACAGGGTTTCTCCTGATAAATCACTTGTAGGTAGCTATATAGATCCTAATACTAATGAGCCAGTTGAGTTTGCAATTGCTCCTTCACTTATCCGTGTAATTGAAGCAACTAATACGGGTGATGTTGTTGATGGACCTGTACATAAAATGGTAGAGTCTAGCATAAGTATAGGTGATTTTAAAGTAGTTGATGGTGTAGTAACAGGTGAGTTAGAAGAGAGTTTGGAAGGTAGGTTAACTTTTAAATTATCTCAAGAAGGATTAGATGCTTTTAAGAACATTATTAGAAGGGATACCTTGATGATTCAAAAAGAATTAAATCCAGATACAGCAACTGTAGATAACGTTGTAGGAGGTAATTCAAATTCAAGAGGACAAAGAACAAATGAAGGAAGGTTATATCAATTGTCTCATAACGGTAAAAAACTATTAAGTCCATTAAAGAAAAGAACAAGAAATATTAAATTTCACAAAACTCCAAACCTTGGTGAGGATACTAGAAAAGCAATTTCAGCCGGTAAACAAAAAGTTGTTTTATCATTACCGAATGAAGCATCTCAAACACAACTTAATGTGGGGGACACAGGCTTGGTAGATTTTACAGTAGTAGAATCACAACCAAAGTCTTTATTAATGAAAAATAGAGGAAAAGTATTTTTAGAAGATCTTTCACTAGATCAGGTTAAAGAATTAATAAAAGATCTTGGACCTTACGTAAGAACTGAGAAAATTAAAAACAAAAAAATGCATGCCTTTAAGTTATTTGAAGGTACTAATGATGAGCAGGTTTATTATACTTTTGCTTCTAATCAAGGTTTTGCTGTTGCTGAATTTATGAGAGGTAAACAATCATTAACTTTATTTGAGTTTAGTGATCCAATTACATCAGATGATGTTGAAGTTACGGTTACAGAAGACCCTACAACAGGTGATACTACCGTTGACTTACAAGAATTAGATACATCTCCAGCTGAAACATTTGAACAGCTTATTAGAGAAGGAGCAACTTTTGATGAAGCTTGGAAAGCAGTTGACGGTGATGTAATATTAGAAAGTAGATTGTTTGATGTAGTAAATGAATTTAGAGAATTATTAAAAGACTTTAAAGCAATAAATAAAATATCTCCTGACATTAGAGATGGTTTAGGAATTGTTAAAGATTCTGATACAGGAGCTATTATAAATGATATTGACATTGAAGAGACTGGGGCACTAATGGATCTTTATAATTTAAAGGTAGATGACCTTGACTATAACCTAGCTCAAATATTTTTAAATGATTATATAAACACAATCAGCTTTAATGATATTTTACTTGGTGATCAACGTCTATCTTTAAAAGATGCTGTTGATGCTATTAAGAGAGCTAAAATGCAAAATGCAGCAGGAGCTAGTGCTTACTCTGAAATTATAGCTCCAGCATTAGGTATTAACCGTGTTCATGAAAACTTTGACATTTTACTTTATGAAGATACACCATATGATAAAGTATTTGCTGAAATGTTTGCTGAAGATAAAGGTATTGATTTTGATCCGGGTGAAGCTGGTGATGGAATGGTTCTTCAAACAATAAATTCACACAGATATAATTTACATGGTTTTGGTGAACTTACTCCAGAAAGAGCAAGAATTATTAATTTAATTGAGCAAGGTAAAGAAAGAGAAATAGAATCAGAATTTTTTGGAACTACAGGAACAGAATCATATAAAGCTTTAAACTCTATATTAAATTCTGAAAAACTTGTATATGGAGACGGTAAAGTATATTTAAAAATGTCTGTATTTACTCTTACTCCACTTTTAACTTCTATACAAGATGAAAATGGAGACTGGTCAATACCTATTCAAGGAAGAGAAAAATGGCATAATTTACGTATTAAATTAGAAAAATGGGAAGTAGAAAATAATACAACAGCAATGGCTGTTCCAAAATCAGCATCTAAAATGATGAAATCTAATATGGCACTTAATGGTGCTGCATTAGATGATGTTTATTCTGATATTATTCCAGAAAACATAACAAAATTAAACACTAAGGACTTACGTAAGCAAATGGTTGTTCCTTCTAATAAGACGGAAATTGTTGACCCACGTCAGATCAAAAACTTAATTACTTCTGAACAAGATCTAAATGCAACAGTTATAGTTGAAGGTGAAGAGGTGCGTGTTGGAACATTAGTTGCTGCTTATCATAAAGCACAAGGTGATAAGCTTGCAATTAACTGGTTTGCTAAAAGAAACTTAGTATTTAATTTTGATAAAGTACTAAATGACTTTGCAACTCTGAAGGATTCAGAAAATATGACTATTGATTTAGATACTTTCTTAAAGTTTGCTATCTCAGGGTTAGAATCTTCTCAAGCAAGAGCTGACATGTTAGCTTATTTTCAATTAAATGAAGACGGAACAGGAGAACCTCAGTTTAATTTAAACAATCAGTTAACTAGGAAAAAATTCCAAAGTTTATTTATGTCATTTATATCTAAAGGAATTCTTTCATCAAAACAACCTGGTGTATCTGCAGCATTAGTTTCAGACGATGGATTGCTTATACCTAAAAGAGTTATTCAAGTAGATGATGATGGAGAACCAATACAATGGGAAGTTATTGGATACAAAGAATGGAGAGAAATGCAACTTAATGGTACTGTTGCAAAAAGATATGCAGATGCAGACTTAGAGCTACATAAAAATCTTGAAAAAGGAGATATTTATTTAGACCGCCTTAGATCAGATGTAAAAGATTTTGATGAAAACGGAGTTGATTTAAAAACAGTTCATACTGAATTTATGATGGCACCACACCACAAGGCTGTATTAGATAATTTAAAGGTTGGTGATAAAATACCACCGGCATTAGCAATGGCTTATGGTATAAGAATTCCTTCACAAGATAAACACTCAGCAGTTAACCTTAAGTTAGTTGATTTTATGCCTGTTTATTATGGATCATCAGCAATTTTTGCTAGAGAACTTGTAGAATTGTCTGGGGCTGACTTTGATATTGATAAATTATATATGCAAATTAAATCTTTCTTTGTAGAGAAGGGTGAGTTCATTGAGTACGGGTCAGGAAAAACAGAAAAAGATAAGTTTGATCAATACATAACGTACACAATATCAGAAGCAAAGAAAAAAGGCTCAACAATAAGAGAAGCGGTTGACAAATACATGTCTTCAAATCCAGAGCTAACATTTAACTTAAATGAATGGAATGGTATGAATCAAGCTGAGTTAGATGTACTTACTGATTCAGAAATAATTCTTAGAATTGCAATGGAATCAATTGGTTTACCTGCTACATTAAAAGAATATACAGAATACAAGAAAAAATATAAAGGCAGAGAGCCTTATAGTGCTGCTATAGATAATCAAATTCTTGATCTTAAGTATAGATTACAAGGAAACACTGGAATGACTCAACCTAGAAATGAAAACAGGTTGTTAGGTGTTGCTAATGAACCTGCAAACTTACGTCCTTTAACTGATGCAAATGCTGCAGAAGTACTTGGAGAAGAAAATGCTGGAGTTTGGGAATGGATGAAGAAAGAACTACCTGCATTAGCAGACATAGTATCTGAACAAGATGTTGATATTGACAATTTACGTGGGAAGCTTCTTGGCTATAAAGCTAATAAAGAAGGGGCTAGAGGTATTGGAGCTTCGGTACAACCTAATGTTGCAGTTAATATTGCAAAAGAATTTGGTGTAGAGGTTAGGAAAGATCTTCCAGTACTTACAATTAACAATGTGAAGTATAATAAATTTGTTGATTATACAATAGATCCTGCAACAGGTAAACAAGATGAAGCAGGCTATAGAACACAATATGTAATTTCTGCATTAATTACTGCAATGACAGATAATGCTAAAGAAAGACTTGCTGATAAACTTGGTCTTAATAAATCAGCACTTGCTGTAGTTACTACTATGACAGCAATGGGTGTAGATATTAAGACAGCAATCTTGTTAGTTAATCAGCCTGTAATTAGAGATAGTTATTTTGATGCAATAAATAAGGATGATCCTATGGATCCGGGTATAAGAAGCATATTAGAAGCAAAAGGAAAAGCTATTATATCTTATTTTACAGACAACAAAATACCAATGCCTAAGACAAAAGTTACAACTAATCTTTTGACAGAAATGGCTAACCGTCCATATGACGGTACTGTAAACCTTTCTCTACTAGATGAAAATACTGAAGAAACTAATTACGCATTATCTGAAGAGCTGCAAGTAATTGCACAATTCTTAATAATATTTGATCAAACAGAAATGTTAAGAAATGTAAGTACTATATTAACATTACAAAAAGAAATGGGTGAAGACCTTTTAGGTGCTGATATTATTCAAGAAGCTGCTGAAGAATTAGGATTTTTAATGACTGACAAACAATGGGCAGGAACTGCAAAAGAACCTAACACTATTCCTTTTGACTTTAGACCTGTGTTTGTAAATAAATATCTTACAAAACCATCTATGCATGCTGTATCATATAGTGTGTTTAGAGAGTCTTATGATATTTTATTTCCAAAGTTATTCTTAGAAGCGTCACCTACATTCCAAGATATGAAAAATCTTTTGATGGATCAGATGGTAAACATGAGAGAAAGAAAAGATAAGGATGTTCTTATTAATAATCTAACTGCTATACTAAATACAATAGCATACCAAAATTCATTTAAAGATGTATCTGAAGACGCATCACCTGGAGGAACTAAGCAAACTACAGAAATGAGTTTAAATAATTCTCTTATTTATGAAGGAGAAAATTATGGACAAGGTTCTGAAGGATTAAACATTAAAGAAGTTTTAACAAGATTAGTTAAAAACAAAAAAACATATAATTATTTCTTAGATGATTTCTTGTCACTTAAAGATGCAGAGAACGAAGATAACTGGACAGGTATAGACAAAGTTGTTGCAAATAACTTTACTCAGTTAAATGATGCTGAGACATCAAGAGTACAAAACTCATTTTTAGATTTATACACTGATCCAAACACACACTTTGACGCAATAAATCTTTTAAACTACCTATTAGTAAAAGACGGATTTACTAAAAACAACAGAGGAACCTTTATAGATTTTATTCCTTCTGTCATTAAGAAGGATATACTTAATGCTATTGATGCGGTGCAAACATTGTTTAACTCAAATAATATAACTGATCAATCATTTAGAAGAGTTTTTGGTATGACCCAAACTCAACTAAGAGAATATATAGCAATAAACTACTTGCAATCTGCTTCTTCTCAGTACAACGTAAAAGAAGTTGATCAAAGAACAAAGAAAAATGATCCTGTAAAAGAAATTTTTGAAATAGAAACAGAAGAGGTTACTGTTGACGTAGGAACTAAAACTATTTTACCATATAGTAGAGATGGTATATCTATTGAAGATAGTTCTGAGTCATCACACTTAAGTATGACTGCACCAAAACAATTTAAGTATATGGGCAAAGTGTACTATAGCGTTGATCATGCTTATCAAGTTAACAAGTCAGGTAAATTTAATAAAACTGCTCATAATGATTATGTCAAAAAACATAAAGAAGGTAAAATAGGTGGGTACACTAGAAAGACAAAAGGTAAAGAAAGTCTTCCTCTTCTTAGTTTATTAGCAAAACGTGCTTTTACTATAAACTTAAATAAACTTGCTGGTAAGAGTTCATATGTATATGGTGATTTAGTTACATCTGCAACTAAATTTGTTATGATAGGAATGCCGGCTGATCTTGAAGCAGCTTATATTAAAGGGTTAATGCAGGCTCAAAAAGAAATAATTTATACAAAACAAATGTTTGGTGAAAACCAGGGTGAGTTGGTATATAATACTAAAGCGTTTATACAAAAAAATAAAGCAGCAGCTATTACATCTAGTAAAGATTCTTTTGTAGTTGATGTAGATAAAGGAACTGCTACAGTAAGTATATATGCAGGATTACCAACGTCATTTGATAATAAAATAAAAACAGTAAGAGGACAATTTTCTAAAGTTAAACATGAAGCTAAAAACATTAAAGCGGTTATTAATGAAAACTTAACTAATTTAGCAAGAAAAGGATTTTCTAATGAAGATGTCTTAGTTCCATATAGAGGAGGAAAAGCAACAAACCAGTTTATTAAGAGAAGACAATTAGTGTTACCTTTAGTAGCAAGAAAAACAATGTCTGATGGGCGTACAGTTATGTTAGTGTTAGAAAGATACCAAAGAGACGGAAAGTATGAAACAAATGCTGATTTAAATGCTTTGCTTTCTGCTGGTGAAACTAAAATTTATGGTAACTTTGCACAATATAGAATAGTTGAAGGCGGACCTGCAGGTTCTAAAGATCAATGGGCAGGAGGATTCTTATTTGGTGAAAGACCTTCAGAACAACAAATTAATGAATTTGAAGATAACAAAAGAGATGCGTTTGCAATTGACTATGTTGATGAAGCTCAGCTTGATGTAGAAATAGAAGAAGATCCTACTGATGCTGAAATTGATGAAATAGATGTTGAAGAAGATACTGAAGCTAGCACACTTAATGTTCTTATGGGATTACAAAGCCGTGAAAGCTCTGTGCTTAATGAATTAGAAACAACACCTGCAAATGCAATTAGAGATTTCTACAATGCTTTATCATCTGAAGATCAGTTAAAATTAGGAGGAAAAGCTGAAGATGTTGTTGACGCATATGAAAAATATGAAACAGATGTGGATACTTTTATTGATCACATTAGAAAATGTTACTTAAAATAATAAACCTATGGCAACTTGTTATAACAGAAATACAGTAGAATATAAAGCATTGTTAACGGAGTATAAAAACCCATTAACTGTTGATTCTATTATAACTGATTTTCAAACATTAGAAAAGTCTAAAAATATACCATCCTTAAATGAAGCTAGAGGTATGGTTAAAAGTCAAACAATGTTAAAGTCAGCTAAGAGCTCAAAAATTGGTAAAATATTACTTAAAAATTTAAGGAACCAAAACTATCTTAAAAAAATTGGTGATCATTATTTCATTATTGAAAAATCAAGATCTGAAGCTGCAAGAGTAAATGAAAAAATTAAAGGTTTTTTAAAGTATAATGGTTTTCAAACTGATAGTATATTATTTGTACCAACCAAAGTAAAAAACATGTATAGAGCAGTTGTTAATTCAAATGTGAAGTTTGATATGAACAATGTTGCTAAAAAAGATACAGCTAAAGCATTACCTGTTTTAGACCACTTAAAGAAAATGTTTCCAGACATAAGTTATATTGTGCTTAATGCTGAAACAGCAAAAGCTATATATAACACAATTCCATATTATAAAAAAAAGAAAGTTGATTTTAAAAATGTTAATTCATTTTATTTTGATGGTACTGCAGTTTTAATCAAGGGAAGAGTTACACAAGCTACAGCTATTGAAGAAATGCTGCACCCTTTTGTGGATGCCTTGTATGTAGACAACAGAGAATTGTTTGATAACTTATTACAAGAAGGATTAGAATTAGAAGATGAATTAGCACAGGAAATATTGGGTGAATATACTGATGAATACGGTTTTAGTGTAAAAGATAGACAGCTGGAATTTGTTACTCAAGTATTAACTAAACACTTTAATAATGAGTATAGTAAGAAGCCTATAAGTTTTTTACGTGCTGTTAGAGATCTTCTTAACTGGTTTGCTGATGCAATTAAATCATTATATTCTACATTAACTGGAGATTCTCTTTCTGTTAAACAGCTTAATTCTGGGATGAGCATGTCTGATGTTGCAAAATTACTTAACACGGATAAATTAAAATTTGATGTAAAACCTACTGCTAGTCAAGATGTTAGATATTCATTATCTCCATCACTTACAAAGACATTAGATAAAATAAAGTCTCATGCGGCAACAACCGTTCAAACACAAATAGCAGATCAGTTATTTCATCAAGCATATTCATCAGAAGTAGAAATTGAACAACTTGCTACATCTAGAGTTTTACAAATGGAAAACGGTGATTTTTCAAATGTAGATACTGGTGAAGTATTACCTACAGTTGAAGACATGTTGTTAGGTATAGACAATCACATGCTTAAAGGTAAAGATGAAACTTTTGGCAAAGACACAGAAGTGTTTTTTAATAATCTTACAGTAGGTGCTCCTTTTGATGAAAATATGAACCCAGCACTTAGAGACATCTATAATTTTATGTTAGCAAGAATGGATGGTATGAGAGATGATAAATCTATATTTCTTCCTAATGTTATTGTATCAGATCCGGTTACAGGAATGACGCATAAAATAAACTTATTGAGAGTTGATCCATATGGAAATTTACAAATAATAAACGTAATTATGCCAGTTAGAGGTGTTAACTCTAAGCAATATAGCACAGAAAAAGTAGACTTGGGTGCAGGTAGTATTCTAAAGAAAAAAGGAATACAAGATGGAATAACACAAAGAATGTATACAGGTTTAACCATGGCTATAAGCAAGAGAATATTAGAGAACCTTGGTTTTGTTGTAGATGAAGGCACTATGACTATTAACTTAAAGGAGACTGAAGATAGTATTGCTACTGAAGGAACAACTCTCCACGCTGCTTCAGAAAATGAACATGTTGTAAGTAAAATAATTCCTTTAGATATAGCTGAAGAAAACAGAATGGTTGTTCAAGAGATAATGGATCAGATGAGAAATCCAGAAGAGATTGAAGACTGGGAATCAGAAGTTTTTACTGAAGAAGGAATTGATATTACAAATCAAGAAAACAAACCTTTATATGATTCATTATTTAAAGCACTTAAAGATTATAGAGACGGTCTTATTAAAAAAGAAGATGCTATAAAAAATGCTAGAAGTGTTATTATGATGGATAAAAGTAGATTACACTTGATCCGTCAAATAAGCATGTCTAGATCTATGATTGAAAATAGTTTTTTAAATCCTGAAACTATTGATACAGTTTATATAGACTTAGTTAAAGAAAGTATTGATCAAATTGATGAGTTTCTTGATTACATAGGTGATCCTGACAACTTTTCTAAACCAGAATATATTAAAAAAGTACTTGCTTGGCAAAAGTTTGTTGAGTCATATAGAGGATTAGTTAACATTACAAATGCTGATGGACTGTCTCAGACTCAATTGGCTTACATAAAAAAACTAAGTGATAAATTAAATGATATAGTTGGAATATTAAGTTCTGACAAGAAGGTTGTCAAAAGAGGAGCTATAGACATTGCAATTGAGAATTATGTAAGACAAGTTATTATTGATAAATCTAACCGTGATTTTACTAATGAGGAGTTAGATACATTAATGACAACAGCAAAAGACATAGGTTATGTAGAATATCAAACGGGTGATATGGCTACATCAAGAGACACTCTTCTTGCATTAATGGATAAGATATATAAAAGAGATAGGCAAATAATTATAGATAGAACCCAGAGACGTGCTCCTAGAATAAAAAGAGCAGCAATGAAAATTGCTAAACTTACTGGCTCACCTAAAATTGATTATTCTTTTATGTTAGAATTTGATGAGAACGGTGTACCTACAGGAGAATATGTAAAGAAGAAAGGAAAACAGTTTAAGGCAGCCTTAAATAAATTAAAAAAACCATTAATAAATAAAGACGGTAGCTGGAAGGAATTTATTGATATAGAAGATCTAGAAGAAGCAACTGAAGAGCAAATAAAGTATAACCAAGATTTATATGCTGCAAGAAATGAATACTATGCATTTAAAGCTGCAGAAGTTAAAACCGAGACAGGTCCTCAAGATGGTAAATACTTTAAGTATACAGATGAGTATAAAAGAGCTAGACAAAGGTTTGAAATTTTTATACCTAATCAAAACGGGGGAGGATTTTGGACAAAGAAAGCTTCAGTATCAACTAAAGCTTATTTACGATATGTAGCTAAATACTATAACACATTTAAAAAAGAAGATAAGATAGCAAGACCAATTGAGGATGCTAATGGAAACTTTACAGGTCAGATATATTATCTTGATAATGCAACTTTTGTAAAGCCTGAATTTAAAGAAATTAATTACGATAGTGTTGAGGGTAAAAAGATGATTAGTGAGAAGTGGTTAAAGCTCCATAACCCTAAAACAGAGCTTGAAAAAGCACAATTAGAGTACTATAATATGTTTATTGATGTATTTGAAAATGAACTCTTAGCTCTTCTTCCTGAAAACATTAGCATGATAGGTAGAGTACCTGTAATTAATGGTAGACCAACCAGCAAGCTTAAAGACAAGCCAACAGGAGTTGGTGTTTTGTTTAGTAAAATGAAAACTAGTGTAAAAAACTTTTTTAGTCCATCAACAGTGATTAAAAAAGCTTTTTATGATGAACACGGTGATATTATTACTGATTCATTACCATTAATGTACACGGGAAGTGTTATACAACAAGAAGAAATTGATAATGCTTATTCAGAACTAGAACTTGTTCAAGCAAAATATAAAGAAGCAAAGACTGCTAAAGAACAAAAGAAGATTAAAAACGAGCTTAGAGAAATAAGAGGTAAAATAAAAACTCTTGAGGCAAAGCCAACAGCAAGAACATTAAACTTAGATCTTACTGAATCCTTAATTAAGTTTTCAGCAATGGCAGAGAACTATGAAGTAATGAGTCAATCAGAAGACACGTTTCATGCTATGATAAAAGTCTTAGAAAACAGAACCTATACAAACTCTGTTGGAAATGTTAAAGTTGAAGATGATGACGGTAAAGAAGTGGGGACTAACCAATCTGGCGCTGCATCTAACATGGCAAGAAGAGCTAACAAGTGGATGAAGATGGTGTTTTATAATAATGATAATGACACTAAAACTTTCTTTGATAAGTTAGCTAAAGGTATTATATCTCAAACATCTCTTGCTTATGTAGGATTTAACGTGTTTGGTAACTTAAACAACTATGTGTTTGGTAGAGTGTCAAATGCTATTGAGACAGTAGGTGGTAGATTCTTTGCAAGAAAGGCAATGATTAAGACTAACGTAAGATTCCAACGTGCAATGGTTGAAAATCTTGCAGGAGCTACAAAGGCTGGAATAAAGAAGTATAGAAGATATGAAGATGAACAGCAAAAAGGTAAATGGAATGCAACTGTAATGTATTTTAGAATGTTAGATTCTAAAGAAGATATGCGTGAGAGTGGATATAAGAGTGAAAACAAAAGTGTTAGAGCAGCTGCAAAAGACATGTTTACTACTGGATCAGATGGTGTAACAAGATTCTTAAAAGCTGGTTGGGATAGATTTCATGAAATGGGATACCTTATTCAGGATGCGGGTGAATACAATGTACAAACTAAGATAGGTAATGCTATATTAGAGTCTACTACAATGAAGAATAGTAAGACAGGAGAAACGTTATCATTATGGGATGCTCTAGTTTGGGATAACAAAGATCTTACAATGAAAGTTAAAGATGGGTATGATAAAGTTATATTCTATAACCAAACTAAAGAGAGAGACTGGAATGATGATGCCCGTTATGAATTAAGGAATTATATAAGAGAGGTAAATAAACAAGTACATGGTAACTATGCCCATGAAGATAGAATGGTAATGCAATCTACTGCTGTTGGTCAATTAGCCGCACAGTTCCATAAGTGGGTTGCTCCGGCAATTAAAGCAAGGTTTAGAGCAGAATACTTTGATGAGAACCTAGGATGGATGGAAGGTAGGTATTTAACTTTCTGGAACTTTATGGCGTACTCTTTCCAAAACTTAAGTCAGTTTGGTAAACTAATGAATAACTATAAAGAGTTTAATGGAGAGAAAGGACAAATGAAATTACAAAATGTCTTTAGAACTATGGGAGAGATAGGTATTATAATGACTACAGTATTGTTAAAGATGTTACTTGCTGGTATGATTAATGATGATGACGATGATGAGAGAGGAAGCTTCAGTAGAGATGTTGATGATAGTGATTCAGCTACAATGAAAAGACTCCGTAATGTATTCTTATACCAGTTAGATAGGACACATAAAGATTTAGTAACCTTCATGCCTATACCAGGTACAGGTGGTCTGCAACAAATGTATCAGCTATTTAAGTCTCCTATTGCATCTTCAAGAACGTTAGGAGAGTTAGGAGAAGCTTTAGAGTATACTGTAGGTACAGGCTTAGCTTATGCATTTATGGATGATGAAAGCTTTTTAGAATCAAAGTGGGTGTATCAAAGACCCAAGGCTAGACGTGGTGAAATGAAAATAGGTAAACAGTGGGGAGATGCCCTACCTATACTATATACTATTAACCGTTGGAAGTCTTATGACAACGTTACTGATTTCTTTATTAAATAGGATACCCGTAATATAATTTTTCAATCCAACACATCTTTCTTTATTTTTTCAGAGTCAACAAAAAAATCATTTACCCCATCCCTAACTAATTGCTTTAATGTTTCTTTTAGCCATTCATGGTCTGGGTGATTTACAGTAGCCAGCAATTTAAAAGATATTTCTTCTGCTGTTTTATCAATCAATTTGTTCATAGTTATTTAATGTTTAGTTAACATACATTGGGGTTATACTTCTTATATTATTTATATGAAACATAAGATAGATATAACCCCAGTAATATATGCATTTATTATGGTTGTTGTCTTTGCTTTAGGTACTATGTAATTTCACAAGCACCACCAGCACAAGCCAATTCACCTTTTAAATCAGTTTCATCTGTTAACTCTACAACACCAAGAAGATTAACAGATGTTAAAGACTTGAGTAATTTCTCATAGTCTTTCTTTGTTATATCTTCAAATGGAGCCTGAGTATAAGTACCACCATCATATGGTAATACTGATAAACCATTATAACATTCTTTGTTTTTCCACATCCACTCACCTGCTTTATCCCACTCATCCGCTTTTAAACTTATTGTTGCAGATACGTTGTGAGTGTTAGAACCTTTTCTGTGCCCAGGCTTAACCCATTCAGTAGAAATTTTCTTTACTCTTTCAAGTAGATCAAAAGGAGATTCAGTTCTTAAGATAGATCCTTCTGGTGCCATCTGTGGTATACTTATCACAGCTGTATCATGTGAACGGAAAACACAGTCTTCAACTAACTCAGGGTGATTAATAGATAGGTAATTATATATTGCTTCATTCTTACCAACACGTATTCTTCTTACATAATAATCATTATGCCATGCATGAATACCTGAACTTGTACCTAATGTTAAAGACGTGGTCCCTGCAGGCTTAACTGTAGTACAACGTGCAGATTTATTTATACCTAATAATCTAGCAACTCTAGCATTTTCTTTCTTTACTATTTCTGCTGACTCAGTGGCATTTAGTTTTAAGACTTTACCACTTCCAATCCCTGTCATTGACACACCTATAAGTGCATCTTTCTCGGTAGTTTCTTTCCAGATTTGTCTTAGGTAGTGAAAGTCTGTATAACTTGCTTGTAAAGTACCTATAAAGGCTGCAGCTTTAACTCTTTCATTTAAGTCTTCTTGTGACTCAAGATCACTTGCATTAACTTCACATAGATTACAAAATTGAAATGGACGTAATGCAATTTCACAACAAGGGTTTGTGCCCCAATCTTTATCATTGTTAAAGTATATGCCAGGCTCACCAGCACCGCTTGCTTCTACACGTTTCCATAAGTCCATAAAAAACTTTTTAGTTATTTTATGCCTCATCAGTACAGCTGAGTTATTGGATCTACCACGTTGTGGATTTAATTCCCACCAGTTACCTGATTTACAGGAAATCATTTCATCATCATCCGCACTAAATAAACTAATTAATGCAGCACGTCTTATACCGCCAGCAAGAACAGCATCAGCAATATAGCAGATCATATCATGTACTTCTAGAGTAGTTAGTTTATCACCATCTTCTTTCTGACTTAACACTCCTTCTACCTTTAACAAACATTCCTTAAGTGGTTGAGGACCAGGGGCTTTACCTCCTGATGTTACAAGCCTTGCTCCTTTAGGTCTAATGTCTGAAAAGTCAAATTCAATCTTTGAGCTCTTACCGTTTAGATAAGATTTAACAAGTACTTTTATTGAGTCAGCCCAACCTTCTATTGAGTCACCAATTAAGTATCTTTTAGTTCTATTTTTATATGGTTTGTTGATCATTGGAAGCTTTTCAACATGATGTTTTTGAACTGAGTAACCTACCCCGGTACCCCCTAAAAGTAAAAACATTGTTTCATTAAAAGCATCTGGTGAGTCTATTGGCAAGTAAGCACAATTATAAACTCTATTTGGACTGATCTCAATTGGTTTACCACCAAATTGCATAGATCTCATTGAAGGTAAAACCTTCTTATCATATACATACTGATACACGTTTTGTATCTCTTCTTTTAGCTTAGGATACTTTTTAATGTGCATAGTCTTATTACGGGTTACTAACTCTTCCCATGTTTCTCTTCTGTTCTGTTCAGGTAAGTATTTAGCATACTTCATATGAACAGTAATTTCACTTAAAATTTTGTTACTTAGGTTCATTTTTACATATTTTACTTTTGGTTAATACTAGGGGGGACTAATAAGATAATAAAATTACCAGATAGATCCGTACTTTTTTTATTATAAATTCTACATTTATTCTTTTTATTATTTGCTTTTTTTTCAGTATATTATATATGTAACTGTAGAAAAAAGAACTGCAAATATATGGAACATCAACAAGATATAACAGTAATGAGCCTAAGAATTGACAATATGGAGAAAAAACTTGATGACATTGACAAAAAATTAGACATGATAACTGTAAAACTTTTAGATCCAGATGATGGGTTTGTGACACGTGTAAATAAGAACACGTCATTTAGGAATAATATGAATGAGATCTTACCATATTATGAGCAAACTATTGAGGAGTTTAAGCATTTAAAACGTTGGAAAGATAATGTTTCAAAAGCTTTGTGGACAATATTTGTAGCACTTGTAGGAGTAATTGTTAAATTAATATTTTTTGCATAATGCCAAGTAAAGTAGGAAATAAAGGAGTACCACAGCAGTTAACCTCTGTTACTGCAGGAGCATGGACTACATTATTTGATCCAGGAGCTGATTGGCTGAATTCAGTAATACCAAAAATTTGGATTCAAAATACAGGAGCAGATGATATTACAGTTAGTCTTAGAATGACAAGTTTAGATATGGGAGATGGAGTATATGAGGGAGACTTTTTAACAAATGTTAAAATAGCAGGAAGCAATAGAAGAAGTGGTCTTTTAAATAATATACCAGGATCTAATCCAATTAACTTTAGTCATGATATGGCCCCTAATGTAGACGGTTTACAACCAGGTGGTCATGACTCACACAGTTTTGAAGATTTTAACGGTTTGACTTACTCAGGTAGAGTAGATATTGATTTTTTTCAATCTTACACTGTTGAGTCTGTAATAAAATTAGAATTTAAATGTGATAAAGCTTCAGGTTTTATAGCAACATTACTCCCTAGTAATGCAACACCAATGAAAACCCTAGTGCAAAAAGCAGGTACAGGTACTACGTATTAAATAAAAATAGAGATTAAAAAAATGGCAAGAGAATTAAATGAAGATACAGGGTTTAAAATAAGTATAAAGACACTTATTGGAATTGCATTTGCAATTGCTACTGTAGTAGGGATGTGGTTTGCATTACAAGCTGATATACAGGAAGCTAAAGAACTTCCAGTTGCTCCTCCACCAGATGTAACTAGAATGGAGTATGATATGAAAGATCAACTGATCAGGCAAACAATACAAACAACAGCTGATGATGTTGAAGAGCTTAAAGAAGACTTAGATAGAATAGAGGAAAAAATAGACAAATTAAGATAATGGCTAAGAAAAGAAAATTAAATAGCAAGAACCCAAAGTATTGGTCAGCAGAATTAAAAAAAGAAAAACCAATAAAGAAGAAGATCTTATTTTGTGAACCTAAAGGAATTAAAATATATGGAGTTTGGTATGAATAAAATAATAACACTTTTGCTGTTACTGTTCTCTTTTACATTACAGGCACAGATTACAGTAACTCATTTTAATGCAGATTGGAACAAAGCTAACAATGTAGAATGGGTAAAAAAATTAAAAGATTGTGACTTATCCTATGTAGATATAGCAAAACAACCTAAGTTACAAGCTAAACATAAAGTTGTGGTTGTACCCACAATTATTATATATAAGGATGGAGAAGAAGTAGAAAGATTTCAAGCTGACATTAGCTTTAAGATGGCAGCTACAAAAGAAGAAGTACAAGGAATAATTGATGAATTAATAATGAGTGATTTTTAAAACATGAAAAGAATACTATTTATATTACTGCTATTACCAACTCTTTTACAAGCACAGAACAGTTGGGTAAATGTACAGTTATACACAGATAATTACCCAGAAGAAACAAGCTGGACTATAACACCCCCTGGAGGTTCACCAATTATTGCACAAAATGATTCTGGAATGATTGACCTTACATTATATTCAGACACAATTCAATTAGGT
>Ga0098037_1000157_pt1 | contig 43428 bp, 37 predicted proteins | sample 5_EtaG_FD_75050 | JGI IMG/M metagenome (GOLD analysis project Ga0098037, IMG submission 75050) | Marine viral communities from the Subarctic Pacific Ocean - 5_ETSP_OMZ_AT15132 metaG | ecosystem: Environmental > Aquatic > Marine > Oceanic | place: Pacific Ocean | collected 2015-01-08 | reverse complement strand
TGATGATTCTAAAAACTCTAGATAACCTTATTTCTAAGTCTAGATACAAAATCCCATATATGTTCACCTATCCATTTCATTTAAAACTTTACTATATCTAATTGCAAACTCATCAGCAACAACTTTCCACTCGCCCGTAGTGAGCTCATTACTATTTTTATTAAACTTATCTTTTATTACTTCTCTTAATATATCTGTGTTATTCATTTTTTCTTTTTACACAATTTTATTACTCCTGCTACTGTTATGATCGCTACAGTGGTGCAGATTGGACAAGGACACATTATATTTCAAATCCAAAGTTAATAATCATGAACCTGAATCTTGGGCACGTTCCTTTATTACCACAATTCCAACAAGGGCAAAACATTAGTTCAAATACTGTTAATGTACTTATTCTTAATGCTATCTCGTATTTATCTTTTTTATTTCCTGATCTCCAAGAATTTATCCAATTTATCATATTTATTTATTTAGTTAACATTTCCATCTGCGTCTAGCGGCTTTACCTCTTTCTCCGGTCCAACCCCTTGATCTAGCGCAAAATGATTTTCTACGTTTAGCTGCTTTACCACCTGGTTTAACTTTACCAGTTACAGCTGTTTTTAATTTACTACCTGGGTTTTGAGCTCTATATTTTCTTACACCAGCTTTAGTCATACCAGCACCTTCCTCCGTTGTCAAGAAGTTCCTGCTCTTACCTTTTGTTGTTTTTCTAACTCTTGTAAATGGCGTAAAGCCAGTCATATTAAAACTCATGATATATTATTTAGGTACACAATTAGGAACTGTTCTACCACCTTTCTTTTTAGTGCCTATCATTTCATAATTTTTCCAACAGGGTTTTTTTGTGAAAGGACTGAGATTACCTGCAGCAATAGATCTTCTTCTACCACAGCCGGTTTTTTTTATTGGGTTATTTTTTTGTATATATGCCATAGTTATTATTATTACACGTTTATTGGTGAGCATAACATCTCTTGTTAGTATTCTCTGTTTTGTTCTTACATCTTCTACCTGAAGAAGTTGTGCCAGTACATTGATATTCCTTTATACCATCTCCATCTCTGTCATCACCATCTTTAAACTCCATGTGATGAATACACTTCCACGTTTTAGCTTTTGTTTCCGTTGTCATACCACATCTCTTACCATTAGATCTTATACCAGAACATCTAACTGTTTTAATTCCTTCTTTCTTTTTTCTTTCTTCTTCAGCTATTTTTTCTTCTTCTTTCTTTTTCTTATCTTCAATTTTTTTCTTTTCTTTATCTATCTTTTTTTGTTCTTCTTTTTCTTTTTCAAGCTCAGCTTTAGCTGCCTCAATCTCTTCATCACCAGCGCCAACGCTCCATCTACTCCAACCACTAACAATAGCTATACGTTGCCATAGTTCCATATTGCTAGTTAACGCCTCTTCTACGTTATTAGCTTTTCTAACTAATCTAGCTACAGGTAGGTTTGTTAAGGCTTCAACGATGTTACCATATATTCCTAGCTTAGGATTTTCAATTCTATATTTTAATTTCTCAGATAAACCTCTATCCCACTTGTCTTGAAGTATAGCTTGATAAACTTTTCTAATCTTACTACCAATGGGTGGAGATAGGTTTATAGCTTCTATTATAGTCCACGTGTCATCTCTTTTCCAGTGTGGTAATGACTTTTGTTTCTTGTGTTCCATTATAGTATTCTTGAACGTAGAAACTAAAGCTCCATATACACCTGTACCTCTAAGTATAGTATCTAACGCTCCGTTTAAAACATCTTTTGTTTTGTCTATTTTCTTTTCTTCCTCCTCGTCAGAGCCAAACAGCAAGAACATTAATCCACTTTGCATAGCTCCAAATATTATATTCTGAGCAACACCGTAGTATACTATTCTAGAAACATTAGCTTTAACGCTACCTCTACCGTTAACCAAATCAGACATAGCTTTTTTCATCAACCTAGTCATCTGCATTGGCGTATTTTGCCAAGCAAGTATTATTCTACCTAATGGACTTGCCTGTTGATTTGATATTAAATCAGGTCTAGATGACTGTTGCGTTTCTTCTGCTATTTCTTGAAAATCTAAAAACGCTTGTTTCTTTGCATCAGCTTCTGACATTCCTTGAGCAACGTATTTATTAAACCTATTTCTATAAAAAGTAGAACCTCCCATTGCTATAGCAAAACTATCTGCTATTTGTGTTGGTAAAAAACCTTTTTCTAATAGAAAGTGGATAATAGCTTGTGGTTTACTTTTACCATCTTTATAAGCTTTAGTTAGCTCAGACGCTGATACATCTGTTTGTAATCCAGCTCTACGTTCTTTCAACATTGGAGAATTAAATATCATTGCAAAATCACTCCAAAATTGAGGTTGATTAGCAAACGCTTTAGCGGCTGCAAATATATTATTGTCTTCCCAGTTTAAAAAGTTAACAGTAGATATTGTTTGCAGCAACGCTGATCTCATGTTAAAGAACATCACAGCTCCAACAGAACCGTTTATCCAATCCATAAACCAGTTTAACGTAGCATCATCACCAACAACTCTATTGCTACCGGTTTTCATTCTGTATATTATCTTTTCTAGATTTTTTCTAAAATCAGTTCCGTACAGAGCTTCTATTTTATTTAAGTTTTCAGGTGAGAATACTTGGTCAACGTTTTCCATCCATTCGGATAAAAAGAATTCTCTACCCTTTTTAGATATATTAACTAAATCTGTACCTATATCACCAACAACCCAACTAGTACCTGGTTCAATGTAACCACCTTCAGCTTTACTAACTCTACCCAACATATCTGCAAAAGAAGAAAGCTCTGAGTTGTTTCTAACGTGGTTAACTAAGGTATTAATTTCAGTTTCACTTAAACCAGGTATATCAAAACCAGCTTTATTCCACAGGTATGTTCTTATAGCGTGTTCAGTCGTAAAGTCTGTTCCTGCAACTTTCTTTTTAAAAGATTTAACGACATCTGGAAACTGTTTCTTCAAAGCCTTAAAATCATTAGACATGTTTTGTTTATATATGTTCCACTGTCTAATTCCCTTAGCAAATGGAGCTAGTAAATTTTCTTTCCACCACTTAGCGTCTATATCCCCTTGTTTACCTTTACCCAAGAATCTATATATCATTCCTTTAAAATCCTCAGCTGATGGAGGTATAAAAAATCTTTGAAATATATTACCACCCTTACGCTTACCAACATTTCTAGCGGCAGCATCTGAAAAACGTTTATCTGACTTAACGTTAGTATCTCTTTCCATCATATCATTAAACTCTTGGTCTAATGATTTAGGATCTTTTTTACTATCAAAAGCTTTACTTTTCATAGTATCTCTTTTTGTTATACGATCTGTTTCAGAAGAGCTAACTGTAGGTATGTTTTCTAGGTCTCTAATAAACTCTTTCCCCTCTTTGGTATTAGTGTTTACAATCATGTCACCTATTCTTCTAAGACCGTTTTTCCACAGTTTAGCTTGAACAGAACTACCTTTAACATCTAATTGACTCATAACATGTTTAACAGCTTCGACGTTCTGCATCGCATCATCAACGAAATATATATCATTAAAACCCTCCTGATATTTATCCACTATCCATTGAGCTTTAGCATCACCCGTACTATTACCTAAACCAGTTATGTTTTTAAGAGGTATATAAACACCTTGTGAGTTTAACCAACCGTGTATAGCTACAGCAGCCTCTTGTGGTCTCGCTGTTAATATAAAGTTGTTTTTTGGTCCATATTTTTTAATTCTGTTTATTAACTTTTGAAATAAAGGACCTTTAACACCACCCCTAACATTTACAAAATCATCAAAGTTCATTTTATAACCCTGCTCCATTAACTCAGTACCTCTAGTTGGCCAGTCTTCAGAGCTTATTCTTTCTGTTTCTTTAGTTTTAGGATTCGTAGCAATAACAAAATTATCTCCTTCAATAATTAAAGTTTCATCAAAATCAAATATAGAAGCGCCCTGTGTTTTTGTAGTACCTCTACTTTTTGATTTTTGTATTTTTTTATTTAGAGTTCTTTCTATCTTAGCTGTTTGTTGTGTTATAGATTGAGTATTTTTCTTAACAGGTTTCATATCTAAAACCTTTTTAATATTCTTAACAGCTTCTTTTATTTTATTTTCCAAGTTAATATTACCATCAACCTCAACACTTGTGAAGCTCTGTAGGTTAACCATAGCACTATCTCCAGCTTCTTGAACCATCAATGCTAGTTCAGCTAGTGTTTCTGGCGCTACAAGTCTCAATTCATCTCCAGCGGACTGTGTTTTAAAGTCTGCAAAGTTTTGAGCTTGATCCCAAAAACCTGGTATTATAAATACCTGGTAACCATCCCACACATTACTATCTATAACTCCGTTATTGTCTCTTAGAGATTTTATTATTCTTCTATTTATTTCAGCCTTAGATTCTGAGTGTTCGTATCTTAAAGCTGGTATAACCTTGCCAAATATTTTTTTAAGTTTGTTTTTATTTTTCTTATGCCAAGCTTCTATCTTATCTGTATTGTTTACAACAGTTGTTAGTAAAGCGGACTTTCTCATTGGTGAATTCATTCCAGAACCTAAGTTCATTATTATAGCCGCTAGCTGTGAATCAGTAACACCATCGTTATTATAAGCACCTTCAATCATAAACTTACTAAACCATCTAGCGTCCTCAGACTCTTGCTTTCTCTGAGCTTGTCTCTCTTTGTTTCCAACATCTTTTTTACCAGATTCAATATCCTCTTTTAACATTGTTATTTTAGTTGGAACAAACTTAGTGCCATCCCAAACCTCATATTTATAACCTTTAACATTAGACTCCTGAATCCAACCCATTTTACCATTTTTTAATTTGGTTCTTTTTATGTCAGGGTGAATAATACTATTTAAACTATTTATATAATTAGCTACTGTATCCCAAGCTTTATATCTATTATCCTTCTTACCTTTAAAGTCAGGGTTTTCTATAACACCATTAGGGTTGTTTGGATCTTGTATTAATCTACCGTCACCAATCTTACCTGATCCAGTAAAAGAGTTTAGGCCGTGTGTTAAAAGCATTTGACCTGTTTTAACTTGACTATTTAAATTACCAGCTAGTTTAATAACAGAGTTAACAACTGTATTTCTTATAGCGTTTATACCTTCGATAGATAAAAACTCTGAACCAGGGGATTTACTTAAACCAAATATCTTTTTTAAATCTCTAGCGTTTGTTTCATCAAACTCTTCATCATATCTTTTTTCTAGGTCTTTATCTAGTGTTGTGTTATACATTTTTCTAAGTATATTTTTTCTTTTAATAAACTTAGATATTGTTTTAACAAACCAATTTACTAGTTTGGTTTTTTCAGTTGTTGTAGCTTTACTATCCGCAGCGTCTTCAACTGAAGCTTGCACTATAGGTTTTATAGCCTCTGGATCTGTTTGTGGGTTAACGTTCTTAGCTACGTTGTTTATAGCCTTTTCTTTATTTATGTTTCTACTAAACATTTTATCACCTCTACCGTCAGCAAGCTTAGCGATTAAAGCATCTTGTTCTGTTCCGCTTTCAATTGCATTTATTCTTAACTCTTGATTAGCAATTGTTTGAGCGGCTGATAAAGCTAACTGTCTTATAGCCGGGTCGTTTTTAGTTCCCTTGACAAAACTACCGTCTGGTCTAATACCAAACTTAGCTAAAAATTCTTCTCTTGAAACATCTTTTCTTTTATCTTGAGCATAATTACCAGCGCCACTATCTCCTTTAGCATAAGACAATCTAGCTCCTTTTCTATAAAAATCACCTAACTTTGTATTCGCTATACCTGTAGCTCTACCGTCTCTATCTTGGCCTTCAGGTAACATGTCAAGTAAGATTGGATTATGAGAACCATCTTTATTTGTTGATACTGAATATATATAATTTTGTGCAGCTAGTCTTTGTTCACCATTAAGGTCTGATTCAGCTATTATTCTATTAGCGTCTACACCAAAGTGAGATGCTACTACATCTAATATACCAAACAAATCTCCAGCAGTTTTCACATCAGCTGGTTTCTTTGGTTTAAATAGTTTTGGTAGTCCAGTTTTTTTATCAACTACTACGTTACCACTCTTGTCTTTCTTAGTTAACTTAATAGCGTCATCAAGTAATCTCTTAACACCCTTATAAGATAAGCCTTGTATAGGAACTTTAGATGATTTAACTATACTATTTAAAGCCTCAGTTGTACTTTCAGAAAGCTCTAACTCTTGTTTTAATTTTAAACCATCTTCAACGTTTTCTTTTAATGCTGTTTTTCTACCCAGCGATAAATCTAAATCGTCAATTCTATTAAATTCAGAATCTTGTTCTCCAGGTAAAACGTCTCCAAGTGTTGATGAACCTTCTTTAGTTGATATTTGAGTGTCTAAAGATGGACCAGAAATATTTTGTTCTTTTTTATATTTCTTCATTTGGTCACCCTTAGCTCTGTATATAATAGACTTACCAGCACCACCTGATACACCCGTTAACCAACCAAACAAACTTTTATTCTTATCGTAACTATAGTTATCTAAAAAACGTTGACCTATTAACTCCTTAACGTTTCTAGTAAACTCTCTTAAAGCTTCTGCTGGTAAACCTAAATCAGTCATTCCTTGTTGAATTAAACCATCTAAGGATCTACCCTCAACTATATTTAAAAAAGCATTATAATAATCAGGAGATGTTTTAAACTCATCTTGATCCTTATACTTTGGTGTTCCATCTTCATTCTGAATAAATTGATCGTGTTTTCTCTTTAAATCCACATCGTTTATTCTAGCTAAATTAACAGCTCTTGAAAATTCTTTTTCTGCTTTTCTTTGCTTTACGGGTCTTTTGTCGTTAAATATTTTTCCACTAGCACCCTTCTGCAATAAGTTTATCATAGCATCGCTAGTAGTGTTGTTATCATATGAATTTTTAAAATCAATTAAAAAGTTTTTAACATCTTGAGTAGAGTCAAAAGATATATCAGAACCAGTTATGTTTCTAACAAACCTTCTTATTAAACCTCTTAACTTACCAAGAGCACCGTCATTAAATATGACCTCACCGTTTATTAACATTTCAGCCATAAAGGCTAACTTTTCTTCACCAATAGAGTTTTCATCATACTGCTGCATTTTTAAGTCCCATTTATCCTTAGCGTTTTGATCTCTAAACTCTACACCCTTACCAAGCATTATTTTATCTATCTGCTTACCCATTATAGCTCTAAGGTTTGGATCTCCTTTTAGTGTGTTTCTCATTACAGCGTGCACAAACTCATGTGCTCCAACGTGAAACTCTCCTGCTTTTAATGAAGCCTCTTTGTTTACAACAATTTCTAGACCAACAAGTTTTCCATCTTCAATCTTAGGTATCATCATACCAAAATCACTCGTAGACATTAATGCATCACCAGCTAAATCAACTATATCATCAGCTGTCATGCCTTCTTTGCTAGCCTGTTCTAACATTCTTTTTGCGTCATCTCTAGTTTCTTGAGGTAAAGACTTGTCTTTTATTATATCGTTCATAGCTTCTATAAAGCCTTCCTTTTCTGCAGCTAGGTTTTCTAAAACGTTTTTAGACTTAGCTCCAGTATCTTTAACGTTTAATTGCTGAAACTCTTTGGCTGAAACCTCCCTAGAAGATATATTAACACCACCCATTTTTTTAATCTTAGCAACATATTGATTAACCCAATCCATAGTTCTTTGATAATTTTTATCAACTACGTTTTTTGGATACTTACTTAGTATCTGTTGTTTTCTTGCTTTTCTTGCGTCAACTTTTTGTTGCAGTTTGGATAGTTGTTCTTTCTTTTGAGCTTCAGTTAAAGATGAGTCTTCGTTTATTTTCTTAGCTTCTTTACGATCTTGTAGATTTCTCCTGTCTATTTCAATTAACGTTTTCTTTTCTGATGGGTGTAGTAAATCTATTCGTTTAATATCAGTTTCTAAAAGAGTATTACTTTCATCTACTAAGTTAGCATACTCAGTTTCTAGTTCATCTAGTTTCCTTTGTTTAGCTCCTGTTCCCAAAGTGTGGTTACCATCTAGCTCAGCTATTTCTTTAGTTATATCTTGTAGTCTTTGACCTATCTTACCTAATATAGTGCTGTTTTCCTCGGTTGCAAAAGGACTAGAAGCTTTAGCAAATAACCTGGGTGATTGTATAAAACCACTTATACCTATACCGCTAACAAATGATTCAGCAACATTGTCAAAGATATGAACATCATCATTTCCAGAAATATACATGTCAGCTAAATTACCAGATATAGTAGCTAAGCTCTCAGAAAAACCTTCTTCAAATAATTCAACACTGGTATTTTTTAAATTTCTAAATTGAAATATATTCTCTCTAACTTCTTTTTCAAAACCAAGTCTAGCTTGTTTTGCTGTAGCACCACCCAGCATACCCTTTGTTTTCTTTAGCGCTTTAAATGTTACTCTTTCGGATAATGCTTCTGCAGCACCAGTAAACTGAGCATTCATAGCCATAGTAGTAAAACTATAATTATTACCATACAAACCCCCAGACTTCATGTACAATTCTTTTTCTTGTTGTAGTTGGTCATACTTATTTCCGGTAGCTGAAGCGCCTAAAACATATAATGAGTAAGGACCAGATAAATACATTGTAGCAAGTGTTGGTATTTGTGTTGCTATTAGGTTACTAAACCAACTCAATCCAGAACCAAAATCATCTATTTCGTCGTAGGTTGTTGCTTTTCTAGTTTTAGCTGTTATTTCATCTGCTTGCCATTCATCTATACTTCTACTAGCTTTATCCCACAAGCTCTCCCTCATGCCAGTTTCTTTGTTTGTAAAATTATCACCAAACAAACCACCGCCAACAATTGTAGCTACTGGCGCCGCATACAAAGATGCAGCCTTAGCTATACCTCTAAGTATTGGATTATTTATTTCCTTTATTAAGTTTTCCGGCATTTGAAACAACATATCTGCTTGGCTTATTATACCTTGCACAGTATCAATACCAGCCTCTAAAACCATAGAAGCAAAGAAGTCTGTAACATAACCTTGGTTTCTTGCTATAGCTTTTACATATGAACCCAACTGTTCTTCTTCAACAGACATACCATCTAGTTGTCCGCTTAGTTTTTCAAACACATCTTGATATTCTAAACCTCTATTTCTTAAAAACTCATGTCTATGAGCTTTATCTTGGTACTCTTTAAATAAAGTATTTATTCTAGCTTGAGCTTTATTAACCTGTTCTTCCGTTGTGTATTTACCGTTTTTTAATTTGTTTATTTCATTAACAATCTTCTCTCCATCACTTTTAAACCAGTTTTCTGTAGCCTCTAACTCTGTTCTTATTTTATCAAAATCAGTTCTAACCGATTCTACTTGTTCAATTTTTTTATCTATCTTAGCGTCTAAAATGTCCTTTCTTCTATTAGCTTCTTTTTCTAAGTACTTTTGTTTTTCACCCTTTGTAAATAGTCTGGTTTCTTCCTCATCTAGTTTATTTAAAACTTTATCTTCTAATAATTCTACTCTACCGTTTCTTTTAAAACCTTCTCTAACATAATTTTCGTATCTACCCTTTAGCTCGTCGTTTTCCTCTATATCCGCTTGTACTTCTCCTTGTATTCTTTTTAAATCACCTTCAGCTAAATTAACTCTTTCTTCGTATGTTAGCTTTTTAAACTCTTTACCATTTTCCTCCTCCCATCTTTTTATAGCCTCTTCTTTAACGAATGTTTCTCTTAAGTCTTTAACCCATTTTCCTTTCTCAGAAAGTTCAGGTTTTTTAGGTGCCAACGGTCCTTGAATTTGAGCGTCAAGACTACCTGTACCTTCCCTAACACTATACATTCCGCCTTTTTTCTTATTAGCGTTGTATGTAGCTAGATCCTTGTTGTACTGCTCAAGCTTCTCGTTATAACCAACATCAACCTCGTTAACAGCACTAACATAATCTTCTTTTTCTATTTTTGAATCTTCTTTTTGATCTATCTTAACAGCATCAAGCTCGTTCATAAACTTATCACCCTTGTCTACTTTACGCTCACTCATCCACTGTTTCATTTCAGCGATATCCTCAGGTTTGTTTAAGTAAAAAATTCTTGATTGATCTTTACTTTCATCATAAGGAGAGTTTTTACCCTTCCAATTAGGATCAGCTTTAATTTGTACAGCTTTTCCGCTCATCGCGTCTGCTTCAGCAAACTGAAAACCCCATTGAGAATAAGCTTCCGTTAATTTTTTAACAGCTTTCTTTTCTCTATATTGAGATGCATCATCTATGTTTTGTGTTTCTAATTCCCTTGGTTTCTCAGACTCTTCTTTCTCTTCTTGTAATTCCGATAAAGTACTTTCCAAGTTGAACTCCGTAGAACCGAAGTAAGGGTTCTGTGCTTTTGGTTCTTGTTCCGCATTCGCACTCTCCGCGGAACTCTCTTGCTTTCCCGGCAATGTAGCTTTTTCTCCATGTTTTTGAAGAAACTTTTGTTCCAATGTAGCTGGGACGTTGTATTGTTGTCCATCAACTACATATTGAATCTTAGCGTTGTCACCGTGTTTTTCTATAAATTTATCAACTAGTTCAGATGGGACATTATATTTCTGTCCATCTACCATGAATTCTTTTTTCATACTGTATCGTTAGTTACCCGTTATTATTTTTATTATAAATTATCTTCAGTCACTTCTATTGGCTCATTGTAAACCTCTAAAGCACCTGTTTCTGTGTTTTTTACTACTTGTTGTTTTCTTCCGGCTTTACCAGCTTCCCACTGATTAGACATAAACTCTGTAAAGTAGTTTGTTAGTTCCTTTTTTAATATGTCCTTATACAATGGATCTTCAGTCATGGCTTTTGTTATCAACTCAGCTTCTTCTCTACTTATACCATCTGTTACGTTAACACCACTAACTGGATTGTTTTTAACATACTCTTCTGCTTCGGCTTTCTTTCTCATACCTCTCTCTTGTCTTTCAGCGTAAGTTTCCATTATGATTTGTTTTTCTTCTTCATCCAACCCATCAAACGAATCTATTTCTTGACCATCTATACCAATAAACTTAGCGTACTCTGTTAACTGTTGATCTGTTGTTGTTCCCTCTTCTATAGCAACACCCAAATCCTCCCATGTGTTATCTTGTATAAAACTTACTGTGTCTTCAAAAAATGAAGATGGTCTACCATCTATCATTCTATCGTAAACCAAAGACTTAAGATCACCATCTCCAATAATTTCACTTTCAACCTTTCTAGCTATTTTTTCTCTATTAAACTCTGCATCACCAATGCCAACGTTTTCAGATTCATTTAGCAATGCATTACCTAGTGTAGATATATTTTCAGCAGCTGTTGTGTTCTTAGTCTCTATCATACTACCTATATTACTAACACTAACCCATTCTTCACCACCATTATCAATCGTACCTTGAAGTTCTATGGCCAATCTATCTAACTCTTCTAACTCCACTTGCTGCTCCGGCGTATACATTGGATTACCAAATTCATCAACTTCAGCATCTTGAGCTATACGATCTAACTCCGCGTGAACAAACTCCATTTCCTCTTCAGCTTCAGCAACTTTTTCCGAATCTTGAATCATAACACCCATTCTACCTTTATCTGGACACTTAACGCCCTCACCACATGTTTTTTCTACCAGCTTTGCACCATCTTCTAAAAGCCCCATGAGCTGCATTCCTTTTTCACTTTCTTCAAACCCAGTCATTAAATCTCCGTTAGCTACAGCTTCACTGAGTTGTAATCTAACATCCTTGTACTCACTGTAATCTTTAGCTTTTTTATTTAGATCACTTATAGCTAAAGCTCTGTTTTTATTATTACCAAATATAAACTGACCTCTACCTTCTTGTAGTTTATCATAAAGAGCTTCATATTCTTCTGTTGGTAAATCACCAGCTGATGCTAAAACCTTTTGAACTGTTTCGTCTAAAGCTTTTTTTCTTGAGTCAATAGTGTTTTTTGAACTTTTCCACATTTGAGCTAATGAATCATTTATCTGATTATTCATAGCCAACCTAGTGGCTTGCCCAGCTGTTGCTGCTCTATACGCTCCTTCTATTAATTTTGAACTTAAACTATCTGCCATATTATATTATTTTTATTATGCTACACCACCTTGTAATGCACTTGTTACTCCTGATGTTAAGGTTGATAAGCCCTGCATTTTAGCTGCCTGACCAGCAGCCGCTTGTTCTCTAGCTGCCGCAACTTCTGCTTGAGACATCCCAAGTAGTGTTGCTTGTTTTTCTCTTTCAGCTTCTCTAGACCATACCTCCCCTTCTCTTTCTTTATCTTGTATAGCTGACGCAGCTTCTCTTTCTGCCATTTGATTAGCAGCCTCTTGTTTACCTATATCAACAGCAGCTTGTTGAGATGCTAGTTGACCTTGTTTAGCTAGTGATTGAGCCACCGCTGCTATTCCAGATCCTCCAGCAGCACCTCTCATACTACCAAGTATATTAGCTTGGCTTTGTTGAAACTGTTGAGCTTGAAACTGTGAAGCTTGTTGATTAACAGTTAAATCTTCCATTTTGTTTTCCATGTTAGCATATGGATTACTTGTATCAAGATTAGAATATATATTCTTTAAACGATTAGTTTCCTTCATCGCGGCTTTTTCTTTTTCTTCAGCCAATCTTTTTTGTTTACCACCAGCGTGCATTTGAAGACCACCTCCAATTGCCGCTACTGCCACACCTGCTATTAAAAAACTCATATTATATATTTTAAATTAATTATTGTTTAGGTCCTAATATCTCGTCTCTAAATTTACTTAGTATTCCAGGTGAACCTCCGCCTTTAGGTTTTTTAGTTCTTTTTGGTTTTTTTGTTTTTGTTGATTTTTTACTTTGAATCTTATCTTTAGTTCTAGTAAAAATGTTACCATCTTTTTTCTCTCGCTTTTGTTTTGGAGTTTTTGTTTTTGTTGTTTTAGTTTTAGGCGCTTTTGTTTTTGTTGTTTTAGTTGCTGGTTTTGGTTTTGGTAATTTAGTGCTTAGAGGTTTTGTTGGAATCTTTTTAACTGTTTTCTTTTCTAGTTTAGTTTTAGGTCCCTTTGCTGTAAGCTTAATTTCTTTTAAATTAGTAGATTTTTTATTAGACTTTTCAGTTTTAGGTGAAGTAACTTTCTTTGGTTTCGGTAAAGTTGTTGGTGTTTTTTTAGTTTCAATCTTTTTAACTGTTTTCTTTTCTAGCTTAATAGGCTTGTAAGGCACTCCATCTTTACTTCTAAAATCATATACTAATTTTCCATCTTCCCACACCTTCTTTTTTTGAGATCCTAAAAAACCACCTTTCTGTGTTCTAACATCCTTGCCGTCTTTAAATTTAGTTTTATCAACTAACTTATCAAGCTTACCCTTTTCTCTTTGTGTTTTCTTTTTTATATCTTTTCCCTCCATGTACCTTTCCACATAACTTGGTTGTGGTACTCCGTCTAGATTTTTTAGCCAAGTTTTAGTAGTACCTTTAACAGAGGATCTATCAGCAAATAAATTCTTGTTCCACGCATCTCTTTCATTAGATGGTCGAGGATAAACATCTCCTCTTATATGTTGACCAACATTATTTATATTTAATTTTCTGTTAGTTGCTATTCTATTTACCTCAGCATCTGTAGTTCTATAGTTTCTATTTTGATCTACATTTTCAAACATACCTCTTCCACCATCTGCATCTTGATTCCATCTAACTGGATTATCAAAGAAAGTATCAGAACCACCTGTCATAGCGAAATCATATGAATTTCCACCACCACTAGCACTATCTTTTCTTCCCATAAATCGCGATTGAGATTCACCTCTTTGCGCTCCATCACCCATTATCCGCGTTCTTTCAGCAAACTCACCTCCACCTCCAGGAGCTTGCATTATATCATACCTGTGAGTTCCCTTTTGATGACCTTCATCTGTTAATCTATGATTGGTGTGTCTATTTCTGCTTCTAGGATCGTGACCTTGACCAACTATGGAGTCTATACCCTCGTAACCCTGCTTAGCTAAGTCTATTTTTTTCTGCTCTGTCATTCCACCGTGACCATCCATGTCACCTCTTTTTTTGTTTGCCCATATTCCTGGGTTATCACCTTCTGTACCTATAGTTCCTGTTTTTTCTGGATGCTGCACACTTGTTCCTTGGAACCCACCCTCTTTAGGTGTAGCTTTGTAGTTTTTATTTTTCTTACCATCTTCTCTAGTTTGATGCTCAAAGTATCTATATGATTTTGTACTTGGATCGTATACTGTTTCTCTACCACCTTTATCTACACCAAAACTTATTCCTCCGTCTATTAAACTAGATGGTGTTCCTGTATCTAAGTAAGATTGCTGTGGACCAGTTTCTTGGTTTACTCTAGGACCTTGAATTTTTCTAGTTTCGTAAGGTTGGCCAACGGTAACACTTCCACCTTCATTTGCTGTTTTACCTGATGGGTCTCTATACCAATCTTCTGGATGTTTTAATGAACCATCCGCTAAACCTTGATCGATGTATTTATTTCTACCATCTTCATAGCTATATCTTTGACCATCTATATCCCATTGGCTAGGTCTCTTTTTAACCTGCATGTCATCCATTTGAGCATTTCTACTGTCATAGGTTGGAGCAGTAGAACCCTCTCTCCATCTACCAGAATCTTGACCACCAAATTGTTCAGCAACCGGCGGTTGATAACCACGTTTATACATTTCCTGTAGTTCAGCTTCTGTCAAAGAGTGTGGACCACCATGACTTTTTAGTGGTGATTTATAACCAGCACCTTTAGCTGGTTTCCAACCATTCATTTTAAATCCCATATTATTGTTCTTTGTTTATTATAGCCTTAGTATCTAAATCAAGTACTTTACTTAGTTTTTCTATATCATCTAAAGATATTTCCTTATCAGAAAAGTCTTTAGCGATAACATCTTCCTCAACTTCTTCGGGGGTTTTTTTATCTGTAGCGTGAACAGTTATAAATACACAGTCTTCGTGTGTAAATATAACTCTTTTAGTTCCTGGAGGTGTAACTCCATTGTGTGGAGCTTTAACTGTTTTAACACCATCCTCTGTTAATATAGACATCTTACCTTTCATTAAAAAAAACGGATGTTCTTTTTTATGTATTTTTGTAACCAACACTAATCCAGCTGGATTAAATATTTCTCTAATATAACAACCTCCAGCAAAAGTGTGTTTAACTGGATTTAATTTATTTAACTCATCTCCAGTCATAGCACCAGCTTTGACCATATCGTTTTGCAAGTTAGATATTTTATTTCTGTAATCCTGTTTCTTTCTAATCTCTTGAGCAACTTCCCAAGCTTCGTCAAAAGTAAACGTGTGTTTTAAACCGAGCTCTTTAGTCTTTTCTACAAACTGCTTTTTTAATTCATCTTTAGATAGCGGGTTATTAATAGCTTGTTTGTTTATGTCTTCTATATTCATTTAATTAAATTTTACTAGTATATAGTTACATTTTTTAGCGATTATTTACTACTTTCAAAGTATTGACATGACGCCATAAATAATTCGGCTTTATCTTTAGAATCATTTATAAATCTAGTTTTCGCAAAATACCCAACTATAGAATTTATATTAGCCGTTGAATTTTTAGAAAAGAATACAAAATCATTAGCTGATGGCGGATTGATAGGAGGGTTTTCAACCTCAACGTTTAGAGACACTTGCATTTTAGAAGCATCATGAATAACAGAACCATTAGCAGCAAAACCAGATATATATGGTCCAGCTGAAACGTGTCTAATTTTACCAACAGTAATATAATTTGCTTCAGTCATTATATCACCTATGCCACCCACGTTTGATGTAGGTGTGTAGTAAACCCAATCACCAACTTCAACTAAAAGATTTTTATTATAGTTATACTCAAACGTACTTCCAACCGGCTCATACATGTCTACCGCTACTGTTATATTTATTGTTTCCATATTATTTATTTATTACCAAGTGAATATACTATCTAAATCTAAATCAACGTTAACATCTTCTTCACCAAAGTTTAAAAATGTAACCTGAAACTTTATTGTTGCTTCATGCGTATTTAAATGTCTTTCTACAGATATATCATCTATAGTAAACTTGGTTCCACCGTTTTCAGTAGGATTAGTGTTGGTCCAACTACATTGACCAGATTCATTTAAGGCATCAAATATTAAATTTACACTACTAGGTGAAATTGGTGTTAAGACAAAGTTATTACCCAACCCAGGTGTTACAGCTACATGATAAGTTAAAGTAAACTGAGTTTGCATCGTTTGTGACCACTCGTTTTGAGTTACACCTGGTATAATAGTATTAGCAGAAACACTATCTGGATATAGATTTACAAAATTAGCAACCTCGTCCGTTTGATTACCACCAGCAGGCTGGCCAGTGTACGGTGACCAACTACCAGCTGGCGTACCTGAATAACTATTACAGTTTAGCGGTTTAGTCGCTGATAGTGTAGAAAGTAATCTGAATGATACTTTTATATTTTTTCTTTGAACTAAGTCGTGCGTAACAATTGTATCTGTATCTACATCACCGCTAGGTGTCTCCCTGACGGGTTCAGCAAACGGATACTTATTGTAATCCCAACCAGCAAATGTATTTGGCGATGGTATAGTAATAGATCTATTACTACTTAAATCCACATATTTAAAATTTTCATAATCTCTTGAATAACCCCACCCAACTCCACTGCCAGCTGAAAAACCCGCTACTATTTTAGATAATGCAGAGTGTTTTAATTGATTAACTAAATCTTCTCCACCTACAACAACTATGTATTTAGTGTTGTATAGAGCTCTAGATTTCAAACCTTTTGGAGAAGACGGGTTGATAACTTTTGTATTTGGAAATCTTTGAGAAAACCTATACACACCACTGCTTGGCACAACACAGTGCATTCTGTTAACTTTTATAATACTAGTATTTTTTATTTTTGTTTCCTCTACTCTTTTCTTTATTTCCCAAGGTTGTCTTTCAGCACCTTTAAACCTAAGTGCTACTTCGGCATTTTCTTGTACACTAAACAGCGAATCTGTTGAAGAAGTGCCATTTATATCCCATTCATCATAATATAAAGCTTCGTGATGCCTTGTTAATAGGCCAACATATCTACCAAAACCACCACCGTTTTCCTCTTCCTTAACTACTGTTAACCAGAATTTGGCGCCGGGATCACCAACTACAGATATTTCTCTAACCTCTCCAGTTAATGACAAACCATTTTTTCCGACAATACATTGTTTAACAATTTTATTAGGATGTCCAAGTCTTAATTCTTTGTTTGATAAATACCTAACGTTTCTTTTAAAGTTATAAAGCAAACCGCTACTGGTGGTCGTATGTTTATCCGCAGTATAAACTAATTCGTACACGTAACCAACAACCATATTGTTGTAGCTATAACCTTTTTCGTTCTTTATTGTTTCTTTTAATCTAAGCTTAACATTGGTGCCACTAATTTGCTCACCTATAGATTGTATGAATGGTTCAGCAGAAAAAACTCTGTGTATTTTCTGTGATGATATATCTTCACCTTTGTCAGCTAATCCAGCAACTCTTGACTCATAGTCATGAAGAGTTTCTAGGTTATTTTCCACTGTTACTGTTCTATCTGTACACTCTATTCGTATTGTAGCTATAACCGTTGGTGTGTTTATATTAACAACACCCTTTACGGTAAACTTTATAGTTTCACTCGTGGTTCCAGGGTTTGCAACCTCGCTAGTAACAGAACTAGAATTATTAGGTGTTACTGTTATCAATTCCTGGGGAAACGGTGTTGTACCAGTGCTGTAGTTACTTACAGATTGGCTTATTACGTCAGTGGACTTACCTATCCAATATTTGTTATCTGTGCTCATAATTATCCGATTGACTCTACGTTAAAACTAACTTCAAAATTAAATAAATTTTCCTGGTCGTCATCTTCTTGCAAAAGTAATGGTTGACCAGAAACTGGAATATATATACCTTGATTAAAACTAGGTTGTGTTAACGTGCCACCCACCGTTAAGCGTACTATAACCCTATTACCTGCCCAAGATGCTGGACTTAGGTTTGGATCTATTGGCATGTTAAATTGACCAGAATAAGCAGCATCATAATCCATTGAGTTGTAAAACTGTATATTAGCAACACCACTTTCTTGACCACTTTGATAACTACCAAGATCAGAGCTACTTATCCATTGAAAATCTTGATAAAAATTTATTGGAAAAGAAGGGTCCTCTGTGTTCACGTCACCATCAACGTTTGGGGTTTCTGATTGTACTACTTGACTAACTAGTGGATTAGTAACACTGAACATATCCTTATGCACAACATATCCCTCTTCAGGTATTATCAACCAACTTACAAAAACATTATTTGCCTGAATAATTGTATTTGCAGCAATTGTACTACCAACGTCATTATATGTTGAATTACCAGTTACAGTGAAAGCAACGTTTGGTATGCCAGTTATTATAACATTATTCGTCGCTATAGATTGATTAGGTGCTGGAATAGGTGGTCCAGACGGACTAACAAATCCTAATAAATTATTTGTCAGATAAAAATTAGTATTATAACCAGTGTCAGTATTGCCATCTAAATCACCATTACCATCTGAGTTGCCGTCTTCAACATTTGTGTCGTCGCCATCAAAGTAACCTGGTATTGGTGTGGCATCACCATCTATATCTAACATTATTACAGCTGTTGCGACATTACCAGGATTAAACCAAGGGTAAAGATATGTCCATATCTCAATTTGATTTCCATCAGAACCGTTAACGCCAACGAGGTTGTTTGTTTTTATTTCAACCTTCATAACATTAGCCGGAAGAGCTCCACTACCGTTTGTAGCATCATATGGTGGATCTAATTGATTAACCCACCATGTATTGGTTAACGAACTTTGAGCTGTTGGCTCTAGTCCTTTTATTGAAAAATTATCATGACTAGCTTCGTATCCTGGATTAGGAACTATAATTGATTTTAATGGTTCTTGAGGTGGATTACCTATAGGATAGTTAACCGTAAAAGTATCGCCGACAACCTGTCCTGAGTCAACTGTGTAATTTTGTGGAACTATTGTGTAATTTACTGCCATATTATTATTTTTTTAATCTGTTGTGTCATTTATCATATCACCAGTTACGTACAGTGTAGTCGTGCCATCAGCACTTACGTCACCATCAGATCCAGATGATACTTCTTTAACATTTCCTAAACCCTGAACAGTAATACTAGCTAAATCGGGTGATGTAAAACCATCTTTTTCGATTCCAGATATTTTATTAAACCACTTACCTTCTTTTTCTATAAACTCTGGTACATGGCCGCTTTGTTTATCCGTGTCAATACTTTCAACATACCAACCAAATTTCTCAGAATAATTGTAATACTCACCGTCGTTAAATTCAGAAAATTGATCAGTACCACTAACACCACCTATACCCACAAAAGCATCTTCAGTTTGAAGTTGTATTACCTTAGATTGTGAACCCTCATAGTTAATTGTTTGAAAACCTTTTATTACACCTGGTTGTTCGTTAAACACAACATCAACGTACGAAGGCGTAAATGTACCGTAGAATGTATTTCTATCTACCTCTTCGTCGTGATGTGTATATATTCCAGCATCTCTATAAGCTGTCATGTATTTACCTCCGACCGACAAACCTTGTTGGGGTACAAAAGATCTAAAACTAACCCAACCTTTAGAACCCTCGTTAAATGCAGCTGTGTTTGATCTAGAAGGAGCGTTTGAAGCTGGTTGATATTTTAGCGTTAAATTATATTCACCTAAAACAGTATCAAATGAACCAACCAAGCTTTTAGTTTTCTTAAGGTTGTCTCTAAAAAACGTTTTCATACCAACGTTTGATATAGGTGTTATACCGTTGTTAGATAATCTCAACACAGCACCTCGCTGCATGTCTGTAAAATATAATCTATATTGATCCCAAGCTAGTGATTCTGGGTTTTTAGATATCCCATACCTACCAGCAAAAGGCGAGGCTGTACCAAGAACTTTGTTTGATGCCATTAACTGTGGATTACCATCAGCATTAAATAAAGCGTCTTTATTTGTTGTTACTTGTAAAACTCTATCTTCAGCGAATATTACAACATCGTTGTCTTGAGTGTGCAACCTTTGTATAGAGCCGTAAGTTGGATTAAGATCTTTAGTTATCTTTTCAGCCATGTTGAACTCATTTAGGTCGTTAACTCCAGAAGTTGAGTTATATAATCCAGAATATATCATACTACTACCTTTAACCTCTTTACCGTAATCAATTAATGTTGTAGAAACCTTAACACCATTATCTAGTTGTGGAGCATTAAAATCATCTCGTATTCTATCTGTTTCTAAACCGTTACCATAAGACCAACAATTATGCCATGATAGTTCAACTGGGTATTTATAAACCTCACTTTCTATTTCATAAAAACAAGAAGCATTGGTGCCAAAGCTAAATAACTTATAAGTAAGAGGAATACCATCAGCATCATTAGCCATCCAGCTAGTATCGTTTAGAATTACTATATTAGCGTTAACACTTTCTATAAAAACACCGGACGGTATTAAACCTTCACTAATTGACTGTGGTATCATACCTGGCACTAAACTACCACTATTATTATCTAATAAGCATTGATTATCAGGACCTATATATTGCAAACTAAAATTAATCTGCGATGAAGAGTTCTCCCCTGCTAATGGTCTAAATCTCTGTTCTTCAAAATTTATATCGTCATCGTCAAAAGGTGTATCAACTGGCTCCATATATCTAGTAACTTTTGACATAGTTTTTGTACCATCTTTATGTTCAAAAACTAAAAAGTCACCTACACTAATTTCAGATGATGCAAAACGTTCTGTATCGCCACCTAAAGTAGGTGTATACTTTATACCAATAATAGATGTTTTAGATGTATAACCTATTGTCCAGACATGATGATCTTGACCAGATAGTGGTATAAATTGAAACGCTGAATTCAAATCTAAAGACCTAGCTGTTATTTTAGCATTATAAGGAGCAAATTGTGTTGTGTTTTCGCTAGTCAGTACCATTGGTATAGCACTTGACGCTTCATAGTATATATCTAGTGCAGTGTTTTCTTTTGGTTCAGTTTCCCATATAGCTGCATTTGCAACTGGAATTACAATACTTGGATCAGTGGCAGCTGGTTCAACAATATTTATACCCATAGCCTCTCTTCCATCATGACATATTTGTCCTCTTGGATCCCACTCATCTGGATCTAACCCTATATTACCATTGTCCATTAAAGCACCTGTTCCCGTGTCGAATCTTCTAAATTCAAATCTAAATCCATATCTATGACAATTTCTTTTGTGATTAACATTGAGAACATCACCAGGGTTGCAAGTAGAAAGACCCTCTGTTACTCCATAATAACTCACCTTTGATCTACAAACATCACAGCTAGTGTCAACACCACTAAATTCTTGTCCACCTATATAATAACCATTGATACTCGCTCCATTAGTAGATATACTATTATTTAAAACTTGACCAAGTTCAGAGTTACCAACATGATGACCAGCACCTCCGTTATTACAACCATCGTCACCTTCTTCTGGGTAAGCAGAGTAATTCCACGTTAATGAATCTTCGTGAAAACCCTCTGGTGTAACAACTTGGTATATTCTTTCATTTGGATCTTTTTGAAATCTAAATAAAGTTCCAGGTTTTGTAAAAGCATTTTTAAAACCAGCCTCATCTCCACTTCCAAATGGATATTCCGCTTCAGGTCTAATCACCCCGATATGCATTCTACCAAAATGAGTGCTACTAGTAGGTACAACTCCAATTGTACTATCATTTAAGTAACCTCTATCAAGACCTGTTGGTTTGTAGTAAGTCATAGAATTTGATTCCCAACCATCATCAATAGATGAACTACCATCATTTGGCCCACCCCACATACGTGTTCTTTTACCTCTAGCTGAATCTATAAACAATCTATAATTAGCACCTTCATCAGAAGTTTCTGCAACAGCTGCTATGTACTTCCAGAAACTAAAACTATCCCAAGCCGCGTTGATAACATTATATGGACCACCTGTGTCAAAATCATCTGGATTTATATTATTCACATTACTTCCTCCGGCAAATGATGTTTCACCGAAAAAATTATAGTAGTTTCCTTTTTGTTTATTCCAATTACTATTAGCTGGCCAACATCCCATACCTAAAAATGTTGACATAAACGCCCTAAGATTATTATTTCCCTGATAATACTGTGTTATTTCTAAAGCTGCTGCAGCGTTATTACCTTGCCAGAGCAAAACGTTTTGTGGTATATAACTCCAATAACCTTCATTAGAAGAACCTTTCATAGCAACATTAGCTAGCGTTGCATTGTCTTGTCCATCATTAAAAGCTTGAACATAGTCAACGCCTTGTGTACCAGGTATTACTTGAGCGTCATTACCGCCGATATTCGATTCTCCAGAGAATACACCAGCTGGCGTTGTTAAACCTAACCATTGGTAATTTGATCTAGGTCCATTTATACCTGGGTTTATAGGTTGATTATCTATATATCCAATAGGATAGCTTATAGCGTTATCATAATCTATATTACCAGCAGCACTTTTTAAAACATGCTGCTGCAAGACTCCATTTCTCTCTAATTTAACAAAGAACTTTCCATCAAACTCAGCCTTATTTTCAATAACCTCTTCTTTAAAATCTAAATGGTATCTAAGATCAGTTAATGTTATACCAGATGAAGTAAACTTTTCTTGCATATCGGCATCCTCTAAGAAAGGATCTTTCCATCTAATCTTACAATCACCAGAGTCATTTTGAGATATATACGTAACCTTATTCCATTTCTTTCCAAATATCTTTATACCACCATCTCCATTTTCTCCAATAACTCTAACCATTAATTCACCTTTTGCCCCGCCCAATGTATAATCTTCGTCTATGAAGTTATCCCAATCACCATTATCAATAACTATTTCCTTGTTGTTACCCATTAATAAGTTCGGTGTGTTTACGTTTGTATTTGGAGATGTATCGCTAAATATGTAAAAAGCAACTCCACCGTAAACATTAGCATTACCAACGTAACAAGAGCCTAAAGGTCTAGGATCTCTTTTTATAAACTCAGGCGCATCAGCTTCTATGGCTATTATTTTAAATCTACCTAACTCATCAACGGGATTATTATTTCCATGTTGATTTTTTAATATCAAATAAGTTTCTTCATCAACCTTGTTTCTATCAGCTGATGGAAAAGATATCCAAGCATTTCCATCTTCAGCGTAATACCACCTGTCCATTACTAAGTTGTAGTATTCACTAGATGTTTCTTTGACATAATATTTAACATATGACATCCACTCTTCAGGTTCACCAGTTCCAGCTAAAGGATTATCCCAGTTTTGTGTTAATTCAAAAGTATTCTTAAATTTACTAAACTCTTTTTCAACCCCAACATCACCAGATAACATCGAAAAGTTTGTTACATTGTTACCAGAAATATAACCAGGAGATATAACTGGAGTTTCTCTACCATACTTATCCCCAAACACCATTCCAAACTTATACTCTCTTAGTGACTTTATTGATTTCTGAGGAGTAGACAGTGTTGCTGTTGTTTGGTGTTTTAAAGATTGTATTAATCCAACCTGTTGCTCTATGTTGTAGCCTTGAGTATAGTTACCATATATCAATCTATTAGCTGTTATTTCTTGAGCTAGGGCATATCTTGGAACATTATCCCAAGCTCTAAGAAGTTGATTTTCTGGTAAAACCTTATGTATCATTTCTGATGTTAACTTGAGTTCACCAAAAACCATATCAGTAGCATTTGGCTGTCCACCAGGTGTAAATAAATCCCACTCAGGATCTTTTTCTCTAGTTATAGTTTTTACAACATAAATATTTGGTGATACACTAGTTTTGTACAATATGTCTATTTCAACAACATCGTTAGGTCTAGTTCTTTGGTGTGGAATAAAGTCTCTTATTATTAACTCTCTAACATTATTTGTCATACCTAGATTATATCCCTTTTTGTGATTATAATCAAATCTTCCAGGTAAAAATGCTAATTCAGACCAAGGTGAAAACGAAGAATATTCACCATCAGTATATTTATATCTATAACCAAATCTACCAAATTTTAATTCGAATAAAGGTTTGTTTTGATCTAGCTCTGTAGTCCAATAACCACTTCCTATAATATCAGCAGATGGAAATACAACGTTACCAACAACACTTGTTATTGTTAAATTAAGTGTAACTGTACCGTTTGTGTTAGTATTTATACTATTAACGTTACAAGATACGGTTCCAGAAACTCCCTGTATTTCTTCAGTAAAGTTAAGTATATCATTAACCTGATAGTTTACACCATTGAATAAATCACTATTAATAGATATGTCATAACCAGGATAAGGCATTATAACTTCATCGGCCTCTGAGGCTGAAGTTGGTGCAGCGAAATTGAAATAAACACCTGTTACAGTAGTGTTTTGAGTTCCATCTGCATTAATTCTTGATGTTGTGGCCATTTCTAAACTTGGCGCAGTTTTTGGAGCTTTCTTTATAACTGTTATATCTTCTTCTTTTAAAAAATCATTAACAAGTGGTGTTAATTGATCTTCTAAGCTTGTAAACAAACTGCCTTCATCGAGTTGATTGTATATAATATTTTTAGTGTGAGATGTTAAGCTACTTGTTCCTTGTCTACATCTTGTTATGTTTATTTTTTTTGGCTCACTTTTATTATCAGTCCAAAAAAGCAAGTCGTCTATTATGTTGATACCAGTTATGTAATTGGCTCTAGCTTTGTTATCAAAGTTTAAAACTCTTTCAGCTGTGAAAATAATATAATCAACACCATTCCAATTTATTCCATTTTCCTGATCGTAAAGTTTTAATTTATAAACCCCGTTAGAATATAACACATTTTGTATTTCACAGGAATTACTTACTAGATTTTGACCGTTTGAGTTGTAAATTTTTACGCTCATTCCAGGTCTAATATTTTCACCATCTACCACTTTAAACTCTTGAAATGGAAATTGATAACCCTGATCTACAGGATTAAATGAAGGTCCACCGAATAATTCATCGCGAGTTGTTGTTATGGCAAAAACGTCTGTTACCACTGGTTCAATAGAGGTTCCATCAGAACTCACTTCAACTATATTATCTATCCATGTTTTTTTAGAGTTTATAACTGTTACATCGCTAAACACTGAACTTAATGGAGGTGCCGCGTGGAAAAAGTATGCTTTATTATTTTTCTCACTAGCTATACTAGCAACAACCTTGCTACTGTTTGAAAATGATGCATTTGCAAAACTAGTATAACCTGTTTGATAGTTAACGAAACCCTTAAGAGAGTTACCTCTTAAATTTTGAACAGTACCAGAATCACTACCATCAGTTGTTCTGACCTGTATGTTCATCGCGTCCCTATACTCTCCTGCTGGCACTAATCTCTCATCGAGATCTTTATTCATTTTACCAGCGGTAAATTCGTGATTAATTTCTGGCATAATATTACTTTATTTGTTTACTCATACCCTTGAGTACTTGTGTAAATTCTTCTATCTTTATATTAGATAATCTAATTTTCGCCTTTCTAGTTTCAGCAAAGCGTTCTTTTTTAAATCTATTAACAATAAAATCAGGCATATTACTTCTAGTTGAAACCATGCCATAAGCTATAGATTTATAAACAGCCTCTTCAGCAAATTTATGAACAACCATTTCAGCATCAGTTCCCATACCGTCACTAACATAGTGAAGTACAATTGTTTTTCCAGCTAAACTAGAACCAAAATGTATAAAACCCGCTCTTGAGTCTATATAAAAAGTTCCGTTTTGTTGACTGTGTTGAGGATCTAAACCATATCTTCTACCTCTAGCATCTAGTTCAAAATCATCATTTTCATAATCATTTGTTTCACCTGAAGAATAAGCTTTGTATTTCGTCCAAGTGTTACTATCAGCGGATTCGGCTTGAATGTTTGTACCTGGACCTGTTCCGTTTTCAATAACAGTAAGTGCTGGACCATTAGCGTTGTTACCAGCTCCAGCCGTACCGTCAGCCTTGTAAACACCCTCATTTGCTGGTGTACCAACTAAATACTCGTTATATGTTATATCAACAACACCATTGCCATTATCATCTGTGCTTGCTATAGCTGTGTGATGACCTAAATCATTTATGTTATTAGCTATAGCAGTTGCAATTCCTGGTGCTGTTAAACTATCTACTTCTATACCAATAACTTGACCTTCACCAGTTGGGTTTGTATACTGATTAAAAGCACCACTACTACCACTACCATCCGTGTCAAATCTAAAGTGACAGTACTTAAGCTGACCACCACCAGGGTACGTTGAGTTAAATGCTAGTGTTAAGTAATCTCCATTTACAAAAGTTCCTGTTATACTATTTACTAACCTAACAGATCTTTTTGCTAAACCAAAATCGTAATCACCACTTGCTAATTGTTTTATTGGGAACGGATTTGATGTTTTACCAGTTGGGTATAACACTCTTTCTATACCATTAGCATCAGACCTAGTTAATTTAACATAATTAACATAATCTTGTGGTAACATCATTTTTAAGGTTGGTGGCACTTCTATTTCTTGATTCTTAAAAGATCTTAATACATCGTAAGATAGTTCTTGAGCTGCTCTTAATGCGTGAAACCTAACGTCAGAAGGATTAGCTTTTGGAATAATTTTATTTTGACCAACGTAAGCAATTAAGAAACCTGCTATTATACTATCTAAAGATACAAATTGATAATCACCTTGGTTTCCACCGGTGTAGTATTGATAGTTGTTTTGTGTTATTAAACCCATCTTTATTTATTTTGTTCAGTTTTTATTTTAGCAGTACCAACCTGCCCTATTTCCATTATGCCAGGTTTCATTATTATAACACCTGCTAGTTCTAGTATCTTATTTACAACAAGTTCTTCTTCTGATCTATGTAGTTCGAAGTGTGTTGAAGTATTAGGATTATAAAGTGCTTTGTTTTTTACAACAACATAACCCCATTTTGGTTTTGTTGGTTCTCTATAATAATTAACAGTAACACTCGTGGGTGGGTACAATTTCCACACACCATTACTAGAATACATAACTGGGTTTTGAGAAAAACCTGAGGACGTAAATGGATGTCTAAGGGCTTCATAAAACTCATCAGCTGTTACTCTTCTAACTAAAGCATTAGGTGCTGTAGCGTTTGATCCACTTACTGACACGGTTCCTACCCTCCACTTATTAGCCATATTTATACTACTACTAACATTCTCTATTTCTGCTATTGGACTTAGTTTTTCATGTAAACCCTGTTCTTGATCAGACCAATCACTTTCATCTGAAGGTCTATCTTGTTGTCTTTTTAATTCAGAAAAGTACTCTTCAAAAATTTCATTTTGAGCTTTATCAGCCATCAAATTAAACTCTTGAGGTGTCATATAACCTCTTTGCTCCTTGTTAGCCATCATTTGCACCTTCTGATATACCATGTTTATGTCTACAGCCATTGTTAATATTTTTTATATGGAAATTGTTTATTTAGCCAGTTTTTTCTATCATCACAACCACAATCTTTAAAACCCATAGCTGTAGCAGATAGCTGTGCTAATGATTTTATTCCTGTCATTTTTGTAATTTTATGGATAGTATCACCCAATCCTCTTGATTTCATATTAAATTCTTTTTACTATACTATAGTTACATAATAAGTGAAAAGGTTAGCATCTAAATAAAAATAGCCACCTTATTAGGGTGGCTATCTTTAATGTTTGAAAGATTATTAATTTAATCTTTTCTCAATTGAAGCTAAAACATTCATACCTTCGTCAGTTTTAAACCACTGAGCTAATGCTGAGTATGGATGCTCGTCAAATGGAACTGTCATTAGTTTTCTATCATTAGAAGACCAGTGAAAAGATCTTTGATCTTGCGATATTCTAATGATTCCAGATTCAACAGCTTTTATACCTATATTTCTTAAATGTATATTCTCATCAGAAACAAGATTAACGAACAATCTAGGATTATTCTTAGCAAACACTAGTAAATCTCTTTTAAGCTCCTTAGAACTTAAATTAGATACCTCAGATCCAATCTCTGCTCTCATCACCGCTTCAGCCATATCAATATCTATTTTCATAGCTATATTTAGAGCTTCAACTTCCTCCATTATATTTTCAACCTCATCTTTGGCTTCACTGACACTATCTTTTTCGTGATATATAGTATCTAAATGTGGGTGATATAAACTTAAAAACTTCTGTAATGTTTGTTTTTCTTTAGGAACATACAAAACTCCATCTGCAAAAACAACATGTCCAGGTCTAATAACACCTTTCATTTCATCAACAAAAACAGTTTTTTGATTTCTCGAGTACATTATCTGTCTTTCGTATCCCTTTTCCTTATCGTACCAAAACAAATTACTTGTTTTTAGCTTTAGTGTTAATGGTGACATGTTATTAGCTAGATAGTACATTCTGTCTCTTACCTCCCATTTAGGTTTTTGTGGTTCGGGTTTAATCTCTACTCTTGGAGATTCAACCACTGGTTCTTCCATAACAACCGTTTCTTCAACTACTGGTTCTTCAACCATAGTTTCTTTTTTCTTTTTTGCCATAATATAATATATAATATAATTAATAAAAAAAATAGAGGCAGCACTTGGCTGCCCCCATTTTAAAATGATTATCCTCTCATTAACATGAAGTTATTAGCTCCTTGTACAACAAGACATCTTTCAGTTAGGAAGTGCATTTCCATCGCATCTAAATCAGAAGTAGAAGCTCCAACTGAACCAGTGGTCCATGTTTTGAATCTTCTGTCATCCATTTGAGAAGCTCTGTATCTAACGTGTAAGAAAGGTCTCTTAAGATTCTTTCCTAATTGTTGATCATACACAGTACTAACACCAGCAGGAACCATAACACCTCTAATAACTCCAGCAGGAGCATTATTAGCACCAATGTTCGCATCTATAGTTAAACCACCTCTTGTAGACTTGTCATTTAAGTATTTCCAATCAGTTTTGTAAAAGTCATAAGAACCTCTTCTAAAACCGTTGAAACCTAAATTCAATGCCATATCTTCAGAGTTATCAAATACACCGTAAGTTGTACCGCCTGCTCCATAAGCGTTTTGACTAGCTAGAATGTTATCGATCTTTAATGATTCTTTTCTATTTAAGAACATCATGTATTCTTCGATAGCACCTTGCTTGTCAAATTCTGTAAGTAGTAAGTCAAACTCATCCATGTCATTAGCGACAGAAGTAGCTCCAGATAAACCAGCGTCTGTACCAGCTAAATCACCAAAAGTAATATTACCTCTGTTTGTAATAGCTTGAAACAAACCTTCAGTTCCTTTGAAACCAGCTGTGCTAGCTGCTGATGGTTGTACACCACCTGTACCAGCATCTAAATCTGTAGTAACAGCTTTTTCAGCTTCAATCATAGACATCTCACAGTAATCAGCAAATCTAGTTTTTGTATCACCTGCAGCTTTTAAATACCACAAGTAACCAGCTTGACCATCTTCACCTGAAACTTCAACCCAACCAATTTGAGAAACATCTGAACCATTTATTTTGTAAAGATCTTTCATTATAATTGGAGTGTTTGAGTACGACTTGAACGCCGGTTCATTTGCATTTGCTCTACCCTCAGTTCCTTTTTTATATTCAGAACCATAAACAAATATTTGAACAGCGTCAGTAGCAGCGATTTTAGCAGAATCAGTTAGATTAATTAAATCGTAACATTGAACTTCTATATCAGCAGTTCCTGAAGCAACACTAACTCTTGCTTTTCTTTGTTCATCGTGAACACTAATAATTACAGTATCACCCACTCTAACACCGTGATCAGCACCAACAGTAACACCATCAATATTATCTTGAATAGTTATAGTGTTAGTTGTACTTGCCTTAACGATACCACTGTAAGCTAAGTGTAATCTACCTTGCTCTGACCAAACAACTTGATCAGCAGTCATAGGTTCTTCTGCACCGACCATTTCAAGAAAACCAGAAACTGTTCTGTTACCGAACACTTCCGCTTCTCTTTCCATAAGATCTGGCACATATTGTTGACCCCACCCCGCGTTAGTCGCGTCAGCTAGGTCTAAGTAATTCGCCTCTAAGGTTACCCTTTTAGGACTGGCGACGGCATTTATGCCGGCACCATTATCAATTCCAAATGCCATAATATATTTTTTTTAAATTATTTTTTAAACCTTTTTTTAATCTTAATTTTAAAGTCATCTGCAGAATCACCAAGCACCTTATACTTAACTCCCCCAACGTTTGTTTCACCGTGCGTTTGCCGTGGATCTAAATTTATGTTTTTATCTTTAGCAATTTGACCTTTAATAGCATCGGCTTTACCTTGTTCGTAAAAGTGCTTTGCTACTACATCAGCGTTCATTGCTGTAAATAAAGACTTGTGGTAACCAGCTGCATCTCCTATTGTAGTTTTATCTTCGCTCATAAACTTATCAACGAAATTATTAAGATCGCTTTGTACCTCTTTAACCTCATTAGGGTTTTTAACATTAAACCTAAATTTTTTATCTCCAATTTCATAATCAAAACCTTTGAAATTTTTATTGAAGACATTTTCAGTTTTTTGTTTAAACACCTTTTTAGTGGCTTGGTTTAATTTTTGTTGTTTTGCAGAATCCTTATTGTACCTATTAAAGAACTTAACAGCTTTTTCTTGATCTTTTGTTAATCTAGATCCAGCGTTAATATCTTCATAGTATTTAGACTTTTGCCTGTCTAAGTGGGCTCTAGCCTCGGCAACTTGCTCTTTGAGGGCTATCTTTTTTCTACGTATATCTCTAGGATCATCATCTTCTTCGTTGTAACCAAAAGATTCTTCTTGTAAAAAGTTTCTTTCTTCTGGTGTTAAATGAGACTTAGTTGCTCTGTAGTATTCATCTAATACTTCTGAGTCATCTAATTTAGATACATCTCTATTTAATGCTACGTAGTCATTTAAATTTCCACCTGTTTGTTCCATGAACTCAGCAACTTTTTGTAGTTTTTCAGATAATGGTTTCCCCTCGTACTCTGAAGTAACTACTTCTTCCTCGTCTGATTCTATTTCTACAGGTGGTTCTTCATCGGTCACCTCTTCAATTGTTGGCGCTTCTGAAGTATCTTCTTCCTTTTCTTCAACCTTAGGCTCTTCGTTAACTACTATAACGTCTTCTTCTTTTTCTTCAACCTTAGGTTCTTCTTTTTCTTCTTTATTAACTGGTTTTGATAAGTCAACTTTAATAACATCATCTTCTACCGTTTTTCTAGTAGGCTTAACCCTCGCCTTTGTGACATTGTCTTTAACCTCCTCTTTAGTCTCCTCGACTTTTTTTGTTTCTTCTGCCATAATAAAATTTTATAAAATATTAAATACTAGAGACCAAATCTTTCCATATTTGACCCTCCTGTAATTATATCATTACCTGACGATTCAAATCTTTTAACAGATTCACCCTCTTTTCTACTGTTTGCTAATTTTTGTTGATGCTGATTTTGTTTATCAAGTCTAGCATCTTTTCTATCTTCTCTTATACCCTCTAACTTTCTATCAATTGATCTTTCCTCCCCTTTCATTTTCATGTTTAAATCAAACTCTAATACCATTAGTTCTTTTTTAACTCTAGCCTCTTGGTTTAGATATTGCATTTTTAATTGATTCTTTTGAGCCTCTAATTGAGACTCTAGTGATGCTTGAGCTTGATTTTTTTGCATCTCTGCTTGCGCAGCTGCTTGTTGTGCTTGAGCATTAGCTGATGCTTGAGCTTGCATATTTTGTTGAGCCATCATTTGATCTCTTTGTAACTTCTTTTTTCTTTTAACTTTAAGAAGTTGATTTGCTAGTTTTGTGTTTCTACAGTCTCTAAGATCTATTGCGTCATCTAACTCAATTAATTTTTGAGCTAATGCTTGTTGTATGTTATTCTCTAATACAGCCTTTTCTTCTTCATCTGGTAACAATTCTATAAATATACCAAAATCATATAGATATAAATCTTTTAACTCTTCAAGTGTAGCGACGTTATGAGCACCTATAGCTCTTATAAAAGCTTCTCTAGTTGGAGAGTACTCAACTATATCAGCTATTCTCAGCGATAAACATTTAGCAACCTCAGCTGTTACATAAAGCATAGATTGCAATATATGTCTTGTAGCTGTATTTGAATTTGCTGCGGCCAATTTCTGTACACCGACAAGAGCGTTCTTATCTGGAGAAGCATCTCTAGCTTCATTTAAACCAGTCGTGTCTCTTATCATTTGTATATAATAATTATATGTTGTAATAAGACTTTGTATTTTGTTTCCACCAGCACCATTTTGTATTTGCTGTATTGGAACCTTACCTGGATTAGCATCACCGTCAGACGTGTAGCTTCTACCTATAACACTACCAGTTTGGAAGAACATGTTTAAAGCTTCTTGCGGATTGTAGTTTGTTCCATTACCAAGATCTATTTCAGCTAAACCATCTGCATCTAAGTATACACCATCTGGTACCATTCTAGACATTACTTGTTGCAACTTAAGATGAGTTAGTTGAATCATATCAGCAAAACCCGTTATTCTACTAACAAGTGATTCGATTTTACCATTATACATTCTAGGAGCTACTATTTGATAGTTCATTTTAACTCTAGCAAAATCAGACTCACTTCTCATCATATTAGGAGACATTCTCCACCTAAGTAGTTTGTCTGATCCAAGTATGTACACACCTTCGTACAAAGACTCTATAACTCTTTCTAGTCTTTCAAAATCACCTTGCATTCCAGGTGGCGGATTAAATGTGTCATCTTTTTGAATAATTTTTTGCCCGCCAGATCCAGTGTTTTTTAATTTATAAACATTATGAGCATGGGTTTTGTAATTAAAATACAAAACATGAACTTTGTTGTCATCTTTATTTAACTTAGCATTAACAAGATCATTAGATGATTTTGATATTTCCTCTAACTCGCCTTGGTCGATTTCTGGAAACTCCTTTACTAGTTCGTTTATTGGTATCTCTTTTATTTCTCCAACATAATATAAATCATCAAAGTAAGGTGAATCAGTGTGTGACCAAACTAAATTAGCTGGATCAACATACTCTACCTTAGCACCCTCGTTGTAATTAAACGTAGTTTTAGTGGAACCTATACCTATTGTTGTTATGTCGTACAAAACCCTTCTTCTTGTTAAATCGTAATCACTACCTTCTAATAATACGTTTATAGCTTGTTCTTCAGCCAGCTCAACAGCTTGTTTGTAATCTAACTGCATGTGAAGTGCTAGTTCCTCTTCTGTGTCAGGTAATCTTTCTGGATCGTTTTCATATAAGTCTATATTAAAAGTAGCTTTTGCGGCATCGTTATACTCCTTAGATCTCATGTCTCTTAACACAGACTCCATGTATTCAGTTCTTTTACTAACACCGAAGGAATCTTGAGAAAAACAACTTACTTCATAAGATCTTTGGGCCATACCATTTACAACTATATCCACAAACTTAGGGATAATCGGAACAGGTTTCCAATCTAAATTAAGATAAGATAAATCACCATTTATTGATAATTCATTTTTATACTTATCTATAGATTGTTCGCCCCTAGCATATAATCTCAGTTTATGAAAGGTATTTATATTACCGCTGTATTTATTTGTTTTTCCAGAGAACCACTCGTGTTTAATTGCTCTAGCTACTTTCATACCATACTCTTGGCTCAACTTTTCTGAGTCACTAACAGCTTGAGATGGAAAATTTACAATAGACTCTATCATATATTTTGTTTTATTATTCTTGATGAAATTCCTTTATTATTATACTTAGATATATTTAAATTTAATTGTTTTACCTCTTTATCGGGATTTGGTTTATATAAATGTCTGTTACAGGCCATTACAGCTAAACCAGAGCTTATAGAGGCATCGTGTTTTGTTCTTCTATTTATATCAAATTTAGACCAATCATTTAGAGTACTATTAAAATACATAGTACCATAGGTACCATCTTGTAGTAATCCAATGTGGTCATTTATATACATTTCAATTGCAGCAGCGTGAGCTTGTTTTATATCCTCACTAGAGTTAGGTATTCCACCAACCTCCTTTTCTGCAACAGATAATTTATTCCATATTTTATCAGGCCTGTTCATACTAAACGCTCTATAACCTCTTCTTCTTAAATAGTACAATAGTCTAGGTTTATTATTCTCTGCTAATATCGGCATACCATAAAATACTAATGCCATTAGTACGTCCTCAAAAAATAGCTCAGACGTTTGTGGTCTAGCTAGATACTCTAAGAAAAATGTATTAGCCGGCGCGTCTTCCATTGAAAACTTAGTTAGCCCGTGTAAAGCGCCTTTAGAACCCTTGCCATCTACCGTTCCTGATATATCATATGAGTCACAACCAAACGCGCCCATATGTTCGTTACCTGGATATTTTACGCCATTTTTTAATATAACGTTATTTTGCAGTTTTTGTCCTGGAACCCAACTAACTTTAAATCTACCGTTTGGATCTGGATTAAATACTACTTGAGTGTCTTTAATACCTTGTATCCATTGGAAATTACCAGTTGTTAACACAGAAGAGTTTCTATTACCTTCATTGTAATCTATCTGTTCATATATTTTTATAAGATTAAACAAACTATTACCTGTTTCATCTCTAAAGGCATGTTCTTCTGTTCTAGGAAACTGACGATAAAATTCATTTAAAGCATCTTGGTCATCTTTTAAACCGTCTGCTTCATTATCCCAATGATCTATAACACCATAATCTATCTCTACTCCATGTGGATCTTGTGTTTCTTGTTCAGGAGTATTAAACACGGGTTGTCCATATTCATCAATAAATCCTTCGTAGTTCCATTCCATAGGGATAAACAAAGAATATAATCCTGACTTAGTCTGTCCATTGCGATTTCGTTTTGTGACATCTGAATTATAATATAAGTTTTTAAAATTATCACCCCCTTTATCTAAAGCATTACTTGTTGACCCCATCATACACTTACCTATAACCCTACTACCTAGTCGTAAACAAGTTTTCGTAACTCTCCAGTTATTTTTTATATTATCAGGTCTCTCCCATTTACCACTCTCATCATGTACTAATAAAGATAGTTTTTCCCCGTCATAACTATTATCACCTGTATTTTTCCAGTCTATAGTTGTGTCAAGACCTTCCATATCATCTTGCTCTTCACGTTCCCTCATTTTTTTACGAGTAAACTTCTTTGCTGGTACCCTGTAAGCTAGTTCAGACTTTGGACGATCCATACCATCTTGTATCGGTTTAAAGAAGAATGGATAATTTAAACTAATTGGTACCACTTTGTCAGTAAACATCTTTTTAGCATCAGCACCAGTTTTAGATAGTATCCCAAATCTACTATCACTTGCTAATGTAGCTAAATTAACTGTTTCAGCTGAACTCATAAAAGAAAAACCGGAACGTCTATTTTTTAAATAACACATTCCGTAACTTCTTTTATCAGCTTTACAAGCCTCCCAAAATATAAAAAACAACCTATTTGCTTCTCTAAAATCTGGAGCACCAACATCTATTTTACTCCATTGTAAATACATGTAGTGTGTTCCTGTTATATAGGTTGGTTTACCATTATTCATAAACCAAAAACCTTCTTCTCTTCTCTTAAACTCCTCATCTATATACCCATAGTGTTTTTCTTTAAAATCATCTGGATAATCTTGCCAGTCAAAAACAGTTTTAATTCTTTTAAAATCTGGGTTAGCAGGAAATTGTCTCCATTTTTGTTCTGATTTATTTTTGCTACAAGAGTATATTTCTTTTGGTTGTTTTGGTAGAGCTATTTTTAAACCCTGTATCTCAAGCACTTCACCAATCATACCAGTTTTCGATATTACAACAACATTGTTTTCCCTGTTGTAACCATACTTCCACTTTTTAGATTTATTCAACCTACTTAAAGTATTAAGTTTAATATGTTCTACAACTTTATATAATGTTTGCTTGTAACTCATTTTGACCTACCTTCTGCAAACCCCTTAAAAGCTGTTCTTCTTTCTTCTTCTATAGGTTTTCCTTCTAACATTGCTTCTTCTTCGTGGATTCTGTTTAATATTTCAAACGCGTCAAATATAGCTAATTTCTTTGTTGCCGCAGCATTTTTTAATCTATCAGCTGATATATCCTCATCTGAATCTACTATTTCTTCTCTAGCTACTTTAATTAGTTCCTCAACTGCCTTATGCCCAGCTTGGATTATATTCTTCTTCGTTTCCTTGATATTCATATTTAACATTAATAAATTTATTTAAAACTCTATATAACCTTTCACCGTTAATAATAAACTCATACTCGCTACCAGGACGAAAACCAACAAGTTCATTTTTATCAAACTCCCCATCGGAATACTTAACAACACCCACTAGTGGTTTCTCGTTATTAATATTATATTTACTATCACGTTTTAAAGGTTTAATAAAACTATAACCAGGCATCGCTTTTTTGTTATATAAAAAAATTTGATCAACTTGAACTAGATACTTATCTTCTTCTAGGTAGGATCTACTATTTTTCTCCCTAGCTTTTATATCATACCATCTTCTAAAAACATTATGATGCACTATTACCTCATCACCCACGTTAATAGGTGATTGAAATAATAGTGGAGTAGCGATTACTATTGCCTTTCTATTAACATACTGGTGATTAAATATTTCTGTATTAAGTATTAATTCTTTTTCACCAATCTTTTTAGAATTATTATAACGTTCTCCAATTGGAGATACAATAAAATCTTTGTAAGCTTTCATTAGTATTCCAAATTATACTCTACAGATATAGCCATGTTTTTATTGAAGTCTTTCCAAGGTATTACTAAGTTGTCTTTTCTTATATATATACAATACTTATCTTTCTCTTCTATTATATCGCAAATCTTGTGGCCACCATAAACATCTTGATCTACAGCGTAGTGCATAGAATCATTTTTATAATCTTTACCTATTGTGATTTTTCTAATTATATTATTGTTTACCATCTTTATTTTCCCAATTAATAGTACCGTCTTTTAAGTTTATATCATAACTACCGTACTCTTTCATTAACATATCCTGCTGTAACTTAATTTTATCTGTTAGTACAGCTATATCATGAAGCATTGTATGTTTTTGAACTTCCATTCTACCTAACCCAAACTGATACTCATTAAGTTTGTTTACTACATCTTGTAATTCAGTTAAGTGTTGCTCTGATATTTTATCTACTTTTGGTTTTAATTCAACCGTTTTTTCTTTTTTTGCCATTATATTAAATTTTATTTTTGTTGTTCATTTTTCTTTGACGATCCTCCGAAGAAGAAATCGACAACTGTATTAACCTTAGCGCTCATGGCACCAAATATTGTAGAGATAAAACTTATCTCAAACTCTCCTAAGTCTAGATCTTGCATAACAAAAACTCTAAACATCATGAAGCTTAACCCAAAGTACGCTGCCGTAAATAACGTTGCAAGTATTTTTTGAATAAGTGCATCGTCTTTGTACATATCTCTAGCGCTCTTTCTGTCTTCGACTTCTTTTGCAAAGGCTTGTTTTTCAGCGTCAAGTAATAATCGTTTAAGAGCATGTTTTGCTTCATCTCTTTCTTTGTCTGTTGTAATAACTTTGTCAAGTATTCCTTCTGCATTTTCTACTACTTTACCGAATAAACCCCCTATAAATTTTCCTATCATATTATCTGTCTTTATCTTTAATCATATCATCGATAGACTTATTCATTACCTTATCGGTATATGATTTGTTTTTATAAAATATATTGTTATCTGTCATTGGTATGTCCTCATCTCCAAGTAAAATTCTATATATCCTACTTATAAGATGATTACACTTAAACGACGTTTTGTAAATTGAATACATAATAGTCGTTCTATTTCTATTTCTCCAAACATCAATCCAACCTTGTTTTCTTAATCTTTCCCATCTATTCTTGTCCCAAGAATAAGCATAAGTACCATTAATAAAGTCATTTCTTGTAAATCTTTTTAAGCAATGAAGAAATATTAGTAATTCTAAATCAGCGTCTTTTAAATTATTTTGTTTACAAGCCCACTTTCTAACTAATCTATAGTACTTAAGTAGGTTCATTTCTTGTAAATCAACTGGTGTTAATCTCATTCCACTATAACTATATCAGTATATCTTATAACCTTAAATAAATCATCGTTATAAGCTATATCGTTACCAGCGAATCTATCATAATAAACAACATCACCCTCTTTAACAACCTCAACTAAATTACCAACTGATATAACGTTAGCTCTTTTAAATCTATTACTATCTGTTTGATCAGTTAGTATTAAACCACTAACCTTTTGTTGTTCTTCTTTTTTGTTATCAACTATAACATATCCATTAATTGCTTTCATTTACTCTTATATTTGAAATTACACAATCTGCTGACATAATAGTTAATGCTACACTTACAGCATTTTTAAGTGCAGACTTAGTTACAAGCACCGGATCAATAATACCTTCATCAATCATTTTAACAAAAGTACCGTTAACAACGTTACAACCATATCCCTCTTTCATTCCTTTGTTAAGTTTTAAACCAGCGTTATCCATTATTGTTTCAAATGGTGAAGTCAATGCGTTTAATAATACTTTACCGGCTGGTCCGGTCGAAATTTTTTGAGAGGCATTAAGAAGAGCAACTCCACCGCCTGGTACAATACCTTCTTTTAGCGCTGCTTTTGTAGCATAGATTGCGTCTTCTATTCTATCTTTCTTTTCTTTTAGTTCAATCTTAGAATTAGCTCCAACGTTTATTACTCCAACACTACCAGATAAAGTTGCTAAACGTTGTTCTAGTTTCTTTTTAATAAAAGCATTTTGCTCTTCTGCTAGTTTTTTATTTATCGAGTCTATTCTATTTTCAATTTCATCAGTCATTCCCTCTAATGTTAACACAGTGGATTTATCGTCTGTTATAGATGATTCAGCCTCACCTAAGTGCTCTGGTTTCATAAGATCTAAATCATCACCAAGTTCTTCGTTTAACACTGTTGCTCCAGTTAGTATAGCTAAATCTTCAATAGCATCTTTTTTAGTTGGGCCAAATCCTGGTGGATTTATTATATTAACCTTAATGTTGCCTTTGACTTTGTTCATCATCAAAGCAGCTTTAACTTGCTGTGCTACTGGAGCTACTATAAGTAAAGACCTGTTAGATTTTATAACGTGCTCTAATATAGATTGTATCTTTCTAACGTTAGGTATTTCAGAAGAACACGTTAGAATTAGTGGATTATCTAGTTCGCATACTTGTTTATCATTATTTGTTATAAAATGAGATGATATTAAACCACAATCTATTTGAGTACCATCAACGATCTCAACGTGAGTATCCTCTGTTTCACTTTCTTCCATTAATACGACTCCATCTTTACCAACCTGTTCGTAAGCGTTAGCTATAATACTACCTAACTCCTCATCATTATTACATGATATAGAGCTAACTGATTTAAGCATATCACCTTCTACATCAATAACGATAGTGTCTAGATACTTGATAACATCATCTAGTGTTTCGTTTACTCCATCTTTAATTTCTCTGATTGTAAGACCATCTGCGACCGCAGCGTCTATTTGTTTGATTAGTGCTTCGGCTAACACTGTTGCGGTGGTTGTTCCGTCTCCAGCATCACGCACTGTATTTCTAGCAGCTTCTTTTATGAGTGTTGCACCCATGTTTTCAACCGAATCATATAAGACTACGCTTTCCGCAACGGTTACACCATCTTTTGTTATGACCGGTTTGCCCCTCCCGTCCTCATAGACTACGCATCTTCCTGATGCACCTAAAGTGGACTTTACGGCTCGGGCTAGTTTATTTACTCCAGCGATTACTTTATCTTTAGCTTCATCACCAAAGTTTAGGTTTTTAACCAACTCACTTGGTAAGTTATATTCCATAATTTATTATATTTTATTTGATTAAATTTAATTTTACTATATAGATTATCACCGCTATATCGGTTTTTTTACTTTATGATTTTCTTGCACCTTCTTTTGGTCTCTTTCTATTAGGAACTCTTTTTGTTTTTCTTTTATTAAGACCCTTAGCCCCTAAACCATGATAATCCGTTCTGTCATGTCTATCAAACGGATTCAGTGTTCGCTTTGTGAAAGGCGTGAAGCCTGGTTGTTGATATCCCATGTTATTATTTTTTAGATTTTTTAGATTTTGTAAAAGAATCTTTTATTCCATGATAAAGTCCATGGCCTAATGTTCTAACATATCTAGCTGGGGCAGTGTTTAGTGCCGCAGACCCTACTCCTTCTTTTTTAAGTCTATTGAAGAAACCTCCACCAGATTTAAGTCCAGTGTCTAGATAATCTCTTCTTTTCTTAGGTTTAGTGAACGGCGATTTACCGTAAAGTTGTGTTCCATGCATTTTAAATCCGCTCGATTTTTTAAAATTTGGCATAATTTTTATCTTTTAAATAATTTATTTCCTAACGCTCCTACACCTCCAAGTGCGGTCATTTTACCCATTTCACCAAGTCTATTGCGTTTTTCTTGTTTATTCATGTCTTTCCATTTCTTCTTTTCCTCAAACTCACTTATTGCAGCACCTTCACCCTGCTGCATTTCTGCTTCGTCATCAAAACCATCATCTTTCCTTTTTAGAAATTTTTCTGCAATTCCACCAGCTAAACCACCTAGTGCAAGCTTACCTATAGAGAATTTATAAGGAGATTCACCCATTTTAAAACCTCTACCGCCATCTCCTTTTACATCATCTTGAGCTGGCATGTCTTCAGCAATAATAGCTGATTGTTCCCATGGGTGTTCTGGGTGTCCTTCGGGTAGTCTACCAGCTGGACCATCTATAAAAGCTTGTCCATTAACGTTATGTCTAAAATATATATTACCCTCCCACTCAACATGTGATTCACCATAATCGGCCCTTCCAGACTCCATGTCTCGTAAATGTTGCTGTTCGTGCTTCATTACTCTAGTATATTCTGGACTTCCAACTGGTATACTTGGATCTATATTTATAGTTCCATCTTTATTAGCTTCACCAGCAACACCATCTCTAAGTCTTTTAAATATAGGTGTTTTTTTAGGTGTTCTAATCTCTCTTTTAGCAGATCCTAGTTTAAATCCCAAAACCTTTAGCTTTAAAAGGATTAAGTGTATACTTTTTTCTTCCAGCGTTCTTAGCAGCTTTATATTGATCTTTTAGTATACTCATTTTCTTATCGTAAGTTGCTCTTGCGTTAGCTTTGTTTCCAGGGTTAGCAGCAGATAAGTGTGGATTGTAAAACTTAGGTTTAATTTTACCAGTGTTTATTCTATATTCTCTTTTAGCATTTTTCATACCGTGTTTAATACTAGCCATTCTAGCATTATATGCAAACGGAGAACCATGTTCTGAAACATATGGTTTAAATCCCATTCTAAAACCTGTATTTCTTTTAAAGTTTGGCATAATTATTTCTTTTTTTTACGCATATGAGTACTCATCTTATAACTAGGATGTTTTTTATAGTTAGGAACTCTTAAACCTTTTTCTCTTTCTTTAATCATAGCCATTCTTCTATTGTAATCCTCCTTAGCTTGTTTTCTTATAGCTGGATCTCTTGTTCCAGCTATAGCGTTTCTATAGTCAAACTTAGCATTTCTTTTAGCATCTGCTATTCTAGACGCTGGAGTTGATTTAAATGGAGATGTATACGGTGTATAACCCTCTATTTTTTTTGCATATGGACTTTTTTCTTTTTTGTATCCCATTTTATTACTATTTGAATGTTTTGACCACTTTTGGGCCCTTTATGTACTCTATTTTCTTACTAAAATGCTCAACACTAGTATCAACAGCGTTCTCCGCACCTTCCATTGTTTCTCTACGCGTTATATCTACCCATTTTTCTTCATTTTCCGGTGAATTTACCTCTGTTTGGTAAAATCCGTTAGGTAATTGTGTAATTCTCCAGTTCTTTTTTTCAGCTAAATGCTTCCATTCTGCTAATTGTTTCTCTGAAATTTTCGGTTCTGTAGTATATGTACTACTTTTATAGTATATGTATGTCATTGTTTTTTGGTTTTATTAATTAATTGGTATAAGGATTTTCCTTATTGTATTTTACTGTTAGATTTTTCCAACAGTCATTCTTCTATTTCCCTTGTTTCTTATTCCTCTAACACTTTTTTGGCCAACTTTATTTTTGTGTAGAAATTTACCAAAAGTTAGCATTCCGCCGGCGAAACCCGCTCTACTAGCGAACTTAGAGCCTATCATTCCAGCTCTTTTAAGACCTTTTGTTACACCTTTTGTTGCTACTTTTTTCTTAACTTCGTCCCAAAGACCTAAAAAGGGAGATGGACCTTCCATCTTAAACCCTGTATTTTTTTTAAACTTAGGCATAATTATCGATCAAAAGTCCAAGCTTCTAGTGATTGAGATGCAGTACTTGCTACAGCTATTAAATCACCAGTGTAATCATATGGAAAGAATGCAAATTCCCCAGCTTTTAGAGTAAATATTCTTTCGTAAGCATTAGCTGCCTCTATAGCACTATAAGCCACATCACCCGGAGCATTGTAATCAGCATCGGTCATATGACCAATATAGATTAATCCAGCTCCAGAGGCTGTAGTATTCTTTAAGTATACCCAACATCCGTTAGTACCACCCACACCACCTGTGTGATCAGCTCCTTGGATTATTCTACTAAAAGCTGTTCCTGCGCCACCACCAGCTGCAACTGCAACTGCTTCTATAACCTGTGTTGTTACTACATCAACTGTTAGTTTACCATTATCTGTTCCAGGAACTGCTGTTAACGATAACGCAAAGCTTAATGGTCCTGGGTCAGTAGCTGATGCTGCATTCGATGTTAAAGTTAAAGTTGGTTTTATTTTTCCCATGTCTTTTATTTATTATAAGTTAAATAGATCTTTTATGTTCATGTCATGAGGAGATTGTAATCCTGAGTGTGATTTGTTCACTCTTTTAGCGCCAGCTGCATGACTCATTCTAGCTTTAGCTTCAACGCCTTTAGATTTACCCTTAGCTGGACCACCGTCACTACCCTTAGCGTGGTGAGGTCCACCGTGTTTATATGATTGATCCCATTTTTTTCCTAATGCAGACACTTCCTGCTCCCATGCATAGGCTGCTGCATCTTTAGATCTAAAATTTTTTTGAAGGTGTTTATTATATAAATCACCACCTACGCGGTAATCACCTGTTCTAGTACTCGGTCTTGTAGGTGCAGAAGCCTCTTGTTTTTTTGGTGGATCTTTTTTTGGTGGAACTTTCTTTGGCGGGTCTTTTTTCTTAGGAAGTGACATAATG